>Ga0207664_10002061_pt1 | contig 13235 bp, 15 predicted proteins | sample LARL83metaG_FD_184349 | JGI IMG/M metagenome (GOLD analysis project Ga0207664, IMG submission 184349) | Corn, switchgrass and miscanthus rhizosphere microbial communities from Kellogg Biological Station, Michigan, USA - LAR L8-3 metaG... | ecosystem: Host-associated > Plants > Roots >...
TTCATGCCGCTGATGTTTGGCTTCTTTTTCTACAATGTGTCGAGCGGTCTGGTGCTATACTGGTTGACCAGCAATTTAGTGGGAATTTTGCAGCAATGGATAGTCAATCGGACCATGCCACCACCGCCGGCCCCGGCGCCCAAAATCGCAGTCAAGAAAAAGACCAGGGGATAAGACCAGTGGACGAACACAAGTACACGGTCGCATCTACAGGCACGCGCATTGAGGAATTCCTCGACATCGCCCTGGACGATATGGATATGGACGTCGAGTACGAAGTCCTGGAGGGCGTGCACACACACCCCGACCTCGAGGATCCCGATGTCGTAGTGAAATTCTCCGGCCCTGAAGTGGACCTCTTGCTGGCCAACAAGGCCGAAGTGCTGCTGGCGCTCGAATTTCTAACTATGGAAGCGCTGCGCATGCCGCCCGAAGATCACTCGCGGCTGTGTTTCGACGCCAATGATTACCGGCTGATGCGCATTGAGGAACTGCGCCTGAGCGCCGCCACCGCCGCCGAGAGAGTCAAGCAGACCAGACGCCCTTTCCATTTCAACCCCATGAGCAGCCGGGAGCGCCGGATCATTCACCTCTGCCTGCGCAATGAGACCGATATCCGTAGCGAAAGCACCGGGACCGGGCCTTTCCGCCAGGTCGTGGTTCTGCCGATCGGCATGCCTCTGCCGGAGCCGATCCGTCCGCCGCGCCCCGCCCCGCCTGGCCGTGATGACCGCGGGGGTCCGCGCGGAAGACGATCCGGTCCTCCTCGCCGTGGCGGCAGAGACCAAAGCCGCTAGAACAAGGCAGTACGCTGCAAGCTCGCGATACCATCGTTGCGATTTCTACTCCTCCGGGACGGTCGGGCCTGGGAATCGTGCGCCTTTCCGGTAGTCGGGCGCGTCCCATCGCCGACAAAATCCTCCGATTTCGCGCAGAGCACGACTGGAAGCCGTGGACGGCCGCCCTCGCCGATCTGGTCGATGACGGCGCCCATAAAATCGACGAAGTCGTGGCGACGTATTTCGCCGCGCCTCGTTCCTACACCGCCGAAGATCTCGTCGAAATCTCCTGTCACGGCTCACCGGTGGTTCTGCGCTTCGCGCTCGAGCGCGCCAGCGCGGCCGGCGCACGTTTGGCCGAGCCTGGCGAATTCACGCTGCGGGCCTACCTCAACGGTCGAATCGACCTTCCACAAGCCGAGGCGGTGCGCGATCTCATCGATTCCACGACGCTGTATCAGGCCCGAGTCGCCGCCCAGCAAGTGGAAGGATCGGTGTCGCGCCGCATCCAGCCCAGCAAGGAGCGGTTAGTAGAGCTCATCGCATTGCTCGAAGCCGGTATCGATTTCGCCGAAGACGATATCAGCGTCGCGCCGACGGAGGAAATCCTACGCCGCCTGGACCCGGTGACGCAGGCTCTAACCCAGCTCATTTCCACTTTCGACTACGGCAAGCTGGTTCACTCCGGAATCACGCTGGCCATCGTCGGCCGCCCCAACGTGGGCAAGAGCAGCCTCTTCAACCGGCTGCTGGAGCAGGATCGCGCCATTGTTACCGAAATCCCCGGCACGACGCGCGATGTGGTGTCGGAAGTCGCGGCCATCGAAGGCATCCCCATCCGCTTCGTCGATACTGCCGGAATTCGAGCCGGGCAAGATCTGGTCGAAAAGCTCGGCATCGAGCGCAGTTACCAGGCCATGGCCGACGCCGACGTGACCCTGGTGGTGGTCGATCTCTCCAAACCGATCGAGGCCGATGACCTCGCTCTAACCGATCGCGCCAAGCTGCAGGGCCGCTACATCCTGGTCGGCAACAAATCGGATTTGCCGCGAGTGGCCGAGCCTCCTGAACAATTTCTGGCGGTCTCCGCGGTGACCGGCCAAGGAATCGACAGCCTGCGCGAGAAGATCGTGCCGACTGCCGCGCGCGAGCAGGAGTCCGGATTCATCACCAGCCTGCGTCACGAACGGTTGCTCCGCGAGAGCGTCGAGGCCTTGCAACAAGCCGGCAAAGCCGCGGAATTAGGCATTCCGCACGAGATGCTGCTTTTGGATCTTTATGCCGCTCTACGCCCCATCGACGCCATCACTGGCGCCACCACCGCCGATGACATTCTCAACCGCATTTTTTCGACCTTCTGCATCGGGAAATGAGGCTTTTGGGGGTGCTTCGTCAAGAGAGCGTCCTCCTTGGTTATTGCTCGCCGCCAGCCGAAAACGGGTCAGGGTTTTGTGCTCTGGGTTTTGTGCTCTGGGTTGACGGCCGCAGTCTGCCTATGAAAGCATAGCGGGGTCTTGGCCGGCCGCGGCTCAAAGCAACTTTCCCCTGAACAACGAATCCTGGCATCAACGAAGCACCTAGACCTTGCAATGGATCAGATCAGGGAAATCATGAACAAAACGGACGGAGACCTTCGCCATCCATTAATTGTTCCGCGCATGCGTGGCGAACTTCGGCTTGTGATTCGCTGTCGGCATAATTCCGAGACGTCCTGGTCAATGTCCGTCATACTGTTTAGCAGACGGTTCGATGGGCGGATTGACTGTATCGACTGGGACAATTTGTTCGTCACAATAGACGGGAAGGAAGGCCACGGTTTTCACCGCCATATCTGGGATGCCGAGAAGATTAGTTGTGAGAAAACAAAAATGGCTTTACCACTATTCCGACCAACCGGCGTTGAGCAGTTTATCTTGCAGGGCTTCAAACTAATGCGGATAACCTACAATTCAGAAACGACAGGAGGCTACATCCAATGATGGCGTTGAATTGTCAGACCACTCGAGAATCTCTAATGCGCTACCTTGCTGGCGCGACAAAGGTTGGACATGTAGGCAACACTTGCGTGGCCACGCTCCCCATTCCAACGGTAGACGGTCGCTTGGTTGATGTGTTTGTTGAGACCACGCTCGGTGACTACTATGTAGTCCATGATGGTGGAAAGGCCATCAACGAGCTAATCCTCCAAGGTATTAACATCACGGACTCAGTAACGGACCATTTCGATGAACTCGCTAGGCGGTTTAAAATATCATTTACGGACGAGACGTTCAAAGCCACGGTGAGAGTCCCCGACGTTCAGGCCATGATTTTAGCTGTTGGGATGTGTTCTAGCTTAGCAATGGCACAGCTAGTGGGGCATATTCCAGCGGCCACAGAAGAACCGATTCGTAGCCAGTTTGGGCATGTTGTGCGCGGCTGGGCGAAAAGACGTTTCAAGGTGGCTGGCGATGTCATCGTTCGCGGCTGTTACTCTCGACACAGATTCGACTTCGTCGCGTATCCGAAGCAAGCCACCGCGCATCTAAGACAAGCCAAACGGACAGTTGCGATGAGCGTTTTGTTGCCGGGATCAAATTCGCTTGCTGCCGCTGAGCGCTTTGGGTTTAAGACCACCGATTTGCAGACCACGCAGTACCGTAATTGGAGAAGAGTCGCGGTCCAAGGCCGTTCTGAATCGTGGAGCGGCGAGGCGAAAGCGCTCCTCCAACGTTGTGCCGATGTTGTAATCGAACTGCCCGATGAGTCCAAGTTAGACAAACAAGCTCTCAAGGAAAAGTTGGACCTTGCAGCTGCCGCTTGAGCCGTATCTTTCCGGCAACTAGCCGACCATACTGCAATATACCGCGACTTAAAACCGGCACGCACTTTGGCTAGTTGTGGGTAGTAGGAAAAACAACGCGGACCTGTTTACAATGGGGAAAGCAGGCAAGTTCTTGATCCGATCCATCCTCGTCCTCGGCATCGTCGGCCCTCTGCTCGCACAGGCGCAATCCCAGCCTCAACAGGGGCAACTCGACGCCAGCCCGGCGCTCTTTACCGTGCTAGCTGCCATCAATGCCGCGGGCTACGATGCCGACCTGGATTCCAACGCCAACTCGCCGGTCCGTAAGCAGGTTCGCGACCTGATCGCCGCCAGACATTTGGATTCGGTGGAGTCGCTCCAGAAGTTCTTCGCCGCCCACCGGCAGCAGAATCCTACCGCCGAGCTGAATCAATACATCTCCTTCGCCCTGACGCTCGACGGCCCGCCGGATTTTCAATCGCGGATGCAACCGCAGGAAATTCCGCTGGATGTTCGCCCGCTGGCGGGACTCCATCATCTGATCGCCGAGTTTTATCGCGAGGCCAATATCGAGAATCTTTGGAAGCAATCCCAACCGGCGTACGATCAGGTGATTGCCGACTATCATGCTCCGGTAACCAAGGCCCTGCTCGAAGCCAATGCTTATGTGCGCAATCCAACCAGCGGCTACCGCGGCCGGCGATTCCAGATTTACGTCGATCTGCTGGGTGCGCCGAACCAGATTCAGACCCGCAGCTACAAGGACGACTATTTCGTCGTGGTCACACCCTCACCGGAGCCGCAGGTCGATCAGATCCGCCACGCCTACCTCCATTACCTGTTGGATCCCCTGGCGCTGCGCTATTTCGAACAAATAAACCGACTGAAGGGTTTGGCCGATTTCGCTGCGCCCGCGCCCGCGCTCGATACCGCCTACAAGGACGACCTGGTCCTGTTCGCAACGGAGTGCCTGATCAAAGCCGTGGAAAGCAGGCTGGTGCGTGGGGCAGCCAATCACCAGGCATTGGTCGACCAGGCGCTGCGCGAAGGATTCGTCTTGACGCCCGCCCTAGCCGACGGCTTGGCCTTATACGAGAAACAGGAGCAATCGCTGCGCTTGTACTACATCGACCTCATCGGCCAGATCGACTTGGCTCGCGAGGACAAGCGTCTGGAGAAAGTTAAGTTCTCCAGCGAAGCCGCCATCAAGAAAGCCCCGCCCGCTCCGCCGCCGCCCGCGCCCGTGCTGACAGGCGCAACTAAGACGCTGGAAGCCGCCGAAGAGTTGTACACCAAACGGGACCTCGAGCGCTCCCGGCAAAGTTATCTGAACGTCCTGCAGGCCGGCGAGACAGCGTTGCATGCCAGGGCGTATTATGGTTTAGCGCGCATAGCTGCGTTGCAAAAAGATCCGGAGTTGGCCGAGAAGCTGTTTCAGAAAACGCTGGAGTTGTCGCCGGACAAGGACACCGAGTCGTGGGCCCATCTGTACCTGGGCCGGTTAGCCGATGCCGCGGGAGATCGCGGTCAGGCCGAGAAAAACTACCGGGCCGTGCTCGCCATCGATGGCGCGCCGGCGTCGGTAAAGAACGCTGCTACGAAAGAACTCGCACAGCCGTTTCATCGAGACCAGTAGTGCGCCGTGAAGAACGCGGTAAATGATCGTTACTGATTAGGAGCATACATGACAAGATTCAGAAGAGTTTGCGCGTTGGCAGGCGGAATCCTGGTGTTGGGCTTGCCATCGCTTTGGGCGCAGAAGCCAAAATCGAAAGGTGAGGTTGCGGCTATTCAGGCCGTGCAGGCCGCCAAAACCCCCGACGAGCAGATCAAGGCCATCGAGAATGTGTTGACTAATTTTGCCGACACGGAATTCAAGAACGTCCTGATCCAGATGGCCATGCAGATCGAGGAGCAAAAGGGCGACTTTGCTCAGACGGTGTTTTACGCCGAAAGGCTGCTCGACGCCGATCCCAAAAGTGTTGCCGCGTTGAATGTCCTGGCCAGCGAAACCGCGCGTCACACCCGCGAGTTTGACCTGGATAAAGAGGAGAAGCTGGCCAAGGTGGACAAGTGGGCCAAGGCCGCCCTGGAAGGCGCTCCAAGCGCTCCCAAGCCCCGCGCTGACATCCCCGACGCGCAATGGGACGGCGCCAAGAAGGACATGCAGGCACAGGCGTATGAGGCCATGGGTATGGCTGCTTCGCTGCGTAAGAAGTACGACGAATCCGTCGCCGACTATAAGCAAGCCATCGCCGTCGGAGCCACACAGGATCCGGCCACTCAGCTTCGTCTGGGACAAGCCCTTCTCGATGCCAACAAGCTGGACGAGGCATCGGAAGCTTTCGACAAGGCGCTCGCCGCTCCGAATGCCAGTCCGCAGGTCAAGTCCATCGCCCAAGCCAAGAAGGACGAAACAGCAAAACGAAAGGCCGGAGCGGCCAAGCCTCCGGGAGGTTTCTGATCCTTAGAACCAGACCAGGCAGCCATCGCTCTCACGAGCCTGTCACCGCTGAGCTCGAGGTTGTCGAAGATATTCTCGGTCACCAGTTCGAGAACCGGGAACTGCTTGAGCGGGCGCTTACTCACAAGTCGCGAGTATACGAGAAGACCGCGGAAGCGCCCTCCGACAACGAACAGCTTGAATTCCTGGGCGATTCTATTCTCGGCTTCCTGGCCAGCGAAGCCTTGGTGGCGCGTTATCCCAATTATCCGGAAGGCCGTCTCTCAAAAATGAAGGCGCACCTGGTCAGCGCCGCCCATCTTCATCAGGTCGCAGCCAGTTTTAAATTAGGTCATCACCTGCTGCTGGGCCGGGGCGAGGAGATGAGCGGCGGAAGGGAAAAGAAGGCCCTGCTCGCCAATGCGCTCGAAGCTTTGATTGCCGCTCTGTATCTGGATGGCGGTATCGAGAAGACCCGCCGCTTTGTGGTCCGGCATATCATCGGCGAAGTGGATCCGCTGGACGAAGGCTTCGAAGTGGCTGACTTCAAGAGCGCGCTGCAGGAGATGGCGCAATCGCGGAAGCTTCCGCAGCCCCGCTATCTGACCATCGAGGAGCGCGGTCCAGAGCACGCCAAGACGTTCCTGGTGGAGGTGCGGGTAGGCCGTGAATGGATCAGCCGGGCCGAGGGCTTGTCCAAGAAGAGCGCCGGACAAAGGGCGGCGCAGCAGATCCTACAGCAGCTTGCGGACGCGGCCGGATAGCGCCTGCCCGCTATTTTATTTTGCCCCTTGGATCGGGCTTAGGGGCTTCCGGATTCTGAGCCGGCGCCGGCATCCGTTCAGGCTCTCCCTTGACTCCCGTTTCATTCAGAACCACCATATCGACGCGCCGATTCCTCTGCCTTCCCGCTTCAGTGTCGTTGTTATCCACCGGCGCCGTGTCGGCATAGCCCGCAATGGAGATCCGTCCCGGGGGCATTCCCGACTTCACGAAAAGCTCCAGCAGCGCAATGCTTCGCGCCGCCGATAAGTCCCAGTTGCTCTTGAAGCGCGCGTTGTGGATGGGAACTGAGTCGGTATGCCCCTCCAGCTTTACTGGATTCGGGACCTGCTGAATCGCGTTGGCGATCTTTTGGATGCCGGGGTAGAAGTCTTTCGCGATTTCGTCTTCGCCGGAAGGAAACAGCGCCGCCTGGGTGAAGCTGATGACCAACCCGCGTGCACCCATGTTGATCTGAAGCTTTCCAGCCTTGATCTCGGGACCCAGCTCCTTCGAAAGGATCTGGAGTGACGGCAGCAACTCGGCGATCTGCCCATCCCGTTTTACGTCCACCGTCTTCAGCTCTTTCTTGACTCCGCCAGGGCCTTTCATTTGCGCACTGCCCTGGCCTTTCGTATCGACCGCTCCGCCCAGGATCGCCGTGACCATGCTATTGAAGGACTCGCCCTTCAGAGCCTTTTGCACGGAGTCGGAAACAGCTTGCGTTTTCGTTTTGTCGGTCTGGGAGCTGGCGAACATGACTACGAAAAACGCGAACAGTAGCGTGATGAAGTCGGCGTAAGACACTAGCCAGCGTTCGTGGTTTTCAGGGGCTTGCCGTTTCTTGCGTGCCATCGCGCTCCGGTCCCTCAGCTCTTCGCGGGAGCAGCTTGCGGAACAATAGCAGGCGGTTTCTCCGGCTTTTCCTTTCCGGGGCCTTTCGCTGGGGCGGTGTCTTCCTGCTTGTACGCATCCAGCTTGCTGCGAATTAATTTTGGATTCAATCCCTCCACGATGGCCACTACGCCTTCCAGTTTCAACTGCTTCATTTCCGTTTCCAACTCGATCCGGGATTTGATCTTGGTGGCGGCCGGTAGCAGAATGATATTTGCCAGCCCGACTCCGTACAATGTGGCCACAAACGCCACCGCGATCCCGCGTCCCACTTCTTCGATGTTGGCCAGGTTCTTCATCACCTGGATCAAGCCCATGACGGCGCCGATAATTCCGATGGTCGGGGAGTAGCCGCCGGCGCTCTCAAACACTTTAGCCTCCGCCAAGGCGCGGTTTTCCACCGTCTCGATCTCCAGTTGCATCATGTTGCGAATCTCTTGCAGATCCGTGCCGTCCACCGCCAGCGTCAGGGCCTTGCGCAGGAATGGATCCTGAATCTCCAGCGCTTCATTTTCGAGCGACACCAACCCGTTCTTGCGGGCCTTGGTCGCGTAGACGATCAATTCCTCGATGGCTGCGTCGGGAGATTGCGTGTTGTCCATCAGCACATGGATCAATCGCATTGCCGCACCCTTGAGAACCCGGATCGGCGTGCTCACCATGACCGCGCCAAAAGTTCCACCTAGCACGATGAAGGCCGCCGTGATCTGGGAGATGTCTTTGATCCTGCCGCCTTCCATCAGCAGACCTCCGACGATGCCGCCGAACGCCAGCAGAATTCCCCCCACCGTCGCGAAGTCCGGCCTGGCCCCCGGCTTTTTGCTCTTGCCGCGAGCCGGTTTCTTGACCTTCGACTTCTCGGCTGCGGGTTTCTCTTGCTTGACTTGCTCCGCCATACGCTAACGTTGCTCTTCCGCGGCCATCGGTTCCTCGGGGTCCGACACTTTCTGTGGGCGGTTTGCAATTGTCCGGCGAAAGTCAATCACTCTCTCAATCACTTCATCCGCCGACTCCAACACAATGAACTTTTGACCACTCGTCATCGCGATCACCGTATCCGGCGTAATCTCCACGTGCTCAATCAGATCCGAGTTCAACACCAAGGGCACGTGATTGATGCGCGTGAGCCGGATCATAGGGATGCTCAAGTCCCTTATCGGCTCGAAGAGCGTCTATTTTAGAAGTGTCCAGACTTTCCGTCTGAAACACACTTAGGTCAGGATTGCCAGGATTTCTGAGAGTTCTTTGCGGATTTGATCCAGCACCGGCGAGCCATCGTTGAATAAATCGCCTTGCGACCGTTTGGATTTTTTCCCCGCGCCATCGGAAGACTTCCCGGCCGCTTCCCGCGGACGCGCTTCCAGAAACTTTCTGGCGCCCTCGATGGTATAGCGCTTGTCGTAAAGCAGGCGCTTGATCTCGAGCACCAGTTCCACGTCCTTGCGCCGATACAGGCGATGACCTTTGCCGGATTTCTTCGGACCTAGGGTGGAGAACTCCGTCTCCCAAAATCGCAGTACATACGGTTTGATTCCGGCCAAACGGCTCACTTCGCCGATTCGAAAATATAGTTTGTCCGGAATCTCGGGCCGCTGATGCTCAATTGCCGGCTGTGACATCCTTGGCACATTCTAACAAAGAAGCCGCAACCAGGTACTTGAATTCTTGTCCTAGACTGGTAACTTACGAAACGCGAACGACCGAACACTCCTGAGCCACGCCAGCCGCGCGGTCTTCTGGCCGGCATTCATCCCGTGCGCGAAGCCCTGCGTGCCGGACGTGCGCTCGACCGGCTACTGATCGCTCGTGGATCGGGCGGCCCGCGTCTTCAGGAGATCATCGATCTGGCGCGCGAACATTCCGTCCCGGTGCGCTTCGAGCCGCGTGAGGCCCTCGACCGCGCCTCTAACAGCGCCGCACACCAGGGCGTAGTGGCCTTCGGTGCCGTGCAGCGCTATGCCGAACTTGACGATGTGCTGGCTAAAGGGGGCGTCCAGCTACTGGTGCTTTTGGACGGCGTGGAAGATCCACACAACCTGGGAGCGATTATCCGCACCGCTCATGCCGCCGGTGCGTCCGCCATTCTGATTCCCGATCGCCGGGCCGCGGGCCTCACCGACGTCGTTGGCAAAGCCGCAGCCGGAGCGCTCGAGCATCTGCCGGTAGTTCGTGTGGGTAACGTCACTCAGACCCTGGAGCTACTCAAGAAACGCGGCTTCTGGATTTATGGACTGGACGAGCGCGGAACCCAGCTTTATAGCGAGACCGATTACGCTCAGCCCACTGTTTTCGTCTTAGGCGGCGAAGGCCAAGGCCTCCACCAACTGGTCAAGAGACACTGTGATGTGCTGGTGCGAATCCCCATGGCCGGAGCCATCTCGTCGCTCAACGTCTCCGTCGCCGCTGGGATTGTGCTGTTTGAATGGCGGCGCATCCGTTCACAAGATGCGCGATCATAGTAACTCGCATGGGTCAACATTCCTATCCAACCTTGCAGCTGAGTCAGCGCATCGGGCGACAGTGGTCGAACATTGAAGCCACACGGACACTTTCGAATCAAAAGCTGGCTGAACTCGAGGAAGCCCTGATCGATTTGGACTCGGAAGACACGAGTATCGTTGTGTTAGGTTCTTTAGGCCGGAGAGAGTTTACGTCGGACAGCGACATCGATTGGAACCTGCTTGTCGACGGGATCGCCGACCCCAATCATCATGCACTGTTTCTTAAAATCCAGAAGAACATGAAGCCTTTGGCTGTAAAGCCACTTGGTCGAGAGGGGACCTTTGGAACCTTCGTATCCAGCCACGACCTGATCCATAAAATCGGTGGCGAAGAAGATACAAATGCCAATCTAACCAGACGATTGCTGCTTTTGTTGGAATCGACTCCGGTCGGCCGTCCAACGGCTCATGAGCGCGTGATTAAGAACATCCTGAAGCGTTACCTTTTCGAAGATCGTAGCTTTTGGCGTGGCAGCGGCCAAGGGCATCACATTCCCCATTTCCTTCTCAATGATTTCGCTCGATTATGGCGCACACTTGCTGTTGACTTTGCCTATAAGCTCCGCGCGCGATCAGGAGAGGGTTGGGCGCTTCGTAATATCAAGCTTCGAATGTCTCGCAAGCTCCTATATGTGGCCGGACTCCTCGGTTGCTTTTTCATCCAATTTGTCTTCGATCCGGATGTTCACCATGCGGTACTCGGTGAAGAGACCTTCCGGCCGGACATCCTGGAAATTGTTCATGGAGCATTTTCTGAAACACCCTTGGACATCGTCGCTAACTTTCTGTTGAATCATAAGCATCTATATGGGACGGCTTCGGAGTTGTTTGAAGCATATGATCAATTCCTCGGTATCTTGCTTAGTTCAGACCTGCGTAATCATTTCGACAAACTTTCAGAAGGAGATGGAGATAGCGACTCGCTCTATCAAGAAGCCCGAAAGATGAGTCATCGTTTTCGCGACGCTCTGCTTGATCTGTTTGTCGATACAGAAGAGTTAGGGCCGCTTACCCGACTCTACGGGGTTTTCTGATGCAACCGCTTGGTTATTCCACCGGGGCACTGGCCCTTTCCGATTTTCGTAGAGCACTAGAAATGCTCAAGGATCAACCTGTCGCCGCCATAGAACTTTCTGCGATTCGCAAACACGAACTTATCCCGTTGCTGCGTTCACTGGACGGTCTAGATTTGTCAAGGTTCGAATACGTCTCGATTCACGCTCCTAGCGAGTTCTCGCCACAAGAAGAACGTTGGATCTTTCAAGAACTCTATGAAAGTCGGCATCGAGGGTGGCCGATTATTGTTCACCCCGACACGCTGCATGATTTTTCCGTTTGGGAGACGCTGGGCGATCTCTTGTGCATCGAAAACATGGACAAACGCAAGCCGGTTGGGCGCACAGTGCAAGAACTGAACGGCCTGTTTGAGGTGTTTCCTCGCGCCTCGTTCTGCTTTGATATCGGCCACGCTCGCCAGGTCGATACATCCATGGTCGAGGCCTATCGTATGCTCAAGGCGTACGGGCAACGGCTTCGCCAAGTCCATGTGAGCGAAGTGAGCACGCAAAACAAACATGCGACACTTTCGTTCGTAAGCATTCTCGATTATCAGGAAGTCGCGAATCTCATTCCCCAGACTGTGCCAGTAATCATTGAGTCAATTGTTTCCGAAGATCAAGTCGGGCCTGAAATCAATCGGGTTCGCAAGGCCCTTGCTGTAACGTAGCCCTGTCGGCGCGCCTCGCCGCCCCCATGCTATCGTTGCTCCGGATGCTCAATGCGCGTGATTTGTTCTTTATCGCTCTCGGCATCGTCGCCGTGGGCTGGATTTGGGTCTGGCTCACCGGCCGGGGCCGCGCGCCCGGAATCCCGTCCCTGTGGGAACTCTTCGTCGGCTTCATCACCAATTTCTTCGACACGCTCGGCATCGGCTCCTACGCCCCCACCACCGCCATCTTCAAGTTCCGCCACATGGTCCCCGACGAGAAGATTCCCGGCACCCTGAACGTCGGCCACTCACTGCCCACCATCCTCGAAGCCTTTCTCTTTATCGCGATCGTCAACGTCGACGCCCTGACGCTGGTCCTGCTGATCGGTGCGGCCGTGTGCGGCGCATGGTTTGGAGCCGGCATTGTTGCTGGATGGTCGCGCCGCAAGGTTCAGATCGGAATGGCGATCGCGCTGCTCACCGCCGCGGCATTCTTCCTGATGTCGAACCTAAACCTGTTCCCCGCCGGCGGCAACGCGCTGATCCTCCAAAGCTGGCGGCTCTGGACCGGCGTCGCTGTCAGCGTGCTGCTTGGCGCGCTCATGACGCTGGGCATCGGATTGTACGCGCCCTGCATGATCCTGGTCAGCTTGCTCGGCATGGATCCCAAAGCCGCGTTTCCGATCATGATGGGATCGTGCGCCTTTCTGATGCCGACCGCCACCGTGCGGTTCGTCCGCATGGACAGCTATGCGCCCCGACCGGCGCTGGGCCTCGCGCTCGGTGGACTGCCCGGAGTCTTGATCGCGGCTCTCATCGTCAAAGAGCTTCCGCTCACCTGGGTGCGTTGGTTGGTGGTGGTCGCAGTCCTCTACGCCGCTATCTCGATGCTTCGTTCCGCCAGAACCCGCGAGCCCATGGCTGCGATAGCGGCAGACTAGCTCCCTGACCTAGCTCTTAGGATGAGCTTTATCGTACACCGCCATCAAATCGCTTAACGATACGTGGGTGTATTTCTGCGTGGTGGAAAGCTGCGCATGGCCGAGTAATTCCTGGATCGCCCGCAGATCCGCTCCGTCGCTCAGCAGGTGCGTTGCGTAGGCGTGCCGCAGGCTGTGCGGATGGATGGACGAATCGCCGGTGATCATCCGCGCGTAGAACTTGACGATGCCTCGCGCGCCGCGGTCGGTAAGACGTGCCCCTTTGTGATTCAAGAACAGCGCCCGTTCCGCTGCCACCGCCGGTTTTCTTCCACTCAGATAACGGTCAATCGCCTCGGACGCTTTGCCGCCGAAGGGAACCTGCCGTTCCTTACGCCCCTTGCCCCGCACGCGTATCCAGCGTTCGCTGAAATCGAAATCGT
>Ga0207664_10002064_pt1 | contig 13223 bp, 11 predicted proteins | sample LARL83metaG_FD_184349 | JGI IMG/M metagenome (GOLD analysis project Ga0207664, IMG submission 184349) | Corn, switchgrass and miscanthus rhizosphere microbial communities from Kellogg Biological Station, Michigan, USA - LAR L8-3 metaG... | ecosystem: Host-associated > Plants > Roots >...
TAGTTGGGTTCACCCGGTCGACCGGAATGGTCGGCCGGGACGGAAGGAAGGAGATGACATGAGCAGCCCCTACGAGCTGTCCGATGACATGCCCGTGTATGTCATCTCCATCGCCGCGACCCTGTCCGGGATGCACCCGCAGACGCTGCGCGGTTACGAGCGGGTCGGCCTGGTGACGCCACGGCGCACCCCGGGCGGCGGCCGCCGCTACTCGATGCGGGACATCCTGACGCTGCGGCAGATCCAGCGGCTCTCCCAGGACGAGGGGATCAACCTCTCCGGCATCAAGCGCATCCTCGACCTCGAGCGGGACCTAGAGCAGACCCGGCTGATGGCGGCCGAGTTGCACGCCGAGCTGTCTGTGCTGCGCAACGAGCTGGAGTCAACCCGCGCGGTGGCCGCGCGGCTGGCGGAGCTGCGGCGCTCGCAGACTGTCGACCCAGCGGCCGCGCTCGTGCCGGTCCGGCCGTCGACCAGGACCACCTTCTGGCACGGCGGTCCGAAGCACGGCGATCAGCATGCCGCCGACGACTAACGAACACTGTTCTTTTGATGATCCCGGCCTCGTGAAGGCTGATGCAAGGCCAAAAGAACAGTGTTCGAAGTGAATAACGATCCAGGGGGATCAGACTGATGGCTTACAAGAGAACTACTAAGAGCGAGGAAGCGATCGGCGCGGCCATTCAGCAGGCCACAGCCGACGGCAATCCCCAAGTCGAGCCGGTGCACCTGCTCCTCGCGCTGCTGCAGCAAACGGACGGCATGATCCAGCCGGTGTTCGAACGGGTCGGCGCCGACCTGAGCCAGGTGCGCGGGGAGGCCGCGGCGCTGCAGCAGAAGCTCCCGCAGACCCACGGCGCGGCGGCGAGCCGCCCCGACGGGTCCCGCCAGCTGCTCTCGGTGCTCAACACCGCCGAGGACATGGCCAGGGAGATGGGCGACGACTACCTCTCCACCGAGCACCTGCTCGTGGGCCTGGCGACCGGCAACGGGCCGCTGGCCAGGGCACTGCAGCAGGCCGGCGCCAACCCGGAGGCGCTGACCGACGCCATCAAGCAGCTACGGGGCGGCGCCCGGGTCACCACACCAGACCCGGAGAGCACCTTCCAGGCGCTTGAGAAGTTCGGCGTCGACTTCACCCAGCTCGCGCGGGACGGCAAGCTTGACCCGGTGATCGGCCGCGACTCCGAGATCCGGCGCGTGGTCCAGGTGCTGTCCAGGCGGACGAAGAACAACCCGGTGCTCATCGGCGAGCCCGGCGTCGGCAAGACGGCCGTCGTGGAAGGCCTCGCCCAGCGCATCGTGGCCGGCGACGTGCCGGAGTCCCTGCGCGGCAAGCGGCTGATCTCGCTCGACCTTGGCAGCATGGTCGCGGGCGCGAAGTACCGCGGTGAATTCGAGGAGCGGCTCAAGGCCGTGCTCAACGAGATCAAGGCGAGCGACGGCCAGGTGATCACTTTCATCGACGAGCTGCACACGGTCGTCGGGGCGGGCCGGGCCGACGGGGCGATGGACGCAGGCAACATGCTCAAGCCGATGCTCGCCCGCGGCGAGCTGCGCATGGTCGGCGCCACGACACTGGATGAGTACCGCGAGCGGATCGAGAAGGACCCCGCGCTTGAGCGCCGGTTCCAGCAGGTCCTGGTGGGCGAGCCGTCGGTCGAGGACACGATCGCGATCCTGCGCGGGCTCAAGGGCCGGTACGAGGCGCACCACCAGGTGCAGATCTCCGACGCGGCGCTGGTCGCGGCGGCCGCGCTGTCCGACCGCTACATCACCGCCAGGTTCCTGCCAGACAAGGCCATCGACCTGGTGGATGAGGCCGCCTCCCGGCTGCGGATGGAGATTGACTCCTCCCCCGTGGAAGTCGACGAGCTGCGCCGCGCGGTTGACCGGATGAAGATGGAGGAGCTCGCGCTTTCCCGCGAGTCCGATGCGGCGAGCAAGGACCGCCTGGAGAAGCTGCGCGCCGACCTAGCGGACCGGCAGGAGCAGCTCACCACGCTGACCGCGCGCTGGGAGCAGGAGAAGTCCGGGCTGAACCGGGTCGGCGAGCTCAAGAAGCGGCTCGACGACCTTAAGGGCCAGTCTGAGCGGGCCAAGCGCGACGGGGACCTCGAGGCCGCCTCCAGGCTGGACTACGGCGAGATCCCCGCGCTTGAGAAGGAGATCGCCAAGGCAGCGGCGAGCGACAAGCCCGTCGAGGCCGCGGTACCCGCCGTGGCGCCCATGGTGAAGGAAGAGGTCGGACCGGACGACGTGGCCGACGTCGTGTCAGCGTGGACGGGAATCCCCGCCGGGCGGCTGCTCGAGGGCGAAACCGGCAAGCTGCTGCGCATGGAGGACGAGCTCGGGTCCCGGGTGGTCGGCCAGGCGAGTGCTGTACAGGCGGTGTCCGACGCGGTGCGCCGGGCGCGCGCCGGGGTGTCCGACCCGGACCGGCCGACCGGATCCTTCTTGTTCCTCGGGCCGACCGGAGTCGGCAAGACGGAGCTGGCCAAGGCCCTCGCCGAGTTCCTTTTCGATGACGAGCGGGCGATGATCCGCATCGACATGAGCGAGTACGGCGAGAAGCACTCGGTCGCACGGCTGGTCGGCGCGCCGCCCGGCTACGTCGGCTACGAGGAGGGCGGACAGCTCACCGAGGCGGTGCGGCGGCGCCCGTACTGCGTCGTGCTGCTTGACGAGGTGGAAAAGGCGCACTCCGAGGTCTTCGATGTGCTGCTCCAGGTCCTCGACGACGGGCGGCTCACCGACGGGCAAGGACGGACCGTGGATTTCCGCAACACGATCCTCATCCTCACCTCGAACCTGGGCTCGTCCTTTATCGCCGATCCCGCACTGGACGACCGGGCGAGGCGCGAGGCGGTGATGGCCGCGGTTCGCGCCGCGTTCAAGCCGGAGTTCCTCAACCGGCTCGACGACGTGATCATCTTTGACTCGCTGTCCACCGCGGAACTGACCCGCATCGTCGACATCCAGGTGGAACGGCTCGGCAAGCGGCTGTCCGGGCGGCGGCTCAGCCTGACGGTCACCCCGGCCGCCAAGGACTGGCTGGCGCTCACCGGGTTCGACCCCGTGTACGGGGCCCGGCCGCTGCGGCGGCTTGTGCAGTCGGCGATCGGCGACAAGCTGGCGAAGGCGCTGCTGACGGGGACAATCACCGACGGCGACGAGGTGATCGTGGACCTCGACCAGAGCGCGGACGAGCTAACCGTGAAGGCTGCCGCCCAGGTCGCATAACCAGCCGGGTCCGCTAACGAGCCGGGTGGATGTTGTCCAGCATGTGGTCGTAATCGTCCTCATCAAGGCCAAGATCCACCCGGATCCGGTAACGGAGGCGTAGCAGCAGCTGGAGCTCGGCGTCATCGCCAAGCTGTATGCACCGCTCGACCCCGGACGTCGCCCAGTCGAGCGCGCCGCGCAGGTCTCCCTGCTCGGTGAACAGCTCGGCGAGCAGGTCACAGGTCCGCGGCGTGACCGCGTCGCGGTCGGTGGTCAGCGCGCTCAGCATCACCCGCGCCTCGGCGTCACGGCCAAGGTCGAGTAGCGCCCGGACCAGGGGAACCCTGGGGTCGGCGAACGTGACGCCGCCATCCTCGATCGCGGCGGAGAACTCATCCGCCGCGCGCTGCGGGTCGTCCGCGCTCATCCACTGCTCGCCTGCCCGCAGGTGGAACTCGGCGCGCAGGCCCAGCTCGGCCTGCTTCGCCAGTTCGCTCATCTGAACGGCGGCCCGCACATGGTTGCCAGTCCGTGCCGCCTGGAACTCGATCTCGTCGAATTCTTCGACGCTCGCCATTCTTCTCACGCTACCCCAGCGGCCCTTCCCGATTCATACGTTTTTGCGTCCGCACCGGGTGCGGTCTAGCGGCGTGATCGCTCAAGTGCGTCCCAGAAGCCGCGTCGCAGCGCGTGCCGCACCTCGTCGTGCAGCAGGAAATCGATCGGCAGTGCCGATCCCTGCAACAGCCTCGCCTCAAGGTCCGAGGGCATCCTCGGCTTCCTGGCGAGTACGGCCTCGAGCCACAGCGCCGGAGCGTCACGTGCCACCGATTCACCGAACGCCTGGCCTTCCTCGTGTGCCGACTGTACGGCGTCACCCAGGGAGACGCCGGGCGCACTGCCCGGGTAACCGCTGGGGCCGACCAGGCCGATGGGGCCGGACGGCGCGACGACGACCTCTTGCTGCTGTCCGGCCGCCACCGGCGCGGGCAGCGAAGTCACCTGGATGGCTGGCCCGCCCGGGCGCATGGCGGCCGGCGGCCCGTAGGGCAGCACTGGCTGCCCGCCCGTCGGCTGACCGCTCGGCTGCTGCTGGCCGCCCTGGAACTGGCCCCCACCCTGGAACTGGCCATTCTGGAACTGACCGTTCGGGTACTGGCCATTTTGGAACTGACCGCCCGGCTGCTGCGCTCCCGGCTGCCTGGCCAGGACGACCTCCGCCGCGGCTGGCGGCGGCGGTGCGGGCGGCGTGTTCGCCGGCGCGGGCACTGCGGGCGGCCCGGCGGGCGCCGCGTCACGGTTGGGCAGCCGCCTGACCTGAGCCGAGCCGACCCCGGTGTCGCCAGGCGGCGCCGGGGCGATGACGGGCGCGGCGTAGATGTCCTGGTGCGCCGCCGGCATCGGCATCGGGGTCGGTACCGGTGCCGGGTAGTCAGGGGCGGGGACGTATTCCGCGGTCCCGTAGTCGGCGGCCGGGCCCTGGTCTGCGGCCGCCCGGTGCTCGGCTGCCCGGGGATCCGCTGCCCGGTGGTCGGCGGCCCGGGGGCCGGCCGCAGGCGGGTAGTCCGCGGGCACGCCGTAATCCACGGACGCGCTGTAGTCGACGCTGGCGCTCAGGTCTGGGACCGCCCCGAAGTCCGCCATCCTGGCGCCCTCCGCCCGCTGCGGCTGGGCCTGCTCTGGCTGCGCGGGTTCCGGCGCCGGCGCCGGCCCGGGCGTGGCGTCGGCTGGCTGTTCGGCCCTGCCCTGCGGCGCGTACGGGACGACGCGCCCGGTCGCGGGCACCTTGCCGTTCGCGCCGCTCACGTGGTGACCGTTGCCGTTGATGACCGGGCGGAGCGCGATCGGTCCCGCATCGGACTCGTCCGGGCGCGGCGGCTCCGCCCCGGAGATCAGCTCGACGTAGGGCCGCAGGTGCGCGGCGCTGATGTCCACGAAGTCATCGCACTCCTGCCGGAGCGAGCGAGACGCGGCCCAGCTGCCCTCGATGTCGATGTGCAGCAGCGTGACCCGCAGGCCCATGTCCTGAACGTCGGCGATCACCTGCGCGAGGTCCTCCTCGGCGCTGACCACCACGACATCGCTGACGGCCTTGTTCTGCGCCAGCGTCGTAAGGTCCCGGCGGATCTCACTTTCGACGCCCTCCCGGCGGCCCGGCCGTGCCTTCGCCACCCGGAGCTTCACGCCAGGCAGGTCGGCGAGGGTCTCGTGATCGGCTGTCCGCCGGCCCTCAACGGTCGCCTCGTACCAGTAGCAGCGCAGCAGGGGCAGCCTTGTGCGCTCCATCGCCAGGCTGCCGAACAGCTGCAGCAGCCCCGCGTAATCCCAGGACACCGACTCACGGCGGCGCGTACCATGCACCGCCATAGCACCGTCCGCGAGCACATAGCCCGCGTCCACGAACAGCGCACAGCGATCCACCGCACACCCGCCTTTCTACTTGCGAGAACATGCCAGTTCATAGACCGCATAGAGACAGCAGCCGGATGTCCCCGCCCTCTCTAGGGTAATAAAGCCCGCCGCCCGCGATGGCCGTTCCGCAGGAACTCACGGGAACGTCACGCCCCGTGAGCGCTCCCGTATGCTCTGGAGGCGTGGATGATCGAGCTGAACTGCTGGCCGGGATCAAGGCCAAGGGAATCGTGCACGGCGACTTCGAGCTATCGTCGGGCGCGCGGGCCACCAGCTACGTGGACCTGCGCCGGGTAACGCTCGACGGGCGGCTCGCGCCGCTGGTCGGCCGGGTGCTGCTGAACGCGACCGCGGACCTGTCCTACGATGCGGTCGGCGGGCTCACGCTCGGCGCGGACCCGGTGGCGACGGCCATGATGCACGCGGCGGCGAACCGGGGCACCCCGGTCGACGCGTTCGTAGTACGCAAGGCGGAGAAGACGCACGGCCTGCAGCGGCGGATCGAGGGACCCGACGTGCGGGGCCGCCGGGTGCTCGCGCTCGAGGACACCTCGACGACCGGCAGCTCCGTGCTCACCGCCGTGGACGCGCTGCGCGAGGCGGGCGCCGAGGTGGCCGGCGTGGCCGTCATCGTGGACCGCGGCGCCCGGCAGAAGGTCCTGGATTACGGCCTGCCTTACATCGCGGTGTACGAGCTCAGCGAACTCGGCGTCTAGCGGTAGCGGCTAACGCGGGGCCCGGTGGCTGTGGGGGGCGCCATCGCCCGCAGCCTTGGCGGCGGCCTCCCGGCGAAACTCGCGCACCCGGAGGACGACGAACGCGACGATCGCGACCACGACGACGGCGACCACGATGTAGGTGATCATCGTCAGGCTGTGGTTGACCTTCGTCCACTCCCCGCCGATCTTGTAGCCGATGCTGGACAGCACCACCACGTAGACGAAGGTGCCGATGCCGCTGAGCACACCGAAGCGGAGCGGCGGGATGTCCACGAGCCCGGCCACGATCGACGCGAAGGCCCGGATGAAGGGCAGCATGCGCGCCACCGGCAGCGCCCACGCGCCGCGCCCGACGAGGAAGCGCTCGGCCCGCGCCACGTCCGACTCGGTGATTAGGAGGTACCGGCCCCAGCGGTGGACTAGCGGCTTGCCGCCGACCCGGCCGACCCCGTAGGAAATGTAGGAGCCGACGAGCTCCGCGAGCGTCCCCAGGACGATCACCAGCAGCAGCGACGGGTGCTGGGTGGTGCCCGGGATGGCACCGGACGCGACGGCCCCGCCGAGCAGGAACGTCAGCTCGGATGAGATCGGCACGCACATCGCCTCTAGCACGCCAAACAAGATCACCGCATAGATGGCATGCGAGATGAGGAAGCTCTCCATGGCCACCTTTGTACATCATGCCGGGGAGGGCCTCGTCCACTTCGGGCTGTACTGGCCTCTGAGGCTACCCTGAATTTCCGCAACTCCCCTGGTGCCGAGCCGGCCTCGAGCAGGTCTAGACCACCCACTACAGTGGCAGCAGACCCACCGACATAGGAGTACATCCCCATGCCGATCGCGACCCCAGAGATTTACGCGCAGATGCTGGACCGGGCCAAGCAGCAGGGCTTCGCCTACCCGGCCATCAACGTGACCTCGAGCCAGACGCTGAACGCGGCACTCAAGGGCTTCGCCGACGCCGAGAGCGACGGGATCCTCCAGATTTCCACCGGCGGGGCCGAGTACCTGTCCGGCCAGTCGGTCAAGGACATGGTCACCGGGGCGACCGCGCTCGCCGAGTTCGCCCACGTGGTCGCCGACCGCTACCCGGTCAACGTGGCGCTGCACACCGACCACTGCCCCAAGGACAAGCTCGACGGCTACATGCGGCCCCTGGTCGCGATCTCGGCCGAGCGGGTGAAGAGCGGCCGGGAGCCGCTGTTCCAGTCGCACATGTGGGACGGCTCCGCAGTGCCACTCGAGGAGAACCTGGAGATCGCCAGCGACCTGCTCGCCCGGTGTGCCGAGGCGAAGATCATCATGGAGCTTGAGATCGGCGTCGTCGGCGGCGAGGAAGACGGCATCGTCGGCGAGATCAACGAGAAGCTGTACTCCACCACGGAGGACGCCCTGGCCACGGCGGAGGCCCTGGGCCTTGGCGAGCGCGGCCGGTACATACTCGCCGCGACCTTCGGCAACGTGCACGGCGTGTACAAGCCTGGTCACGTTAAGCTCCGCCCGACCGTGCTCAAGGAGATCCAGGACGCGGTGGGCGCCAAGTACGGCAAGGAAAAGCCGTTCGACCTGGTCTTCCACGGCGGCTCCGGCTCGGCGGAGTCCGAGATCCGCGAGGCGATCGGCTACGGCGTGGTGAAGATGAACGTGGACACCGACACCCAGTACGCGTTCACCCGCCCGGTCGCCGGCCACATGTTCGCCAACTACGACGGCGTGCTCAAGGTGGACGGCGAGGTCGGCAACAAGAAGGCCTACGACCCGCGCACCTGGGGTAAGTCGGCCGAGGCCGGCATGGCGGCCCGGATCACCCAGGCCTGCCAGGACCTGCTCTCCGCCGGCACGAAGCTTAAGTAGTCATCCGAACGTAAGCGTGTTTCACCGTTTACCGTCCATGACCCTGGTGAGTCGCGGGGGCGGAAGGAGTCGCCATCGCGCAGTCGGCGCCCCGATAAGACCGATCGGGACACCGAACGCGCGCTGTCGATCCCTCGCCGCCCCCGCATCCCTGGTCCAAAAGTCGAAAACCAAGACAGTGGACGTTTAGGCACACTCCGCTGTACCCAAACGTCCACCATGATGGCGCCGCTACGGCTTCAGTTCCGCGTACGCTTCCGGGCTGCTGTCGGCGAGGAATTCCCAGCAGCGCTGTTCTTCCTCAGTCTCTTCGATGTCGCCTGCGGCTCTTGCCAGAGCCGCTAGGCAGCGGAGGAAGCCCCGGTTCGGCTCGTGGGACCACGGGACCGGGCCGTGGCCTTTCCAGCCGTTGCGGCGGAGGGCGTCCAAGCCGCGGTGGTAACCGGTGCGGGCGTAGGCGTAGGCCTCGACGGGGCGGTCGCGGTCTAGCGCGTCTTCTGCGAGCAGTGCCCAGGCGAGCGAGAACGCCGGGTACCTCGCCGCGACGTCTACCGGGGCATCTCCCGAGGCCAGAAGGGCTTCGGCCTGGGCCGTCGCGGGCAGCATGGTGGCGGGGGGCTCGCCGAGCAGGTTCCTGTGATCGCTCATGCGGACGAGTCTGCCAGACGGTCGCGGACTGGTTGTCACGGACTAGGTTTCACCAGGGCGTTTCGGGTACTCTCTGTACGCAAGAGCCCCTGTCGCGCGCTTGCGCTGCCAGGGGCTTTCGTCGTGTGAAAGGCGTGGTTAACAATGCCCGCGATCGTGCTGATCGGCGCCCAGTGGGGCGACGAGGGTAAGGGCAAGGCGACCGACCTGCTCGGGGACCGTGTCCAGTACGTCGTCAGGTACCAGGGCGGCAATAACGCCGGTCATACGGTGATCATCGGCGAGGAGAAGTACGCCCTGCACGTGCTGCCGTCGGGCGTGCTTTCCCCGAACGTCACGCCGGTCATCGGCAACGGCGTGGTCATCGACCCCAAGGTGCTCTTCGAGGAGATCGACGCCCTTGAGGCGCGCGGCGTCAGCTGCGAGCGCCTGCTGATCAGCGCCAGCGCGCACCTGATCATGCCGTACCACCGGGCGCTGGACAAGGTCAGCGAGCGCTTCCTCGGCAACGCCAAGATCGGTACCACCGGCCGGGGCATCGGGCCGACCTACGGTGACAAGATCGCTCGCGTGGGCATCAGGGTTCAGGACCTGTTCGACCCCGGCATCCTCAGGCAGAAGCTCGAGCTGGCCCTCAGGGACAAGAACCAGCTGCTCACGAAGGTCTACAACCGGCGCGGCGTGGACGCGCAGCAGGTCGCCGACGAGTACCTGGCGTACGGCGACCGGCTACGGCCATACGTCGCCGACGTGGGCCTGGTGCTCGGCAAGGCGCTCGACAACGGCGAGACCGTGCTCCTCGAGGGCGCGCAGGGCTCGCTGCTCGACATCGACCACGGCACCTATCCGTTCGTCACCTCGTCCAACCCGACCGCCGGCGGCGCGTGCGTGGGCGCGGGCATCGGGCCGACGCGGATCGGCAAGGTGATCGGCATCGTCAAGGCGTACACCACCCGGGTCGGCTCCGGGCCGTTTCCCACCGAGCTCAAGGACGAATGGGGCGAGTACCTGCGCAAGACCGGCGGCGAGTTCGGCGTGACCACCGGGCGGGCCCGCCGCTGCGGCTGGTTCGACGCGGTGATCGCCAGGTACGCCACCCGGGTGAACGGGGTCACGGATTTCTTCGTCACCAAGCTCGACGTGCTGTCGTCGCTCGACAAGGTGCCCGTCTGCGTGGCGTACGAGGTCGACGGCAAGCGCTACGACGAGATCCCGATGACCCAGACCGAGTTCCACCACGCCAAGCCGGTGTACGAGTACCTGGACGGCTGGTGGGAGGACATCTCCCAGGCCCGCTCGTTCAGCGAGCTGCCCAAGGCGGCGCAGGATTACGTCAAGGCGATTGAGGAGCTGTCCGGCGCGCCCGTCAGCGCGATCGGCGTCGGGCCGCGGCGCGACCAGACGCTCCAGATCCGTCCGCTGCTGTAACGAGGCGCCCTCCTTCGGCCGGCATGTGACGCAGCGGCGGGCAAATCGCAACTAGAGACGTGACCGAGAAAACAGCAGGGACACTCCCCGCAGCAGAGACGGGCGAGCGGCCAGCCAGAACCGGCCCGGTCGCCGAGTTCGAGCGGCTGTACCGGGCGAACGTCGACGCGGTGACGGCGTACTTCGCCCGGCGCACCGTCGACCCGCAGGTGGTCGCGGACCTTACCGCGGACACGTTCGTCGCGGTGATCACCGGCTTCGCGTCCTTCGATCCGCGCAAGGGCACTGCCCGTGCGTGGCTATTCGGCATCGCCGGACACGTGTACGCCGCGCACTGCGCGGCGCACAGCCACCAGCGGCTCAAGCTTGAGCGGCTTGGCGGCCGCCGGGACCTCGACCCGGACCAGGTGGACGAGCTGCTCGAGCGGATTGACGCCGAGCGAGCGGCGCGTGGCCTGCTGCCGGCGCTTGCCAGGCTGCCGGAGCAAGACCGCGCGGTGATCGACCTGGTGGACATCGCCGGCCTGCAGCCCAAGGAGGCGGCGGCCGCGCTCGGGCTCACGCCGGGCACCGTGCGGATGCGGCTGATGAGAGCGCGCGCCCGGTTGCGCAAGTTCCATCACGAAACAGATCAGGGGTGACAGGAAATGACCAGATTCTCCGACCAGCTTTTCGATGACCTGATGCGGGACCACGGCGAGGCACTCGCCCGTACCGCGGTGCCCACAGCACCCAAGCGGCACCTCACCGCGCGCCCGGTACTGCTGACGGCGGGCGCGGGCGGCCTCGCCGCCGTGGCCGCCGTCGGCACCCTGGTAGCCGGCGGCGGAACCCCGGCTTACGCGGTGACCACGCACCCCGACGGCACGGTGACGCTCGCGGTCTACCAGACGTCCGGGATCGCCGAGGCCAACTCGCGGCTGCACCAGCTCGGTGACCGCGTGGTCGTGGTACCCGTCCGGCCTGGCTGCCGGAGCATCGACTCGCTGCCGGCCCCCGGCGTGCCCGCCAAGGACATCTCCCTGGACGTAAAAGCGTCGACCGGCGGCTCCGTCACCGTGGACGCGCACGGCGTCCCGGCCGGCGACATCCTCGTCCTCGGCATCGCTTCCACCGACGGGAAGTTCCAGTTCTCCGTGCAAGGGCCGGCTAACGGCCAGTCGGGGCATGCGAGCGGTAGCAGCAAGAGCACCGCGACCGCGACCGGCCACGGTGCTGGCCCAGGGACCGGCTTCGGTACAGCGTCGACGCTGACCTCAGGACCGGCGCCAAGCTGCGTCAGCATCCCGGCCACGCCTAAGCATGACGGATCCGGCGGCACTGTGGTGAGCGGACCCGGCGGTCCCGGCGGCACTTCGGTGCAGGGACCCGGCAGCGGTCCCACTTCGGTGAAGGGACCCGGCAGCCCTTCCGGCGGAACATCGAAGAGCAATAGCTGAGAGCGCACCCACGGGGGCACCCGGCGGAAGCCCTGTCCACAGCGGACTGGGCTTCCGCCGCTGCGTTTCTCAGGGATGCAGGCAGAGCGCGGGACTTACGGGCGGCAGCGCGGGGCTTGCCGGGGTCGCCACGTCAAGTCGGGCGCCCGATGAAAACCGATCGGCCGCCCGAACGACGCGGCTCCCCCGGCTGCACCCCACGCTTCCCCTGATCACCAGACAATCACGGGTCAGGGGTAGGCTCGCGGAACGTGCGAGTACTTGTGATCGGCGGGGGCGGGCGGGAGCACGCGATCGTGCGGGCGCTGGGTGCGGACCCGGACGTCAGCGAACTTCATGCCGCGCCAGGGAATCCCGGCATCGCGTCGCTGGCGGAGCTGCATGCGGTGTCAGCGACCGATCCGGTGGACGTCGTCCGGCTGGCTCGGCAGGTCGCGGCGGATCTCGTCGTGGTCGGGCCGGAGGCGCCGCTCGTGGCCGGCGTCGCTGATCCGCTGCGCGCCGCGGGGATCGCGGTCTTCGGGCCTGACGGCGCCGCAGCGCGGATTGAGGGGTCTAAGGCCTTCGCCAAGGAGGTCATGACCGCCGCCGGGATTCCGACGGCAGAGGCACGGGTCGCTTCGACCGCTGCCGAGGCCGAGGAGGCGCTCCGGGCCTTTGGTGGGCCGTATGTGGTTAAGGACGATGCGCTCGCGGCGGGCAAGGGCGTGGTAGTGACCGAGGACTTCTCTGCCGCCATGGCGCACGCGGCATCGTGCGGGCGGGTTGTCATCGAGGAGTACCTGGACGGGCCTGAGGTGTCGCTGTTCGCGGTGGCGGACGGGCGGACGGCGGTGCCGCTGCTCGCGGCGCAGGACTTCAAGCGGGCGCGTGAGGGGGACCAGGGGCCGAATACCGGGGGGATGGGAGCCTATGTGCCGCTGCCCTGGGCGCCAAACGGGCTGACGGACGAGGTCATGGCCTCGGTGGTGCAGCCCGCGATCGATGAGATGGCGCGGCGGGGGACGCCTTACCAGGGGTTGCTCTACGCGGGGCTCGCGCTGACGGCCAAGGGCGTCAAGGTGGTGGAGTTCAACGCGCGGTTCGGCGACCCGGAGACGCAGGTGGTGCTCGACCGGATGGCTACCCCGCTGGCCGGCCTGCTGTACGGCTCCGCGGTCGGTGACCTGGGGACCATGCGCCCGTTGAGTTGGCATCCGGGGGCGGCGGTGACCGTGGTCATCGCCGCCGCTGGCTACCCGGATAGCCCGGCGAAGGGTGACGTGATCACGATCAAGAGCCTGCCGGCGGGTACCTCGGGTTATCTCCTGCACGCGGGGACCGCGCTTGACGGGACCGACCTGGTCACCGTGGGCGGGCGGGTGCTCAACGCGGTCGGGTCCGGGCCGGACCTGGCGAGCGCGCGGGCCGCGGCGTACGCGGTCGCGGAATGCGTGGAGTTCCGCGGCGGCTGGTACCGGCATGACATCGCCGAGTGGGCAAGCGCAGGGAGTTACCT
>Ga0207664_10002065_pt1 | contig 13222 bp, 10 predicted proteins | sample LARL83metaG_FD_184349 | JGI IMG/M metagenome (GOLD analysis project Ga0207664, IMG submission 184349) | Corn, switchgrass and miscanthus rhizosphere microbial communities from Kellogg Biological Station, Michigan, USA - LAR L8-3 metaG... | ecosystem: Host-associated > Plants > Roots >...
CCCGTCGTCGCTCGCCCGCTTCGAGGCCGACGTCAAGCCACCGCGCCGGATCCTGATCCGCTACCGACCGAGCGAAACCAAGATCGGCGAGATCATCGCCGCGATCGCGGCGGCCGGACTTACCATCGCCGATCTCACCACCGAGGAAACCGACCTCGAGGACATCTTCCTCGAGCTCACCCGCGCGGCGCGCGAGTCCGCCTCCGCCCGGCCGGCGGGGGCCGCGCCGACAACCTCCAGCCGCCATGGCTGATGGACGGACCGCCGTGGCGCAGCGATCGGTTCGTGCAGTGGCGATGGTCGCGGCTCTCGCGTGCGCCCTGGCCGCGTGCGCGCCGGTGAAGATTCCCGCAGGACCAGCCGTGGACCAGCCGAAGCTCGACCTCTCATCGACACCCCGGCCGAAGACAGCGGCGCCGACGCCGCACGCCGGCGATGCCGACGTCTCGCCCGCCACGGCCGCCGCCGATTCCGCCACCGACCCGATCCTCGGCACACTGGTCGCCGCCGACGGCGCCGAGCTGCCGATGCGCGCCTGGCTGCCGGTCGACGCGGCCGAGCGCGCCCGTCCCAAGGCGATCATCCTCGGCGTCCACGGCTTCAACGATTACTCCAACGCCTTCGACATGCCGGGGCGCTGGTGGGCGAAGCATGGCATCGCCACCTATGCCTACGATCAGCGCGGCTTCGGCGCGGCGCCGCACCCGGGCTACTGGGCCGGCACCGAGACGCTGGCCAAGGATCTCGCCCAGGCGGAGCGGCTGCTGGCCGCGCGCTACCCCGGCGTGCCGCTCTATTATCTCGGCGAGAGCATGGGCGCGGCGGTGGTGATCACGGCGCTGGCCCGGGGCTTCGCGCCGGAGACGGCCGGCACCATTCTCGCCGCGCCGGCGGTGTGGGGCCGCTCCTACATGCCGTTCTATCAGCGCTGGGCGCTGTGGGCGGCGGGGCACGTCACGCCCTGGCTGCGGCTCACCGGCCGCAGCCTCGGCATCGTCGCCTCGGACAACATCGAGATGCTCAGGGCCTACTCGCGCGATCCGCTGGTGATCAAGGAGACGCGGGTGGATTCGATCAAGGGCCTGGTCGATCTGATGGGCAAGGGCATGAAGTCCATCGACGCGCTGCCGGGGCCGGCGCTGGTGCTGATCGGCGCCCGCGATCAGGTGGTGCCGATCACGCCGCAATGGGCCACTGTCGAGAGGCTTCCCGACCCCGCGCATCAGCGCGTCGCCTATTACCGCGACGGCTGGCACATGCTGCTCCGCGACCTCGAAGGCAAGACGGTGTGGCGCGACATCGTTACTTGGATCGGCGATCACGACGCGGCGCTTCCCTCCGGTGCCGATGCCGAGGGCCGGACGAGACTTCGCGAATGGCGGGCCGCCGAGGCGAAGGGCTGACGGAGTTTTCAGGCGCCGGCCGGTTTGCTTAGGCGGGCCGTTTTGCGTATTGTGGCGCCCGCCCGGCCGGGACCCGGCCGGGGCCAAGACCAAGGACCCGTAGCTCAGCTGGATAGAGCGCTGCCCTCCGAAGGCAGAGGTCGTGAGTTCGAATCTCGCCGGGTCCGCCAAATTTTCTAGGAAAATGAATTTATTATTAAGCGGCGGCTGAAACGAGCCGATGGCCGTTTGCTGCCTGTTGCCATCGTGAGTGCCGCTCGACAGCCTGACCGCCCAACGACTGCATGTCGAACGACAGATGAAAACTAACCGATTCGACAGCGTCGAGCGTGGAGCACGAAATGCCACTCCTGCGCGTCAGCTGAGCCGTTAATCAAAGACGCCGCCGGCCATCATCGAGTGAAACATCAGCCTCATATTTTAGATTAGATGTTCCTATTTCGTTCTTCAGGCGCTAGGGTTGAACGAAACATGGAATTCGGATGCGTAAGATCATTCACGTGGACATGGATGCTTTCTATGCGTCCGTGGAGCAGCGCGACAATCCAGAGCTGCGCGGAAAGCCCATTGCGGTCGGCTTCGGCTCTAAGCGCGGGGTTGTCGCCGCCGCAAGTTACGAAGCGCGCAAATTTGGCGTGCGGAGTGCGATGCCCTCCGTCACGGCACAGCGCAAATGCCCCGAACTAATTTTCGTTCCACCACGATTTGAGGTTTACCGCGCCGTCTCGATGCAGATCCGCGAGATATTCGCGGAATACACCCCATTGATCGAGCCGCTAGCACTAGACGAAGCCTATCTGGACGTAACGGAAAACTTGCGCGGCCTTCCGACTGCAGCATCGACGGCCGCGGAAATTCGGCACCGCATTTTCGAGACAACGGGGCTCACGGCATCAGCAGGTATTTCTTACAACAAATTTCTCGCCAAATTGGCCTCGGATCACCGCAAACCCAACGGGCAGTTCGTAATTCCGCCGGAGCGCGGGGCAGCGTTCGTTGAAAATTTGCCCATCGGCAAGTTTCACGGCATTGGACCCGTTACCACCGAAAAGATGAACAGACTGGGCATCCAAACGGGGGCTGATCTGCGCGGCAAATCTGTCGCATTCCTCACCCAGCATTTTGGTAAGGCCGGTTCCTGGTACAGTACGATTTCGCGCGGTGAGGATAACCGGGAGGTACGTCCCAATCGCGAGCGCAAATCATCCGGCTCGGAGACGACTTTTCATGACGACTTAACTGACCCGAGCGCGATCGAGCGCGAGGTTCTGGCTCAGGCCGACGAGGTTTGGGCTTGGTGTCAGAATGCCAATGCGTATGGTCGTACGGTCACGGTGAAAATTAAATATGCCGACTTCCGAATTGCGACTCGCAGTCGAAGTGCAGCGGGATCCGTGCGCTCACAGGCCGCGTTGCACGAAGCAAGTTTGGTTTTGATTAGGTCGATTTATCCAGTCGAGAAGGGCATACGGCTTGTTGGCGTGTCGCTCTCCAACTTCGAGCACGCGAACGGCGCGCAGCTCGACCTTGCCATCTAGCCATCGCTCCGACTTGTGCCCTCGCCAGGCGCTCCTCAACTACGTGAGAATGGCGGTGGCCTAGTCGTCCTCAAATATGAGAGCGTGACGAAGGTGCTGAGGAGTGGCATCAGACTTTCGATGTCATGCAACCATTTGCACGAGGGTCATTGCTGAAAAAATTTGAAAATTTTTATCCAGAAAGAGAGGGGTGGGGCTCTACCCTTTGTTCTCCGTTTTACACGGTCGGGTGTTACCCACATCGAGCATCGAATCGCGCGGCTCCGTCACGAGCAATAGTTATTATACTGAAGCAACATAAGGCAAAGAGCCAGGCACAGCGCTGAACCGCGGCGCGGTTTTCGATAGAATGGCGACATGCAACAATCCCGCCCCATAGCCGGCCGATCCTGCGACGGCTGCACGCTCTGCTGCAAGGTAATGCGCGCCGATGAATTGCAGAAACCGTCATGGCAGTGGTGCCCGCATTGCGTGATCGAACAGGGCTGCGGCATCTACGCGACACGTCCGGGCGACTGCCGGTCCTACCTCTGCGAATACCTGACCAATTCCGGCGTGTCGGAGGCGTGGTATCCGAAGACGTCGCACATGATCATCGAGGTGCTCGACGACGGCATCAACGCGCATGTCTACGTCGATCCCGATCATCCCGAGATGTGGCGGACCGAGCCGTTCTACTCGGACCTGAAGGACAGCGCGCGCGAAGCGGTCAAGCGCCGCTGCCGCCTGACCGTCCATGTGGGAAAGGCTCAGACCATCATCTTTCCCGACCGCGACGTGGCGTTCGGCATCGTCGAAGCCGACGAGGAAGTGATGGTCGTCTTCCCGAAGAGGTCGGAGTCGAAGCTCCGCGCCGCGGCCTACAAGCGGAAAATCGGAGGACCCAGTCTCGGCCCCGAACATTGGCGATGAACGAGTGCCCTTGCCGCGGCGACAGCGATGAGACGCCACATTACGCCGTCGGCGCGATAGCCGGTCATTTTGATCAAAAAACAGGTGTCGAAAGACCGATCCTCGCCCGAATCGCGCCGTTTTGCTCGGCGCGCGGGTGTGCGGCCCGATAGGGCGGATCGCAAACGGGGCTTGTATTCGGCGCGCGGCGCATGATGTAAGTAATACACATCCGAGGCTTTCCGGCCTTGGCTCGCCTTCGATCCTCGGCCCTGAGCGGGCTGAGTCTCAGCCGCAGATTAGCCGATTCCACCCGCTGCCCCGTTCGCACATGCCCTGCGAACGCGATCGCGGCGGCAATGCCGGGCACCTTCCGGTCGCCTCCGGTCAATTCTCAAGGAATATCTCGTATGGAAAACGTAGAGACGAAATTCCCCCCGTCGCGGCCGGGCATAAAGACGCTGTTCATCGCCATTGCCCTCGTGGTGCTCGTGATCGGCATCAAATTCTGGACGGAAATCCAGGCTTTCTTCGGCTTCTGACCGGACGCGAGTCCGATCCGTCGCCGCCGGCGCGCTGAGGCGCACCGGCGGAACGACGGCGCGGCTACGTGCGGTTTTTTGCCTCCGGCGCTCCGGGACATGACCGGCTGCATCTGCGCGTGCCGGTGCCGCATCGAGCGGAACCGGCCGCAGGGACGCGTGATTCGCTCCCGTCCCGGGTCCTGCTAATATCTCCCCCCGGGCCGGTCTTCGGCCCGGGCAGAACCTGCGCGCGGCATCGGAGGGAGATCATGGGCATCGACATCATCGACTGCGCGAAGGTGGCGCGGGAAACCGGGAAGCGCACCGTGGTGATGAACACCCGCAAGATGCACGCCTGGGTTCACTACTACCCCAACCCCGGCGACCACGACGACATGCACTGCCACAACGCGGATCAGACGTTCTATTGCATCGACGGCCAATGCACGATGCACTTCCCCGACGGCGGCAAGGCGGTCCTCGATCCCGGCATGGCCGCGCTGATCACCGGCGGATCGTTCTACATGCTGGAGAATTCCGGCGCCGGGCCGATGATCCTGATGGGCAACCGCTCGGGCAACCAGAACGACATCAAGCACATCAACTACGAAACCCGCCAGGATCTCCGAGCCAACGGCGGCACGACGATCCACGCCCGGGACTAGGCGCGCCGGAATCGCGAAGGGGCACCGGCGGAGCGGCCCGCCTAGCCCAGTTGTAAGATCGGCCTGACGCCCCGCGCCGCCGCCCAGGTCAGACCGGCCGGGAACACGGCGTCGATCCCAAGCAATACGGACCAGAGCACCCCTGATGTTTCGCTTCTTCGAGAATCTCGTCACGCCGACCGCGACGGGGCCGGTTGTGCCGCCGCCGCGGGGCCTGTGGCGATTCTACTGGCACTTCGTCCGCCAGGCGAAGGTGCCGTATCTGGCCCTGTTCGTCGCCGGATGCTGCGTCGCGTTCCTCGACTCGCTGATCCCGGTGTTCCTCGGCCGCATCGTCACCCTGGTTTCGACGGACAGTCCGGCGACGCTGATGCCCGGTGCCGGCTGGGAGTTCGCGCGCATGGCGCTCGTCGTCCTGATGCTCCGGCCCGCGGCGCTGCTCGCCCAGAACCTGATCACCAACCAAGCCATCAACGGCAACGTCACCAACCTGATCCGCTGGCAGAGCCATTGGCATGTCGTGCGCCAGAGTTGGTCCTTCTTCCAGAACGACTTCGCCGGGCGCATCGCCAACCGCGTGCTGCAGACCGGCGGGGCGTTGCGCGAGAGCGTCACCATCACCGTCAACGCCGTCTGGTACATCCTCGTCTACGGCACCAGCGCGCTGATCCTGCTGGGCCGCGCCGATCTCCGGCTGGCGGCGCCGCTCGTGCTGTGGGCCGTCGTCTACACCGTGCTCCTGACCTACTTCGTGCCGCGCATGCGCGATCGCTCGAAGCAGGTGTCGCTGGCCCGATCTCTCCTCTCCGGCCGCATCGTCGACAGCTACACCAACATCCTGACGGTGAAGCTGTTCGCCCGCGCCGGCGACGAGGACAGCTATGTGCGCGAGGCGGTGGACGGCCACAACGACAAGTTCCGCCATGCCCAGCGGCTGACGACGCTGTTCTCGTTCTCGCTCTCCACCGTCAACGCGTTCCTGGTCACGGCAACCGCCACGGTCGCGATCGTCCTCTGGCTCGACGGACGCATCGCCGCGGGCGCCATCGCCATGGCGCTGCCGCTCGCCTGGCAGATCGTCAACATCGCCGGCTGGGTGGCGCAGAACATCACGTCGATCTTCGAGGACATCGGCCAGGTGCAAGAGGGCATTCTCTCGATCGCCGTGCCGCACCAGATGACCGACGTGGCGGACGCCGGGACGCTGACCATCACGCGCGGCGAAATCCGCTTCGAGGATCTGTCCTTCGGCTACGGCCGCGAGGTCGGCGTGCTGCACGACCTCGATCTCGTCATCCGGCCGGGCGAACGGGTCGGCCTGGTCGGCCCGTCGGGCGCCGGCAAATCGACGCTCGTCAACCTGCTGCTGCGCTTCTTCGATCCGGAGCAGGGCCGCATCCTGATCGACGGCCAGGACATCGCCGGGGTGACCCAGGAGAGCCTTCGCGCCCAGATCGCCATGGTGACGCAGGACACCTCGCTCCTGCACCGCTCCGTCCGCGACAACATCCGCTACGGCCGGCCGCACGCGAGCGACGCGGAGATCGTCGCCGCCGCGCGCCGCGCCCATGCCGACGAGTTCATCCGCGACCTGGAAGATTGGAACAAGCGGCGCGGGTACGACGCTCATGTCGGCGAGCGCGGCGTGAAGCTCTCGGGCGGCCAGCGCCAGCGCGTGGCGCTCGCCCGCGTCATCCTCAAGGACGCGCCGATCCTGATTCTCGACGAGGCAACCTCGGCGCTCGACAGCGAGGCCGAGGCGGCGATCCAGGAGCAATTGGCCGACCTCATGGCCGGCAAGACGGTGATCGCCATCGCCCATCGGCTGTCGACCATCGCCCGCATGGACCGCCTGATCATCCTCGACCACGGCCGCATCGTCGAGCAGGGCACGCACGCGGCCCTGCTGACGAAAGGCGGGATCTACGCCCGCCTGTGGCAGCGGCAGTCCGGCGCCTTCCTCGACGACGAGCCGGCCGAGGCCGAGCGGCGCGCGAGCCGCTGACGTCTACGCTTCGGGCTGGAGCCCGGCAGCCTTGATGCCGGCGACGGCGCAGGCTTCGTCGTTCTGCGAGGTGTCGCCGGTGACGCCGACCGCGCCGAGGACGTCGCCCGACGCGGAGCGGATCAGGACGCCGCCCTGGACCGGGACGATACGGCCGCCCGAGGCCGCCATCAGGGAGGACACAAAATGGGGCCGCTCCTCCGCCATCTGGGCGATCGCACCGGACGGACGGCCGACGCCGAGCGATCCCCACGCCTTGCCGAAGGCGATCTCGAAGCGCATCAGGCTGGAGTTGTCCTGCTTCTTGAAGGCGATCACATGGCCGCCGGCATCGAGCACGGCGACGCTCATCGGCTTCAGCTTCATCCGACCGGCCGTGGCCAGCGCCGTGTCGACGATGAGCGAGGCCTGCTCCAGTGTCAGCTTGGTCATTTGATCCCCTCTATCCAGAATGTTCGCGCCGCCGGGCCTGGCGGCCGGCCGGCGACGCGCGGCCAAAGCGCGTGGATTGCGGCGCTGGGTTTGCTAATCTAGCGGCCGACGCAACGCAACACCAATCGCTTACGAAACGCCATCGCAACCGATGGGGCCGGCCCACGCGGCTCCATCCGATCAGGGGACGCCGCTTCGAGCGGCGCGGCAGGCCATGACGAAAATCACGATCGAAGACCTTCGCGTCGAGAAAATCCTCGCGGATTTCATCGATAGCGAGGCGCTTCCCGGCACCGGCATCACCGCCGCCGACTTCTGGCGCGGCTTCGCGGCGCTGGTGCGCGACCTTGCGCCGAAAAACCGCGCCCTCCTGAAGACGCGCGACGCGCTGCAGGCCAAGATCGACGCCTGGCACCGCGAGCGGGCGGGCAAGCCCCACGATGCCGCGGCCTACCGGGCGTTCCTGAGCGACATCGGTTATCTGCTGCCGCCGCCCGCCGCCAAGCCGCTCGCCACCGCCAACGTCGACGACGAGATCGCCCGCATCGCCGGCCCGCAGCTCGTGGTGCCGCTGTCGAACGCGCGCTACGCCCTCAACGCCGCCAACGCCCGCTGGGGCTCGCTCTACGATGCCCTCTACGGCACCGATGCCATCCCCGAGGACGGCGGCGCCGAGCGCGGCAAGGGCTACAACCCGGTGCGCGGCGCCCGCGTCATCGCCAAGGGCCGCGCGATCCTCGATCGGGCGGCACCGCTCGCCAAGGGCTCGCACGCCGACGCCGTAGGCTATTCCGTCGCGAATGGAGAACTCGCGATCGCGCTCAAGGACGGCTCTAAAACCGGGCTCAGGGACGCCGCGCAATTCGCCGGCTATCGCGGCGCGGCCGAAGCCCCGTCGGCGATTCTCCTCGCCCGCCACAACCTGCACGTCGAGATCGAGATCGACCGCAACCACGCCATCGGCAAGACCGACGCGGCCGGCGTCGCCGACATCGTCCTCGAGGCGGCGATCTCGACGATCATGGACATGGAGGACTCAGTCGCCGCCGTCGACGCCGAGGATATCGTTGCGATCTACCGCAACTGGCTCGGCCTGATGACCGGGACGCTGTCGGCCACCTTCGATAAGGGTGGCCGGTCGATGGAGCGCCGGCTCAACCCGGATCGCGTCTACACGAAACCCGGTGGCGGCGAGATCCGGCTGCACGGCCGCAGCCTGATGCTGATCCGCAACGTCGGCCATCACATCTATTCCAATGCGGTGCTCGACGCCTCCGGCGGCGAAATCCCCCAATCCCTGATCGACGCCGCGGCGAGCGTGCTGATCGCCAGCCGCGACCTGAAGGGCTCGGGTGCGCTGCGCAACAGCCGCACCGGCTCGATCTACGTCGTCAAGCCGAAGATGCACGGACCCGATGAAGTGGCGTTCGCCGACGAGACCTTCACCCGCATCGAGGCGATGCTCGGGCTGCCGCGCTACACCGTGAAGATCGGCATCATGGACGAGGAGCGGCGCACGACGGTCAATCTCGCCGCCTGCATCCAGGCCGCGGCGCAGCGCGTCTTCTTCGTCAACACCGGCTTCCTCGACCGCACCGGCGACGAGATCCACACGTCGATGAACGCCGGACCGATGGTGCGCAAGACCGACATGCGCAACACCGCCTGGATCAAGGCCTACGAGGACAACAATGTCGACGTGGCGCTCGCCAACGGCTTCCGCGGCAAGGCGCAGATCGGCAAGGGCATGTGGACCGCGCCCGACCGCATGGCGGACATGCTGGCGCAGAAGATCGGCCATCCCAAGGCCGGCGCCAACACCGCCTGGGTGCCGTCGCCGACGGCGGCGACGCTGCACGCGCTCCATTACCACGAGGTCGACGTCGCCGCGCGCGAGGACGAGCTCGCCGGACGCGAGCCGGCCAGCCTCGACGACATCCTGACGCTGCCGATCGCGCAGTCCAACTTCGCACCCGACGCGGTACAGCAGGAGCTCGACAACAACGCGCAGGGGATACTCGGCTACGTCGTGCGCTGGATTGATCAGGGCGTCGGCTGCTCCAAGGTGCCCGACATCCACGACGTCGGGCTGATGGAGGACCGCGCGACGCTGCGCATATCGAGCCAGCACATGGCCAACTGGCTGCACCACAAGATCGTCACCGAGGCGCAGGTGATGGAGACGATGAAGCGCATGGCCAAGGTCGTCGACCGCCAGAACGCCGGCGATCCCAACTACCGGCCGATGGCGCCCGCCTACGACGGTATCGCCTTCAAGGCCGCCTGCGCTCTCGTGCTCGAGGGACGGGCGCAGCCGAACGGCTACACCGAATTCATCCTCCATGCCCGCCGCCGCGCGGCGAAGGTGGGGCAGTAACTTTTAACCGAGCCGGGCGGGCCTCGGCCCGCCGGTCGCCCAGTCCAGGAGCGCAACGGTGTGCAGCACCGGGATCCCTGTGCCGCCGGCGAGCTGGATCATGCAGCCGATGTTGCCGCTGGCGACGATGGCCGGGTCCGCGGCGGCGATGTTGCCGAGCTTGCGGTCCCGGAGCTGGGCCGCGAGCGCCGGTTGCAGGATGTTGTAGGTGCCCGCCGAGCCGCAGCAGAGATGCTCCTCGGCGATGTCGAGCACCGTGAATCCGGCCTGCGCCAGCAGCGCCTTGGGCTCGGCCGAAACGTGCTGGCCGTGCTGCATCGAGCACGGGCTCTGATAGGCGACGCGCTGGCCGGTAGCGATCGAAGGCGGGTTGAGGCCGAGGTCGGTCAGGATCTCGGTGACGTCTTTCGCCAGCGCCGACACGCGCGCTGCCTTCTCGGCGTAGGGCCCATCGCCCCGCAGCAGAAAGCCGTAGTCCTTCACCATCGTGCCGCAGCCCGAGGCATTGACGGCAATGGCATCGAGACCGCCCTGCTCGGCGACGCGCATCCAGGCATCGACGTTCGCCCGCGCCCAGCCGAGCGCATCGCGCCCGAGGTGGTGCGTCAGCGCGCCGCAGCAGCCGGTGCCCGCCGCCACCACGACCTCGCAGCCGTGGCGGGTGAGGAGGCGGACGGTCGCGGCGTCGATCTCGGGTGCCAGCACCTGCTGGACGCATCCGGTCAGAAGCGCCACCCGCTTGCGGCGCGTCCCCTCGGCCGGAAAGACCTGCGGCCGATGGACGGGCGACGGGCCCGAGGATGCGCGCGGCATCAGATCGAGCATCGCCCGGAGACGCCGCGGCAGCAGCTTCCGAGCCGGGCGAACCATCGCTGCGGCGCTCATCGCAAGGCGAAACACCGCCGGCCGCGGCAGGACGAACGCGAGCATCCGGCGCAGCCATCGCTCGGGCAAAGGACGCGTATAGGTCTGCTCGATGTGGCGACGGCCGTGATCGACCAGATGCATGTAATGGACGCCCGACGGGCACGTCGTCATACACGACAGGCACGACAGGCAGCGGTCGATGTGCGTCGCCACCTCCTCGGTCGCCGGGCTGCCGGTCTCCAGCATCTCCTTCATCAGGTAAATGCGGCCGCGCGGACTGTCGAGCTCGTCGCCGAGCAGCACATAGGTCGGACAGGTCGCGGTGCAGAAGCCGCAATGGACGCAGGCGCGGAGGATTTTTTCCGACTCCCGCACGTCCGGGTCGGCAAGCTGGGCGGGCGTGAAATTGGTTTCCATGGCCGCGTCACACCCCGCGATGCATGCGGCCGGGGTTGAGCACGTGTTTCGGATCGAAGCTGTCCTTGACCCGCCGCGTGAGCGCCGCGAGCGCCGCCGGCTCAGGCTCGAACACGGAAACCGCGGCGCGAAGCGCGTCGGGGGCGCGGATCAGCGTCGCATGGCCGCCGTTGGGCGCGATGGCGGCGCGGATGGCCGCGGCGCCGCCATCCTCGTCCGCCGGAGCCGCGAGCCAGATCAGGCCGCCGCCCCAATCGTAGAAACCGGTGGCATCGAGCGTGCGTCCGATCGCCGCCATCGCCGCGGCAGCGGCCGCGGGCGGCACCGACAGGCGCCAGACGATCCGGCCGTCGGCCGGCAAGAGCGGATGCACCGAGCCGATCTCGCGCCAGAACCGCTCCGATTCCGCCTGATGCAGTTCGGCGATACCGCCGCGCGCGGCAAACAGATCGCGCAACGCGCGCATGCGGAACACGATCGACGAAGCCGGTCCTTCGAGACGCAACGCCGTGACCGCCGTCCCCGCCGACGCAACCGGGGAAATGCCGGAACGCGCGGCGACCGATGCCGGCAGGTGCGCCGCGCCCGAGACTTCGTGGGGCGCATTGAGGCCGAGGGCGAGCGCCGCGATTGCCGCTGCATCGTCGAGCCCGAGAATCAAAACGCTCGCTGATTCGTCGGGGCGCGGCAACACCTTGATCGTCACCTCGGCGAGAGCCGCCAGGGTTCCGTAGGAACCCGCCATCAGCTTGCAGAGATCGTAGCCGGTGACGTTCTTGACCACCTTGCCGCCCGACTTGAAGATTTCGCCGAAGCCGCTGACGGCGACGAAGCCCAGGAAGTGATCGCGGGCGGCACCGGCCTTGATCCGCCGCGGCCCCGCTGCGTTGCAGGCAAGGATGCCGCCGAGGGTCGGTGTCGCACCGTCGCTCCCAAGCAAGCTCCGCCAATCGCCGGGCTCGAACGCCAGCATCTGCCGGTTGTCGGCGAGCGCGGCTTCGATCTCCGCGAGCGGCGTCCCGGCCCCGGCGGTGAGGACCAGCTCCGCCGGCTCGTAGCTCGCGATTCCGGAGAGGCGGTCGAGGCAGAGGCGGGTCTCGGCCTCGACGGGTCGGCCGAGCCCGCGCTTGCTGGCGCCACCGCAAACCTCGAGCGGCGTGCCGTCCGCGACCGCCTGGGCGACTGCACCCTGCAGCTCGTCGACGGTGGCGGGGTGGAGCGCGTTCATGCTGACTCTAGAACCGCGGCAGATCGGAGTGCGGCAGCGCGCCGCCATGGACGTGAAGGCGGCCGAGCTCGGCACAGCGATGGAGCATTGGGAACACCTTGCCAGGATTGAGCAGCCCTTCGGGATCGAACGCGCACTTCAGGCGCTGCTGCTGATCGAGGTCGATGTCGTTGAACATCACCGGCATGAGGTCGCGCTTCTCGACGCCGACGCCGTGCTCGCCGGTCAGCACGCCGCCGACCTCGACGCAGAGTCTGAGAATGTCGGCGCCGAACGCCTCGGTCCGCTCGAGCTCGCCCGGCGCGTTGGCGTCGTAGAGAATCAGCGGATGGAGGTTGCCGTCGCCGGCATGAAAGACGTTGGCGACGCGGAGGCCATGATGCCGCGACAGATCGCGCATCCGCGCCAGCACCTGCGGCAGCGCCTTGCGCGGAATGGTCCCGTCCATGCAGTAGTAATCGGGCGAGATGCGGCCGACGGCGGGGAATGCCGCCTTCCGCCCGGCCCAGAAGGCGAGCCGCTCGTTCTCGGTGCGGCTGATGCGGATCGCGGCGGCGCCGTTGGATGTGGCGATCGTCTCGACCCTGCCGATCAGGAAATCGACCTCGGGCGCGCAGCCGTCGAGCTCGACGATCAGAAGCGCCTCGACGTCGAGCGGATAGCCGACCTTGACGAAGGCCTCCGCGGCATGGATCGCGGGCCGGTCCATCATCTCCATGCCGCCGGGAATGATGCCGGCGGCGATGATGTCGGCGACGCATTGGCCGGCCGCCTCGGCGGTTGGAAATCCGATCAACAGCGCCCGCGCCGTCGGCGGCTTCGGCAGGATGCGCACGGTCACTTCGGTGACGACGCCGAGCAGGCCCTCGGAACCG
>Ga0207664_10002066_pt1 | contig 13221 bp, 14 predicted proteins | sample LARL83metaG_FD_184349 | JGI IMG/M metagenome (GOLD analysis project Ga0207664, IMG submission 184349) | Corn, switchgrass and miscanthus rhizosphere microbial communities from Kellogg Biological Station, Michigan, USA - LAR L8-3 metaG... | ecosystem: Host-associated > Plants > Roots >...
CGGGCATTCGATGGGCGGGCTGCATGCGATCGCGACCGCGGCTCGACATCCAGAGTTGGTGCGCGGCATCGTGGTCGAAGACATGGCGCCGGACCATCGTGGGCGCACGGCCGACGTCTGGCTCGCCTACTTCGAGACCTGGCCGACCTTCGAATCACTCGCCCACGTACGGGAGTTCTTCGGCCCGGCCGGCGACTACTTCGTCGAGTGCGTCGAGGAAGGACCGGCCGGCTATCACCTGATCGGGGATCTCGCCGAGATGGTGGCGATCGCGCAGGAGTGGGGACAACGGGACTACTGGGACCTGGTCGCGGCCGTCCGCTGTCCGATGCTGGTGATCGAGGCCGGTGACGGGCCGATGCCACCCGGTCAGATGGCCGAGATGACCCGCCGCACCGGCGGTGACGCCTGGCATCACCATATCCCCGGCGCGGGCCACGTCGTGCACGACGACGCGCCACAAGAGTTCCGTGGTGCCGTCGAGGCGTTCCTCTGCCGGGTGTTGTCGCGTTAGTACGTCAACAGCCGGTCGAACTCACCCGTACGGGTGTCCGTGATGCCGATCTCGGTGATGCGTACGCGGATCGGCTCGATCGGGTGCAGTGCCGCGAAGCCGGCCGCCAGTTGGGCCGGTGTCACGTCCTCCGCCAGCGTGCAGTGCGGCACCCACGCACCCGGCAGGTAGTACGCCCACGGATCGCGCACCCGCCCGGCCAACGCGTCGTGCACCGCCACGTGGACCGCCAGCAACTCCGCGTCGGTTACCGGGCACAACAACAACGAATTCTGGTTGGTGGGGAACGTCCCGAGCGTGTACAGCCACAGGCGCGGCATCGCGAGCAGTGCCAGGTCCGCGGCCAGGCTGCGGCGCGCGGCCGTCGGAATGGCCCCGGCGACCGCGAACGACACGTGTGGCCGGTGCGCACCATGGGTCCGCGTGGCCAGGCTCGGCACGCCGGCCTGTTCCAGTCGCTGCCACAGCGCGCGCACGGCCGCGTCCGCATTGCCGTCGAAGTAGCACTCCAGTGCGTGTGCCATCAGGCGGCTTCACCGGGCAGCCCGAACCGGCCGTCGTCCGTCTGCTCGACGAGTCCGTCGACCAACAGCGAGTCCAGGCACCGGTCCCGCTGCACGGCGTCCGACCACGCCCGGTCCAGTTCGGCGCGCGTCACCGGGCCGGCCGCGCCGCGCAATACGTCCAGCAACAGCCCGCGCACCTGGCGATCCGTCCCGGCGAACTTCTGCACCGGCTTGGCCGGCCCGGTGTACGCCGGCCGCCCCGCCCGCTGCCACGCGCATTCCGCGAACAACGGGCAGTCCGCGCAGCGCGGCGTCCGCACGGTGCAGACGACCTGGCCCAACTCCATCAGCCCGGCCGAGAACGCGGCCGCCGACGGGTCGTCGTCCGGCAGCAGGGCCTCGACGTCGGCCATGTCCCGCGCCGTCGACGGTGGTCCGGCGTCACCGGCGCCGTGTACGGCCCGGGCGACCACCCGCCGCACGTTCGTGTCCACCACCGGAGCGCGCCGCCGGTACGCGAACGCGGCGACCGCGCGCGCGGTGTACGCGCCGATCCCGGGCAGCGCCAACAGTGTGTCCACATCGGACGGTACGATGTCGTTGTGCCGGGCCGCGATCGCGGCCGCGGCCTCGTGCAGTCGTAGCGCGCGGCGCGGGTAGCCGAGCTTGCCCCACGCCCGTAGCACCTCGCCCTGGCTCGTCGCGGCCAGTGCCGATGGGGTCGGCCACCGGGCCAGCCACTCGTGCCAGATCGGCTCGACCCGGGCGACCGGCGTCTGCTGCAGCATGATCTCGCTGACCAGCACGCCCCACGCGGTGCACCCGGACCGGCGCCACGGCAGGTCCCTGGCGTTCGCCGCGAACCAGTCGATCAACGCGTCGGTGTTCATAACGCGTGCGATTGTGTCAGTGGTCGACCTCGGACAGTTCGCCGGTGGCCGTCTCGTACACGAAACCGCGGACGTGGTCCCGGTGCGGCACGAACGGGCTGCGCCGTACGCGTTCCACCGACTGCCGCACGCTGTCCCTGACGTCCCGGAACGCCTCGACCGCCCACGTCGGCCGCAGCCCGGTGTCCTGCTCCAACTCGTCCTTGAACCCGTCCTCGGTGATCATCATCAGCCCGCACTGCGTGTGCTGCATGACGATGACCTCGCGCGTCTCGAGCTTGCGCTGGCTGATCGCGAGCGACCGCAGCATGTCGTCGGTCGCCACGCCGCCCGCGTTGCGCAGGATGTGCACCTCGCCGTGTTTCAGCCCGAACACGTCGAACACCTTGATCCGGGCGTCCATGCACGTCAGCACGGCCAGGTGCAGGCCGGGGACGGGTGTCGGCACGCCGGGCGCGCCGTGGTCGAAGCCCTCGACGTGGCGTTTGAGCAGATCGTCGATCGCGGTCATGTCGCCTCCTGTCTTGATCTCAACCGCACTGGCCGGTCAAGGCAACCGCTACGCGGGGAGCATCACGTCCGTTCCGCCGCCAGCCGACACGCCCTCGATCGGGTGTCCACCGAGAGTCTGATCGTCATCGGGGTTAGTTTCCGCAGGTGGACGAGCCAAGGGGACCGCTGCCGGCGTCGGTGTACCGACGCCGGCGCGTCATGGCCATGGCCGGCACCGGGCTCGGCGCGCTGTTGTTCGTATGGGCGATCGGCGCGCTGCTCGGCGGGACCGACACTCCGTCCGTGCACGGCACGGCCCAACACGTGCTGCTCGCTACTACGCGCCCGAGCAGCCCACCCCCTGCCGGCAAGCTCCCGATCCGCGGCGGCGCCACGAGTTCCGCGCGGCCCTCCGCCACGACACCACCACCCACGACGACGACCACCACGACCGTCGTCACCACGACGTCCCCGCCACCGCCCGGGCCGTGCCCCGATGGGGTGATGAAGTTGACGGTGACGTCCGCCCAGCCGAGCTACGCCGTCGGCCAGCGACCGTCGTTGATGCTGCACATCACCAATGGCGGCCCGGTCGCGTGCACCCGGGACGTCAGCCGCCAGTACCGCTCGATCCTCGTGCTCTCCGCCGACGGCACGGCCCGGCTGTGGTCGAGCAGTGATTGCTACTCGGTGACGACCAACGAGGTCCACCTGCTGCAACCCGGCCAGACCCTGTCGTACGGCGTGACGTGGGCCGGGCGCACCTCGGCGCCGGGCTGTCCCGGCCGGCGCACGACGGTGCCGGCCGGGACGTACCAACTCGTCGGCCAGCTCGGATCGCTGACCGGGCCACCGGCGACGATCACCCTGACGTAGGGACCGCGACGGACGCGGCCATCGGGCGGGTCGCGGTCCGCAGCCGGACCAGCGACACGATGTGCAGCGCGGTGGCCAGCGGCACCGCCGTGGTCGGGATGAGCGCGAGCGGCAGCAGGGTCACGGCGTGCGTGGTCGGGGTCATGGCCAGGATCGGGTGTGCGCCCAGCCCGCCGAGGAAGCCCAACGTGAGCGCGCCGACCAGGTCGACCATGCCCATCACGTTGAGCCAGACCGCCCGGCGCTGTGTCCACCGCCGGAGGAGCAACATGGTCGACACGCCGATGGCCATGTCACCCAATCCGGCCCACAACGCGAACGGCCACGGCAGCGTGCCCTGCGCCATGGCGATCAGGAACACCACACCCACGACGCGCACCGCCTGCGGCCACGCCAGCCGGGTCGCGGTCCCCGGCGCGGCCAGGATGCGGGCCACTACCGGAATCCGACTGGCCAGCAACGCCCCGACCAGCACGGCGACGAAGGCCACGCCCAGCCACGGCACCACCGAGTGCACGTCTCCGTAGATCCCGGCCTCGGCCAGCACCGCGCTGGCCAGGATCCATCCACCGAGCAGCACGCCGGCTCCCACCGCGACCGCGATCGACGTGCGCCGCGACAGTCCGGCGGCCAGCCCGCCCCGGTACAGCGCGACCGAGGTCACCGCCGGCATCCCGATGATGCCGAGCAACACCAACACCCACACGACCATGACAACACCTCATCGAACATCGGATCTGATATCGAACAACTTGTTCGAGTATGGTGTCGGGGACCAGGCCTGGGTCAACGTGCGATCCGGCCGGTGTGTGCGGTACCGAACGGATCGGCGAAAGTGTCCGGGGAGGCAGCGATGGTCGACGACCGGCGGGTCCGGCGCACCCGCAACGCTCTGCACGAGGCGTTGATCGAACTGGTGCTGGAGAAGGGCTACGAGCGGATCACCGTGCGGGAGATCCTGGACCGCGCCGACATCGTCCGTTCGACGTTCTACGCGCACTACCAGGACAAGGACGCGCTCCTGCTGAGCTGCTTCGAGGAGATGCTCGGCCAGTTGCGCGCGGCGGTCGCCACCGTGTCGCCGGCCGACACCGCCCGCCCGGCCGAACTGCTCTACCGGCACGCCTTCGAGCACCGCAGGGTGTATCGGGCGCTGTGCGGGCGGCAGGGCGGCAACGTGGTGCAGCGACACCTGCACCGGATGGTCACCGACGTGCTACGCGAACACCTGGCCGCGCCGCTGGCGTCGGCCGGCTGCTCGCTGCCGGCCGACCTGGTCGCCACCCACTACACGGAGACGACGCTGGGCCTATTGGGTTGGTGGGTGGACGACGACTTCCGCCACGACCCGGACTGGATGGTCCGGGCGTGGCAGACCCTCGCCCTGCCCGGCCTGCGCGCCGCGCTGGGCGCGCCGGAAAGGGCAGCAGCGCTCAGCCGTTAGGGACCGAACCAGCGCTCCTCCGCGTTGAGCGGACCCGCGGTCGTGTCGCCGAGTACCAGTTCGGTGCGCAGCGTGATCGTGCGCGGCCGGCTCGCCTCGGCCGAGTCCAGCAGCAGCCGGCCGGCCGCGCGGCCCTTCTCCAGCATCGGCTGGCGGACCGTGGTGATGCCGCTCTGGCCGGCCTCGGCGATGCCGTCGAACCCGGTGATCGACAGGTCCTGCGGCACCCGCAGGCCACGCCGACGCGCCTCGGTGAGCGCGCCGATCGCGAGGATGTCCGACGTGCAGATCAACGCCGTGATCCGGGGATCGCGGTCCAGCAACTGGGCCGCGGCGTCCTCGCCATTGGACACACTGTGGTCGAACCGCTCCACCACCGGCACGTCGGCCCAGTCGACGCCGATGGCACCGAACGCGGTCTCCAGGCCGCCCAGCCGCGCGCGCTGCACGTGGAAGTGCGCGCCGCGCTGGCGTTCCAGGGACGCGAAGTCGTCGTTGCGGTTGCGGCCCAACCGCATGCACACCACGCCGATCCGGCGGTGCCCCAGCTCGATCAGGTGGTTGGCCAGCTCGTGCATGGCCGACCGGTCGTCGATACCGACCCGGTCCACGGCGCTGATGTGAGGCTGGTCACAGACAACGGTGGGCACCGGACGCTCCAGCACCGCGGCCAGGTGCGGATCGTCGTCGGGTACCGAGTAGACGACGAAACCGTCCACGCCGGCCCGGTGCACGGCGGCCACGTCCTCCCGCTCCGGGTTCGCCGGCACCAGGTGCAGGCCCTGCCCCACGTCCTCGCACGCCAACGCGAGCCCCTCCAGGAACCCGACCGCGGCCGGGTCGCGGAACGCGTACGCGAGGTTCTCGGTCAGCAGCACGCCGACCGCGCCCGCCTTCCGGGTGCGCAGCGATCGCGCCACCGGGTCCGGGCCGGGATAACCCAGCCGCCTGGCCGTCTCCAGCACCCGCCGACGCAGCTCGGGGGAGAGCTGGTCGGGGCGGTTGTACGCGTTGGACACCGTGGTCCGCGAGACGCCCAGCTCGGCGGCGAGCGACGCGAGGGTCGCCGGCCGGCGAGAATGCAGTGACCGCACCATGCAGTGACCGTAACGTTTCAGAACCAATTGTAGAAGCTCGGGTGAGCAGGATCCTGGACGTGTCGTGACGTCGCAGCTAGCGGGGCCATGCCCACTATCTGGTCTAGACCATTTCACAACGGTCATACGCGGTTCGCGGTCTTGTCAAGACACGTCGCACATGGGGTGCATACCAATTCGGTATGTCCTGTAGCCCGATCGGCGGGTACGGTGAATCGACTAAGACGAGGGTGAAAGGTTTGTCACATGGCCGAAGTCGCCTACTCCGGTGCTTCCCGGGTATTCGCCGGCTCGCCGCCGGTCCGCGCCGTCGACTCGCTCGACCTCGAGGTCGAGGACGGAGAGTTCCTGGTTCTGGTGGGACCGTCCGGTTCGGGTAAGTCCACCGCGTTGCGAATGCTCGCCGGACTCGAGGACATCGACGAGGGCAGTATCTCGATCGGTGGCCGTGACGTGACGAACGTGCAGCCCAAGGACCGGGACATCGCGATGGTGTTCCAGTCCTACGCGCTCTACCCGCACATGACCGTGGCCGAGAACATGGGCTTCGCGTTGAAACTGCGCGGCATGCCGAAGGTCAAGATCAAGCAGAAGGTGGCCGAGGCCGCCGAGATGCTCGACCTCACGCGCTACCTCGACCGCAAGCCCAAGGCCCTCTCCGGCGGCCAGCGGCAGCGGGTCGCGATGGGCCGCGCGATCGTGCGCGAGCCCAGCGTGTTCCTGATGGACGAGCCGCTGTCCAACCTCGACGCCAAGCTGCGCGTCGAGACCCGCGCCAACATCGCCGCCCTCCAGCACCGCCTGGGCACCACGACGATCTACGTGACGCACGACCAGGTCGAGGCCATGACCATGGGCCACCGCGTCGCCGTGCTCCGGGACGGCCTGCTCCAGCAGTGCGACACCCCGCGCGCCCTCTACGACAAGCCAGCCAACGCGTTCGTGGCCGGCTTCATCGGCTCCCCGGCGATGAACCTCAAGACGCTGCCGCTGAACTCCGACGGCGCCGAACTCGACGGCGTGAACGTCCCGCTGACCCGCTCGGCGATGGCGACCGCGTCCGCGCAGGGCCTGGCCGAGGTGATCTTCGGTGTCCGGCCGGAGTCGCTGCGGCTGGCCGACGCCGAGTCCGACGGCTTCACGCTGACCGTGGAACTCGTGGAGGAACTCGGCGCCGACGCGTACGTCCACGGCGCGGTCCGCATCGGCGACGCCAACGAGCGCTTCGTGGTCCGCGTCGACGGCCGCACCCCGCCGGCCATCGGCCAGCAGGTGAAGGTCGCCGTCCGCGACGTCAACGAGATCCACCTGTTCCACCCGGAAACCGGACTGCGCCTGGAGGCCTGATCCACAGCTGAAACGACGGGTGACACGGCTCGGCTGTGTCACCCTTTCGTTTATAGTGGGAGTGGTAACGGTTTCCATTCTCGGATCGCGGCTGGAGGCGAGGCCATGACGGCGATCAAGGCCGGCGTGGCCGACGCGCGAGCCGCCGATGGCCCCCATCCCGACGAACCCGCGGTCCGGCTGTCCGGCGCGAGCCTGCACTACGGCCGGCGGGTGCTGTGGGACGCGCTTGACCTGTCCGTGCGGCCCGGCGAGTTCGTCGCGGTGCTCGGCCCGAACGGCTCCGGCAAGACCAGCCTGTTGCGCGTCCTGCTCGGCCGGCAGCCGCTGACCAGCGGCACCGTGCGCGTGGCGGGGGCGGCGCCGGGCGTCGGCAATCGCCGCATCGGCTACATCCCGCAGCAGCGCGTGCTCGACGCGTCGGTCGGCCTGCGCGGCCGCGACCTGGTCGGCTTCGGCCTCGACGGCCATCGCTGGGGTACCGGTATCGGCGGCCGGCGGGCTCGGCGTGCCGCGGTGGACGCGGTCCTGGACGCGGTCGGCGCCACCGACTACGCGAACGCCCCGGTCGGCCGGCTCTCGGGCGGCGAGCAGCAACGACTGCGGGTGGCGCAGGCGCTGGTCGGCGATCCGGACGTGCTGCTGTGCGACGAGCCGCTGCTGTCGCTGGACCTGGCGCACCAACGCGCCGTCAGCGACCTGATCGACCAGCGCCGCCGGGCCGCGGGCACGGCCGTGCTGTTCGTGACGCACGAGATCAACCCGATCCTCCCGCTCGTCGACCGCGTGCTGTACCTGGTGGACGGTCGTTTCATGATCGGCACCCCGGCCGACGTGATGACCACGGAGACGCTGTCCGCGCTGTACCGGACGCGCGTGGACGTGGTCCGCGTGCGCGACCAGATCGTGGTGGTCGGTGCGGCCGAGGCCGGCGACTGCGAACACCCGCACCACGTGAGCGCCTGATGGGAAACCTGTTCGACTTCAGCCAGGCCGCGCAGTTGCTCAGCCTCGGTTTCGTGCAGACCGCGCTGATCGCCGGTGCCGTGCTCGGGTTGGTGGCCGGTGTGCTGGCGCCGCTGATCGTGGCGCGGAACATGGCGTTCTCGGTGCACGCCACGGCCGAGATCGCGTTCTCCGGCGGTGCGGCCGCGCTGCTGCTCGGGATCAGCGTCGGCTACGGCGCGCTCGGCGCAGCCGTGATCATCGCGATCGTGCTGGGGCTGTTGTCGCGGCGGGACACCGAGCGGGACTCGGTGATCGGCGTGCTGCTCGCGTTCGGACTCGGTGTCGGCGTGTTGCTGCTGTCGCTGTACACCGGGCGTTCGTCGAACAAGTTCGGGTTGCTGGTCGGGCAGATCGTCGGCGTGGATTCGAGCAGCCTGGCGTTGCTGGTCGGCAGTTCGGTCGTCGTGCTGGTGGTGCTCGCGGTGATCTACCGGCCGTTGCGGTTCGCCAGTGTCGATCGTGAGGTCGCGATCGCGCGGGGCGTGCCGGACGGATGGCTGACGGTCGTGTTCGCGGTGCTGGTCGGTGTGGCGACGGCGTTGGGTGTGCAGACGGTCGGGTCGCTGCTGGTGATGTCGCTGATGATCACGCCGGGCGCGGCCGCCAACCGCGTGACGGCGAATCCCGTGCTGGCGACGGTGTTGTCGGTGGTGTTCGCGGAGGTCGCGATCATCGGCGGGATCGTGCTGTCGCTGCCGACGAGCGTCCCCGTCAGCCCGTTCGTCACGGCGATCTCGTTCGTGATCTACCTGGCGTGCCGCGCGATCGGCGGCGTGCGGACTACGCCGATCCTCGCGGCACGTACATGATCACGGCGACACCGGCCAGGCAGATCACGGCCCCGAGCACGTCGAACCGGTCCGGCCGATAGCCGTCCACGATCGCGCCCCACAGCAGTGATCCGGCCACGAAGATGCCGCCGTAGGCCGCGAGAATCCGCCCGAAATGCGCGTCGGGTTGCAACGTGGCGACGAACCCGTACGCCCCGAGCGCGAGCACGCCGCCCAGCGCCCACAACCAGCCGCGATGATCGCGCACGCCCTGCCACACCAGCCAGGCACCGCCGATCTCCGCGATGGCCGCGACCACGAACAACCCCACCGACCGGAGCACCGTCACGCCGGAAGCCTACGATCCGCGATCGCCGACCTAATGGCCTAGACCATACCGGTCAGCGGAGAACGCTCCGACCAGCGGACTCATCAGACACGAACCCGACGCTCAACCGGGTTCCGACACGCTGTCCTGTGCTACCCGCTTTGGCACGCACAGACAGGATCGCCATGAAACGCTTGATCGTCGCGCTGGGACTCACCCTGGCCGGTGCCGGCATCGCGGCCGGATTCGCCACCCCGGCGAACGCGACCCCACCCGCGCCGTGGGTGCACTGGAAGGACTTCCCCGACCCGGCCGGGTGCAACTCGGCCGGCGTCTACTTCGAGCAGCAGGGCACCATCAAGGACTTCTTCTGCGACGAGGTCGAGCCTCCGAGCGCCGATGCCGGCGGCGACACCATCCTGTACGTCGTCTTCTGAACACTCGTCAACCGGGCCGCCACGACCGGCGGCCCGGTTGATCAGTGACGGTACGGGTCAGAACTGGTAGTAGAGAAAGGGGCTGAAGGTGCCGGAGGCGATCAGGATGATCGCGTAGGCCAGGCCCACGGTCATCACGCCGATGCGGATCGTCGTGGCGACGCGGGTGCGGGACGACTCGAGCAGCGGGCCGGTGACCGGGTGCGTCGGCAGCAGCACGACCAGCAGGGCCGCCAACAGGATGACCAGGCGCTGATGGGTCAGCGCCAGATCCACCACGTCCGTCAGCCCCCGCGTGTCCGGCACCAGCATGTGGCCGAGAATCCCCAGCGCCTGCGTCAGCGACGTCGACCGGAAGAACACCCACCCGACGACGACCAACAACAGCGTCAGCGCCCGCCGGGCGAGGCGCGCCCATCGGTGCGCGGGTGGGCCGCCGATGGCGAATCCGCGCTCCACCACCAACAACGCGCCGTGGTAAAGGCCCCACACCAGGAACGTCCAGTTGGCGCCGTGCCAGAAACCGACGAGCACGAACACCACGATCAGGTTCCGGTACGTTCTCGCCTGACCGTGCCGATTGCCGCCGAGCGGGATGTACACGTAATCCCGGAACCAGCGGGACAGCGACATGTGCCAGCGCCGCCAGAACTCGGTGATCGTGGTCGACGAGTACGGTCGCGCGAAGTTCTCCGGCAGCCGGAAACCGAGCATTCGACCCAGGCCGATCGCCATGTCCGAATATCCCGAGAAATCGAAGAACAACTGGATCGTGTACCCAGCCGCGCCCAGCCACGCCACGCCGAACGTCATGTTCTGCGCCGGTGTCGCGAAGCACGCGTCGACCAAGGGCGACAACGAGTCCGCGATCACGACCTTCTTCGTCAGTCCCAACGCGAACCGCGGGAAACCCGCCGCGATGTCGTCGAGCTTGTGCGTGCGCACCTGCGGCAGCTGGTCGGCGATCTCGCGGTACCGCACGATCGGGCCGGCGATCAACTGCGGGAACATCGCGATGTACGTGATGAACGACACCGGATTGCGCTGTGGCCGCCGTTCACCGCGGTAGATGTCCACGACATAGGAAATGTGGTGAAAGGTGTAGAACGAGATGCCGATGGGCAACGCGATGTGCACGACCGGGAAATCGCCGCCGAACAGGTGCGCGAAACCGTGGAGCTGCGCGGTGGCGAAACCGGCGTACTTCCACACGAACAGCGCCGCGAGGTCGAACGAGATCACGCCGGTCAGCAGCCATTTCCGCAGCCGGTCGTCCGGCTCCCACTCGCTCGGTTGCGGCGGCTCCAGACGCAGGCCGACCAGGTAGTTCACCACGATGCACGACACCAGCAGCAACGTGGTGGCCCCGGCACCGACCGCGTAGAACACGAGGCTCGCGACCGCGATGACACCGTTGCGCCACCGTCCCGGCAGTACCAGCACGGCCAGGAGCACGACCGGCAGGAAGTACCACAGGAACAACGGGGTGGCGAACGACATCCTCGACCTTCGGTATGGGCGGAATGTATGGGCGGAATCTCCGCCTGACCCTAACCGAGGCCGTGCCGGGACACCGTCAAATCGCTAGGTCCGGCCGGCCGCGCGGCGGCGCCGGGCCACCTCGGCCAGCACGACGCCGGCCGCGACCGACGCGTTGAGCGACTCCACCCCGGCGGCCATCGGGATCGACACGGTCGCGTCGCACGTCTGCTTGACCAGCCGCGACAGCCCGCGCCCCTCCGACCCGACGACCACCACGAGCGGCCCGGTCGCCCAGTCCAGATCGTCCACGGTCGCATCGCCGTCGGCGTCCAGTCCGATGATCATCATGCCGCGTTCGGCCCAGTCGCGCAGCGTCCGCGTCAGGTTCGTGGCCATCGCGACCGGCAGTTTCGCGGCCGTCCCGGCACTGGTGCGCCACGCCACGGCCGTCACGCCCGCGCTGCGCCGCTGCGGCACGAGCACGCCGTCCGCGCCGAACGCGGCCGCCGACCGGATCACCGCGCCCAGGTTGCGCGGGTCGGTCACGCCGTCCAGCGCGACCAGCAGCGGCGGCTCGCCGGACTGGCCGGCGATCTCGATCAGGTCGTCCGGGTGGGCGTACTCGAACGGCGGCATCTGCAACGCGATGCCCTGGTGCACGGCACCGCCGGTGAGCCGGTCCAGTTCCGTCCGCTGCACCTCCAGCACCGAGATGCCCCGGTCGGCCGCGGACCGCACGGCATCGGTCACCCGGTCGTCCGCGTCGATCCCGAGCGCCACGTACAACGCGGTCGCGGGCACGCCGGCGCGCAGGCACTCCGCGACCGGGTTGCGTCCGGCGACGAGTTCCACGCCGTCGGACGGGCCCTTCCGCCGTTGCTGCCGGGCAGCGTCGGCCTTCGCGCGCGCGGCGGCGAGCCGCGCGGCGGGGTGGTTGACGCGTTGTTCCGCCTTCGGCGTCGGGCCCTTGCCCTGCAGGGCCTTGGACTTCTGTCCGCCGGTGCCCTTGACGGCGCCCTTCTTCGTGCCGGGTTTGCGCATGGCGCCCCGGCGTTGTGAATTCCCTGCCACGTCAGTCTTCCTTGATCGTCCATTCCGGACCGTCCGGCGTGTCTTCCACGGCGATGCCGGCGGCCAACAGGCGGTCCCGCAGCGCATCCGCCGCCGCGAAGTCCCGCTCGGCCCGCGCCCGCTGCCGTTCCTCGAGCAAATGCCCGACCAGCGCGTTGAGCGCCGTCTCGTACCCCGACGAACCGGCGACGGCCCACTCGTCGGCGAGCGGGTCGATGCCGAGCACGCCGGTCATCGCGCGGACGGACGCGGCCGCGCCGCGCGCCGCGTCGTCGTCACCGGCGTCCAGCGCGGTGTTGCCCTCGCGCACGATCGAGTGCACGGATCCCATCGCGGCCGACGTGCCGAGGTCGTCGTCGAGCGCGGCGACGAAGTCCGCGCACAGCACGCCGGTGCCGACCGTGCCGGTGCGTTGCGTGACACGCCGGACGAACGTCTCGATCCGCTGGTACCCGGCGGCCGCCTCGCTCAGTGCCTGCGGCGAGTACTCGATCTTGGACCGGTAGTGCGGCGTGATCAGGTAGTAGCGCAGCTCGACCGCGCGCACCGCGCGCAGCATCTCCGGGATCGACACCACGTTGCCCAGCGACTTCGACATCTTCTCGCCGGCCATGGTGACCCAGTCGTTGTGCAGCCAGTACCGCGCGAACGGGTCGCCGGCCGCGTTGGACTGCGCGCGCTCGTTCTCGTGGTGCGGGAACTTCAGGTCCTCGCCGCCGCCGTGGATGTCGAACTCCGCGCCCAGGTACGTCGTGGCCATGGCCGAGCACTCCAGGTGCCAGCCCGGCCGGCCCGGTCCCCACGGCGTCGGCCAGCACGGCTCGCCGGGCTTCGCGCCCTTCCACAGCGTGAAGTCGCGCTGGTCGCGCTTGGCGTCGCTGGCGTGCTCGCCCTGTTCGACCTTGTCCAGCTTCTGGCCGGAGAGGTCGCCGTACCCGGGGAACGACTCGACCGCGAAG
>Ga0207664_10002067_pt1 | contig 13221 bp, 9 predicted proteins | sample LARL83metaG_FD_184349 | JGI IMG/M metagenome (GOLD analysis project Ga0207664, IMG submission 184349) | Corn, switchgrass and miscanthus rhizosphere microbial communities from Kellogg Biological Station, Michigan, USA - LAR L8-3 metaG... | ecosystem: Host-associated > Plants > Roots >...
AAAGAGCAGCCGCAAGGCCGGGTCAAGCGTGATGGCCAGCAGCGCGGCAATAGCCATGGCAAAATTCTTGGTGAAGGCCAGCGGCTTGAACAGCCGGCCTTCCTGCGCCTCCAGCGCAAACACCGGCAGGAACGACACTGCGATAACGAGCAGGGCGAAGAAACTAGGCCCGCCGACTTCTTTAACCGCGGAAATGATCACGTCTCGATAGTTACCGGGACGGCCTTCCGCTTCCCAGTGTTCCAGTTTCTTGTGCGTCTGTTCCACCACGACGACGGCGGCGTCCACCATGGCGCCAATGGCCACCGCAATTCCTCCCAGCGACATGATATTGGCTGTCATGCCGCTTAACTGAATAGGGATGAACGCCAGTACCACAGTGAGTGGAATCGTAATTATGGGGATAACCGCGCTGGGGAAGTGCCACAGAAATATCAGGATCACCAGGCTGACAATAATCAGCTCTTCGATGAGCGTGTGTTTCAGATTGTCAATAGAACGCTCGATAAGTTGCGAGCGGTCGTAGGCGGTGACCACTTTCATTCCAGCAGGCAGGCCGGGCTCGATTTCCATCAGTTTTTCTTTCACCCGCTGGATCACCCGTTCGGCGTTCTCGCCGAAGCGCATGATGACCACGCCGCCCACCACTTCTCCCGTGCCATCGAGTTCTGCGATGCCGCGGCGCAGATCGGGCCCCAGCGTCACTGTGCCCAGATCGCGCACCAGGATGGGCGTGCCGGTCTGGGGATTGGCAGCCACCACCACGTTTTGCAGGTCTTGCAGCGACCTGATGTAGCCCAGGCCGCGCACCATGTACTCGCGGCCACTCATCTCCACCAGTCGCGCCCCCACCTGGTCGTTGCTGCGGCGTACCGCCTCGGTCACCGCGCCAATAGGCAGGTGATATGCGAGCAGGCGGTTGGGATCAATATTCACCTGGTATTGCCGGACAAATCCTCCGATCGGCGCTACTTCCGCTACCCCAGGCACAGATTGCAGGGCGTAGCGCAGGTACCAGTCCTGCACGCTGCGCATCTGGTCCAGGCTGTAGCGGTGGGTGGGGTCCACCAGCGCGTACTGGAACACCCAGCCCACGGCGGTGGCATCCTTTGCCAGTTCCAGACTGACGCCCTGGGGCAGGCGAGGTATAACGGCATTCAAATACTCCAGCGTGCGCGAGCGCGCCCAGTAAAGGTCGGTGCCGTCCTCGAAGATCACGTAAACATAGGAATAGCCGAAATCGGAGAAGCCGCGGACGTCCTTTACCCGCGGCATGCCCAGCAGGGCGGAGGTGATGGGATAAGTGACCTGATCTTCGACGATATCGGGGCTCCGGTCCCACTTGGCGTAGACGATCACCTGCGTGTCGGAGAGGTCGGGGATGGCGTCCAATCTGGTGTTCTTCATGGACCGCCAGCCCAATACGGCGGCCACGGCGACAAAGAGTAGAACCAGGAATTTCTGCCGCGCGCAAAATTCGATTATTCGGTTAATCATTGCGGGACCCCTTCCATCAACTCCTGTAACTGCACAACGACGCCACCGTTCTGGCGGGCAAAGGCCTGCGCATCCTGTCGGCGGGCAAAGGCGTAGGCGCCGGGTGAGCAGCGGTCGAAGGCCAGATGCTCGGCGTGCTTCGATTCATCGAACATTGGCTGGTCGTGTGCGCACAGCACCTTGCGGGCCCCGTCCACAAACCAGGCCTGCTCCGGAGCCAGCGGCGAGCCGGTGGCGTAGTCGGTGACGCGGATCAAGCGCACCGGGCGATGCTCCTGGAAAGCTTCGGTAATGGCGCAGCGGGCGCAGCAGGCATCCTTGCGCTTGCCGACAATTTCCAGGGTCACCCGGGCGCGAGAGCTGATCTGCCGCTGGCAGATCTGGCACACGTCATTGCTGCGGGAACGCAGGCCGAAGAACCAGCCCGCCGCTACCAGTACCACCAGCATGCCTCCCAGAACCACATAGCCAATCTTGTCTGCGCGCTTCATGGCTCACCTCAGTGCTGCATGCCTTCCATGACATTCTTCAGCTGGCTTTCGGAATCAATCAGAAAATTGCCGCTGCTGACGATCGTCTCTCCTGGCCGAAGACCGGAAAGCACTACGACTTTGCCTTCCATCTGTGGACCAGCCTGGATGAGTCGCGGTTCAAAGTGGCCATCGCCGGCGGCCACAAACACGGTCTGGTGTTTGCCCGAATCGAGTACCGCCTCTTGCGGCACCACAATCTGCCTGCCGTAGTTCACCTGCAGTTGCACATCGGCGAACATCTGGGGCTTGAGCTGGAATCCGCGGTTGGGCAGATCAATACGCACCTTGGCGGTGCGGGTCTGCGGATCGAGTGTGGGATAGATGTAGGCAACCCGGCCGTTCCAGAGCTTGCCCGGATAATAGCTGAGCTGTATTTGGGCGCGCTGGCCGACGCGCAGGTAGGGCAGCTCGTATTCGTACACGTCGGCCATCACCCAGACGGTGGACAGGTTAGAGACGGTGTAGAGCTCCATATCGGGGGTGACCGATGTTTGGGGAAATGCTTTTCGGTCTGTGACGTAGCCGGTGACTGGCGCATAGAAAGTCATAGTCCGGCTCACCTCGCCGGTGCGCTCCAGCTTCTCGATTTGCGCGTCGCTGATGTCCCAGAGTTTGAGGCGATCGCGTGCGGCGCGCAGCAGCGAGTTGGCGCTCTGCCGGACTTCCGCGAACGGTGAAGTCGCCAGGCTGTTTTCGCCGCGGCGCGCAATCAGGTACTCCTCTTGCGTGGCCACCAGGTCGGGACTGTATAGCGTGAATAGGGGCTGGCCTTTCCTGACGAGTTGTCCGACAAAATCTACGTACACTTTGTCAACCCAGCCGCTCACCTTGACGTGTACGTGGGCGATCCTGGTTTCGTCGGCTGCAACCTGTCCGGTGGTGCGAATGGTGCGAACCAGCGATTCGCGTTGCACCGTGGTAGTGCGCACGCCCATCAGCTGCTGCTGGTCTGGAGAAATCATCACCGATCCAGGAGCCATCCGCTCCTTTGCCGGGCCCCGGTCGGCGTATTGCGGCACCAGTTGCATGCCGCAGTCCGGGGCGAAGCCCGGCTTGTCCGATCTGTAGGCGGGATGCATGGGGTCATACCAGTAGAGAATTTCTCGCTCGCCCCTGCCGCTGGGAGGCATCGCGGCAGGTTTGTGACTGGCGGCAACGGGACTAGACGGACCTTGGTGCGCGTGCTGGCTTCCAGCCCACACCCCGCGGCCATAAATGACTGCCACTGCCAAACCGCTTGCCAGCAGCAAGGCTCCGCCACGCAGAAAATTCTTCCTCATAAAGTCACTCCTTTCCTCCAGGCGCGGGACCGCCGGAGGTCAGTTCCAGGCCCGTCAGGCTCTCCAGCCGGGCTAGTGAAGACTGGTAATCGGCCAACTCGCGGTAGTAGCCGGTCTGGTAATCGAGCACGGTGCTGAAATTGGTGAAAACGGTCAGAAAATCGGCCGTGCCCACCTGGTAGGCCGACATGGACGACTCCAGCGCCAGGGAGGACTGCGGCACCACGCCCTGGGAGTAAAGCTGGAGTAATTGCTGGGAGGCCTTGGCTTCCAGGTATTGCTGCTGGACCTCGAAATCCAGTTCGTTCTTGCGGTTCTGCTGGCTTTCTTCGGCGGCCGCGGCCCGCTGGCCCGCCTCGGCCAGTTCCTGGCGCTGTTTGCTTTTGTAGAACGCAGGAATGTTGACCGTGAAAGTGAAGCCGTGCATGTCGGGCAGAAGGGGACGCTGCTCGTACATGTAGCCGACGGCCAGGTCGGGGTAGTAGTCCTTCCGGGCCAGGTTGACGGCCAGCTGCCTGCTTTCCACCATGCGCTGCTCGCGCCGCAGCCCGGGATCGGTGCGATCTGCCAGCTCATAAAGCTGAGCGAGGCTGTAGTTGAGTGGCGCGGGCCCGGCCACATCGGCGGGAGGCGCAAGGGGCTGCTCGGGAGGACGCGCCAGCAGCGCATTCAGGCGTGCCGCGGCCGTGGCCTGCTGCTGCTGCAGCACAGTCAATTTCTGCAGCAACAACGAAAGCTGCAGCTGCGACTTCAGCACGTCCTGCTGAATGCCTTTGCCCACGCGGTAGCGGGCTTCGGCGATCTGCGAAAGCTTCTGCAGGAGGTCTTTGTTCTGCAGCGTCACCTGCATGGCCTTGTCGTAGTACCAGTAGTCGTAAAAGGCGGCCTTGACTTCGGCGGTCAGGCGTCGGCGCATCCCTTCGTAATCCGCCTGCGCGGCATCCGCCTCTTTGCCCGCAATTTCTCCGCGCAGCCTGCGTTTGCCGGGAAAGGGCAGCTCCTGCGTGGCGGCAACACCGCGATAACTGGAGGGGTCGTTGGTCTGTACCGAGAATGGCTTGATGTTGCCCATCCAGTTCACCGCGAATGTGGGATCAGGAAAGCTGCTGGCCTGGGGCACGCGGTGGCGCTCCGCCTGGGCAGTGTGCAGCGCGCTTTGCAAACTTGGATTGTTCTGCAACGCTTCCTGCACGGCCTCATCCAGCCGCAGCACGGAGGCGGCGCGAGCTGCGCTGCCTGCGGCCCGGGCCTTGATTATGTTGGGCCCCTGAGCCTGGACCAGCAATCCGGGCAGGCACAACAGGCCCGCCAGCGCATGGTGTAGCCATTTCTTGGTCATGTAGTCCTTCCCTCACGACGCACGGTGGCTGTGTTCGAATTACACCCACTTCAGGCGGAAAATGGGTACAGGACTAGATCAGGAAGGTGCAGAGCAAGGCCTGGGGAGAACTAATAACTGATGCTGAAGGATGGTCCGCACTCGCACGAGGAACGGCCGATAACAAAATCGGGGTGGCTACCGATCCGGCCGCAGGTGGAGCCGGAGCGTAAACCATCACTGGTTGCCAAACCTCGGTGGCGGAGGGCTGGGCGGCGGAAATCTGGCAGCAGGGAGAACTGTTGTGCATCCCAGCATGCGAATCCGAGGACGGACTGGGCATGGGGCAACTGGAGCAATGGCCTGGGACGCGCGGCATGCGGCAACGGGGAGAAGCCTGGGCCAGCGGACCCAGTAGCAGGAGCGAGGCCAGTGCAACTGCCGCGGTTTGGAAGGCTCGCTTCATGGACAGATTGACTAAATAATTCTAAGCGGCAATGTCCGTCCGCTCTGTGACCCTTATCACAAACCGTTGTGACCGCTTCCGGGCCCGCGGGCAGAAAAGCTTCGCCAGCGATGGCGCCCGCGCCACACATCCTGGTCGGTAATGAAGCGAGGTGGGAAGAGGAGAGACTTACACGTCCTGCGAGCCGACTTTTTTCTTCTGCGTACACTTGTTCATAATGGCGGAGCGCAGCCGCGTTCGCAGGTCATCGGGAAGTTCGTAAAGGGTGGAGTCGCGGTAGATCTCAATGGTCTTCTTAGTGGTATCGCAGATGACGTAGCAGTTGTGGCACCAGGCCAGATGTTCTTCCAACTCCGCCCTTGTGCGCGTGTCAAGGGCGTCATCCAGGTAGTCGGTCAGCTCTTTCAGGAACTCAGAGCAAGTCACTGTTTCCCATCTCCAGCTTGGCGCTTTTTAAAGTAACGGTTTAACCGTTCCCGCAGCTGCAAGCGCGCGCGCAGCAGCCGCGATTTTACTGCCGGCACACTCAGTTCCAGGGCCTGTGCCGTCTCTTCCGTGGAAAGACCCTCCACGTCGCGCAACACAAAAACGGTGCGGAAGCCGGGCGGCAAACCCTGAATGGTCTTGCCTAAAATGTCCCGCAACTCCGCCTGGTTGTAAAGCTGCTCCGGGTTTGGGCTCCAGTCCGCCACCTCGCGGGGCATGGAGTCCTCTTCCGTCTGCACTTCCTGGTCAAGCGAAACCATGCGCTCGGGACGGCGGCGCCGCAACTTCATCAGCGCCTCGTTCACCGCGATCCGCACCAGCCAGGTGTAAAACTTGCTCTGCCCCTGAAACTGCTCCAGGTTCTCGTATGCCTTCAGGAACGCGTCCTGGACTACGTCTTCCGCATCCTCGCGGTTCTGCGTGATGTGCAGAGCGATGCGGAACACATTGCGGTCGTAGCGCTTGACCAGCTCGCCAAAAGCGCCTACATCGCCCTTTTTGGCGGCCTGAACCAGGCTCAGCTCATCGCTGACCGGCTCATTCACTTTGGTTTGGATGGTTTCCATGATGGTACGATTCAACTTTTCTCGGTTGCCCGGAAACCCGGCCCTCATTCTACCCGTTTTCGCCTACCTCTGCTGCAATGGCAGGGGCAACCAAGTTAGACGTTGGATGCGGCATTTAGTTGACATTTAATCCCTCCCGTCCCACTTCCAGGGCACCCGGCGGTGCAGCCTGAAGGTAACTTGCCGGTGGCCGGCAAATACGGTATGAAACACCTAGATCTTCCTAAGATTTAGGGAAAGGCGTGTCCGGCAAAGGTTTAGCACGTCATGGCTGATAACAACTGGATCCAGGAAATAGTGGGACGGGTAGTCTCGCAGGTGCTGGAGAGCCAGTTTCCTGCCTTACGCGACGAACTGGTGCGGCGCGTGTTGCAGGAGCTGCAGCCTGAGCTGGAAGCTCCTGCCCAGCCCAGTCCCAGGCATCTGCTGCAGGCCATCTCTGGGGTGCGGCAGGCAAGCGGACAGAAGGAGATACTAGGCGCCCTGCTGGACGGCGCCGGCCAGTTCAGCAGCCGGGCTGCTTTGTTCGTGGTACGGGGCGCCTCCGTAACCGGCTGGCAGGGCCGCGGGTTTGCTCACCCTGACGACGTCAAAAATTTCGCCTTGGAAGCCTCCGCTGGGCTGTGTGCTCGTGTGCTGGAGGAAAAAGCGCCGGTCCGCGGCACTGCCCAAGACCTGGATGTTGCTTTCACCTCCACCTTTGGCGCTCCCCAGAATGAGCGCGTGATTTTGCTTCCTCTGCTCCTGAAGGAGAAGGTGGCGGCCGTGCTCTATGCCGATGGCGGCATCGAAGGCGATGGCCAACTGGATGACGCCGCTCTGGAGATGCTGGTTCTCTCCAGCGGTCTGTGGCTGGAGATTGTCGCTCTGCGGCGGGCGACAGCCAGCCAGGAAACTGCCGAACCGGCTGCCGCTCCGGTCGAGCGAGCCGAAGCCGCTGCCGTCGAGAGCGCGCCGCCTGCGCCCACTCCAGCGATGGCGGCAGTTGCCGAGCCGGTAACCGAACCGCAACCAGTGGTCGAAGCCGTCGCTCAGCCTGAGCCATTACCCGAAGCTGAGCCCGAACCGGCGCCGATGGCCATGGCCGCTGCAGCCGCCGCCGGACCTGCCAGCATGCCTGCTTCAGTTCAGCCGCCGGCGGCTGGGGGCGACGAAGCTCTCCTGCGCAAGGCCCGGCGCTTTGCCAAGTTGCTGGTGGATGAAATCAAGCTTTACAACAAACCCAAGGTGCAGGAAGGCAAGGAAAATCGGGACCTCTATGAGCGTCTCAAGGAAGATATCGAAAAGAGCCGCGCTGCTTACGAAAAACGTTACGGCAGCACCGTGGCTGGGGCCGCCAGCTATTTTGACCAGGAGATTGTTCAGAACCTGGCTGACAATGATCGCTCTCTTCTGGGCGACAGCTTCTCTCGTTAGACTCGAGCCAAGATGAATCCTTCTGCCGACAGCAGTGCGATCCGGCTTGAAGCACAGCCCTCGCCAAATTGCTGGTGCAAATCAAGCTCTACAACAAGTCCAAGGTGGAAAGAGGACGAGCGCACCGCAATTCATACGAACGCCTGAAAGATGAAATTGACAAAAGCCGCGCCGCCTATGAGAAAGGTTACGGCAGCACGGCGGCGGGCGCGAACAGTTACTTCGACCTGGAAATCCTCAGGAATCTCGCTGACAACGATCGTTCTCTTTTGGGCTAAGCTTTCTCGCGCTAAACTACACTCAACCGTGAAAACGTGGGTCCCGGTACTGGCAGTCTCGCTCTTTTTTTTGAGCGGTTCCATGTCTCTGGGTGCTGCGGCCCCGCTGTTTCCGCAAGCTTCAACGCCCAGCCAGAACCACGCCAGATCAGCGAAAAAGAAGGCCGCCGGCAGTCGCACGGCAAAGAAGAAGAAACGCAGAAAAATCTCGCGGCGGGTGCGACGTATTACGCGCGCGTTTGTGGCATCCGCCGAACTGAAGCCCATGGCGCACCAACTGCTCCAGGACCGCAGCCGGGCTGCTTACAACGGGGTAGAAGCTTATGCCCGCCGCCACGCCGGCACAGACGAAGCGGCGCTGGCCTGGTTGGCCATCGGCTATGCCCGCATCCTTGACCACGATTATCCCAAGGCCGTGCTTGCGCTCAAGCACGCCCAGCCGCGGGCCGGCGAACTGGCCGACTACGTGGACTATTTCCTGGCCATGGCTTATGGCGCGCAGGGTGATTCTGCTGGGGTGGTCAAGACTCTGGCTAAGTTCGATGGCAATTATCCAGATTCGCTGTTCGCCATGGATGCGGCCGTCATTTATGCCAATGCTCTGGTGGCGGAGAATCACCCCCAGGATGCCGTTGCCGTGCTCCTGCCGCACCGCCAGCCGGTGCGCTCAGACGTGGAGCTCGCCTTGGGGCGGGCGTACATCGCCGCTGGGCAAACCACGCAGGGAGCGGATATCCTGCATCGCCTTTATTACGCCATGCCGCTGGCGCCCGAGGCGGAGGCCGCCAACAGCGACTTGAACAAATTGCCGCCGGCTTCCGTCCCCGCGCCCACCTTTGACGAACGCAAGATGCGCGCCAACAGCTTGTTGCTGGCCCGGCATTACGGCGATGCTGTCAACGAATACCAAGCCTTGTTGCCAACCGCGCCAGAGAAGGAGCGCCCGGCCGTCCAGCTCGATTTGGGTATCGCCCTGCATCACGATGGCAAAGACAACGACGCCAGAAAATTTCTCCAGTCCATCCCCGGCGCAGATGTTGAAGTCAATGCGGAGCGGGTTTACGAGCTGATGGAAATTGCCCGTGCCGCCGATGACACGGACCAGATCTTGCGGCTCGCTGCCGAGTTGCGCCAGGAAGCTCCCAGCAGCGTGTGGTTCGACCGTGGCCTGCTGCTGGCCGCCAACGCCTGCCTGCTCAAGCGCGATTACGACAGAGCCATAGATTTCTACCGCGAGCTGGACCAGCGCTTTCCTGACAGCCCACGCGCCCATTATGCCCACTGGAAAGCGGCGTGGCTGAATCTGCGCCAGAACCGTGCCGACGAAGCCAAGAAGGAAATCGAGGAGCAGATTGCGCGGTACCCCGGCTCGCCCGAAGTCCCGGCCGCGCTCTATTGGCGTGCCCGCGTTGCCGAACAGGATCATGACCTCGGCAAAGCGCACGCTTACTACCAGAAGGTGATGGACCGTTTCTCCAGCTATTACTATGCCGGGCTGGCTCGAGACCGCATGAAGGAGATGGGCAGCGGCGGCGATCCCGCGCCCGATCCGCTATTGGAGAAAATCCCGCCCGCCAGCTTGCCCCCCAAGCTGGGTGACGAGGAAGAACCACCCGATGATGTGCGCATCGAGAAGGCTCTGCTGTTGCAGAACGGTGGCTTCGTTACCTTCGCGGTGCGCGAACTGCAAGCCGCGGCTGCTCCTCAGGGGCCGGCTACCTGGGCGACCGACAAGATTGTGTCGCTCTACCAGGACGCTGGGCAATACAACCTGGCCATCGAGATGGTCAAGCATCTTGCGCCCGATTATTTTTCTTATGAGCTTTCGGCCATGCCTCGCTCCTACTGGCAGGCGCTTTTTCCGCGTCCTTACTGGACGGAACTGAAGAAAAATGCTTTGCGCAACCGCCTGGATCCCTTCCTGGTGGCGGCCCTCATCCGCCAGGAGTCGGAATTCAATCCTGGCGCCGTTTCCCACGCCAACGCCTGGGGCCTGATGCAGTTGCTGCCCCCGGTGGGCAGAACGCTTGCCCGCCAGCAGCACGTGCGCCGCTATTCCGCCAGCATGCTGCTGGTCCCGAACATCAATCTGCAGCTCGGCACCCGCTACTTCCGCGAACTGCTGGACCACTACAACGGCAATCTGGAATATGCCTTGGCCGCCTACAACGCCGGCAGCGACCGTGTGCAGGACTGGGTGTCCAACGGCAACTTCAAGGATCCGCCCGAATTTGTGGAGTCCATTCCTTTCACCGAGACGCGCGAATACGTGCAGGCCATCGTACGCAATGCCGCCGTGTACCGCGCATTGTATGGGACGCCGTGAGCTCCACCGCTCCGGCGGGTAGATGAGGCAAGCGAGACCTTCTGCTGAAAGTCTGCGCCTTGTATCAGGTTCGTTGGCTCTTCCGACCTTCAAAGATGCGGTAAACGCTGTAAGAAAGAGCGAGCAGCATTACGACAACCATTACCAGTCCGATATTCCGAAGCGAGAATTTTGCGAAGAATTTGAGGATTAGTGCGATAGTCAAAAAGAAAGTGCACAGTGCTATCCGCCATGATTCAATCGAAGACGGCCATCCTCGTTTCACAGGCAGCAGCATAGCCCGGTAGGGTATCTGTGTCACGTTCATAGTCGCAGGAAGAGCGTCCCGGCACGAACGTGCATAGCTGCCAAAACCTTCCTCGGAGGCAAGCGGAGCGGGGGTCGCACTCGTCGTCGTAGAGCTATCCTGTCCAGCTGACTTGCCACGGCGTAAACGCGGCCCTGATAATCTCGTCCGATGGGTCCTGCCTACCGCATGCTCACGCCGCGCTTGGTACTCCGCTGCTGGCAGCCGCAAGACGCGCCCAAGCTTAAAGAGGCGGTTGACAGCAGCGTCGAACATCTGCGTCGTTGGCTGCCCTGGGCCGCCGACGAGCCTGAGTCTCTGGAGCGCAAACTCGAGCGCATCCGGCGCTGGCGCGGCGACTTCGATCTGGGCCTGGACTTCGTATATGGCGTCTTTGACCTGGCAGAAACCCGCGTGCTGGGCGGCACTGGCCTGCACAATCGTGTCGGCCCCGACGCCCGCGAAATCGGCTATTGGGTGCGCGCCGATAGCATTGGGAACGGCATAGCGACCGAATTTTCCGCGGCTCTGACCCGTGTGGCCTTCGAGGTGGACAAAGTCTCGCGGGTAGAAATTCACGTCGTCGTCGGAAACGGGGCCAGCGCCGCCGTGCCCCGCAAGCTGGGGTATATCCACGAAGCCACCTTGCGCCGGCCTCATCCGGGCGGCGGTCCTCTTTACGACACGATGACCTGGACCATGTTTGCGGAGAAATATCCGGGCTCGCCCGCGGCATCACAGCGGGTTGAAGCATACGGTTTCGGTGGCGAGCGGCTGCTCTGATTCGAGCCAACATATATCAGACTGCCCGCTGCCCCTGCAAAACCCACCCTCGGCGTTGTACTATTTCGCCTGCCCCTCTGAGCGAAAGCCAGGGAGAAAGGTCGTAGCGCCCGCCGTCCCGGCGGCTGTGGATGCGGGCGTCCTGCCCGCATCAGCGAGGGCGAGACGCCCTCGTGACAGCCAGAGGCCGGCGCTACTTTGCCAAGGAGACCCATGGCTCACGACACCGCCACCCAGCAGGCCAGCATTGATTCCGTGTTGCAGGAAAGCCGCAGCTTTCCGCCCCCGGCCGAGTTCAGCCAGCAGGCACACATCAAGAGCTTGGCCGACTACGAGCGGCTCTACGCCGAGGCCGAGCGCGACCCGGAAGCCTTCTGGGGCAACATTGCGCGCGAGCTACACTGGTTCAAGCCCTGGGACAAGGTGCTGGAGTGGAAGGCGCCATGGGCTAAATGGTTTGTTGGCGGGCAACTCAACCTTTCCTATAACTGTTTGGATCGCCACCTCGAAACGTGGCGCAAGAACAAGGCCGCCATCATCTGGGAAGGCGAACCCGGTGATCTGCGCACCCTCACCTATCAGCAGCTCCACGTCGAAGTGCAGAAGTTTGCCAACGTACTCAAGTCGCTGGGTATCAGGAAGGGCGACCGTGTGGCCATCTACATGGGCATGGTGCCGGAACTGCCCATCGCCATGCTGGCCTGCGCCCGCATAGGCGCGGTTCACTCGGTCGTGTTCGGCGGCTTCTCCGCCAACGCGCTGGTGGACCGCATTACCGACGCGCAGGCGGTCGCGGTTATCACCCAGGATGGCGCCTATCGTCGGGGCTCGGAAGTCCACCTGAAAAAAGCCGTGGACGAAGCGCTGCCCTCCTGCCCGACGGTCAAACACGTGGTTGTCTACAAGCGCACCGGCCACCACATTCACATGGAGCCGGGCCGCGACCACTGGTGGCATGAGTTGCTGGCGGCGGAAAACGGGAACGCCTGCCCGGCGGAGCCGCTGGATGCCGAGCACCCCCTCTACATCCTTTACACTTCCGGAACGACCGGCAAGCCCAAGGGCGTCGTGCATACCACCGGCGGCTACTCGGTCGGCACTTATATCACCACCAAGTGGGTGTTCGACCTGAAAGAAGAAGACACCTACTGGTGTACCGCTGATATAGGCTGGGTGACAGGCCACAGCTACATCATTTATGGGCCGCTGCAGAACGGCGCTACCTCACTGATGTATGAAGGCGCGCCCAACCATCCCGAACCTGACCGCTTCTGGCGCATCATTGACCGGCACAGGGTCAGCGTCTTCTACACCGCGCCCACCGCTATCCGTACTTTCATCAAATGGGGCGAGCAGTGGCCGCGCAAGCACAAGCTCGACAGCCTGCGCCTGCTGGGCACCGTGGGCGAGCCCATCAACCCGGAAGCCTGGATGTGGTACCGCGACGTCATCGGCCACAACCGCTGTCCCATCGTGGATACCTGGTGGCAGACGGAAACCGGCATGATCATGATTACGCCGCTGCCAGGGGCGATCGCCGCCAAACCGGGCTCGGCCACGCGGCCGTTTCCCGGCGTGATCGCCGACGTGGTCACCCGCGACGGCCAGCCGGTGCCGGAAGGCTCAGGCGGCTACCTTGTCATCAAGAAGCCCTGGCCGGCCATGCTGCGCACCATCTATGGCGATCCCGATCGCTACGTGAAGCAGTACTGGTCGGAGATTCCCAACATTTATTTCACCGGCGACGGTGCCCGCAAAGATAAAGACGGCTATTTCTGGGTGATGGGCCGCGTGGACGACGTTATTAATGTGGCCGGCCACCGCCTCAGCACCATGGAGGTCGAGTCGGCGCTGGTGGCCCATCCTAAAGTGGCCGAAGCCGCGGTCGTGGGTCGGCCCGACGAGGTGAAGGGTCAAGCCATCGCCGCATTCGTCACCCTGGAGCACGGCAACCAGCCTTCGCCCGAGCTGAAAGACGAGCTGCGC
>Ga0207664_10002069_pt1 | contig 13210 bp, 11 predicted proteins | sample LARL83metaG_FD_184349 | JGI IMG/M metagenome (GOLD analysis project Ga0207664, IMG submission 184349) | Corn, switchgrass and miscanthus rhizosphere microbial communities from Kellogg Biological Station, Michigan, USA - LAR L8-3 metaG... | ecosystem: Host-associated > Plants > Roots >...
GATCAGGTCGGCCGACGTCGCGTGCGGCGTTGACGATCAGCTCGGTCGCGTCGCCTGTGCCGCTGGCGACGACGAGCTCGATCGGCAGCCCGGTCTCGCGCAGCTCGTGTACCTGGCCTTCGATCTTCGCGACCAGCTCGGGGTCGTCGCTCAGCAGCGGAGCTTCGCCGAAGCGGCCGGCGAGGATCGTGTTCGCGTGGACGGCGACGATTCTCGCGTTGTGGTCTCGGGCGAGCTCGATCACGGTCGGGAGCGCGCGGTCCGCGAGCTCCGATCCGTCGGTCGCCCAGACGATGGTCTCGAACATTTCGTGTCCTTTCGTCGAGTCGAGACCATGGTCCGGCGGCGCCGCCGGCCGCGCATCGTGCGCAACACCGAGCGGCGCCGCCTGGAACTACTGACCTATGTCGAGGCGGGCTGAGGAGTCCCGGCTGCGTCCAGGCCGGCCTCGATCTGCTCGAGCTCTTCTTCGGTGCCCTCGACGACCGGGCCCTTGAACCATTTCCGCGCCGACACCATCCACCAGACGCCGACGGCAAGGAGCACCCCGCCGACGGTGATCGGTGCGTAGTTGACGACGTTCCAGTCGAAGCCGCTGTGCCACGGGATGCCCGTCGGCACGGTCGGCATGAGGAACAGGATGACGATGACGACGATCCACGCCACCGCAATCGGGTTGATCCACCGGTAGTGCCGTCCGAGCGTCCAGGCACCCGCCTGGAACGCGTCGCCCGTGCGCCAGCGGAGGTAGATCGGGACGCCGTACGCGATGTACAGCCCGATGACGGCGATCGACGTTCCGACGAGGTAGCCGATGGCGCCGTTCGCGAGCGTCGGGAGCATGAGCGCCCACGACAGCACGGCGATGGCGATGACGGCGTACACGGGGACGCGGCTCGTCCGGCTTACCTTGCGGAAGAGCTGGCGACCGCCCGGAACCGCGCCGTCGCGGGAGAACGCGAACATCATCCGCGACGCGGCCGTCACCGAAGCCGTCCCGCAGTAGAACTGCGCGCAGCAGACGATGAAGAGCAGGAACTCCGCCCAGCGCACGCCGAGCGAGGTCTTCCAGATGTACGTGACGTCGAAGGCGCCGGCGTTCAGCGTCCCCTGCACGTCCGGCACGGCGAACGTGACCGCGACGAGCAGGATGAAGCCGAAGATGACCGACATCACGACGGACATGACGACGCCGAGCGCTGCCGCGCGCGACGCCTTCCGCGTCTCCTCGCTCATGTGCGCCGAGGCGTCGTAACCCGTGTACGTGTACTGCGCCATCAGCAGGCCGATCCCGAAGACGAACCAGAAGATCGGGCTCGAGAAGTTGTGGCCGCTGAAGCCGGACGTGTTCAGCGTCCTCGTGAAGACGAAGCTGAACGACTGGTGGTGGTTCGGCACGATCGCGAGCACGAAGACGATCACGACGACGCCGACCATGTGCCACCACGCCGAGATCGAGTTGAGCCAGGCGAGCAGCCGCACGCCGTTCAGGTTGAGCAGCAGCTGCGCCGCCATGATCGCGCTGAACGTGATGAAGACCGTGTGGGTATCGGTCCCGACGCTCGGGAACCAGAGGTTCATCAGCGCCGTCCAGAAGACGGCCGCCCCGTAGCTGATGGCGGCGGTGACGCCGATCTGGCCGATGAGGTTGAACCAGCCGGTGAACCAGCCCCACGCGGGCGAGCCGAGCTTCGACGACCAGTAGTAGATCGCGCCCGCGGTCGGCATCGCCGATGCGACCTCGCCCATCCCGAGCGCGACGAGCACGACGAAGAAGCCGACGATGAGCCAGCCCCACGTGACCGCGACAGGGCCGCCGTTGCCGAACCCGATGAAGTACGACGTGAGGCAGCCGGCGAGGATCGAGATGATCGTGAACGAGATGGCGAAGTTCGAGAACCCGCCCATCTCGCGATAGAGCACCTGGGCGTAGCCGAGCTTGTGCAGGGTCCGTTCGTCGTCGTCGACGTGGGCCCCCGGTGCTTGCGAGCTCATTCAGCCTCCCTCTTATTCACCGGTGTCAGACACCGCTCTGCGTGTCTGACACCGGAGCACGTTTGGCGTCGGTTGGCCGCGACGCTACGCCTGACGGCGGACGTTTTCAATCCGACGCGGGCTGCAGAATCGGCTGCGTCGGTTCACTCTCGTCAACGGTGCTCGTGCTCGTCTTCGTGGCCGCGGCCGTCGCGACCTGGGTCGCGGGCACCGCGCTCTCGAAGACGACGGACGTCCTCGACCGCCGTTTCGGCCTGGGCGAGGCGCTCGGCGGCGTCATCCTGCTCGCCGTCGCGGGCAGCCTCCCCGAGGTCGCCATCACCGTCTCGGCGGCCGCGAAGGGCGACCTCGGGCTCGCGGCCGGCAACCTCATCGGCGGCGTCGCGGTGCAGACGCTCGTGCTCGTCATCTGCGATGCGGTCGCCTCGCGCGACCAGGCGCTGACGTACCTCGTCGGCAAGCTCGTTCCCGTCCTCGAGGGGCTGCTCGTCATCTTCGTCGTGTGCGGCGTGCTCATGGGCTCCCTGCTGCCCGAGTCGACGAGCATCGGCCCGGTGAGCCCGGCCTCGCTCGGGATCGTCCTCGCCTGGTTCTCCGGCGTCTACGCGATCAACGCCGCGCGCAAGGCGCCCCGGTGGAGGATCGACATGCCGGGGAGCCGCCCCGGCCGCCCGCATCACCGTGTCCCGCCTCCGAAGGCGACCTCGAGCCCGTCGACGGAGTCGACGGCGCGGGCGCTGACGATCTTCGGCGTCGGCTGCACCGTCACGCTCGTGGCCGGCGTCGTCCTCGAGACGGCCGGCAACGACCTCGCCAACCGTGCCGGCATCAACGGCGTCATCTTCGGTGCGACGGTCCTCGCGGTCGCGACGGCCCTCCCGGAGATCAGCTCCGGCGTCGCCGCCGTGCGTCTAGGTGACAACGAGCTCGCCGTCGCCGACATCTTCGGAGGGAACGCGTTCCAGGTCTGCCTCTTCCTCGTCGCCGACGTGATCGCCGGGAAGCCGGTGCTGCCGACGGCGGGCCACCAGAACAGCTGGCTCGCCGTGCTCGGCATCGCGCTGACCGTCATCTACGCGTACGGAGTCATCATCCGCCGAGAAGGATGCGTGCTGCGGCTCGGGGTCGACTCGATGCTCGCCCTCGGCGTCTTCGGGCTCGGGATCGCCGGGCTCGTCGTGGTCCACGCCTGAGCGCGATGTAAGGTCGTTCGGTGCTCACCCTGGAGGAGCTGAAGGCGGACGCGGCGTCCGGGGCCGTCGACACGGTCATCGCCGCATTCACGGACATGCAGGGGCGCCTGATGGGCAAGCGGCTCGACGCCGAGTTCTTCCTCCATGAGCTGGAGGGCGGCCACGGCAGCGAGGGCTGCAACTACCTGCTCGCGCTGGAGATGGAGATGGACCCGGTGCCGGGCTACGCGATCGCGAGCTGGGAGCGCGGATACGGCGACTTCGGGCTCATCCCCGATCTCGCCACCTTGCGGCGCATCCCCTGGCACGACGCGACCGTCATGGTGCAGTGCGACGTCGAGTGGCACGACGGCACGCCGGTCGCTCCGTCGCCGCGCCAGGTGCTCAAGGCGCAGGTCGAGAAGGCGCGCGCGCTCGGCTACGAGCCGATGTTCGGGTCCGAGCTCGAGTTCTTTCTCTTCCGCGAGAGCTACGCGGAAGCGCACGCGAAGCACTACCACGACCTCACGCCGTCGGTGCCGTACATCCTCGACTACCACGTCCTCGCGTCGAGCTACGACGAGCCGTTCATGCGCGAGATCAGGACCTCGATGAAAGCGGCGGGAATGACCGTCGAGTCCTCGAAGGGCGAGGCGTGGGCCGGCCAGCACGAGATCAACTTCCGCTTCGCCGACGCCCTCAAGGCCGCCGACGACCACGTCGTCTACAAGACCGGCATCAAGGAGATCGCATACCAGCGAGGGTGCGCGGTGACGTTCATGGCGAAGCCGCACCACGACTGGGTCGGATCGTCATGTCACATCCACTCGTCGCTGTGGCAGGACGGCACGTCCGTCTTCGCGGGCGAGTCGGACGTCTTCAAGCACTACCTCGCGGGCCAGATCGCGCATGCGGCCGAGCTCGCAGTCTTCATCGCGCCGACGATCAACTCGTACAAGCGCTTCGCCGCCGGGAGCTGGGCGCCGACGACGCTCGCGTGGGGATACGACAACCGCACGTGCGGCTTCCGCATCGTCGGCAAGGGATCGGCGCTGCGCGCGGAGACGCGCATCCCGGGCGCGGACGCGAACCCGTACCTCGCGTTCTCGGCGCTGCTCGCCGCCGGGCTGTACGGGATCGAGCACGAGCTCGAGCTCGGGCCTGCGCTCGAGGGCAACGCGTACATCTCCGACGCGGAGCGCTTCCCGCATGCGCTGCGCGAGGCGATCGCGCGCCTCGAGCAGAGCACGGTTGCGCGCGCGCTGCTCGGCGACGAGGTCGTCGACCATTACCTCAACTACGCGCGCACCGAGCAGGAGCTGTTCGACAAGACCGTGACGGGCTACGAGCGGGAGCGGATGTTCGAGCGTGGCTAGGCCGGTCGTAGGGATCACGACGTACGTCACGGATGCGCACTGGGGATACTGGAACCTCGAGGCCGCGCTCATCCCACTCGACTACGTGAAAGCGGTCGAAGGCGCGGGCGGCCGGCCGATGCTCGTTCCGCCTTCGCTCGACGGCGTGGAGGAGACGCTCGACGCGCTCGACGCGATCGTGTTCACGGGCGGGTCGGATGTCGATCCGCAGCTGTACGGCGCCGACGCGCAGGCGGAGACGGTCGGGATCGTGCGCATGCGTGACGAGGCCGAGCTCGCGCTCCTGCGCGCTGCGCTCGACCGCGACATGCCGGTGCTCGGCATCTGCCGTGGAATCCAGGTGCTGAACGTCGGGCTCGGGGGCGACCTCGACCAGCATCTCGAGGGGCACCGGCACGATCCGCCGGGCGAGTTCATCGAGCACGACGTCGCCATCGAGCCGGACACGCGCCTCGCGCAGATGCTCGGCGAGCGCACGTCGGTCATGTCGCACCACCACCAGGGGATCAAGACGCTCGCGCCCGGGCTCGTCGAGACCGCGCGCGCCGACGACGGGCTCCTCGAGGCGGTGGAGGCGCCCGACCGGCGCTTCACCGTCGGCGTCCTCTGGCATCCGGAGGCGGGAAAGGACGCACGCCTCTTCGAGACGCTCGTCGCCGAAGCGACCCGCTACCGGGACGAGAAGTGACCGCGATCCTCAACCCTGCGACCGAGGAGGCGATCGCCGAGGTCGAATCGCACGGCGCCGAGCAGACCGACGAGGCGGTCGCGCGCGCGAAAGCTGCGTACCCGGCCTGGCGCTCCGTCGCGCCGAGCGACCGCGCCCGTCTGCTGCGCCGGCTCGCGACCCTCGTGGAGGAACAGCACGAGGACCTCTCGCGCATCGAGTCGCGCAACGCCGGCAAGCCCATCGGCGGAGCGCGCGCGGAGGTCGGCATGGCCGCCCAGGTCTTCCACTTCTACGCGGGCGCGGTGGACAAGCACTACGGCGAGACGATCCCGGTCGCCGGCGGCGTCGACATGACGTTCCGCGAGCCGCTCGGCGTCGTCGGCCTGATCGTCCCGTGGAACTTCCCCCTCAACATCTCGTCCTGGAAGCTCGGGCCCGCGCTCGCGTGCGGCAACACGGTCGTGCTGAAGCCCGCGGAGCTGACGCCGCTCTCGGCGCTGCGGCTCGCCGAGCTGGCGCTCGAGGCAGGCATCCCCGAGGGCGTCCTCAACGTCGTCACCGGCAAGGGCTCCGTCGTGGGGCAGCGGTTGATCGAGCATCCCGACGTGGCGAAGATCGGCTTCACCGGCTCGACCGAGGTGGGACAACAGGTGATGCGCGGCGCGGCGGGGACGATCAAGCGCGTGACGCTCGAGCTCGGCGGCAAGTCGGCGAACGTCGTCTTCGCCGACGCAGACCTGGAGAAGGCGGCAGCGTCCGCGCCGTACGCGGTGTTCGACAACGCCGGCCAGGACTGCTGCGCGCGCTCGCGCATCCTGGTCGAGCAATCGGTCTACGACCGCTTTCTCGAGCTGCTCGTGAGCGCGACGCGCGGCGTGAAGGTGGGCGACCCGGAGCTGGATGCGACCGAGATGGGGCCGCTTATCTCGGCGACACATCGCGAAACCGTCGCGTCGTTCGTCGAAGGAGAGCCGTTCTTCCGCGGCGACGTGCCGGAGGGAAAGGGTTACTGGTACCCGTGCACGCTCGTCGAGGCGCGGCCGAAGGACAGGATCGCGCGCGAGGAGGTCTTCGGGCCGGTGGCGGCGGTCATCCCGTTCGCGGACGAGGCCGAGGCCGTGCGGATCGCCAACGACTCCGCGTACGGTCTCTCCGGCTCGATCTGGACGCGCGACGGCGGCCGCGCGCTGCGGGTCGCCCGTGCCCTCGAGACCGGTGTCCTCTCGGTCAACTCGAACTCGTCCGTGCGCGTCTCGACGCCGTTCGGCGGCTTCAAGCAGAGCGGCTTCGGCCGCGAGCTCGGCATGCAGGCGATGGCCGGCTACAGCGAAGTGAAAAACGTGTTCTACTCGACGGAATGAACAGGCTCGAAGGAAAGGTCTGCGTGATCACCGGCGCCGGCGGCGGCATGGGAGCCGACGCGGCCCATCTCTTCACCGAGGAGGGGGCGCAGGTGTGCGTCGCCGACGTCGACCTCGGCGCGGCCGAGAAGGTCGCCGGCGAGGTGGGCGGCCTGGCGGTGCAGGTGAACGTCGCAGAGGAGGACTCCGTCCGCGCGATGTACGCGGCTGCGAAGGAGCGCTTCGGCGGCATCGACGTCCTCTACAACAACGCCGGCATCTCGCCGGCGGACGACGACTCGATCCTCGACACCGATCTCGACGCATGGGAGCGCGTGCAGGCGGTGAACACGCGCGGCGTGTACCTGTGCTGCAAGCACGGCATTCCATATCTGCTGGAGCGGGGCGGAGGCTCGGTGATCAACGTCGCGTCGTTCGTCGCGCTCGTCGGCGCAGCGACGTCGCAGATCTCGTACACGGCTTCCAAGGGTGCAGTGCTGTCGATGAGCCGCGAGCTCGGCGTCCAGTTCGCGCGGCAGGGCGTGCGCGTCAACGCGCTCTGTCCCGGGCCGGTGGAGACGCCGCTCCTGCTCCGCATCTGGAGCGAGACGCCGGGCGCTGCCGAGCGCCGCCTCGTGCACGTGCCGATGGGGCGGATGGCGAAGCCGCGCGAGATCGTGAACGCGGCCCTCTTCCTCGCGAGCGACGAGTCCTCGTACGTGAACGCGTCGACGTTCCTCGTCGACGGCGGCCTCACGGCCGCGTACGTCACGCCGGAATGACCGTTCGACCGGTGTCAGACACCGGTCTTCGTGTCTGACACCGAGCCTTAGCTGCCGACGACCTGGACGAGCCAGCGCCGGTCGCGCTCGCGATCGAGCTCGATGAAGAGCACGCGCTGCCACGTCCCGAGCTGGAGCTCGCCCTCGCGCACCGGGACCGACTCGCCGGCGGTTCCGAGCAGCATCGCCATGCAGTGCGAGTGGCCGTTCCCGATCTCCATGTCCTCGGGGCAGATGTTCTCGGTGCGGCGATCCCAGTCGTCGTGCGCGTAGTACGTGTCGTGCGGGACGAGGCGGCGCAGCAGGCTGGTGAAGTCCTCGAGGAATCCTTCCTCGAGCTCGTTCACGCGCACGCAGCACGTCGTGTGCGGGGAGTACACGCACGCGATGCCTTCGGTGATCCCACTCTCGCGGACGGCGGTCTGCACGTCCTCGGTGATGTCCGTGACGGTGAGGCCGCCGGCCGTGCGGAGCTGCTTCTCGTGCTGGAAGACCTTCATGGCTCCGTATTCTGCTGGATCCGGCGGCGGGATCGGCGGGAGAATGCGATCCTCAAGAGAATCTGCGACCGTCGGGCCCGTAGCTCAGCTGGTTAGAGCAGGGGACTCATAATCCCTTGGTCCCTGGTTCGAATCCAGGCGGGCCCATTTCGACCGCTCCACCATCATGCGTACCGATGGCCGAGCGGTCGGACGCGTCGCCGATGCACGCGGTCGACCGGTTGGCCCCACGAAGGACTCGTCGGGGCCAACCGGGTGTCTCTTGCTTTACGGGTTCTCGAAGTTGCTTCCGGACCCGCACGTGGGGGCGCCAGGCGTTCCAGACCCTGCTGCGTCAGCGCCGGCCTCGCCCGGAACTCCCTGATTATGGGGAGTCTGGACGATGCTGTCGATTTGCCCCTGGCTCGGGTTCATGTCGTTCAACCCGTTGTAGGAACAGATCGAGTTGGAGTTCGCTGGTGCCGCGGTGCGGTCGCCCGAGCCGGAAAACGCCACACCTGGAGTCCCCGGCGGCCCCTTCACCTCACCCGCAAGGGCAGCACCTGCGCCCAGACCTGCGACGACGGCCGCACAAACGGCTGCCGCACACCACTTGCCCATTTGCCTGCCTCCTTCTCGTCGGCAAGTTGCCGTTGCAACGAGGACCATAAGCGTGCGAAAGCACCCCCGTCAATCGGGGCGGCGAGTCCGTTGACGGGCTCCCGGCCCTGCTAGCGCGCTGCGACTCCGGTCACCGCTCAGCCGCTTCCACTTTGCGTGCGTGGATGGAGATCCGTGTCGCCGGGACAAAGCAGCTGCTTCCGGCTGCCGCATCAATGCACGGCACACGGCTGAGCCCGCGTGTCGTTGCGGGCTGGAGATCGACTTCGATCCGGCCGATGCGCCCGATCTCGATCGCCGCCGATGCGCCGAAAGGACTCGGGTGGATCGAGACCGAGGGTGCCGGTGATGCCAGCGCGTCCCCACTCGCATGGGCGACTCCGATCGCCGCAAGGATTGCAAGCGGCGTCGCCAGAAGGCGGAGCGTGAGTCCGCCTCGTGGAGGGTGCGGGGTGCTGATGGCCGCCGTGTTCATGTTCTCGAGTGTCGGCGGCGATACGCCCGACGGTGACCGCGATAGGCCGTCGCCTTGACGCGGGTTCCTACGCATGGAGCGACCTCTACCGAGGGTGGCGAGGTAGGCGGCTCGTCCGGCCCGACAAAACGGAAGAGAAGGGAAGCAGGGCACCGTTGGCGGATGCCATCGCACCGTGTACCGGCGCCCATCCCGGGGGCACGACAAACGTGCCGCTCGCGCTCGTGCCGTGACCCGACACCGCCGACGCTTGAAGCGGCCGGCGTGTTCGGCCACGATTGGGGGTGTGACCTCCTGCCGGCGCTTGCTGGGCATTTCGGTGGCAGTGCTCGCAGCGGCCGCCGTCACGTGGCCTGTCGGCTCGCAGGCGGGGGCCTCGCCGGCGTGGGTCGACCGCGGGCTGCACGTCGTCGGCGGACCGGTGGCGGCCGGCGACCGGATCGTCGTCCTCGCCTCAGCCCCAGACCGGTCCGTGTGGTTGGAGGCGGTGGATGCGAAGACCGGAGCGGTGGAGTGGAAGCTCCCGGAGCGATTCTCCGAGATCACGGCCGGCGTGGTGACCACGCCCGTCGTCCGCGACGGCATCGCGCTCGCGCTCGTCCCCGCGGGCTCCCCGACGAGCCCGCTGGTCCGCCTCGAGGGCGTCCGCGTCACATCGGGCGCGATCGCCTGGCGGCAACGGGCGCCGGTCGTGGTCACCGATGCGCCGACAGGTTGTCCGGCCCCGCTGGGGTCGGGCGGCTTTTGTCTCGTGACCGTTTCTTCGCGGTCGACACCGCCGCAGCTGGTCGCGGTGTCTGCCTCGAGGGGGACGGTCGAGGCGACGGTGCCCGGGATCGAGCGGCTGATGTCGACGACGCCGGGCTTGTACGAGACCGTGGGTCGACCGTCGGCGGTCGTCGGCGTGCGCGTGCCGGGGGGCACGGACTGGGGGCAGCGCGTCTCGGCGCTCTTCGGTGCGGGCTACGACCCCAACTACGGCTGGGAGTTCGATCTGTTCGGCGCCGTCGAGGCCGGCTCGGTCGGACCCGCCCCGGTCGGCCACAACACGATCGCACTCGGCAGGGCGAAGACGGTCGGCCTCTCCATTGCCACGGGGACGAGGCTCTGGAGCGACCCCGGCGCCTTCGAGTGCTTCGGGGTAGACCTGATACCCGGCCCCTGGCTGTGCCGCCTGACGGGGACGGCGGCGACGACGGCCTCGGCCGATATCACCGTGTCCGCGGATGCCACGCTGACACTGGAGGGGTTCGACCCTGCCACCGGCGGCATCCGTTGGCGGGTGCCGATCGGCCACAGCGGGATCGCCGCGATGCTCCGCGGCGACGTTGCCCTCGCGGACGCGAATCGCCTGCTCGCACGGCCGCGGCAGGGGCGCGAGCGCGTGGTCGACCTCCGCTCGGGTAGAACCTCCCCGGCCACGCCCGGTCAGACGTTCTGGTGCGCGCACGCCAACCTGTTCAAGATCAATCCGCCGCTCGGCATCGGCGCCGAGCGCATCGGCTCTTCCCTGTACGACCCGTGCGACGCGGCCGGGCACACCGTCGCGAGGGCTCCCTCCAACTCCGTGCCGTCGATCGCGCGGGCGGCCGGGATGCACGTGTGGGCGTCGCCGACGGGGCTCGAGGCAGTCCGCGGCTGATCGGGGTACCGCTTCGCTATGCGCTCGTTCTGCCTCCCGGCGAGGGCAAGAGCTGCGACAGGACCAAGAACACAAGCGTGGCGAGCGCGACGAGTGCGGTGATGATCAGGCTTCGGCCCGTTCCCGCTCGACCGGCCGGCGAGCGCTCGGTGACGTTCACGGCCCGTACAGCTACGTCCGGCATGGGTCGGTGGACGGGCCCGTTTGCGTCTGCCGGAATGTGGATCTTCGGCCGAGACGCGAGAGCGGGCGGGTGTGGGATGAGGTGGCGGGCCGCGAGTAGCTCACGCCAGACGTAGCGGACTTCCCGACGTAGAGGCGGCTGGGTCGGGATCGACGGGTGCGCAGGGCGCGGCGCACGGACGTGGTCGAGGTGCGTCCAGCCGTCGAGGTAGCGAGTCGGGTCGACGGCGCCGTTGTAGCCGAGATGGAGAAGCGGTCTGGGGTGGATCTCGAAATGGAGGTGCGGCGACGTGGTGAACGCGTCGCCGGTGTTGCCGACGAAGCCGATCACCTCGCCGGCGTCGACATGAGTTGAGTGGAGATCGTCGGGTGCGTACCCGGAGAGATGTGCGTAGTAGAACTCGTCGCCCGCGGTATCGCGCACCCACAATCGCCACCCGCCGACCCGTTCCCAGCCGACGCGGTTGATCGTTCCGGTGGCCACTGCGACGACCGGTGTGCCGAGCGGGGCGAAGATGTCGTCTCCGTGATGCCACTGGCCGGGAACGTCGCTTCGAAAGGCGCCGTAGGTGTCGACGTATTCGGAGCTGCCCGCCACGGGAAAGACGTAGTGGGCGAGAGCGAGCGGCGGCGTCACCTTCAACGGCCTGCTCGCGCCGGCCGTACGCCGCTTCCGCTTGCGCGGCGCCGCAGCCTTGCTGAACGCCTGGTGCGCGCGTGCCGGAAGAGTGGCGACGGACACGAGCAGGACGGTTCCTGCAGGAAGATCCATGTGCGGCTCGGTGAGGTGGACGGCGAGCGCGCTGATCGCCGATGCACCTCCTGCAGTACGGATCGGCTGCCTCGCTCCGGTGACGGCGTAGCCCCAGCCCTTGATTGCGATGCGCGTTCCCGGCGGCGCCGCATAGGACCGGCCGCGGATCTCGAGGGCGGCGACCGTCGTCGTCGCAGAGGCACCGACGGTCACGTCGAGGTGGTTCGCGGTGAGCAGACCGCGGAAGATCGACACCGACGCGACGTGGGCGTGGGCGTTCTTGCGGCTCGGCGCGGTGCAGGCGGACGCACCGAGCTCGACCGACGAGGTGCTGACGATGGAACCGTCTGCGGGATAGGCGAGCCGGCTCGCGGCTGCGATCTCGATCGATCCCGACGCGGTCGGACCGATGGACATGGGCACGCGATTCGGAACGAGCAACACGACGGCCTCGACCGGGCAGCCCGTGGGGAGCGGGCTCGTCGCCGAGGTTGCGGCAGGAGCGCTCTGCGCGGGCGCGCCGGTCGATGCGGTCGAGCCGGACGCAGCCGATTCGGTGCTCATCGGCGCGCTCGTCGTCGTTGTCGTAGTCGGGGAGGGCAGAGTCGCCGTGGTGGATGTTTGGGCAGGGTCAGCCGTCGTCGTGGGCGCGGTCGTCGTCGTCCCCGTCGGCGCGGTCTCCGTCGTTGTCGGCAGGTCGGCCCAGGCCGGTATCGCTGCGACCGAGAAGACCGCCGCCGCCGTCATCCCCGCTGTCAATACGCGCAGCAATCCGGCCCCCGCCTACGGTCTCCCGTCAGCCGTACGGGGAAACCCCCGGCGCCGCCCTCTCCGCCCGAGCACACCGCAAGATTGTGCCCCCGCTCGCGTCATACTTCGGTAAGACGACCAACGTGGAGGTTTGGATGGGCGTAAAACGACGTCTCGCGTTCGCTTCCGCCGTTTCGATGGCGCTGCTCGTCCCGCTCGCCGTCTTCGGCGGCAGCGGCTTTGCGAAGGGTCTTTCGTCGAGCGCGGCGCAGTACGAATACGGCGCCAAGGTCACGGTGTGCCACAAGACGCACTCGAAGAAGAACCCGAACGTCACGATCACGATTGGCGCGAACGCCGCAGCGAAGATGATCGCTTCCGGACGCGCGACCGCGGGCCCGTGCCCGCCGTCCACGGGCAAGCCTGGTAATCAGAGCCCGGGGAACTCCGGCAACCACGGCAACAGCGGTCACTAGCGGCTGAGGTTCGTCTCCCCGCCGCGACCGCCGTTTCCTGCGGCGGTCGCGGCGGCAGGGACGGTGTTGCTCAGCAGGCCGAGAAGGGCGAGCACGGCGAGCAAGATCGCTGCGGCGATCCCGACGGTTCGCGCGCGAAGCTCGAGCGGCTGTGTCGCCGTCCGGCGGGTTGCGATGACGAGCAGCGCTGCGCCGAGCAGGAGCCCGGCGACCGTCACCGCAGGCAGCTCCCAGTCCCATTCCACGAGTGCGTCGATCGCGTATGCGGCGTAGGCCGCCGTCGCGGCGGCACCCATCCGCGTCGCGGCGATCGCCCGCGGGGCCGCGACGAGCGGCGCCGCCAGCGCCACCAGCAGAAGCACGAGGCCGGGGGGTCCCAGCTCCGCGAGCGTCTCGAGGTAGATGTTGTGGTCGTCGAGAGCGCCGCCCAATTCCTGGGCGCGGCCGTGCTCGAGCCAGGCGAGACCGAACGTTCCCGCGCCGTCGCCGGCGACC
>Ga0207664_10002070_pt1 | contig 13205 bp, 12 predicted proteins | sample LARL83metaG_FD_184349 | JGI IMG/M metagenome (GOLD analysis project Ga0207664, IMG submission 184349) | Corn, switchgrass and miscanthus rhizosphere microbial communities from Kellogg Biological Station, Michigan, USA - LAR L8-3 metaG... | ecosystem: Host-associated > Plants > Roots >...
GGTGCAGCTCCAGCTCGGCGATCTCCTCCGGCCGGCCCGTGTCGCGGGCGGCGACCTGCTCGACGACCGCCGCCGCCTGCTCGGCGCTCGGGCCGGCGCCGGCCGCGGCACCGCGGCGCAGCTCGGCGGCGAGCGCCTCCAGCCGCGCGACCTCCTCCTGCGCGTAGAGCAGCAGGCTCTCGCGCAGCAGATCGGTCTGGCTGGGGAAGTGGTACGTGAGCGAGCCGAGCGCGACGCCCGCCTCGGCCGCGACGCGGCGGTTGCTGACCGCGCCGATCCCGCCGGCGGCGATCACGCGCAGCGTCGCGTGCAGGATCCGCGCGCGCGTGTCGGTCGCGGGCGTGGTCGGTGTCGGAGCGCCGGGGATGCGGCGCATTCTAGCCCGCGCTTCCCTATCGTTCGTTCGAACGAACGACACGGGAGTCGGTGCATGGGCGGCACGGCGGCGACGACGGAGGACGACGGCGGGCGAGCGCCTGCGGAGACAGTCGCGTCCGCGCGCGCCGGCGCGACCGGCGACCTCGCCTTCGCGGGCCTGCGCGCGCAGGCGGCGCTCGTCGCGGACGGGCAGGCGTCCGCGCGCGAGCTGGTCGACGCCGCGCTCGCGCGGATCGACGCCGCCCAGCCCGCGCTGAACGCGTTCCGCTGCGTGCGCGCGGACGCCGCGCGCGCCGAGGCCGCGGAGGCCGACCGCCGCCGCGCCGCCGGCGAGCGGCTGCCGCTGCTCGGCGTTCCCGTCGCGATCAAGGACGACATGGACCTCGCCGGCGAGTCGACGAACTTCGGCTGCCCGGGCACGTTCCGCCCGCGCGAGGGCGACGGCGAGGTCGCGCGCCGCCTGCGCGCCGCCGGTGCCGTGATCGTCGGCAAGACGAACACGCCCGAGATCGGCCAGTGGCCGTTCACCGAGAGCCCGACGTTCGGCGCCACGCGCAATCCGTGGTCGCACGCGCACAGCCCCGGCGGCTCCTCCGGCGGCTCCGCGGCAGCCGTCGCGGCCGGGCTCGTGCCGGCCGCCGCCGGCTCCGACGGTGCCGGCTCGGTGCGGATCCCGGCCGCCTGGACGCACCTCGTCGGCGTCAAGCCGCAGCGCGGCCGCGTCTCCACGTGGCCGTTCGTCAGCGCCTTCAACGGCCTCACCTGCGTCGGGCCGCTCGCGCGCAGCGTCCACGACGCCGCGCTGCTGCTCGACGTGCTCGCCGGAAACCGCGCCGAGGACCTGCACCGGCTGCCGCCGCCGCCCGAGCCCTTCGCCGATGCGGCCGCGCGCGCCCCCGGCAAGCTGCGGATCGCGCTCTCGACGAAGGTCCCGTGGTCGGTCGCCCCGGCGACGCTCGACCCGGAAGTGCGCGCGCAGGTCGAGCGGATCGGCCGCACGCTCGAGGGGCTCGGCCACCACGTCGAGGAGGCCGACCCGCACTACGGCCTTCTCGGCCTCTCCTTCATGCCGCGATCGACGGGCGGGGTACGCGAGTGGGTCGAGCTGCACGTGTCCGATCACGGGCAGCTCGACCCGCGCACCCGCGGCACCGTCAGGCTCGGCCGCGCGCTGCACCCGCTGCTGCGCCTCGCGCACGCGCTCGAGCGCCCGATGCACCGCTGGGTCGGGCGGATCTTTGCCCGCTACGACGTCGTGCTGACGCCGACGACCGCCAAGCCGCCCGCGCCGATCGGCTCGATCGACGGGCTCGAGGCGTGGCCGACCGACAAGCTGATGGTCGGCCACTGCCCGTACACGTGGCCGTGGAACGTGCTCGGCTGGCCCGGCGTCAACGTGCCCGCCGGCCTCACCGCCGCCGGCCTGCCGGTCGGCGCGCAACTGCTCGGTCCCGCCGACAGCGAGGGCCGCCTGCTGTCGCTCGCCGCGCAGCTCGAGCGGATCGAGCGCTGGGATCGCCTGCGGCCCGGCGCGAGCGCGCCTGCCGCGGCGGTAGCCTGAGCGCCACGATGCGCGTCGCGGTGATCGGCGGGACCGGCGGCCTCGGGTCGCTCGTCGTCGCCGAGCTGGCCGCCCGCGGCGACGCGGTGCGCTCGATCAGCCGCCGCGTACCCGCCGCGGGCGCGCTGCCGGCGGGCGTCGAGCACGCGCGCGCCGACCTCGTGAGCGGCGAGGGGCTGGACGCCGCGCTGGCGGGGATCGAGGTCGTGCTCGACGCCGCCAACGCGCGCAGAGCCGCGCGCCCGGTGCTCGTCGAGGGCACTCGACGGCTCGGCGTGGCGGCGCAGCGGGCCGGCGTGCGCCACCACGCGCTGATCTCGATCGTCGGCTGCGACCGCGTCCCACACCCCTACTACGACGCGAAGGTCGCGCAGGAGCAGGCGCTCGCGAGCGGGACGGTGCCATGGAGCATCCTGCGCGCGACGCAGTTCCACACGCTCGTCGGCGAGATGCTCGCGCCCGTCGCGCGCCTCCGGGTGCTGCCGCTCGTGCGGATCCCGTTGCAGCCGATCGACGCCGCGGTGGTCGCGCGGCGGCTGGTCGACGCCGTCCACGGCGAGCCCGCGAACGGACGGCTGCCCGACGTCGCCGGGCCGCAGGTCGAGCGGCTGGACGCGCTCGCGCGCGCGTGGGCCGCGCACGCGCGGCGCCGGCTGCTGCCCCTGCGGCTCCCGCCGCGAGCGCTCGGCAAGGGGGCGCGGGAGATGGCGGCCGGGAAGCTGACCGATCCGGCGGCCGCCGACGGCGGCCCGACGTTCGCGCAGTGGCTGGCGGGCGCGGGATGAGGTCGCCGACGGTCGCCCGCGCCGCGCTGTGGCTGACGGCGGCGAGCGCGGCCGGCGTCGGCGCGCTCGCGACCTTCGCGCCCCGGACCTTCTACGACGACTTCCCGTTCACCGGCCACTGGGTCGATCGCCTCCCGCCGTACAACGAGCACCTGACGACCGACGTCGGCGCGCTCTACCTCGGCTTCGCGCTCGTGCTCGCGTGGGCGGCGGTCACGCTCCAGCGCCAGCTCGTGCACGCCGCCTGCGCCGGCTGGATCCTCTTCAGCGCGCTGCACCTCGCCTTCCACGCGCGCCACCTGCACGGCTTCGGCACGGGCGACGCGGTCGCCGAGCTGCTCTCGCTCGCGGCCGTCGTCGCGCTGCCGGCGCTCGCGCTGTGGGCGGCGCGCGACGGCGGGCGCTGATCGCGCACCCGCCGTCGGCGGATCAGTTCACCGTGCGAGTCGCTCAGGCCGTTTTGCTTAAACCGCCCGGGTAACGGCGCACGCGGGGGAGGGTGGACTACGGCCTCCGCTGGAGGCCGTGCACGGATGGCGCGGAGGCGCTTCCGCCGTACGGTGACGACAGGTCTGCTCCGTTCCACACTCCCTCCCGGAGGTGCTCCAAATGGTTGCCGCACACCGCACCCACAAGTGGATCGCCGGTGCGGGCATGGTGCTCGCACCGCTGTTCCTGCTCGTCTCGGCGATCGTCCAGCCGACGCTCGCGAGCGGCGAGCTCAACCAGCTCGCCATCATCCGGACCAACCTCGACGACTGGTATGCGAGCCAGGCGCTCGCGCTCGCCGCGCTCGCCGTCGCAGTCCCCGCCGTCCTCGGCCTCATGCACATGCTGCGCGAGCGCCAGTGGGCGACCGGCGCCGTCGGCGGCGGCCTCGCGCTGCTCGGCATCGTCTTCTCGGCCGGCACGGTCGCGCTCAGCCTCGTGCAGTGGGAGATGATGCGCTTCGGTCTGCCGCTCCCGGTCACCGCCGCCGTCGTCCACGACATGAAGAACGTCGCGGGAATCGAGATTCCGTTCATCATCCTGCCGTTCGCGTTCGCGCTCGGGATGGCGATCCTCGCCGTCGGGCTCGGCGTCTCGCGGGCGACGAACCCGATCGTCGCGTTCCTCGTCGGCGTCGGCGCCGTCTGCATCCCGGTCGCGTACGCGATCTCCAGCGTGACGCTGCTGATCGTCGGCGCCGCCGTGCTGCTCGTCGGCCTCGGCACCGTCGGCCTGTTCGTGCTGCGCGAGACGGAGACCGACTGGGAGCACACGCCGGAGGTTCACGGCTTCCGCCCCGCGGGCCCGCCCGCCGGGGCCTAGGCACGGGAAGCCGTGGCGCGCGGCGGAGCCCGGGGCCTCCTCCTGGGCTCCGCTCGCCGCGCGAAACGGTCCGGCGCCGGCGCGCTATGCGCCGGCGCCGCCGTGCGCGGCGAGATAGGCGACGGCCGCGCCGTGCGTGTCGAGCCTGCCGTAGCCGCGCTCGGGGACGTCGACGCCGCCCGCTCCACGTCCTCGCGCGTCACGGCTCCGCCGGTCCCGTCGCCGCCACGTCGGCGGGCGCTCGCGGCATGCCGGTCGACCGCCTCGTGGACGATGTCCAGGCCCCCGTCCGGCAGTGCCTCGGCGTAGTCGAGCAGGCCGATACGGGCGGCTCGACCCTCACGGCGCCAGTCGGAACGGCGGGTAGCGGTCGGTCACGAGGAGCAGCGCGTAGGCCGTGACGCGGTTGTGCCAGCGCGCGACGCCGACGACGTAGTCGAACAGCCCGCGCGGGTAGCGCCCGGTGAAGAGGATTGCGAACCACGCGACGATCACCGCCGCGACCGCGCCGATCCACAGGAAGAGCAGCACGACGTAGTGCGGGATCGCGAGCAGCCACTTGACGAGCGGCAGCCAGCGGTTGAGGTCCTCCTCCGTGCGCAGCGGCACGCGGGGCAGCTCCAGGTGCACCGCCTGCTGCTCGTCGGTCGAGGGGTAGGCGTCGTCGAGCAGCGCGACGTAGATCCCGACGCGGTTGAGGAAGCGCAGCAGCTCGCGGTTCCAGTCCTGCCACCACAGCGGGTACTTCTGCCGGAAGACGATCATCAGCAGCGGCCCCGCGAACAGCAGCCCGCCGGCCGCGACGATCGTCGCGCCGTTCTCGCCGGCGCCGACGTGGAACGAGCCGCCGCCGACGGTGCCGAGCACGATCGCGATCGGGATGACTGTGAAGACGCGGAAGAACGTCGTGAGGCGGTTGAGCGCGCGGTCGGGGTAGTCGACCGCGAACGTCACGGGGTAGGCGTCGCCGGGCGGTCCGCCCGGTCCGCTCGGCGGTGCGTCGAACGTGGACACGGCCGCACCGTATGACCGCCCGCGCGCCACGCCATCCGCTCCGCGCCCGCGTCGCGCATCCGTAGTTCGCCGCGGCCATGGGCTCAGCCGAGGCGCCGTCGCAGCGCGAGCGCGCGCCGCACGTGGCGCGTGTCGAGCGGGAGCCGCGCGAGCACCGCGTCGCGCAGCGCCGGATCGGCCGCGGCGCCCGGGCGCTCGAGGTAGAAGCTCGCCATCGCGGTCAGCACGCCGCCGTGGTGGCGCGCGTCCGGCAGCCGCTCGACCCCCGCCGCCGCGCGCGCCGCGATCCCGGCGAGCCGCTCGACCGCCTCGTCGCGCGTCGCGTAGCGGCCGACGTAGCTGTGGTTGCCGCTGCGCGCGTCGGCGTGCGCGTCGGCGACGCTCTCCAGCAGCGTGTTGAGCGCGCAGGTCCACGGCCAGTAGGCCGCCTCCAGCCGCGCGGCGCCGGCCGGTGTGAGGCGCGGGTCGGCGGCGGCGGCGAGCAGCGCGTGCAGCGCGAGCGAGGAGCCGGCCGCCGCCGCCAGCTCCCACCAGCGCAGCGGCGCGCCGTCGGCCGGCAGCGCGGCGGCCCACGCCGCCAGCGAGGCGGTCGGCAGCGCGCCGAGCATCGCCGCGTGGTTGCGGCTCTGGCACTCGCCGGCGCGCTCGAGCGCCCGCCGCAGCCCGGGCGCGACGAGCGCGCGCGCGGGCAGCGCGGCGTGCAGCTCCCGACAGCGCGCGACGAGCGCCGCGAGGTAGCCGCCGTCCTCGGCCCAGTCGTAGCCGCGGTACCAGTCCGCGATCGGCGCCTCGAGCAGCGCCGCCCGCAGCGCGCCGTGCAGCAGGCGGCTCGCCGCGAGCGGATCGGGCGCCGCCTGCTCGGAGAGCGTGTCGAGGTAGTCGTAGAGCACCTGCACCGCGACGAGCAGTCGCACGACCGTCGGCCGCCGCTCGCGCGGCGCCGCGAGCGCGAGCAGCGCCGCGCCCTCGGCGTTGCCGTCCTCCTCCCGCAGCGTCGTGCACGCGTGCGCGTGCAGCGCGGGGTCGGAGATCGCCCGCGTGCGGCGCTCCCAGCGGCGCAGCTCGCGGCGCGCGCAGGGGAGGACGGTGGCGCCGTAGCGCCACAGCGTGGCGGGCGCGACCGCCTCCCGCCGACCCGGCCGAGCAGGCCGGAGCTCGCAGGCTCCTCGCATGCGTCACCTCTGTGGACGGCGCCCGCCGCTCCTGACTTGCGACCTAGTCTTGGAGAGCGACGCGCGCCGGAACCCGTGTCGCCAGGAAGCTTGGCACGAGCACGAGCGCCAGTGCCGCAGTAGCGACGAGCGCGAAGGTCTCGAGCACCTGCCAGCCGGCGACCGAGAAGGGGGCCGGGAAGCCGGTCGTCAGGCGCAGCCAGCGGTCGAGCAGCAGGTGCCCGTAGACGCCGGCCAACGCGCCTACGAGGCAGCCGGTGCCGAGCACGATCGCGGCCTCGAGCAGCAGTGCGCGCCGCAGCTGGCCGGGCGCGAAGCCGTGCAGCCGATGCGCCGCGATCGCGCGCCGCCGCTGCCAGATCGCCGCGCCGGTCGCGGCCGAGAGCGCGAGCGCCGCGGCGGCCAGCAGCAGGCGCGAGATCAGCGTCAGGCGGTCGAGCCCTTCGCGCGCGAGCCGCTCGTACTGCGCGATCCGCTGCGCGCGCGTCTGGACGGTCAGCGCCCAGCGCGGTGCGAGCGCGCGGCGCAGCTCGGCTCCCACCTGCGCGGCGTCGGCGTCCGGACGCACGTCGATCTCGAGCGCGCTGGGGTCGCGCGTCCCCCAGGCGCGGCGGTAGTCGGCCGCGCCGAGCACGATCGCGCCCGGGCCCCAGCCGAGGTTGGTGAGCGTCGCGACGAGCGCGAAGCGGCGGACCCCGGTCGGCGTCGGCAGCGCGAGCTGACCGCCGACGTGCGCGTGCAGCTGACGCGCGATCGCCTCCGAGACGGCGACCGCGCCGCCGTGCCGCAGCGCCGCCGCGGCGGCGCCCGGATCGCCCGCGGCGAGCTGACTGGGCGGGAACGGCATCGGGTCCTGCGGCGGATGGGCGATCACCCATGCGCGGCGGTCGCCGATGTCGAGCAGGCCGCCGTAGTAGGACCGCACGGCGGCGACGCCGGGCTGGGCGCGCAGGCGCGCGATCGCGCCGCGCGTCGGGAAGCTCTCCGTCGTGAGGTCGGCGCCCCCGGTCGTCACCCACAGGTCGGCGCTGGAGAGGAACTGGCCGAAGCTGCGGTCGAGGCCGCGCACGAGGTCGCGATGCGCGCCCTCGATCGCGACGCTGCCGAAGACGGCGATCGCGCCGCTGGCGGCGAGCGCGATCGAGCGCAGGGTGCTCGAGCGCAGCGCCATCGCCGCGACGGCGAGCATGCTCAGGCGCAGCTCGCGCGCAAGCCGCGCGCAGCCGCGCACGACGAGCGCGAACAGCGCCGGCATCGCGAGCAGCGTGCCGAGCGCCAGCGCCGTGATGCCGAGCACGGTGAGCCCCGGCCGCGCGGTCAGCAGCAGCGTCGTCGCCGCGAGGAGTGCGAGCGCGGAGGCCAGCGCCGTCTGTCGGCAGCGCGGCGTCAGCGCCTGTCCGGGCTCGCCGTCGCCGTGGTAGACCGCGTCGAGCGGGCAACCGGGTCGCAGGTCGATCAGCTGCTGCGCCGCCGCGAGGCAGGTCGCGGCGATCCCGCCGGCGAACGCGAGCGGCACGACCGCCGGCGGCACGACGCGCTGGGAGCCGGTCGGGAAGGCGAAGGACAGGTAGGTCGGCACCGCGCCGAACAGCGTGCGCGCGAGCACCTCGCCGATCGCGACGCCGGCGGCGGAGGCGACCGTTCCGAGCACCAGCGCCTGGAAGCCGAGGACCATGACGATCTGACGCGGCGAGAAGCCCTGCAGCCGCAGGTCGGCGACGCTGCGGCGGCGCTCGGGGACGGTCAGCAGCATCGCGTTGAACGCGAGCAGCAGGCCGACGAGCGCGCTGATCGCCGCGAACAGGCCGGTCGACTGGTCGTTCGGCGCCGTGGCCTGCGCGAGCACGCGCGACTCGGCGTCGATCGGCGCAACCGCCGCGCGACCCTGGGCGAGCGCGTCCAGCTCGCGGCGCACCGTCGCTTCGCGTCCCGGCGCCGGCTCGACGAGGATGCGCCCGACGCGCCCCGGCTCACGCGCGAGCGCCTGCACCTGCGCGAGCTGGGCGATCGCGACGGCCGACTGCGAGAGCGGCCCGATCAGCTCCGGCCCGAGCACCGCGGCGACGCGCACGCGCGTCGCGACGCCGCGCAGTCGCACGCGCACGCTGCGCCCGGGCGCCTCGGCGACGAGCGCGCCGAGCGCGACGTGCTGGGCGCCGAGGCGCGCGGCCGCGGCGCTCGGCAGCAGCAGGCCGTTGCGGAACACGATGCCGCCGACCGGGCCTATCCCGCGGGTCAGCGATCCGCCGAGCGTGGCGAGCGAGGGGTCGACGCCGACGAGCAGCACGCTCGCCTCCCCGCGCGGGCCGACGAGCTGGGCGCGCTGCTCCAGCAGCGGCGCCGCGGCGACGACGCCCGGCAGCGCGCGCACCGCGTTCGTCAGGCGGCCGTCGACGCCGCGGTCGTCGCGGGCGACGAGCTGGGCGCGCTGCTCCAGCAGCGGCGCCGCGGCGACGACGCCCGGCAGCGCGCGCACCGCGTTCGTCAGGCGGCCGTCGACGCCGCGGTCGTCGCGGGCGACGAGCTGCAGCTGCGCGTTGCCGGCGATGCCGCTCACCAGCTCCGAGACCGAGCCGTCGATGCTGGCGTTCGCGACGATCACCGCGAGCACGAGCGCGACGCCGATCGCGATGCCGGTGGCGGCGAGCAGCTCCTGGATCGGATGCGTGCGCACGCGCCGGCCGTACAGGTACAGCAGCGCGCCGAGCTTCACGGCAGCGCGCTCCGCGCGACGTCGGACGCCCGCGCTTCGACGTCGAGGATGCCGCTCGACGGGGCGCTCGCGTCGTCGCGCGCGACGACGCGTCCGTCGCGCAGCACGAGCACGCGGTCGGCGACGTCGGCCGCCTGCGGGTCGTGCGTCACGAGCAGCGCGCCGGCGCCGCGCTCGCGGCAGACGTCGGCCAGCAGCGCGAGGATCGCCGCGCCGCCGCGGCTGTCGAGGTTGCCGGTCGGCTCGTCGGCGAGCACGAGCGCCGGCTCGTTGACGAGCGCGCGCGCGATCGCGACGCGCTGGCGCTCGCCGCCGGACAGGCGCGCGGGGTCGTGGTCGAGGCGATCGCCGAGCCCGACGCGCTCGAGCCAGGCGCCGGCGTGGCGGCGCGCCTCGCGCAGCGAGACGCGGTCGGCGAGCAGCTTCAGCGCGGCGTTCTCGAGCGCCGGCACGCCGGGCAGCAGCCGCGCGTCCTGCGTGACGAAGCCGATGCTGCGGCGCTGGTGGAGCGCGAGCTCGCGGGCCGACAGCGCCGCGAGCGGTCGGCCGTCGAAGCGCACCTCGCCGGCGTCGGGCCGCTCGATCGCGGCGGCCAGCAGCAGCAGCGTCGACTTGCCGGCGCCGCTCGGTCCGTAGAGCGCGACGAGCTCGCCGGGCGCGACGCGCAGCGAGACGCCGTCGATGGCGCGGACGGTCTCCTCCGGCGCGCGGTAGTGCTTGACGACGTCGCGCAGCTCGAGCCGGCTCACGCCGACGGCTCCGCGCGCGGGCGCTTGAACGGCACGATCTCGGCGGCGGGGACGTGCACGTCGCCCTCCAGCCTGCCCTCGCGCATCGACAGGGCGCGGTCGACGCCGGCGAGTCCGGCCGGCTCGGAGGCGGTCAGCAGCACCGCGACGCGCTCGTCCTTGGCGATCACGCGCAGCGTCGTCAGCAGGTCCTCGCGCTCGAGCAGGTCGACGCCGCTCGTCGGCTCGTCGACGAGCAGCAGCTCGGGCTGCTGCAGCAGCGCGCGCGAGAGCACGACGCGCACGAGCTCGCCCTGCGTCAGCTCGCGCGGGCGCAGCTCGGCGCATCCGCCGGCGCCGAGGCGGTCGAGCATCGCCTGCGCGCGCGTGCAGGCGCGGTCGATGCGGGTGCCGAGCGCGAGCAGGGGGACGGCGACGTGCTCGACGACGAGCTCGGCGTGGGCCGGCGCGAAGCTGGTGTGGCAGTAGGCGATGCGACGACGCAGCGCGCCCTCGGGCTGGGCGGAGACGTCGACGCCGCCGAGCAGAACGCGTCCCTCGTCGGGCGCGTCGAGGCCGGCCGCCACCCGCAGCAGCGTGGTGCGGCCGGAGAAGCGCTGTCCCCAGACCCCGACGATCTCGCCGGCGTCGAGCTCGAGCGAGACGTTGCGCAGCGCCGGCAGATCGCGACGACCGCGCCGGAACGTCTTCCAGACGTGCTCGACCCTCAGCAGGCTCATGCGGCGCCCACCCGCTCCCAGACCGTCGCTCGGCCGGCGTCGTCCAGCGGCCGCTCGCGGAGCTCGCGGCGCGCGTAGTCGACCCACGCGAGGCGCGCCGTCACGCCGAGACGCTGCTGCTCGCGCGCGAGCCGGTCGGCGAGCGCGTCGGCCGCGCCGGCGTCGGCGTCGATCCGCGCCAGCTCCTCGCGGCAGGCCTGCTCGTGGGCGTCGAGCATGCGCGTCAGTGCGCCCGCGTCGAGCGCCGCCGCGCAGCGCAGCCGCACGAGCAGCTCGGCGCGCGTCGCGTCGGGGCCCATCGGCTCGTCGAGGAAGCGCTCCAGCTCGCGGGCGCCGGCGGCGGTCACGCGGTAGGGGCGCTTCGGCTGCCGGCGGCTGCCGCTGTGGCCGTCGCCGTCGAGCGGCTCGATCAGGCCGCCGCGCTCGAGCCGGTCGAGCGCGGCGTAGAGCGCCTGCGCCGAAAGCCCCCAGTGCGCGCCCGCAAACGCGTGGCGGAAGCGCAGCACCAGCTCGTAGCCGTAGCTCGGCCGCTCGAGGAGCAAGCCCAGGACGGCGTATTTCGCGCTTGTCTTCACAGCGCCTCGCTCCCCGTAGAAACGCCTACGTTTGCAGCCAGCGTAACGCGACCGGGTGCGTTGTTCAACCGGTTGAACTTTCACTATAAGACTAGTTACCGGTGTGCTAGAGGTGGGACACTGTACGGCACGCAGCGCGCCACGCCGCTCGACCAGTTGACTGCGGGAGCCCGCGTGGAGCGCCCGCGTCGCTTGCGCGCCCCGGCGCTGCCGTCCCCCCTCGGCCGCCGGGGCCGCAAGCCGATCCCGCAGCCGGCGCGAGCGTCGCGCCGCGCAGCCGCCGCGGCATCAGCGGTAGGCCGTGCGCCGCTCGCGGGGAACCACGGAGGCGCGCATGCCTCGGCGCCGACTAGATTGCCCGGCGACAGCGCCGACCGAGAGGGAGATCCGCATGCTGCACAAGGTTCTCGTGGGAGTCGACAGCACGCCGAGCGGACGCGACGCGGTCGCCCTGGCGGTCGCGCTCGCGCCCGACGACGACCCCGACGTGCTGCTGGTCGGCGCCTACACCGATCCGTTGCTGCCGTTCCCGCCGGGGCTGCGCCGCGACCTCCAGCTCGGGCGCGACGTCGAGCGGCTGCTGCTCGACGTGCGCGGCGAGCTGGCCCCCGCGGCGCGCACGCACGTGAAGGCCGACATCTCCGCCGGGCGCGCGCTCTGCCACGTGCTCGAGCACGAGCGCGCCGACGCGCTCGTGCTCGGCTCCTCGCGCCGGGTCGGCGAGGGCCGCGCGGGCGCCGGGCGCACCGGCCGCCAGGCGATCCACGGCGCCGCCTGCGCGGTCGCGCTCGCGGCCCACGGGATCGCGGCGGCGGGGGAGCGCTTCGCGCTGCGTCGCGTCGTCGTCGGCGTCGACCGCTCGCCGGAGGCGGAGGCGGCGTTCGCGTTCGCGCACGCGCTGTCGCAGGCCGCCGATGCGCGGCTCACCGCGGTCGGCGTCGTCGACGACCGGCTGCCGGCGACGGTCGCGCCCGCGGGCATGGCCGCGGAGCTCGTGCAGTGGGACGAGCTGGTCGGCGCCCACACCGAGCAGACGCAGGCGCTGCTCGCCGAGCTGGCCGAGCGCAGGCCCGGGATCGCGACCGAGCTGCGCGTCGGCGAGCCCGCGGAGGAGCTCGCGGCGGCTGCCGAGGGCGCCGACCTGCTCGTGCTCGGATCGCGTCGCTGGGGGCCGCTGTCGCGGCTCGTGGTCGGCAGCACCGGCGAGGAGCTGGCGCGCGAGGCGCCCTGCTCGCTGCTGCTGGTTCCGCGTCCGGCGGACGAGGCCGCGGCCGCCGCCTGACGGTTCATCGTGCGCCGCCCCTGAAAAGCTGAGATCCTGAGCTTCGAGTTCGCCGCGCCGCGCGCGCGACGGGCTCGGCCCGACGACGGGGGATCGAGCGGAAGCGAGGGGGACGGGATGGGACAGTGGAGCGACGGTCGACGGCTGCGGCGCCTGGTGCTGCCGCCGGTCGCATGCCTGCTCGCCGCCGGGCTGGCGGTCGCGCTCGCGGCCGGCTGCGGCAGCGGCGGCGCGAGCACGACCAGGTCGACGAGAACCGTGGTGGCGGTCCGGCACCTCGCCAGGGACCGCTGGACCTATGCGCGCGAACGGTTCCGCGAAACGTGCGGCGGCTGTCACACACTCCGCGACGCCGGCACGTACGGCCGCCGCTTCGACCTCGACCACGCCGGCGACATCTCGGTGGAACTCGCGCGCCACGCGATCGCGGAGGGCGAACCCGGCATGCCCGCATGGTTCGGCGTGCTCTCCAAGCGCGAATACGAAGAACTCGTCGCCTACGTCACGACCGTCGCCCAGAACACCCCGGGCGACACGAGGTGGAGCTGGCAGATGACGCTGCGCTCCAGCGGCGAACAGTGGTCGCCCACCGACACGAGAGACCTCGAAGCCAGATACGCGAACGAAACCGGCGGCGCCGTCAGAAACGGCAGATACACCGTGAGAGAAGGCGTCAGAGCCAGGTAGTGCGCGAAGCGACGCGTGCGGCGCGCACGGCCGCGTAGAGTCCGCCGCGATGCCGAACGCGCTCGTCGACCGCTCGTGGCCGCTGCTGACGCGCCTGATGCGCGCGCACGTCGCGCTCTACCGCGCGAGCGGCGGCCGGCTCGGGCACAGACCGCCCGGGCTGCCGCAGATGCTGCTGCTCGACCATGTCGGCGCGCGCAGCGGCGTCAGGCGCACGAGCCCGCTCGTCTACACGCGCGACGGCGAGGACTACGTGCTC
>Ga0207664_10002071_pt1 | contig 13205 bp, 10 predicted proteins | sample LARL83metaG_FD_184349 | JGI IMG/M metagenome (GOLD analysis project Ga0207664, IMG submission 184349) | Corn, switchgrass and miscanthus rhizosphere microbial communities from Kellogg Biological Station, Michigan, USA - LAR L8-3 metaG... | ecosystem: Host-associated > Plants > Roots >...
CGGCGCGCCGGGTGCAGCGCCCGCTCCTTGAGCGTGTCCACCTTCTGCTGCGGAATCCGAAACGACTTATGCAGGTCGGTGACCTCGATGACCGCTGGCCGGCCCGACAGCGCGGCACGTCGCGCGGCGCTACCGGCCACCGTGCCCCCCGATCGCCGCCGCCCGCACCTCGCCGTGGCGGGCCGGCGGGATCCCGCGTTCAGCGCTGCGCATACGCGGCAACGTTACCCCGTGCGCGGGCGCGCGCGCCACCGGCGACGGAGCCGGTTGACCGCCCGCAGCGGTGCGGTCAGCCGCCACGCCACGCTGGTGGTCATGATCTCCAGCTCGCGCCGATGCGCGGCGCGCCGGGCCTGAATCTTCATCTGCGTGGACATCGCCACCGCCCGCGTGACCGCCGCCTCGGCCTCGGCCCGCCGGGCGCGCTGCTTCCAGCTGTCGGCCCCGGAGCCGACTCCGGGCATGCGGCCGTCCCACTTCTCGGCCACGGCGATATGGGCCTCCGACCAATGCTCCAGATCGCTGGCCAGCTCCAGCGAGTGGTTGTGGATGACCTTGAGATCCGCCGTCACCACCTTGCGCCCCGCCTCGCGCACCTGCAGGCAGAAGTCGAAGTCATAGCCGTGCAGCAGCTGGCCCAGGGACTCGTCGAAGCGGATGCGCTCCACCACCCAGGGGGAGAGGACGAGCACGAAGCCGTCGACGGTGTCGACCTCACCCAGCCGCGCATAGGGCGGGCGTGCCTCCTCGTTCCAGGTCAGCGACGGCACGTCGCCGCCCTCGAGCTCCTGGTAGCGGTGCACGAAGGACGCCCAGGTCACCGACCCCTCCCACCACGCGATCGAGCGCACCCCCACCGAGCCCACGCACCCCACGACGCCGACCTCCGGGTCCGCCAGAGCCGCGCGGCACTTGGCGCAGAAGTCCGGGTCGGCGATCTCGGCATCCTGATGCAGGAGCACGAGGGCCTCGAGCCCCGGCATCTGGGCCACCCGGTCCAGGATGGCGTTGTAGCTGTGAAAGATCGAGCCCGTGGCCGGGTGGGTCAGCGCCTCGGAGTCGGGCTCGGAGGCCAGCGCGATGCCCGGCGCCGCGCACGCGGCGTAGGTCTCGGGCGAGGTGACGGCGGAGGCGAAGACGATCATCGCCGGCGGGGGGAGGGGCGGCGTTGACGCCGGCGGGGGGAGGGGCGGCGTTGACTGAGCAGGCGCGCGAGTCTAGCCCGAGGTGGTGCACGGCTAACATCGCCCGCCCCGTGATCGCCTACGGCTGCTCGATCCTGATGCCCGACCTCTACCGGCGCGCCGCGGAGCCCGGCATCCGGCGCGCCGCCGAGCCCGATTCGGTGCTCCTGGCCAACGCCGCCACCGGGTCGGTCGCGCGCAGCCTGAACCTGCTGCTGGACCAGGCCGCCCGCCTGCCCGACCTGGAGGCGCTGGTGCTCCTGCATCAGGACGCCGAGCTGCTGGACATCGACGTCGCCTCGCGCGTGCGCGGCGCCCTGTCTGATCCCGACGTGGCGATCGTCGGCTGCGTGGGCGCCCGCGGGGTGCGCGACATCGCCTGGTGGGACGGGACCGTGACGTGGAACTCGGCGGCCTACCACCACGCCGAACTCGGCGGTGGCCAGATCACGTCCCCTCCGGTCGCCGATCCCGCACCGGGTGAGGTCGACGTCGTCTACGGAGTGGTGATGGCGCTGTCGCCGTGGGCGGTGACGCACCTGCGCTTCGATGAGTCGGTCGGGATGCTGCACGGCTATGACTTCGACCTGTGCCGTCAGGCGCGCGCCGCCGGCCGCCGGGTCCTCGCCGCCGACCTGCGCGTCGCCCACCACCACTCCCTCGACCTGGTCTCCGAGATCGAGGTCTGGGTGGGTGCCCACATGCGCGCGGCGGAGCTCTGGGACGAGCAGGGGCCGGGGCCCGACAGCCCCGACGAGGCCTGGCGGCCGCGGGCGCGGGCGGCCGAGGCGGCGGCCGGCGCGGCCCGTCTGCTCGCCGCCTCCAAGCTGCTGCACGCCGACGCCAGCGCCCAGCGTGACGAGCGGGAGCTCGACAGCATCCGCTCCAGCCTCAGCTGGCGGATGACCGAGCCGCTGCGTCGCGCGAACGCCCTGCGCCGCCGCCTGCGGGCGCGCGGCGCGCCGGGCGGCTGACTTCCTGCGGGGGTCTCGTGTTTTCGCGGGTATGCAGCGTCATTTGCGACATAAGTGCGTGATAGACGCACTTTTCTCGCACGATCCCGCCCGACGATGACCGGCAACCCCGGTGGACGGACCGCCGACACCCGCGCGACCCGCCGCCGCTACTGGTCCTGCAGCACCCGGCGGATCTCGTCGGCCGACACCGGCGGGGCGTCGGGGGCAATCCCCACGCGCTGGCGCAGGCGCGACAGCGCCTCGGTCAGCTTGAAGCCGCGCGAGTTCACGATCCGCGTCAGCGTCACCTCCTGGCGGTGCAGCCGCTGGTGGGCCACCGCCACCTCCATCATCTGATGGTGCACGGCCGCCAGGTGAAAGGTGCGATTGGCCTCGAGCCGGGCGATGATCGGGTTGCGGTCCAGCGGCGCCAGAATCTCCTCCAGCCGGCCGGCGTAGGGGGCGTCGGCGTGCCAGACGACGCCCAGGCCGAAGAACGACGGCACGATGGCCAGGCGCAGCTTCTCGTCGGAGTTGACGTGGTCCTCGACGGCCGTGAGCACGCCGTTGCGCGGCCCGCCCTCGTGGTCGGCCGGCCATTTGTAGGGCAGTCCGCCCGGCCTGGGCTCGGAGATGCCGGGAAACAGGCCGCCGCCCTCCACGGTGGGCTGGCGGTACTCGGCGGGGACCTGCTCCGGCGCGTAGTAGTCGTCACGGCGGCCGTGGGGCCAGCCGACGTCGTGGAACAGCAGCAGGGGCGCCGGGCCGTCGGCCACCTGCGCGGTGATGAGCCGGATCTCCTCGCTCACCGTCCAGTAGTTGTGGTCGCCGTCGATCACGTAGGCGTCCAGCAGCGGCATCTCGCGCAGGGCGTCGTGGCTGGTGGCGCGCACCAGCGTGAGGTCGTCGCGCTCCTCGTCGAGGGCGACCAGCTCGGGCTGCGGCGAGGGGTCGACCGCCCACACCCGGGCTCCGCTGTGGCGTGACCAATCGAGGAGGTAGCGGGTCAGATCACCGGCATAGGCCCCGACCTCGGCCACCGACTGGACGCCGGCCGCATCCAGGCAGGCGACCATCACCTCGGCGTTGTTGATCAGCGACGCCCCCCACTGCCCGGGGTCTGAGGCAAAGTCGCTGGCCGGGTTCAGGGTCCACGGCAGCTCGCCCCGCTTGAGCGCCCGCACGATCTCGTCCGGGCTGAGGTTGAGTCTGACCCTGGCCATCGAGCGCGGAGAGTCTAGTGCCTTGACCTTGACCTACTCTGCAGTCCTCCGATGGACCCGTCGTCGCCACCGTCATCGCAGCCCAGCGGACGCGTCCCGCCGCTGGCCGGCGACGCCGAGGCGCTGCGCAGCGCCTACCTGGAGCTGCTCAAGCTCAGCCTGTGCGACCTCACCGGGGCCGACACCCGCGAGGTGCGATGGACCGGCGACAACCGGGTGTTCTGGCGCGCCCTCACCGACGAGCAGCAGCTGACCCACCGCCGCGAGGGCAAGGACTGGCCGCTGGACGGCCTGACCATGATCGGCCTCCAGCGCCTCGGCGACCTTCAGCGCTGCGTGGAGACCGTGGTCCGCGACGGGGTCGCGGGCGATCTCATCGAGGCCGGCGCTTGGCGTGGCGGCGCCTCGATCCTCATCCGCGCCACCCTGGACAGCCTGGGCGCGCGCGACCGCACGCTGTGGGTGGCCGATTCCTTCCAGGGCTTCCCGCCCGCCGATGCGTCGGACTCGGCGGCTGACCGCGAGCTGGAGGCCGCCATGCACCGAATCGGGTACCTGGCCCCGGGCCTGGAGACCGTGCGGAGCTACTTCGCTCGCTTCGGGGTGCAGGAGGGCGTTCGCTTCGTGCCCGGCTACTTCGAGGAGACGATGGACGGCCTGCGCGGCGGCAGCTGGGCGCTGATCCGACTGGACGCCGACACCTACCGGGCGACGAAGCTCAGCCTGGAGGCGCTCTACGACGGCCTGGCGGCCGGCGGCTATGTGATCGTCGATGACTACTTTCACCCCTACCTGCCGGAGTCGTGCCGGCTCGCCGTCGACGAGTTCCGCGCCCAGCGCGGAATCGAGGACCCGATCGAGCAGATCGACTGGAACGGCGCCCGCTGGCGCAAGTCCGCTCCCGCGGGTGGCGATGCCCCCGCTTCGCCGACGTCCACCGCGCCCGCCGCGCCCGCACCCGCCGCGCCCGACGCGACGGCACCCGACGCGACCGCACGCGAGGCCATCCCCAGCGATCGCGAGCTCCAGCTCCAGGACGAGGTCGCCGCGCTGCGCTCCCAGCTGGAAGTCGCCCAGCGCGAGATCGCCCGGCTCGCATCCTCGCCCGTCGGCCGGCTGGCCAGGCTGGCCGGGCGCGGGCCCAGGCGGTAGGCGGCGTCACCGGCGCCGGAGCGCCACCACCACCTGATAGGGGTCCCCGAGCAGCAGCTCGAACCCCGCCGGCTCAAACCACTCGGTCCAGCGGCGGTGGATGTACGCCGCGGTGATCACGGTCTCGCCGTAGGTGACCTCTCCGTCAACCGCCTCGGCGCCGAGCGGCTGGGCATCGTGGGGGGCGAAGAGGTAGCGCGCCTCGCTCAACCGACTCGCCGGATCGGGTCCCAGGGAGCGCAGCGCCGGGCCCAGCAGCTCGGACAGGCGCAGGTACTCCGGGGGGCGCACCGTGACCACGAGCAGGCCGCTGGGAGTCAGCGCGTCGTGCAGAGCACGCAGGCACGCCAGGTGGGCCGCCTCGGACAGGTGCGTGAACACCGAGAAGGCGTAGATCAGGTCAAACGACCCCGGGAACGGGAGCCGCCGCGGCACGAACTCCGACAGAGCCAGCTCCGCCGGCACCCGGCAGGCACGGCAGACATCGAGGATCGCGCTCACCGGATCGCAGCCGCACAGGTTGCCCACTGCGACATCACGCGCGAAGAAGCGCGTGAGCCGCCCCCAGCCGCAGCCGAAGTCCAAGACCCGGCTGTCCGCGAGCGGCCGGGCGCCGTGCCGTGCGTACAGGTCGCGCAGGCGCGCGTAGAAGATGACGCTCTGGGCCGCCAGGGCCGCGCCGCTGGCGCCGTTCCAGGTGGCCTGCAGCGCCGCGTCGGGCACGTCGGGCAGCACCGCCCGGATGTGGGGGTACGCGTCGTAGTCCTGGGTGAGCAGCGCCGCCCACACGTCGTCTGCGAGCGCGCCGAACGCGTCCCACGGGACCGTCTCGCTCGCCGCGCAGCGAGTATCCAGCTCGTCCAGCTCCGTCCCCCAGAAGGCGCTCAGCCACGAGTCCAGCGCCAGGCGGTCAGGCGCGGGTGCCACCGGCATCCCGGTCTGGGCCCGCCGTCCCGGCCCGCCGGTCAGGCGGGCGGCGCGCCGGCGCGTGGCGCCGATCAGGGCGCCGGTGCGAGTGCGCAGGTCAGACGGGCGGTCGGCGGGCATCGGTGAGTCAGTTCGGCGTGGCGTCAGGCGGCGGTTTGGGGGATGATGCAACGCTACAGGCGGCCTCCAGGCCGCCGCCGTGCACTGTGCCTTCTCCACACGACAGCGGGCTCACCGTCGCCCTTGACGCGCCGCTCCCGCTCGAGCTGAAGGTCGGGCGCGGCACGGCGCTGTTCGTGGCCGGTACGTGCTTTCACCGTGACGGCGCGATCCAGTCACTCGAGCTGGTCGTCGACGGCGGCGTGCCGCAGCCGGTGGCCTACCACGGGATGCCGCGGCTGGACCTGTTTCGCACGCTGCACCCGCAGCTGGACGCGTTTGCCACCGACGGCGTGGGTCACGACCCCTTGTCGACCGCCGATCCGTGGCTGCACGGCTACCGCAGCGGGTTCTGGGGAGTCGCGGAGATCGGCCCGGGGCCGGCTGGCCCGCACCGGCTGGAGCTGCGCGCCACCCTTCAGGACGGCGCGGTCGCCGTGCACCCGCTGGCCACGCTCACCGTCCCGGCGGCGCCCGAGCCCGCGCCTCTGTCTGACGCCGTGTCCGCGGCGCCCGGCACCGAACCGCTGGTGGCGGTGGCGATGGCCACCTACCAGCCGCCACCCGAGCTGTTCGCGCGCCAGATCGAGTCCATCCGGGCCCAGACGCACCGCAACTGGGTGTGTGTGATCAGCGATGACGGCTCCTCCCCGGAGCGCCTGGCGGCGATGCGCGACGTGCTGGGCGACGATCCCCGGTTCGTCCTGTCACCGTCTCCGCGCCGGCTGGGCTTCTATCTGAACTTCGAGCGCGCTCTGGAGCTCGTTCCGCGCGAGGCCGCGTACGTGGCGCTCGCCGACCAGGACGACGATTGGTTCAAGGACAAGCTGGAGGTGCTGCTGGCGCGGATCGGAGATGGCCAGCTCGTGTACAGCGATGCCCGTCTGGTCGACGAGTCCGGGCGTGTCCTCTCGGACACCTACTGGGTCAGCCGCGGTCAAAACCATGACTCGCTGGGTGCGCTGCTGATGACGAACTCCGTCACGGGCGCGGCGTCGCTGGTCCGCCGCGATCTGCTCGAGGACGCGCTGCCGTTCCCGCCCGCCCAGTTCACCCATTTCCACGACCACTGGCTCGCGCTCGTCGCCCTCGCCCGCGGGCGGATCGAGTTCGTCGATCGCCCACTCTACGACTACGTGCAGCACGGCGGCGCCACCCTCGGGCACGCGGCCGCCAACCAGATGCCGGGCCTCATCACCCGCCTGCGCCGGCTCAGCCCCCTGCGTGACCGGGTCGTCCTGTGGCGACAGCACTACTTCATCGACGTCTGCCGGCTGACCACCTGGGCGACGATCCTGCGGATGCGCTGCGGAGCCGCCATGTCAGCCGACAAGCGCCGGTCGCTGGAGCGCTTTGTCGGCATCGACCGCTCCCTGCCGGCGCTGGCCGGCCTGTGGTGGCGCGGCGGGCGTGAGATCCTGCGCCGCTCCTCGCGCACGCTCGGGGCCGAGTGGATGCTGGCCTATGCGTTCACCTGGCGCCGGCTGCTCAGCGCCCGCGCCACCGACCGGCCGTTGTCGCGGTTGCGCCTGGACGCGCTGCCGCCGCCCGAGCTGGTCGCCACCCCGGGCCGCCGCGCGGGCGACAGCCAGGAGGTCCGGGCGATCGCGGACAAGATCGCGCCGCTGCCCCTGCTCGTGTCAGATGCCGCGCCCCCGCGGCTCAACCTGCTCATTCCCTCCATCGACCTGCAGCACCTGTTCGGCGGATACATCGGCAAGTTCAATCTGGCCCGGCGGCTGGCCGAGAACGGCCAGCGGGTGCGGATCGTCACCGTCGACCCCAACGGCCAGCTCGCCTCCGACTACCGCCAGAGGGTCGAGCGCTACTCGGGGCTGGACGGGCTCTTCGACGATGTCGAGCTGGCGCTGGGGCGGGAGATGGGGGCGCTGGAGATCAGCGCTCAGGACCGGTTCATCGCCACCACCTGGTGGACCGCGCACATCGCGCACGCCGCCGCACAGAGGCTGGGGACGCGGCGGTTCGCCTACCTGATCCAGGAGTACGAGCCGTTCACCTTTGCCATGGGCAGCTACGCCGCGCTGGCCGCGGAGTCCTACGAGCTTCCGCACCACGGCCTGTTCTCCACCGAGCTGCTGCGCGACTACTTCCGCGCCCATGGGATCGGAGTGTTCGCCGGCAACAGCCGCGGTGCGCAGTCGGCGTCCTTCCAGAACGCGATCGTCAAGGTGCCGCCGCCCACCGCCGACGCGCTGCGGCGCCGCGCCGACCGGCGGCTCCTGCTCTACGCGCGGCCGGAGGCGCACGCCAGCCGCAACATGTTCGAGCTGGCGGTGCTGGCGCTGGAGCGCGCGCTGGACCACGGCGCGTTTGCCGGCTGGGAGCTGCGCGGGATCGGCTCGATCGGCGGCGGGCGCCGGCTGCCCCTGACCGCCGGGGCGACGCTGGAGCTGCTGCCGCGCCGCGACGAGACGTCCTATACCTCGCTGCTGGGCGATCACGACGTCGGCCTGGCCCTGATGTACACGCCGCATCCCAGCCTGGTGCCGCTGGAGATGGCCTCGGCCGGGATGCTGACGGTGACCAACACCTTCGAGAACAAGACCGCCGAGGCGATGAGCGCGATCTCGCCGAACCTGATCGCCGCGCCGCCCACGATCGCCGGGGTCGCCGGGGCGCTGCAGGCGGCGTCGGACGGGGTGGGGCGCTACGAGGAGCGCGCCCGCGGCAGCGCCGTGAGCTGGAGCCGGGACTGGCGCGAGTCGTTGCCCGACGAGCTGATCGCGCGCGTGATCGGCTGGCTGCGCGACTCGTGACGGACACCAGCGCCCCCAGCGCCGTGGCGGTCCAGGCCCGACAGCCGACCGGGGCCGCGCCGTCGCCGGCGGTCGCCCCTCCGCCCGGCAACCCCCGCTTCCCGCTGGTCGATTCGCTGCGGGGCATCGCCGTGCTCTGCGTGCTCACCTATCACGTCACCGCGATCAGCGGCGCGCTGAACCGGCCGGTGATCGGAGACCTGTTCCCCGTCCTCTCCAACCAGGGCCTGACGCTGTTCTTCGCCATCTCGGGCTTCCTGCTCTATCGCCCGTTCGTGGCCGCGCGGCGCGCCGGGCGCTCGGGCCCCAGCCTGCGACGCTACGGCCGCCGGCGGTTGCTGCGGATCGTGCCCGCCTACTGGGCGGCGCTCACCGTGCTGGCCATCTTCCCGGGCATCGTCGGCGTCTTCAGCGGTGATGGGTGGCGGTACTACTCGTTCCTGCAGGGCTTCTCCTCACGGACTGTCGTCAGCGGCATCCCCTCGGCGTGGAGCCTGTCGGCCGAGGTCAGCTTCTACCTGTTGCTCCCGGTGTGGGCGATCCTGATCGCACGCGCGCACCGAGCGCTACCCAGCGCCCGCTGGCCTCGCTGGGAGCTCGGGCTGCTGCTCGCCGTGGCGCTCGGCGGGGTGGCGGTGCAGGTGCTGGCCTCCCGGCTCATCGTCTCGAGCCTGCTGGTGACGACCCTGCTGGGCGAGTCCACGTGGTTCGCCGTCGGCATGGCGCTGGCCGTCCTGTCGGTCGCCGCCCACGAGCGCCCCCGCCCGCCGCGCGGCCTGCGCCTGATCGCCGAACATCCCGACCTCTGCTGGCTGGGGGCGATCGCGTGCCTGATCGGCGCCGTCGCCGTCCTGCATCCCGGCGGGCTGTTCAACATCATCGTCTCCCTGCGCACCCGGCAGCCGCTGGCGCGCACGCTGGGCTCGGTGGCGCTCACCGGGGGCTTCTGCGTGCTGCTGATGGCGCCGGCGCTGTTCGGGCCGTCGAGCGGTGGCGCGGCCCGTCGCGTGCTGGCCTGGCGGCCGCTCCTGCTGCTGGGGCTGATCTCCTACGGCGTCTACCTCTACCACCTGACGATCGCCGAGCTGCTCGGAGAGTCGTCCGACCCGGCCCACTTCAGCGCGAGCGGCGTGGCGCTGGCGGTCCACAGCAACCACCTGCGCACGCCCGTGCTGTGGGTCGCGACGCTGGCGGTCAGCGTGGCGGTGGCCACGGTCAGCTACCGGGCGCTGGAGCTGCCGCTGCTTCGCCGCAAGGAACCCGTCCGGGCGCCGGACGAAGGGCCCCGGCCGGTGCCACCCGGGCCCTAGACCAGACGGCCTCAGCCGCCGACGGCGCGGGCGTCCATCGGGTCAAGCGCGGTGATCCGAGCCCGTCCCAGCCTCCCCGCCGGTCGGCCCAGGTTCGCGCCGGTGTACCAGATCCAGCCCTCGAGGTTCTGGGGCTCGTCGCGCGTCACCGCGGTCAGGATCCGGCGGGCCTGCGGCAGGCGGTGCTGCAGGATGGCCACTCGCGCCTGGAGGATGTCGACGGTGCGATCGGGGTTCAGGAACGCCGCCGAGTGCAGCTGCCCCGCCGCCGCGCGCAACTGCGCCGCGGTCGGACTGCTGGCGGTGACCACGTTGGTCGCCTGATCCACCTCATGGGCCTGCCGGGCGCCCAGGACAAACCAGGCGCAGGCCACGACGGCCACCAGCAGGAGCACTGAACGCAGGGCGCGCACCCCGTCATGATCGCCGATTCGCCACCATCGGGCGCGTGCATGAGCCAGACCGTCCTCCCGCGCCCGAGCCAAGCCGCCCTCCCGCGCCGCCGCCGAGCTGCCCTCCCGCGCCGGCCGTCTCGGTGGTGGTGCCCAACTGGAACGGGCGGCGCTGGCTGGACGGGTGCCTGCGTTGCCTCGCCCGGCAGGAGCTGCCGCCGGCGGAGGTGATCGTCGTCGACAACGGCTCGGAGGACGGCTCGCTGGAGTACCTCGCCGCCGGGCACCCCGGGGTCCGCGTGCTGGCGATGGGGCGCAACACCGGGTTCGCCCATGCCGCCAACCGCGGGATCGCCGCGGCCGGCTCCCCCTACGTCGCGCTCATCAACACCGACGTCGAGCTCGCGCCCGACTGGACGCGCCGGACCGCGGCGGCCCTGGACGCCGACGGCGAGGCGGCCGCGGTGGCGTGCAAGATGGTCGAGCTGGCAGCGCCCGACCGCATCTACGACGCCGGTGACGTGCTGCGCCGCGACGGCGCGTGCGAGCAGCGCGGACGCTTCGGCGCCGACGACGGTAGCTTCGACGCGCCCGGCGAGGTGTTCGGCGCGTGCGCGGGCGCGGCGCTGTACCGCCGCGATGCCGTGCTGGCGGTGGGCGGCTTTGACGAGCGCTACTTCGCCTACCTGGAGGACGTCGACCTCGCCCTGGCGCTGCGGCTGGCCGGATGGCGCTGCCGCTATGAGCCGGCAATCGCCCGCCACGCGGGGGAGGGGTCCTCCGCCGACCTGCCCGGCGGGCACCGGCGGCTGGTGGCCCGCAAAACGCTGCTGCTCGTGGCCAAGTGGTTTCCCGCGCGCTGGCTGCCGCTCGTCGCCTATCGCCAGGCGGGCTGGCTGTGGCACGCCGCGCGGGAGAAGCGGCTCACCGAGCATCTGGGCGGGCTGGCCGCCGCGGTCCCGATGCTCCCGGCGGCCCTGCGGGCCCGGCGTCAGGCGCGCGAGCGCGGCGCCGTGGTCCCGATCGAGGTCGCCATCCCGCGCCAGCCGATTCGCGGCCGCCGCGCCCTCGGCCACCCGAGCCGTCGCGCGCAGCCGCGCTCGTGATTCGAGATCTTTTTATGCGTATGACGTAAAAACATCGCGGCCATCGTCGGTGAAGATCGGGAAGGCGGGGAAGGCCGGGTGGGGAGGCCGGTCGGTCCGCGGCGCCGTCAGGCCGGGGCGCCCGCGGCGGCGCGCGCCGCCCGCGCGTCGCGCACGCGCTGCGTCTTGTCCAGCGCCACCTTGCGCAGGCGCACGGAGTGCGGGGTCACCTCGACGCACTCGTCGGCGCGCAGGAACTCCATAGCCTGGTCAAGCGACAGCTCGCGCTTGGGGACGAGCCGGACCAGCTCGTCGGCGGTGGAGGAGCGCATGTTGGTGAGGTGCTTCTCCTTGACGGCGTTGACGTCGAGGTCCTCGGCGCGCGAGTTCTCGCCGACGATCATGCCCTCGTAGACCTCGTCGCCCGGCTCGACGAACAGCGTCCCGCGCTCCTGGAGGTTGAACAGCGCGAAGGCCGCCACCGTGCCGCGCCGGTCAGCCACCAGCGAGCCGGTGGGCCGGGTGCGGAGCTCGCCGTGCCATGGCTCCCAGCGATCGAAGACGTGGTGCACGAGCCCGGTGCCGCGGGTCTCGGTGAGGAACTCGGTGCGAAAGCCGATCAGCCCGCGCGCCGGGACGAGGTACTCCATGCGCACCCAGCCGGTGCCGTGGTTGACCATCTGCTCCATCCGGCCCTTGCGCAGGGCCATCAGCTGGGTGATGACGCCGACGTATTCGTCGGGAGCGTCGACGCTCATGCGCTCCACCGGCTCGTGGGTCTTGCCGTCGATCTCCCGAGTCACCACCTGGGGCTTGCCCACGGTGAGCTCGAAGCCCTCGCGGCGCATGAGCTCCACCAGGATCGCCAGGGCCAGCTCGCCGCGGCCCTGGACCTCCCACACGTCCGGACGTTCGGTCTCGGTGATGCGCAGCGACACGTTGCCGACCAGCTCGCGCTCGAGCCGGGCCTTGACCTGGCTGGCGGTGAGCAGGGTGCCGTCCTGCCCGGCCAGCGGACTGGTGTTGATCCCGATCGTCACCGAGAGCGACGGCTCGTCCACCGTGATCACCGGCAGCGGCTTGGGGTCATCCGCGTCGGCCAGGGTCTCGCCGATCGTGATCTCCGGGATGCCGGCGACGGAGATGATCTCGCCCGCCGCGGCCTCGGCGGCCTCGACGCGCTCCAGCGCCTCGGTGACATAGAGCTCTGACACCTTGACGCGCTCGATGGAGCCGTCGTGGCGGCACCAGGCGATGGTCTCGCCGCGGCGGATCGTCCCGTGGCGCACGCGGCAGATGGCCAGCCGCCCCACGTAGGGCGAGGCGTCGAGATTGGTGACGTGGGCCTGCAGCGGATGCTCGGGGTCGTACTCGGGCGCGGGCACGTGCTCCACCAGCAGATCGAGCAGCGGCTGGAGGTCCTCGCCGGCGACGGCAGGGTCCAGCGAGGCCTGGCCGGCCTTGGCGTTGGTGTAGACGATGGGGAACTCGATCTGGGACTCGTCGGCGTCCAGATCCAGGAACAGCTCGTAGACCTCGTCGACCACCTCGTCGATGCGCGCGTCCGGCCGGTCCACCTTGTTGACCACCAGGATCACGGGGAGCCGCGCCTCCAACGCCTTGCGCAGGACGAAGCGCGTCTGGGGCAGCGGGCCCTCGGAGGCGTCGACGAGCAGCAGCACCCCGTCGACCATCGTCAGGCCGCGCTCGACCTCGCCGCCGAAGTCGGCGTGGCCCGGGGTGTCGACGATGTTGAGCTTGACCCCGCCGTAGCGCACGGCGGTGTTCTTGGCCAGGATCGTGATCCCCTTCTCGCGCTCGAGGTCCATCGAGTCAAGGACGCGCTCGGCCACGTCCTGGTTGGAGCGAAAGGCGCCCGACTGCCACAGCAGCGCGTCGACGAGCGTCGTCTTACCGTGATCGACGTGGGCGATGATCGCGAGGTTGCGGATGTCGGATCGGATTGCCATGTGCGCCGGTTGAGGTTAGACAGCGGCGTCGGCAGGGCACCGTTCACCTTCTGATGACATGCCGCGCCGG
>Ga0207664_10002073_pt1 | contig 13192 bp, 10 predicted proteins | sample LARL83metaG_FD_184349 | JGI IMG/M metagenome (GOLD analysis project Ga0207664, IMG submission 184349) | Corn, switchgrass and miscanthus rhizosphere microbial communities from Kellogg Biological Station, Michigan, USA - LAR L8-3 metaG... | ecosystem: Host-associated > Plants > Roots >...
CGGTACCGACCCGTCACTACCGGTCGGTCCGCAGCCGGCTCTCCGGGCGCGGCCCAGGCCCTCGACCGCGAGGGGATCCCATGCTAAGGCAGGTCGCGGAGGGTGTGCTGATCCACGAGAGCGAGTTCTGCCAGAGCAACGCCGTTGTCGTGCACGGCCGGGCTGGCGTGTTGCTCATCGACCCCGGGGTGCTCGGCTACGAAATGGCCGCCCTCGGGAACGACCTTCGCGAGTTGGGCCAGCCCGTTGTGGCAGGGTTTTCTACGCATCCGCATTGGGATCACCTGCTCTGGCACGCCCGGCTCGGCGCGGCGCCCCGTTACGGCACGGCCCGCTGCGCGGCCGCTGCCCGACATTGGCTGTCGGACGCGCGTTGGAAGGCCCGCATCGCCCAGCTGATACCGCCGGACATCGCCGAGCAGGTACCGCTGGACCTGCTCGGCCTCATTACCGGACTGCCCGCCGAGACGGCGCAGATTCCTTGGGATGGCCCTCAAGTCCGGATTATCGAGCATCAAGCGCATGCCCCGGGCCATGCGGCGCTGTTGATCGAGGAACGCGGGGTTCTCGTCGCCGGCGACATGCTTTCTGATGTCTTGATTCCGATGCTCGACCTCAACGACACCGCGGACCCGATCGAGGACTACCTCGCCGCGCTGCGGCTGCTCGAGGGCGCGGCGGGCGACGTCGACGTCCTCGTCCCCGGCCACGGGTCCATCGGCGGAGCTGATCAGGTACACGCACGGATCGACCAGGACCGGGCGTACGTGCACGCCTTGCGAGACGCTCATGTTCCCAGCGACTCGCGGATCGGCCCATCGGCCAAGGACGGCTGGGACTGGGTGGCCAGCGTGCACGCACGGCAACTCCAGCGCCTCGCCCGAGGAAGCGAGCGCGACGGGACGCCCGGCTAGCGATCCTCTGGCGAAAACACACTCCGGGCGATGATCGGCGGCAGGAAACAGAACTGGCCTATCGGGCACCCCGGCTACGGCCTCGAGGTTGTCACGGAAACGCGCCGAGTCGGCGATCGGGAACGAGGCTTCGCGGGAGGTGTGGCTGGACGCGCTACTGCCAGGGCGGCGGTTCGTGGTCCAGGTCGGCCTCTGCGAGCAGGCGGGCGGCCGCGCCGGGGTCGTCCAGCAGGGCGGCGAGCAGGTGCCGCGCCGGCCATATGCCCGACGCCCAGGCCAGCCCGCAGGCAAGGCCGCCGGGGCCGGCTGCGTGTACCGCGCCGAGGGTGTAACGCCACGGCACGCAGACGCCGTCGACCACGAGCGATTCGTGTGCATAGTAGGTCGTGGGAGCGTCGGGCAGCACCGCGCGGATGATCGCGGGGACTGGGCGGCGTACAGGCGGCGACTCGACCAGGCCGGCGTTTTCCTCCGAGACTAGTGGCAGGTCTAGCAGGTCAGCGAGCCGTGTGGCCCGGTCGTGTGGCGCCAGCACCAGCGGCTGGGCGGCTACGAGCGGCCACAGGTCCGGGGCGTCGAGCACCAGCGCGTCCCTGGCGTCGGCTACAGCGATCTCGTCCCCGCACACCACGCGCACCCGGTCCGGTGGTGTGGCCTCGGCGACGGCCGCCAGCGCCGTCCACAGTGCCCGCAACTGGGCCCGCGTCACCGGCCGCCGGGGGTCGGCCAGCCGGTCCAGCAGCTCGTCCGCCCCGCCGGGCTCGGCGAGCAGCTCGGCGAGCGAGGTGCGTACTCCCAGCGCGCGGGCGACCGCCGGGTCGGCTGGCAGGGCGGTCTCGTCGTACAGGCCCGCGAGCAGCGGGTCGGCGCCGACGGCGCGCACGTCGGCGGGCCGGCGGCCGCCAAGGACTGGGTGGCGGCGGAGCCACCAGGCGGTGTAGGAGGGCACATCGGCGTGGCGGCCGTCTGCGAGCAGCACCCGGGCAGGCTCGACAAGCGCTGCACGCAAGGACGGCGTGGCGAGCAGCTCGAGTGCCCGCGGCCAGCGCGCCGGGTCCACGAGCTCAAGGTCGCGGACGGCCAGTACCTCGGCCGCCACCGGCGGCACGCCGCCGGTGGGCAGCCGCGCACATACGTCGGCCGCCCATTCTTTCGCGCCATCCAGGTCGAGGTCTGGTGCGTCAAGGGCGACGTCTTCGGCGGCCAGCAGGGCAAATGACGACAACACGCCGACTGCCTCGAACGTCGCGGCTTTGTGGCGCTGGAGCATCGCCGGGCTGAGGGTGCCGAACGGCGTGCCCGCCGCTATCACCTCGGCCAGCGGGCCGCCGGGGAGCAGCAGCTCCCCCGCTGGATACCACTCGTCGTCGGCGCCCGGCAGTGCCAGATCCGCGAGCCAGGGCTGCTCACCCGGCCGCAGGTTTGCGGCTGCGGCGAGGCTGAGCACCGCGTCGGCGACGGGCCCAGAATCGTCGGAGTCGTAGGAGCCCGCCACGGCCGCGCGCACGGCCGGGTCAGCGAGGACGCCCCGCGGCGTTGCCTCGGCTGCACCCAGCCGGGCAAGCAAAGGGTGCACCGCGCCGGGATGCACGATGCGCAGGCCCAGCACCGACAATTGCCCGGGGTGATCGAGACCGGGACCGGGCAACAGCAGCCCGCGCGGGCCCCGCACCAGCCGCCCGTCGGCCAGCGGCACCGGCAGCGCGCCAAGCTCACTTGGATCCGCGGCGGCCAGCGCCTCATACAGCCGCCGCCACCAGGCTGGATCACGGTCGAGCGCGGCGAGCATGTCGGCAAGCTCGGCCATCCGAAGCCGCCGGACGCCGAGCACTGCGTAGCCGGGATGGCGGGCCGGTCCCTCGATCAGGCCATCCAGCACTGGCGCGAGGTGACCGACGAGGCCTGGAACGGCTGGCTCCAGCAGGACCGCGTCACGCGGGCGGATACGCCGGCCGCGATGCTGTGCGGCGGGAAGGAACGCGGTCTCCTGCAGCCGCGCCAGGATCGCCCGCCGCAGCTGCGCGTCCAGCTCGCCCAGCCCGACCGGGCCCGGGACCAGATCGAGCAGGCCATCCCCTGGCCCGAAGCAGGGAAACAGGCGAGCGTAGACCTCGGCGGCCTGATCCAGCAGGAAGTCGGTGAGCGGGCCCGGTGCGACGTGACGGCGATCGGGACTGAGCGGGAACGAGGCCAGCAGCAGTGCCGGGAGGCCAAGAGGCTCATCGGTCGGCGTAGGCGCGTGCACCACAGCACCGACGCCTTCTGGCAGGCCCACCGGTGTGTCACCATCCTCGCCGCCGGGGCTAACCGGCACCGCCCAGCGCACCGACCACCACGACCGCGCGCGCTCTTCGGCAGGGCGGTCGGCGAGCAGCCCCGGATCCGCCTGGCCGGCCGCGGTTCCCGTGCGCCACCTGCAGGCGGTGCCGTCGACGGTGATGGTGACGCCGTCGCCGTCGTACGCCGCGGTGAGTACACGGGCCACGCCGTCCGCTTCGATCTCGATGGCAGCCAGCGCGGGCAGCGCGAGAAGCAGCGCGGGCCCCGTCTCGGCGAGCAGCCGCCTGACGAGCCGCTCCGCGGCCTCGTCCCGCAGCGGCAGCGTGACCGCTGTCGCGAAGCCTTCGGGCGGCGCGCCGCCGGCCGGGAACGGCAACCGCAGCACGGGCAGGTGACCCGACCGCGCGGCCAGCTCGCCAGCCAGAGCAGGAATCCCCTGGATGAGGTCACCGGCCGTGCTGGCCGACCAGCTCACCGCACCGGTGAGCGAGCAAATGCGAGGCTCGTCGCTGACCGCCACAGCAGCAGCGAAACCCACACCGAACCTGCCGACCGCCATCTCCTGCGCGGGCCCTCGCTTGCCCGAAGCGCGCAGCGTGGACAACGCCGCGACACCCGCCGCATCCAGCGGCGCCCCAACATTCGCGGCCACCAGCGTTCCAGCACGCAACGTCAGCCGGAGCCGGCCCGCCAGCCCGGCGCGCGACGCCGCATCCGCGGCGTTCTGCGCCAACTCCACCACCACGCGATCCCGGTAGCCGCCGAGCGCGTAATCCTCCTCCGCGTTAGCGTCCTCACGAAACCGCGCCGGCGACGCCGCCCAGGCTTCGAGCACCAAGCGGCGCAACTCCGCAGTGCCGAATGGATCAGCGTGGCTGTCCTGCACAGCGTAGATCCGCCTTCCGTCACAATGGCCGCATACCCGGGGCGCTCCCCACAACCCCGCGCCCGCCAGCCCCATACCGGCCAGACCCCACAGCCAGGCCTAAGCCCCGGCCAGCGATAGCGCACCTGACGCCGGAGACACCATCCTCCGCCATCATGAGACGTCTAGCGTTGCCCATCGACAAAATGATCCTTGAAGCCCCTGTTTGGACTGCCCTGTCCTGGCCGCTGCCTATCCAGGCTCCCCGGAAAGCACCCCTCAGGCAGTCCCAAAGAAGATAGCTGTTACAGTGCGTAATCAGAGCGCCGGTTCCGCAGGCCTGCGCAACTGCGCCGTGGGGATGCCTCCGGCAGAGGCAGGTCGGCTCGTGGCCACGGCGGGGTGCCGGTTTCAGCTCGGGGCTAGAACTGTCAGTGCCCCAGCTGCTGGGAGAGAATCGCCTTGGGTTGCCGCGGGCTGGTAGCGCGGCGAGTCCCGGGAGGAGGCCACGGTGGAGGAGCACTTCGTCTGGATGACCACCCGCCAGCTCAAACCGGGCACGCTGGTGGAGTTTGAGCGGGCGTGGCGGCCGGACACGCATCCAGAGGGCATGCTGCGCGCTTATGCGTACTGGTCTGCCGATGAGCGGGAAATCATTGGGGTCTCGTTCTGGGCCTCGCCGCAGCTGTGCGAGGCGTGGCGGTCCTCGGAGTCCGAGGCCCGTCGGCGGCTGGCAATGGCTGCCTTCGTCGTCGGGGAGCAGGAGCGGTTCTACCGCGGCCGAGAGCTCCACGTGCCCGATCACTAGGGGTTATCCCCGCCCCAGTTGGTCGCAGATGACCGGGTGCGGAGTTCCCGCGGCGGCCTCCAGCGCCGCGTCAGGCGGCTTGTCGCATGTGCTACTGCTGGGAGTTGCGTTGCTCGTTCCGCGGTGGCAGCGATGCCGCGCCCGGCTCGAGCCGCAGCAGGCCGCGTTCCAGCACGACCGGCACAAACAGCTCGCGGTAGCCGTGTTCGTCGAAGAGGACGGTGACGTGGTCGCCGTCGTAACGCTGTACCGTGCCTTGGCCCCAGCGCTCGCTCATGACGCGCGCGCCCACGGCGAACGGGACTTCGGCCTGCGCGGCCTTGGCAGATGCGAGATCGTTGTCGCAGTTTCCGCAGGGGCCGCGGTAGTCCTGTCCGAGGTAGGTAAGCAGGAACGAACGGCGGCAGCCGGTGTGCTCGGCGTAGCGGCGCATCATCGTCAGCCGCGAGCGCTCCACCTCGTCCTCGCGTCCGGTTTCCGCCTCCGACGCCTCCAGCGCCGCGGCGACGGTCATCGTCTCGGCCCAGCGGACATTGCCGTCGGCTTGCCAGAGCGCCGCGCCGAGATCGGCCAGACGGGTGAGCGCGGCTGCCTGCTGCCGCGTGCCGGGCTCAATCCGCTGACCGGCCGCAAGCATGGCCGCAGCCCGCGCGACAGCCGCGCCAGGGACCCCTCTGGCGATCAGATGCCGGACGATCTCGAAGTCGTCATAGCGGTAGAGCAGCCGGGCGCGCGATGGCTTGCCATCCCGTCCGGCGCGGCCGATCTCCTGGTAGTACGAATCCGGCGAGGGCGGCGGGTCAAAATGCAGCACCCACCGGACGTCTGGCTTGTCGATCCCCATGCCGAACGCGACCGTGGCGGCGATGATGCGAGCCGGGCCGTCCAGGAATGCCGTCATGGCGTCGTGCCGCTCGCGCCTGGAAAGCCCGGCGTGATAAAGCGTCACCTGCTCGCCTGCCGAGCCGAGCGCGTCGTGGGCCGCCTGCGCGCTGGCATGCGTTGCCGCATAGACAATCCCCGGCCCGGCGAACTCGGCCGCCGCACGGACAAGCGCGCCCTGCTTGTCGGGGACCGTATGCGCATGGTGCGCCGAGAGATGAATGTGCGGGCGGTCGAAGTCGCCGAGCACCACCACCGGATCACGCAGGCCGAGCCGCCGGATGATCTCCTGCCGCACCGGCGGCGCGGCGGTCGCGGTCAAAGCTAGCCGGACCGGTGCGCCGACCGCCTCGGCCTGCGCTCCGAGCAGCATGTAGCCCGGGCGGAAGTCGTGGCCCCACTGGCTGATCAGGTGCGCTTCATCAACGGCGAACAGTCCCGGCCGAGCGCGCCGCAGCGTTTCGCGCGTCTCCCTGTTGGCCAATTGCTCCGGCGAGAGGAACACGAACGTACCCGAGTCACACGACGCCAGAAGCGCTGCCGCGCGCGCCCCGGCCGACTGCTGCGAGTTGAGGACGATGGCAGGCAGTCCGGCCGCGCGCAGGTGCGCGAGCTGATCATCCTGCAACGCGATCAACGGCGAAACGACGACCGTCGGCCCCGTCCGCAACAGCCCCGCCAGCTCGTAGATCGCGGACTTCCCGCCCCCTGTCGGCAGCACAGCCAGCACATCCCGTCCGCCGGCCAGCGCTTCGACCGCGCGCCGCTGCCCGGGACGAAGCCGCTCGAAGCCGAGACGATCCCGCGCCAGCTCCTCGATCACGGCTCCACCAGGCCGAGCGCACAGAAGAACAGACCATCACGACGAAAAGCGATGCACATCCCCCCAAACAGCAGCACCCTACCCATGCCAACCACCGTACGGTCCCGAAGCCTCAACGCGGCTGCCGCAGCGACCCGGGATTCCCCGCCATGCCCACTGGCAGCGGCCGGGTCCGGCAATCGCCGCCGCCGATGTGTCTCTCGCGAGGCATGCGGCCGGGCGGGCGGGACCACGCCGGGGGGCTGATGGCGGCGGGGCGTGCCCGGGGTCAGCAGTCGCTGATCGGGGCCGTCACCGAAGGGTTCGGCGGCGGGCAGTTGATCGGGGCGGCGCTGGCGGTGCCGGGGCCGGTCTGCGCCGGCGGCACTGCCGTGCTCACCCCGCCGGCAGCCCGGGCCAGCTGGCCGCCGTGACCGGCCTGCCCGGTGCGGCGGCTCCCGGGCCACGGTGCTGCGGCCGGCCGCGTGCCGCTGAGGCAGCTCGGCTCGCTGCACGCCAGGGCGGACGCTGCGGCGGGCGGCACGCCCCTGGTGCAGTCCGGGTCGGTGCAGGCGCCGGCCGCCGGCGTGGCCAGGCTCAGCGAGCCGACCGCCAGGGTAGCCGAGATCACCGCGCTGGCCGCGGCCCGGCCGACATAGGTCCTGGGCATGACAGTCCTTCCGGTTCGGTGTCGATGAGCCCACGGTGACCTGCGCCGCTGATGTGAGACTAAAACCGCGCTGAAACCGGTCACGACGGTGACGCCTGCGCATCGCAAGCGCCGGCGGATGTGTCCGTCGCGTCCGGTCACCGTAGAAGCTGCCGCCGGTGCCGCGGCCGATCCAGCCCCTGACACACCGCGCGAGCCAGCGATCTATCTATGCACGCACCGGCCCCAACGGTCCCGCCGCACGCTGACGTACAGCCACACGTCAGCGGACACACCACGGCCAATACGAGGCTGTGCTCACAACCGGTTGCGCCATGTTGCTGTTAGCCATCAGTGCCCTTCATCGACCAGTACAGGGGCTCCCCGTGCGGGTACTGAGCCGCCCGGATATAGGCGGTACACAACAGCAGCCGGTCACCGAAGCTCCAGTTCACCCGGTTCCACGGGGATATATCGCGGAAAGAATAGACCGATGCTGACGATCGGGCGCCGTTATAGGCTTGGAACGCTTTACGGCATTCCCTTATCGCCTGGTGGACTATCGTGGCGTGTCCCGGGAATGGCATGGCCGCGGGCCAGTAGTGAGCCGAGAAGAAGTACACCTCCGCGACGTGTTGCTCGGTGCACGGAACGGCCATGACCACGTTGGGCCACCACCTGGCGGCGTTGACATCCTGCGGGCCCCGGAGGCAATCTCCTGGTCGCAATTGGCCGATCAGCAGCGGCTGGGCAGCAGGCGCACGCGCACGCTCCGGCGCGGACGTGCGCGTCGCCGCGGGCGTCGGTGCCTGCGTAGCTGCGGGCTCGTGGGCGGAGGTTTTACCTAGGACGATCGCGGTCACGGCCACGGCGGCCACAACGCTGACCGCTGCGACCGTGAGCGGGATGATGCGTCGGCGCCGCGGTGATGGTTCAGCGCCGGTGACGTTGGCGGGCAGGGGGAAGCCGCCGGTCACCTCCGCTGGTAGGGGCGTGCCCGCCGCCCAGCCCAGTGCGCCGATATTGGCGGCCGTCATCTGCGGGTTGGCTGCCAGTGTCACCAGGCCCAACTGCTGCGCGTCCCCCGGCACCGGCGGCTGCCGCCCTGCCCGCCTGATCGATCTTCTTAAGGTTCTTGCGGCGCCCCCAGGCGCTGCAGGTTACGAGAAAAGCGAACACCGCCGCGAGCAAGGCAACCACTGCCAGGGTGAAGTCGGCTTGAGGCTTGCTGAGGTCCCGTGCATACAGGACCACCGTCACGGCCGCGGCCACGGCCGTCACGCCCAGCCAGGCGGCGAACATGATCCCGGCCCGCCTGATTCTGTCTGCGCCGTCGTGCCCTTGCGGCTGTGATCCGGCAAGAGGCGACCACACCTCGGCCGGCGCCTTTCCCCCGTCCGGTAGGCCGTCGGCAGGGTCGGCCTGAAGAAGAAACGGTGACCACTGCCTGCCATCCCAGTGCCGCAGCCCCGGCTGGCCGCCGGGATCGGGGTAAAGCCCCGGATTGGCCGGTGATTCCTTCAAAGTCGGGGAATTCTGCATAAGCATCAAGCCAGGCAGAATGGCGACCAGAGGTGTGAAGATTACCGCTGACCAGCGGGGATAGCCTTCAACGATGGCGACAGCGCCCGATTTGTCCGCCACCCACCCTGGGCCGCGTCGGGACGTACGCGACGGGCCACTCAGGGCGGGCAGATCGGCAACCGCTGGTGCCGTAGTGGCCGTGACCGCAGCGCTCGCGGGCGCCCCGCCCGCAGCCGCCACGGCGGGCTGTCGCGGGGACGCCATACGCCGGAGCCACAACCAGGCCCCCCACCCCACGAAGGCCAGCCCAGCAGCCCCAAAGCCAATCCAGATGGCGTTTGGCATGTCATTGGTCGTGAGGGAGGCTTCATCCCCAGAGTCGTAGTTGATGTTGAGCAATCGATGAGAGGGGGGACCGTAGATCTCGCCGCTGTTCACGCCGTACATCACTGCCGCGACCTGGCTGCCAGCGACCTCGTAGACCACGTCCACGGTGCACGTGCCGTTCGAGCACGGTCCCTCATGGGTGACCGTAGCCACCACGTTGTGCCCACTGTGCTTGGCCGCAAAGAAGATGCCCCCGAACAGGATGCAGCCAACACCCAAGGCAATCAGGATCCACGCCCCGGCCCGCGCTTGCCGGGCCGCGATCGTCTCAGCAGTGAACCGGGTCACCTGGTCCGCATCGGCCGCAGCGTGCCCACCCGATGGCTCTTCCATGGCCCCCCTTCCGGGCCGTCAAGGCTCAACCCATGCGGGGTCCGCAGTTCATACCACGGCCGCCGAAGACAGGGCAAGTAATGACACCTATCCACGGCGGCGGCACCCGTCGCAGCGGGGCGTCCCGGCAGCCGGCCGGGGTCCCAGTGGGATTCGGGATTGATGTCGGTCACGGCAGAGGTTGCCCTGGCCGCTACTAGGGTTGCAGGCCGAGTTGCTCGCGGCCGGTGTCGTTGAGGTCGGCAGGGGTGGCGCGGCCTGCCCAGGTGGCTTCGTAATCCTCGGCGGCGAAGTCGGCCGGGCTGGCGCCGGTGAGGAAGGCCTGACCGCACGCTTGGGCATAGGCGGCGTTCTTGTCGCAGTAAGGCGCGGCCGGGATGTACATGACGTTGCCCCATCCCTGCTGGCCGCTGACTTCGCCGACTGAGTGGATCACGTCGGCGTGCCACCACACGGTGGCGCCGGGTTGCACGGCTGGGATGGGGGTTAGCGCCGGAAGCAGCACCGAGTGGTACCGGTCGGTGATGGGCAGGGATTGGCCGTTGACCGCGCCGCACAGGTCATCGTCGGCGACGTCGTCTTGCAGGGCGCGCAGCAGGATGTAGCCCATCGCGGCGGGGATCGGCACAGCGTGCAGGACGCCTTGGTCTGGCGGCATGTCCGAGAGCGCGGTCCAGCCCTGGAAGGTGCGGAACGCCGAGCACATGACGGTGGAGGGGAATTCGTGCACTTCGCTGCGGAACGCTCCGTCCCAAGGGTCGTACCTGGCCCAGTCGCCTGCGTAGACATGCCGGAAGACCTGCTGGTAGGCCGGTAGCAGCCAGCGCTCGATTGAGCCGGAGTCGGTGTGCGGGGACAGCCCGGCCGAGTTCGTGCCGGGAGGCCGGCGGCGGACCCGGTCTGGGTAGGCGGTGTCCCGGTCCGGGTTGAACCAGGTCCGCCCCTCAGACTGGTGCTTCCAGAAGGAGTTCAGGAACTTGCGGACCGCGACCATGTTGCCGTCTTGGCGTGCTTCTATCTGCGGCTTGGACCAGTAGATGGGGTAGATCGATGGCTTGCCTGCTGCCAGGCCGGCGAAGACCCCGTCGTCGATGGCGCGGTATGTTTCCGCCAGACGGTTCCGTTCGGCGTAACTGGCAAGCTCCGCATCCCAGTCCTCGGCGCGCTGGCGGGGGAACGTGTCCTGTACCACGACGCAGCCGCGGCGGCGGATCGCCTCGACCATCCCGGCTGGCACGGTCCCGGCTGCGATGTCGCGGAACTGGACCACCGGCCAGACCGGCCGCCCGGCCTCCCGGTCGGCGGCCACGGCGGTGGCTTCGGCCCGCATCGCCTCCTCCGCCCCGGCGAAGACTGCCGCGATGTCCCCGATCTGCCCGCGCAGCTGGGCCTTGACCGTGCGGATCGCCTGGCCAACATCCGCAGGTAGCGGCGAGGTAAGGAGCGCATCGGCCATGGCCGCCTCCGCAGTATGTTCAGTCCTAATAAGGATGCTGCTACAGTAACCAGCCCATCCGCGGACCGAAGGACACCGGATGACCCAGGCGCTGAGATTCGGCCTGGTTGGCACCGGACACTGGGCGCGGATCACGCACGCGCCCGCGCTTGCCTCCACCGACGGCATCGATTTCGCAGCGGTCTGGGGCCGTAACACCGGCGCCGCAGCAGATCTGGCAGGCCGCTATCACGCCACGCCATACCACGACATCTCCGAATTCGTGGCGAACGTCGATGCGGTCGCCTTTGCGGTGCCGCCGGGCGTACAGGCCCCGATCGCCATCCGCGCGGCCAAAGCGGGCAAGCACCTGCTGCTCGAAAAGCCCCTTGCGTTCTCCGCGGCGGATACCGACGCCCTGGCCGGCGCGGTGGAGCAGGCCGGCGTTGCGTCCGTTGTCTTCTTCACCGCCCGGTTTCAGGCCGACGTGCGAGCCTGGCTGTCGGAGGTCACGGCCACCGCGGGATGGGCCGGGGGGTGTGCGGTGTGGCTGGGATCCGCCCTACGGGCAGGTAACCCGTTCAACACCCCCTGGCGCCGGGACAAGGGCGGGCTGTGGGACCTCGCCCCGCACCTGATCTCGCTGCTGTGGGCCAGCCTGGGCCCGGTGCGGTCGGTGACCGCACAAGCAGGCCCCGCCGACGTCACGCATCTCATCCTGGAGCACGAGCCGGGAGCAACCAGCACGGTGACGGTGACCCTGAACGCGCCCCAGAGCGCAGAATTCGCCGACCTGTTTCTTTGGGGAGAGGCCGGCCGGTCAGCGGCTCCCGTCGAGACCGACCAGCCGGTGACGCCGCTGCGGACCGCCCTCACCGAGCTGGCGGCCAATGCCCGATCGGGGCAGACCACTCACCCCTGCGATGTCCACTTCGGCCGCGAGGTAGGACGCGTCCTAGCCGACGCACAACACCAGATCGGCGAACATCTTTGAACCCGCCCGCTGGCCTGACTGTCTGCAATACGCCCGACCCGTATCTGGGGCACTCCGGTGTGGCGATCTGCCGTGTCAGTTTAGATTGACAAATCAAGGATGTCAGTCCAAACTGACATGTATGGACATCGAAGAACTCAGCGTGAACCTCTCGTCGGATGACCCGGCAATTGGGCTTCGCGCCTCGCTGGCGCTACATCGCCTGGCTGAGAGGGTCGAAGCGAACCACGTCGCGTCGGCCCGGGAAAAGGGCTGGTCGTGGCAGCAGATCGGAGACGCTTTGGGCGTCACCCGCCAATCCGTGCACACCAAATACAACAAGGAGTCATCATGACCACCGAACCCGCAGCGCCAGAGGTGCTTCATGGCTGGGCCATCTATCTGCGGGCCAGCGAGGAGGCTCGCCGCCGAGGTGACCGCCGGACTGGCACCGATCATGTCTTGCTCGCCTTGTTGGAGGATCCCTCGATCGAAGCCGTGCTGGGCGTGAGCCTGCAGCAAGCTCGCCAGGCCCATGAGTCGCTCGATCAGGAAGCCCTGAGTGCCCTGGGCCTGGGGTCGAGCACCGACGCTCCCCCACTGCCGATGCGCGCCGTGCCGAAGAAGCCGACGATCAGAGACATCGCGAAAAAAGATCGCTTCCGCATGACGCCCGCGGCAAAGAAAGTGCTTGAGGACGCATCTAAGCCCAACCGTCGGAGGCTCTATGTCACGGCCCAGCAGGTGCTGGCCCAGATCCTCACTCTCCAACCACCAGATCCTGCGGCGGTGCTGCTGGGCGCTCTCGGCGTCAACACGTCGGAGGTTCGGCGCCGATTGGATGCGGTCACGCCCGACAGCTGAGTCCCCAGCGACATTCACGACTTCGAGCGAAACGAAGGCCTCTGCCAACTGCGTCGCTTCGACCCACGCTGACCACCGGAGACGCGGGTTCTCACCTAAATGAGGCACCGCGGCCAGGAGCGCGGCGGTGCCTCACCTTCCCTGAAACAGGACACCCGTCTCACGGTGCCCGCGAGGTCCCGGTCAGGGGCCGACGTAGGCCGCGAGGTGCTCGCCGGTCAGGGTGGAGCGGGCGGCGACGAGGTCGGCCGGTGTGCCCTCGAAGACGATCCGGCCGCCGTCGTGACCGGCGCCGGGGCCGAGGTCGATGATCCAGTCGGCGTGCGCCATCACCGACTGGTGGTGCTCAATGACGATGACCGACTTGCCGGAGTCGACGAGCCGGTCGAGCAGGCCCAGCAGCTGCTCGACGTCGGCCAGGTGCAGGCCGGTGGTCGGCTCGTCGAGGACGTAGACGCCGCCCTTGTCGGCCATGT
>Ga0207664_10002074_pt1 | contig 13186 bp, 14 predicted proteins | sample LARL83metaG_FD_184349 | JGI IMG/M metagenome (GOLD analysis project Ga0207664, IMG submission 184349) | Corn, switchgrass and miscanthus rhizosphere microbial communities from Kellogg Biological Station, Michigan, USA - LAR L8-3 metaG... | ecosystem: Host-associated > Plants > Roots >...
GCATCGTCTACCGCCACCGGTAGTCACGCGCCGCTCACGGCCGAGTGAGCAATGCGCGAACTGGAGCTGATCGAGCAGCTGGAGCGGGTGCTGGCGCCCGCGGGCGGGGGGGGCGGGCCGGGCGGGCGGGGCGGGCCCGCTTCCACCGTCCTGCGCTGGCTCGGCGACGACGCCTCGGTGGTGCGCGGCCGGGGCTATGCCGTGACGTCGGTGGACACCGTCGTTGACGGCGTCCATTTCCGCTCCGGCCAGCTGACGCCGGCTGAGATCGGCCACCGGGCGCTGGGGAGCGCCCTGTCTGACCTGGCGGCCATGGGAGCCGATCCCGGCGAGGCCTACCTCGCGCTGTGCCTGCCGAGCGGCACTGAGCTCGACGAGGCACTGGCGCTGCTCACGGGCGCGCGGGAGCTCGCCGACGCGTGCGGCGTCACCATCGCCGGCGGGGATGTCAGCGCATCGCCGGTGCTGAGCGTGGCCGTCACGGTGGTCGGGTGGGCCAGCGATCCGGCGCAGCTCCTCGGGCGCGACGGCGCGCGCCCGGGCGACCTGGTGGCGGTCACCGGCTCGCTGGGTGCCGCCGGCGCCGGGCTGGCGCTGCTCGACGCGCGCGCGACGGCCGACGAGGCGACCGCCGCGGCCCTGCGCGAGCGCTACGCGCGGCCGTGGCCGCGCCTGACGGAGGGCCGGGCGCTCAGCGCCGTGGGCGCGACCGCGATGATCGACCTCTCCGACGGCCTGGCCACCGACGCCCGCCATCTGGCGGACCGCAGCGGCGTGCACATCGTGCTCGACCTGGCGGCGCTGCCCCTGGCCGCGGGGGTGGCGGGGGTGGCGGCCCAGCTCGGGACCGACCCGCCGTCGTTCGCGGCCACCGCGGGGGAGGACTACGAGTTGTGCGTGTGCATTCCGCAGGCAGCGCGCGCCGCCACCGAGTCCGAGGGGGCGACGGCGGCCGGGGCCGGGCTCACCTGGATCGGACGGGTGACCGACGGCCCGCCTGGCCTGACGTTCGCCGGCAGCACCGGCGAGTTGTCAGGCTACGAGCACTCTCCCTGAGGGCGCGTTCCCGACCCGGCCTGCTTCTGCTCCAGCAGAAGCCGGCGGAGGATCGCCTCGGCGACGGCGTGAGTGTCCACGCGGTATTCGCCGCGCCCGACCTGCTGCTGTAGCTCACTGATCCGCATGTCGCGATTCCCTTCGCCCATCGGCTGACTGTGACCGATCACTTCCTGCCTTCAATGTCGGCGCTCAAGCTTTCAGGCTCCATGCCGACGCACGGGGGCTGGACGTTTGGACGTCGGCCATCAGGCGACGGCGGCGCGTGCCGGACCGAGGGGCTGGACCCCCTGCAGGCGAGCGAAGATGATGATCCGCTGAGCGGCACTGTAAAGAGGGTTGCAGGCCGACAGGACGAGTCGGTCATAGCCCACGTCGTCGATGACCGACACCTGCGTGGGCTTGACGATCCGCTGGTACTGGACCACGTAGGTGAACTTGCCGTAGGGCATCTTCACGTAGATCTTGTCGCCGCCCTTGAGCTCGTTGAGGTAGCGAAACGGCGCGAGGTAGGTGGTGCGATGGCCCGCGATCGCGACGGTCTGGCCCATGCCGGGCAGCGCGGTCTGCGGATAGTGGCCGGGACCCTCCTCCAGGCTCTGGGTGTCGGTGCCCTGGACGACGTTGTAGGTGTTGCCGATCCGCGGGATCTGGATCTGGCCGATGGCGTCGCCGGTGGTCACCTGGGCGCGCTCGCGCCGCGCCAGGTAGGCGATGCGGTCGGTCGGGGGCTTGATGCTGTGCAGCGCCGTGACGTCTGAGCCGGTGAGCGGCGCGGTCTTGTAGCTGAGGTAGCGATTGTTGACCTGGCCGCGCATGATCACGCCGATGGCGGCCGTCACCGGCTCCTGCCAGACGAGCGTCGCCGCGGCGTCGAGGACGAGCAGCAGACCGGACAGGATCAGGACCGACGAGATGGCGCGGACGAGGCGTCGCATGGTGAATTAACGGCGCAGAGCCGATTTCGTTCCACCGAGCGACCCCGGACCGGCGTAGGTGACCGGACCGCGCACGGTGACCGGGACGGGCACGGGCCGCGTGCCCCGGGCGGCGAGCAGCGACAGGGTGACGGCGCTCACCAGGCAGCCCAGGACGATGCTCCACTCCAGTGCGGCGACGATGCTCACGCCGTGGCCGGCGAGCAGGAGGACCATCTCCCAGACGACGTTGATGGGGCCGTAGCCCAGCTCGTTGGCGTAGTAGCCCACCACCAGCACCGCGGGAGCGATCCCGACCGCGATGAGCACGAGGCGCAGCGGCACCGGGACCCGCATGTCGGGGCTGATCGCCCACAGCCACAGGTGCAGGGCCGGCACCAGCAGGAAGGCGGCGAACGGGTTGCTCAGCCAGATGGCGAACGTGATCAGGCACATGACCACGAGCAGTCCGGCCAGGGCGCCGTCGCTGCCCAGCCCCTCGGCGGGCCGGCGCGAGGTGCGCGTCCGCGTCGGCAGCCGTCGCGCCAGCGCCACCACCCCGGCCAGCCCGGCCACCAGCACCGCCGCCATGACGATGAGCAGCGCTGCGCCGCCGCCGAGCGGGATCGCCCCGGCCGCGACCGGGCCGGGCGGCGCCACCGTGATGACCCCGATCAGGCGAGCGAGCAGCACGATCCCCACGAGCAGCATGAACGGCACCGCCGCGGCCAGGATGAGGGTGAGCGAGCGCCAGATGACGTGCCCGCGCCGGCGCGCGCGGGCGACGCCGTCAACCGTGGTGAGGAGCACGGGGACCAGCAGCGACAGGACGAACAGCGAGATCGCCCACCCGGGCACGACCTTGCCGCCGAGCAGGACGTAGGCCGCGGGCGCCGGCAGCGTCGTGCCGCTGTCCAGCGCGGAGATCGTGGCCAGGACCGCGCGGCCCACCCCGGTGAGCTGGTCTGCGTTCATGACCGCGGCGTCGGCCGCCGGGCCCTGCTCGCCCGAGAGCGACAGCTCCACGGCCGGGATGCCGCGCGCGCCGAACGGAGCCTGCTGCCCCAGGGTGAACGGGAAGGCCAGGTGCGCGAACTGCCCGCCCAGGCCGGTGAAGCTGTTGGCCAGCGACGTCTGCGCCCCCAGCGCCGAGGCCACGGTGTTGCGCAGGGCGGGCGGCGCGACCGCCTGCCGCGTGGACCACGGCAGGATGATCGGCTGCTGGACGTGGGCGCTGGCCACGTCGCCGAGGACGAGCACCGCGTCAACCGGCCCGCCGAGCGTCGCGGCCAGCCGGATGGCGCCGGCCGTCCCCTGCGTGCCGCTCGTGGACGCGAGTACGATGCTGCGGCGCAGGGTCTCGCCCTCCAGGTTTCGGGCCAGCTCCATGAGCGTCGCGGTGCTCGACAGCGCGGCGGCCGCCGGCGAGCCCAGGGCGTCGCGGGGGGCCACGATCACGATGCTGCCGTTCTGGGTCCCGGGGCGGATCCCCACCACGTTCTCCAGCGGGACGGTCCCGTCCACGGTGCGGCCCGTGAACGTGTCCGTGGTGGGGGCGAAGCCGTAGTGGTCCAGGGTGTTGCGCACGGTCACGGCCAGCGACTGATCGCCGTTGGACCCGGGCCGGCGGCTCGGATCGGCGTAGGCGAGCTTGGCGATGGTCGTGGCGACGTTCTGGCCGTTGAACGCCGACGGGGCCAGTGTGGGGTTGAGCGCGGTCTGCTGATCCTTCAGCGAGAACGCCAAGACGACCAGAGCCAGCGCCGCGATGATCATCCCGGTCCGGTAGATACGCGGGTCCAGCATCGAGCCAAGGTTATCTGCCGACGTCCCGGGCTCATTACTCTTACAGGAGTTGGCTGAGACGACGGTGCCTGAACGCAGCGCCCGGATACTGCTCGTCGACGATGAGCAGTCCATCCAGACGCTGCTCTCCTACCCCCTGCGCAAGGAGGGCTACGACGTCGTGCAGGCCACCGACGGCCGCCAGGCGCTGGAGCGTTTTGACGAGCAGTCCTTCGATCTCGTCGTGCTCGACCTGATGCTGCCGCGGATCGACGGCCTGGAGGTGTGCCGGCGCCTGCGCAGCCGCAGCTCGGTGCCCATCATCATGCTCACCGCCAAGTCCGAGGAGATCGACAAGGTGGTGGGCTTGGAGCTCGGGGCCGACGACTACATCACCAAGCCCTTCTCGCTACGGGAGTTCTCCAGCCGGATCAAGGCGGCGCTGCGGCGCGCCGAGATGAGCCGGCCCGACCAGGCGCTCCCGGGCGAGGCGCCGCTGGAGATCCGCGACCTGCGTATCGACTTCGCCAAGCGCAGCGTGAGGATCCGCGGCAACGACGCCCAGCTCACCTACGTGGAGTTCGAGATCCTGTCCGCCCTGGCCCGCGCCCCGGGCCGGGTGTTCACGCGCGACATGCTGCTGGCGCGCATCTGGGGCGACTCCGCGTACCGTGATCCGCGCACGATTGACGTGCACATCCGGCATCTGCGCGAAAAGGTGGAGCGTGACCCGAAGGACCCGGAGTATCTGTTCACGGTGCGGGGCGTCGGCTACCGCTTCCGCGACACCGATCCCTGACGTGTCCATGCCCCAACCTGGGACCTGAGCGGGACGGCACCGTGGGGCGCAGATGAGGCTGTCGCTGAGCAACCGGCTGGCGGTGGTGTTCTTCGCCATCACCGCGCTGGCCATCGGGGCGCTGTACCTGTACGTCGCGCCGGGTCTCCAGAGCCGGCTGATGGGCGAGAAGCTCACCGCGCTGGCCACCACCGCGCGAACGCACTCGGGCAGGCTCAGTCACGCGGTCGGCAGCTCCACGCCGCTGCCGGATGTCCGTCGGGTGGTCAACCAGACCGCCGCGATCTCGGGCAACCGGGTGACGCTGCTGACGGTCAACGTCGTGCAGGGCTCGATCCAGCTCTCCCGGCTGGCCGACTCGGGGATGGGCTCCGCGCCGAGCCTGGGGCTCCGCGTCGCGCGCGAGGCGGTGGCGCAGCGGCGGCTGGTCACCGGCATCGAGGGCGAGGGGCCGAGCGCGACGGCCGTCGCCGCCCGGCCGGTGTCCTACTTCCGCGGCAACGTCGGGTGGGTCATCGTGTACTCGGCGCCGCTGGCCGACGTGGTGCGCACCGTCTCCACCGTCCGCCACGAGATCCTCGTCGCCGGGGCGATCGCGCTGCTGCTGGCGCTGGTCGCGGGCTACCTGGTGGCGCGCGCGCTGGCCCGGCGGGTCAAGCGGCTGGAGCTGGCGGCCAAGCAGGTGGCCGCGGGGGACTTCAGCCGCCCGATCCCGGTTGATTCCACCGACGAGCTGGGGCAGCTCGCGGTCGCGTTCAACGAGATGCAGCAGCAGCTCCAGCAGCTCGAGCAGGCGCGCAAGAAGTTCATCGCCACCGCCTCGCACGAGCTGCGCACGCCGGTGTTCTCGCTCGGCGGATTCGTGGAGCTGCTCGAGGACGAGGAGCTGGACGCCGAGACGCGGCGCCGCTTCCTCGATCAGGTGCGCGACCAGGTGCAGCGCCTGGGCAAGCTCTCGGTCGATCTCCTGGACCTCTCGCGCCTGGAGGCCGGCTCGCTGGAGCTGCGTCCCGAGGAGGTCGACCTCGGTGAGCTCACCCGCTCGGTCTCCGGGGAGTTCGAGCCAACCCTGGCTCAGCACGACAGCCGGCTGGAGCTGCGACTGCCGGGTGGGCGGGATGCAATCGAGGCCCAGTGCGACCCGGTCCGGGTGGCCCAGATCATGCGCATCCTCATCGACAACGCACTCACCCATACGCCGCCCGGGACCCAGATCGTGGTGACCGCGGCGCGTGAGAACGGCCACGTGCGCCTGGCGGTGCGCGACGACGGCGAGGGGATCGACCGGCTCGCGCAGCAGCGGATCTTCGAGCCGTTCTATACCGCCGACGACGCCCAGGGCTCCGGGCTGGGGCTGGCCATCGCCTCCGAGCTCGCCGACCGGATGCGCGGGCGGCTCTCGGTCCAGTCACAGAGCGGCGCGACCACGTTCACGCTCGAGATCCCCGGCTGACCAGCTGCCGGGTCAGGGCGTGAAGGGATCCAGCAGCCGCAGCCACACCTCGCTGCGGGTGGGAAACGGCGGCATGGCGTGGACCAGCCGGCTCAGGGGGACCTCGCCAACGATGGCGACGGTCGCGGCGTGCAGGGACTCGGCCACCTCGGGGCCCGTGAAGGTGGCGCCGATCAGGACCTGACGCTGTTCGTCGACGACGATGCGGCACGCCGAGGGCGCGCCCTTGCCGATGAAGCTGGCCCCGGGGGTCCGGCCCATCTCGGCATCGACGGCGCGGGCCGGGATACCGGCCTCCAGGGCCTGGCGCAGCGTCCGCCCGACCGCGGCGATCTGGGGGTCGGTGAACACCACGCGGGGGCTGAGCGGGCCGTCCCAGGCAGCGGCGACCTCGCGGTTCATGAGATTGGCGACAGCGATCATGGCGTGGTACTTGGCCGCCTGGGTGAGCAGGGCGCGGCCGTTGACGTCGCCGATGGCATAGAGCCAGTGGCGGTGGGCGGGGATGGTGACGCGCATGTGGTCATCGACGGCGATCGTCGCCCCGGGCTCCAGCCCGACGGTGTCCAGCCCGAGATCGTCGGTGTGGGGCGCGCGCCCCACGGCGACCAGCAGCTCATCGGAGACGATCGCCTCGCCCCCGGAGAGGGTCAGCGTGAACTGTCCCGCGTCATTGCGAGCGGCCTCGGTGGCCTGGGCCCCCAGCTTGAGGTCGATGCCGTGCTCCCGGAGGGCGGCGCTCAGCTCCTCCCCCGCCAACGGCTCCTCGCCGGGCAACAGCGCGGGCTCGGCCTCGACCAGGGTGACGGCCGCCCCCAGCGACGCCCACGCCTGCGCCAGCTCGCAGCCGACCGCGCCGCCGCCCAGGACCGTCAGGCGCTGTGGGACGCCATTGGCGGTCGTGCCCTGGCGGTTGGTCCACGGCGCGATCTCCCTGAGCCCCGGCACGGGCGGGATGGCCGCGCCGCTGCCGACGGCGACCACGACGGCGCGCCGGGCCGTCACGAGGTCGTTCCCGACCCGGACCGTCCGTTCTCCTTCGATCCGGGCCTGACCGCGGTAGAGCGTGATGTCGCGGTCTTCGAGCCACGGCAGCTGGGCGCCGTCGTCGAGGTCATGGATCACCTCATCGCGCCGAGCCAGCACGACCGCCGGGTCAAGCGCGCCGGTGACGGCCTGGCGGGCTCCGGGCACACGCTGGACCTCGGCCAGCAGCTGGGCGGGGCGCAGGAGCGCCTTGGAGGGCATGCAGGCCCAGTAGGCGCACTCCCCGCCGACCAGCTCGCGCTCGACGAGGGCGACGTCGAGGCCCTCGTCCGCGGCTCGCCCGGCGCACACCTCCCCGGCGGGCCCGGCCCCGATGACGATGACGTCGTGCTCCCCCATGCCCGGCCAAACGGTAACGCCGGAGGCGGGCGGGGAGCGGCGCGCCGCCTAGGAGACCTCGCGCAGGCGACCGGTCTCGATCTCGTAGACGAACCCGCGGACCGCGTCTTTGTTGGGGATGAACGGCGAGGCCTTGATGCGGGCGATCGACTGGCGCACGTCGGCGTCGAGGTCGGGGAAGGACTCGGGCGACCAGGGGGGCCTGATCCCGGTGTCCTTCTCGATGGCCGAGCGGAAGTCGTCGTCGGTGAAGGTGAGCATCCCGCAGCCGGTGTGGTGGATGAGGATGATCTCCTCGGTGCCCAGCAGGCGCTGGGAGATGGCGAGCGAGCGGATCGCGTCGTCGGTGACCACCCCGCCGGCGTTGCGGATGACGTGGGCGTCGCCTTCCGTGAGGCCGAGAGCGCCAAAGACGTTGAGGCGCGCGTCCATGCAGGCGATGACGGCCGTCTTGCGTGCGGGCGGCAGGGGCAGATCGGCCTTGTCAAACGACGCCACGTAGCTCTCGTTGTTGGCCAGCAGGTCGTCGGTGCTGCTCACGATGGTTCTCCTTTGCGAGGCGGCGAGGGAGCGAACGCTAACAAAGTCAACAGATCTGGTGAAGTACCTCCGGTTTCCGAGGGCCGGTTATCGTCTATTCCTGACGCATGTCATCCGACACGCCACTTGTGCTCGTCTCCAATCGGGGCCCGGTCACCTTCCAGGAGGGTGGCGAGATCAAGCGGGGAACCGGCGGTCTGGTCACCGCGCTGATCGGCCTGGCCTCCCATCGCCCGGTGACCTGGGTGGCCTCGGCGATGACCGACGAGGACGTGGCCGAGGCCCAGCGCAACGACGGGCGGCCGTTCCCGGTCACGGCTCCCGAGGGCGGCGAATACCGCGTGAAGCTGGTCGCCTCAGAACCCGACGCCTACGACGGCTTCTACAACATCATCGCCAACCCGCTGCTGTGGTTCATCCAGCACTACCTGTGGGATCTGTCCAACGCTCCGGACATCCGCCGCAACGAGACCGAGGCCTACGAGTTCGGCTACAGCGCGGTCAACGAGGACCTGGCCGACGCGGTGTTGGAGGAGATCGAGGGCCTGGACCGGCCGGTGGTCATGGTCCACGACTACCACCTCTACATCCTCCCGGCGCTGATCCGCCGCAAGCGCCCCGACGTCTTCCTCCATCACTTCGTCCACATCCCGTGGAGCCAGTCGGACTCCTGGCGCGTGCTGCCCACCCCGATCCGGCAGGACATCTACAACGGGATCCTCTCCAACGACATCATCGGCTTCCACACGCGCTCCTACCGCCGCAACTTCCTGCAGTGCTGCGAGGACCTGATGGGCCTCGACGTCGACTACGACGCCGGCGTGGTGCGGGTGGATGACCGCGAGGTGTGGGTCCGCGCCTATCCGCTGCCCATCGACTCGAGCGCCATCCAGGCGGTGGCCGCCCGGCCGCGGGTGCAGGAGTTCGAGTCCGAGCTGCTGCGCCGCCGCCGTGACCACCTCATCCTCCGCGTCGACCGCGCGGACCTGAGCAAGAACGTCCTGCGCGGCTTCAGCGCCTTTGACACGTTCCTGGAGCAACACCCCGAGTTCCGCGAGAAGGTGACGTTCATCGCCCAGCTGATGCCGTCGCGAACCGACGTCCCCGAGTACGCGGAGTACCTGGAGCGCATCGAGGCGGTGGTGGCCGTGGTCAACCATCGTCACGGCTCGCCGGACTGGATGCCCATCCAGCTCAAGCTCCGCGACGACCTGGAGGAGGCGGTGGCCGCCTACAAGCACTACGACGTGCTCATGGTCAACGCGATGTTCGACGGGATGAACCTCGTCGCCAAGGAGGGGCCGATGGTCAACGAGCGCGCCGGGGTGTCGGTGCTGTCGGAGAACACCGGCGCCCATGAGGAGCTCGGGGAGTTTGCGCTGTCGGTCAACCCGTTCGACATCCAGGAGCTCGCCGACTCCATCCACGCCGCCCTGACCATGCCCATCGCCGAGCGCCAGCGGCGACACCAGGGGCTGATCTCGATCGTCACCGCCCGCGATCCGGGGGACTGGATCGACGACCAGCTGGCCGATATCCGGGCCAAGGAGGCCAGCCGCGGCAGCGCGGTGTGAGCCCGGGACCGGGGGCGCCGGGCGCGGTCTGAGCCTGGGACCGGGGGGTGTGGGAGCCTGGACCGGGCGCTCTAGTTGAGGGTCTTGCCCTCGCTCAGGAGCTCGATGTAGTTGGCGATCCGCCGCTGGCGGCCCTTCTCGGTCTTGACGTTGTGCAGGCGGTAGAGGAAGGCGTAGCGCTGCTGGCCCCTGAGGGTGGCGAAGAACTCCTTGGCCGCGGGGTGCGCGTCGAGCGCAGCCTGCAGGTCGTCGGGGATCGACGCGCGGCTCTGAGGCTCGTAGGCGGCGTCCCAGCGGCCGTCGGCCTGGGCGGCCTGGACCTGGGTGTGCCCGGCGGGGCGCATCCGGCCGTTCGCGGTGAGGGCCAGCGCCTTCTCGCGGTTGACCTGCGACCACTTGCTGCGCGGCCCGCGCGGCGTGAAGCGCTGCAGGAAGTACGTGTCGTCCAGCGGGCGGCGGACGGCGTCGATCCAGCCGAAGCAGATCGCGGTGTCCAGCACCTCGGGGTAGCGGACGGTGGTCACCCCCGACCCCTTCTTGGCGATCTTGACCCAGGCGTCGGCCGCGGTGGCGTGGTGGTCCTCCAGCCACCGCTCCCAGCGGGCATCGTCGGGGGCCTCGACGATGTTGAGGTCGGCGACCGGGATGTCGGTGGGCTTGGCGGGCATGCGGACGATGGTGACAGGCGGGGCACGCGGGGTCAGAGTCTCGGCGGTCCGGCGCCACCCGCTATAGTCGGCGCCCGCCCTGCAGTGGGCGGTTTTTCATGCCTCAGCAAGCACGCCTATATGACCTGATGCTGGTCCTCTCGACGACCGCCGAGGACGAGCGCCGCGCCAAGATCGTCTCCGACGTCGAGGCCCAGATCACCAATGGCGGCGGCACGGTGGAGCGCAACGACGACTGGCACAGCCGCCCGCTGGCCTACGAGATCAACCACCAGACCGAGGGCGAGTACCACCTCTTCCAGTTCACGGGGCCGACCCCACTGCTCGAGAGCCTGTCGCACACGCTCCACATCGACGACGCCGTGCTCCGCTTCCGGATCATCCGGGTGCTTCCGGGCACGCCCCCGGCGCCTGACTCGGCCCCCCCGGTGGTGGCCGGAACGCCGGCGCCTGCCGCGGCGGCCGCTGCTCCGGCCTCTGCCGCTCCGGTTGAGGCCTCGGCCTAGCCTCCCCGCGCCACTGGCCCACCGGGAGCGACGTGCATCGTCTGGGGACTGCTCAGCAGTCCTAACTCACGTCACGTCCCCGTGCACGCCCCGATGTGTGGCGAAAGCGTCACGAAACACATGCCGTGTGCCGAGAGGGCAACGTTTTCGCCAAATTCCGCTGACAACGGCGGGTTGCCGTCTGGCACGGCCATAGACTCGACTCGAGCTTTCAAAACGGCACTGAGAAAGGAGCCGCAACATGGCTGGCGCCAACATCAACCGGGTGATCATCACCGGCAACCTCACGCGAGACCCCGAGATTCGCTCGACGCCATCGGGCCAATCGGTGTGCTCGCTGCGCGTGGCCTGCAATGGCCGACGCCGCAACCCGCAGACCCAGGATTGGGAGGACGCGCCCAACTACTTCGACGTCACCGTCTGGGGCGCCCAGGGCGAGAACTGTCACCGCTACCTCTCCAAGGGACGGCCGATCGCGGTCGACGGACGGCTGCAGTGGCGCGAGTGGAGCGACAAGGAAGGCAACAAGCGCCAGTCGGTGGATATCATCGCTGACTCCGTGCAGTTCCTCGGCGGCCGTGACGACGCCGGTAGCGGGAACGGGAACGGGTTCTCCTCGAGCTCACAGGCGCAGGAGAGCGACGTCCCGATCGATACCGGTGACTTCGAGCGCACGCCGGTCGGCGCCGCCGGAGGCGACGACGACATCCCGTTCTAAGGCAGTTCCCCAACAATCACGCTAGGCTGAACTCCGTGGCAAAGCAACGCAGACGACCGGTGCGCCGGCGCGACCGCAAGGGTGGGCCAACTTCGACCCGCCGTAAGTCGTGTCCGTACTGCCGGGAGAAGGTGGAGCAGGTGGACTTCAAAGACGTGTCCATGCTGCGCCGATTCATCTCCGACCGCGGCAAGATCCGCTCGCGGCGGATCACCGGGGCGTGCCGCCGGCACCAGAGCCAGGTGGCCCGCGCCGTCAAGCGAGCCCGGGAGCTTGCGTTGCTGCCGTACGTTGCCGAAGGTGGCGGGGACCATCGCGGTGGCCGCGGCGACCGCGACCGGGACCGGGACCGCGACCGCGACCGGTAGAGGCCGGGACCGTCGATGCCGCAGGCAATCCTGCTCCAGGACGTAGAGCAGCTCGGTGAGCGCGGGACCGTGGTCGACGTGTCGGCCGGGTACCTGCGCAACTACCTGCAGCCGCGCAAGCTGGCCGAGCCCGCCACGGCGTCGTCCATCCGGGTCGCGCAGCGCCGGCAGGAGGACGCCGAGCGCGCCGTGCGCGAGGCCGAGGAGCGCGCTCGCGAGGGCGCGGCCGTGCTCGGGCGCACCGTGCTCACGATCCCGCAGCAGGCCGGGGACGACGGGCGGCTGTTCGGGTCGGTGACGACCCAGGACATCGCCGACGCCATCCGGGATGCCCGCGGGATCAAGATTGATCGCCGCAAGATCCACCTGGACGAGCCGATCCGCAATATCGGCACGTACATGGTGGTGGTTGAGATCGCCGACGATGTGACGGCGGCGGTCAAGACCATGGTCGTCGCGGCCTAGCGTTCTTTTGACGCCCGCTGTGGGCCGGGGCCGCACGCTCGTGCGCACCCGGCACTTATGGGGCGTGTGTGGCGGGCTGGGAGGTGGGTACGAGGTGCGCACTGAGCGTGGACCCCGACCCGCGGGACGTCTGCGGCGAACCAGCCGCGGACCTTCGCCCTTGACCGCGCGCTGAACTCCATACCCAGTCCACCGAAGCGCGCGATTTGTGACCAGTCTTGGTGCAAGGGGGGGTGCAAGGCGTCCGGCTGGAGGCTCTTAATAGAAAGGGCCGGAGTCGCGTGTCCGCGCGGCGACCGGTGTGAAAAACCAAACCTCGCTGTTACCGGACTCGCTCCTCCGGAGCCGAGTCGCCGGAACCTATGCTCGGACCCCCTCATGAGCACCGTCCAGAACATTGCCGTCCCACCCCACAATCTCGAAGCCGAGAAGTCGGTGCTGGGCGCGGTGCTCCTGGACGAGCGCCACCTGCACTCGCTGCTGGTGGAGGAGCAGCTGCGGCCCGAGCACTTCTATCGCGAGCAGCACGGCGCGGTGTTCGCGGCGATGCTGGAGCTCTACGAGGGCGACAACAAGATCGACCACCTCACCGTCTCTGAGAAGCTGCGCCAGCACGGCAAGCTGGAGGAGGCCGGGGGCCCGGCGGCGATCGACGAGCTGGCCGGCTGGGTGCCGGCCGCCGGCCACGCGCGCGAGTACGGGCGGATCGTCCATGACAACTTCAAGCTGCGGGCGCTGCTCACCGCCTCCTACGAGATCCAGGCCAGCGTGTTGTCCCGCGAGGCCCCGGCGCGCGAGCTGGTGGAGCAGGCCGAGCGCGCGGTCCTGGAGGTCGCCACCGACGACCGCCAGAAGAAGATCCGCTCGATCGCGGACATCCTTCATGAGGAGACCGACAAGCTGCACCGCCTGTCGGTGGCCAAGACCGCCCTCACCGGCACCCCGTCGGGC
>Ga0207664_10002081_pt1 | contig 13163 bp, 30 predicted proteins | sample LARL83metaG_FD_184349 | JGI IMG/M metagenome (GOLD analysis project Ga0207664, IMG submission 184349) | Corn, switchgrass and miscanthus rhizosphere microbial communities from Kellogg Biological Station, Michigan, USA - LAR L8-3 metaG... | ecosystem: Host-associated > Plants > Roots >...
ATTCGGCAATCAGCGCGCTGCGTGGTCGCGCACGGCGCACGGCGTCATGTACGTCAACTGCGAAGACAAGATCGTGTTCGTTGCTCCGCACAATGACGGTGTTCATTGGCGCGTCGGCTTGTGCAGCAAGCGAACGATGGCCGGCGGCGAGTGGTTGCAAGAGTGGTTTCCGGGGTCGGCCGCTGCTATGGACTGGGCTGGCCATTACGCAATCCAGTTGTCCCCGAAGACGGCCGATCGCAAGTCACGCCGTCGCAAGGACGCTGCGCACAGAGCGCCGACCCAGGCTGCTTCGAGCTACGCCTATCAGCTCGGTGTGAACGTCGAAGGCATGTCAGCGCTGGAGGTATCCGACGCCATCGACTATGTGCTAGCGTCACGCGTGCTGTCCGAAGTTAATTACCCAGAAGGGGCGCTCACTGATGGATAAAACTGCGCATTATAAAGTGACACGGAGACTTGGACGAAAAATTTTCAAGTACACCGTATGGGAAGATAGTCAGGCTATGGGTCGATGCCTGACTAAGCGTGGTGCTCTACGATTGGCCCGCGAACTTGCTAGCACGCTGGGGCACACCCGTAAGCGTGGATATGCACACGTCATGGTCGATGAAGTATAAGTAAGCGCACGAAGGGCACTCACTGATGGATCTGTCACATCTGCCTTGGGGTTACACCCAAGACGATGAGGGGCCGCTGGTCGTCAACGGCCGATACAAGCTCGCAGGCCCGGATGGCCGTGAGCGTAGCTGGACGCGCGTCACGACGCTCGTTGACACGCTCGGTACCAAGTACGCCATTGACCACTGGGACAAGAGGGTCATCGCGCACGGCATTGGAATGCGGCCAGATCTCGCGGAACGTGCCGCCGTGACGCCGGTCGACGACAAAGCCGCGTGGAAGGACATCATCGCAGCGGCGGTCGAAGTTGGCGGCGGTCATGCTCGTGCGAACCACGGCACAGCGCTACACGCGACCGTAGCTGGGTTGCTGAGCGGCGCTATTAAATGGCAGGATGTTCCGGCGGTGCTGCAAGAAGACGCCGCAGCGTACTTCCGTGAACTAGAACGACTTGGCCTGCGGCAGGTGCCCGAACTGACCGAGCGCACCATTCTGAACCTTGATCTTGAGGCGGGGGGTACGTTTGACATCGGGCTTGTCGACGGCTCGGGCAACTTGATCCTCGGTGATCTCAAAACCGGAGACAAGCTGGACTTCAATCACACCGAGCACGCGGCGCAGTTGTCGATCTATAACCACGCACATCTGATGCGCGAGTCGGACGGCAGCATGGTTCCGGCCCCGCACTTCGTTCAGAGCTTCGCCGTGCTGATCCACGTCCCGTATGGCAGCGGTCGGGCGTTCGTGCATCGCGTCGATACGAACCTCGGATATGCCGCCGCGCGCGTGGCATCACAGCTCCGTGCGGTCCGCAGCTTGGCGTCTCAGATGCTGTCTCCGTACCTGCCGGACGATGCGCGGGTGTCCGGGTCGGCTTACGTGCCTCCAGCCGCACAGAGCAACCCGGTCGTTGAAGGTGGCATGTTGGCTGCTGATGCGATGATGGAGACCGAAGAAGGCAAAGCCATCGCCGAGTACATCGGCGACCGATACGGGCAGTCTCAGCCGGGCAACGGGTACAAGGAAGGTGGCCCGCTGGAGGCAGGAGATCCGATCCTGAGCGTCCAGCCAGCTACGCTACCGTTCGAGGAAGATCCGCGATGGTCCGAGCCTATCGAGGTGCCACGCGGCGTTGCGACTGAGCAAGAAGCCGTCGACCGCTGGTACGACAATGGCGGCGCGGTGCCGGACGACAAGCCTGTTTTGCCTCCGGAACAGGTCGAAAAGGTCAAAGAGATCAAAGAAACGCTCGTTGAACGTGGTGTGCCGGAGGAAGCCGTGCCGGTCATCATCCAGCATGACATCGTGGTTTCTCCGCCCGCCGGTCTTGACGAACAAGCACAAGAGTTGTTTGATCTTCTACCGGCCGCCAAGCGCAAGGCTGCTCTACAGGAGTTGGCCAAGAAGGTTGACCCGAGCATCAAGCCGGCTCAGCACGCGATCAAACTGGCCCGTGCAATAGTTGGCTCGGCAGGTTGGGTCGGCAACATCCGGGACGCCACGCTCGAAGAACTACGAAGTGATTGGCCATTGCGGCGTAAGCGCGGCCGTCCCAAGAAGGAAGCCGCGCCCGAACCGGAGACGCCAGCCGACCCTGAGCCGGAACCGCCGACCGAGGAAGAAGTAAGCTCGGTACTGGATGAATCAGTCGAACTGAAGGCCGAGCCAACCATCCCGCCCATCCACGACCCTGTGAAGGCCAAGGAGGCGCTTGACCGCGTCAACTCGCCGTTCGTCGCGGCCGCCGCGCCTGAGATCGAACAACTGAACGCAGAGGATCAACTTGTGCGGGATCTCATGTCAGCGCCCGACGCCGCTACGATGATGGGAATATATTTTAATCCGGCTAGTACCGCGCTGCATTCTAGGCGAACCAAAAAAGTGTTTTATCGGCAGTGGATTAAGTTCGCTGCGAGTCAACGCGACATCGAAGCGGCGATTTCGCACGGAAGTCAGGCTGGCCACGTGTGGCAACAGGACGACATCGAGTACGGTAACGCTCGCTATTCAGAGTTGGAAGGACGATAACCAATGTCGTATCCCGTTCCGCCGCCGCCCAGCGGCTATCCGTCTGCGCCACAAGCGCAGCCGGTTCAGCATCCGCAGTATCAGGCTGTGCAGTTCCAGCCTGGTCAGTTTCAGCAGCCCCACAACCAAGCTCAGCAGCCGGTTGCCTCGGACAAGCTGCCCGGTTGGGACAGGATCATGTCCGGCGGCGCCAAGGTCCTATCCACGCGAGACATGGAGGTTGGTCGCTGGTATGGAGGTCTGGTCATCACCGTTGATCCTCCCCAGCAAGCCACCAACGCGGAAACTAAATTGCCTGAGTTTTTCCCGGACGGCAATCCTAGGGTGCAATATCCGCTGAGCTTTGTTGACGCGAATTTGGTCGGCCAGAATGGTCCTGATGATCAGGGGATCCGTCGACTGTTCATCAAGAGTCATCTCATTGGGCAGGTCAAAGCGGCACTCGCGGCTCATCAATGTCAGAGCCCGGAGCAGGGTGGAACGCTTTACGTCATGCTGACAGTCAAGGGAGGTCCCGGCGAGTCGGCCCGCGCACACCAATGGCAGGCTCAGTACACACCCTCGACCCCCGAATCCGTGGCAATGGCTAAGCAGCTCGCCGCCGGGCCGTCGACCGCTCAGCCGCCTGCGGAGGCACCACAGTATCCCCCGCAGGCACAGAACCCCGGCCCGCCGCCTGCGCCGGTGACGGACGGGAACCTTCATCCTGATGTTGCGCCTCCGCCGCCGCCTCAGCCTCCGGCCCCGGAAATGCCGGAGGCGTACGCCGGTGCTGGATGGACCGTTCAGCAGTACGCGGCCAAGATCGCGGCTGAGAACCTGGCACCGCCGCCCGTTGCGCCGCAGCCCGGTGCACCGTCGCCGTGGCCGTACGGGCAAGCTCAGCAGCCGGGTGCGCCTGTAACCCCGCCGCCTGGTGTACCTGCACCCCCCGCTCCGCCGGCTGGCCCGAACTGGGGCTAGGACGCTTGGGCTGCTTCGACCACCGGAACCGTTCCTGGTGGCGACCGGGTGAGCAGCCCAAGCAGCACGGCGCCCCGCCTGATCTGGACTCGTCAGGCGGGGCGTCGCGGCTGGTGTTACTTCTTCTCGGCGTTGGGGTCAACAGTCTCAAGTACCTGTTGCGCACCCTCGATCACGGTGCCGGCATCCTTCTTGGCCGCTGCTTCGGCGTCGGCGAGGATCTGTCGGCTCTGCTCTTTGGCGTCGTTCAGTGCCGCGTCGAGCACCTGGTGCGCCTCATCGGCCGCGTTACTACGTTCGAGGACGTTCTTGATCTTCGCCCACGCCTCGTCAAACGTAAATTCGAGCTTGCCCAGAAACCCAGACATTTTAGACCTTTCGTCGAACTGTAACCGGTTCGAGGCCATACTACATGATCAGGCTTTGACGCCGCGCGCTAGCGTGTGCTAGCCTACTACTTTGGAGGAGGTACATCCATGTTGAGCCGCCCCGCTACGTGGCCGGACTACACTGCTAGCAAGCGCGATGATCCGCAGTTCAACGTGCGGTTCACGCCGGAGCGCCGCGCGCAGATCGAAGCTCTTGCGGGCGCGTTGAACATCACCGGGACCATGCTCGCTCGGCTCGTACTGATCTCGCTCGTAGACGGTCAAGAAATCAGCGCCGATCGGTTGATTGAAATCGCAGGTTCCGAGCCTATTGAAACTCCAATTAAGGCGGATTGAAAATGGCACAGCAAAATGTTTCACAGGAAATTCTTGATCAGTGGTCGGCCGATGGCCTGATTCACGGCGGCGCGACCGAGGTCGGTACGCTGTACGCCTTCGCTCCGAACATGTCTGAAGACGTCCTAATTCGTGACCTGGCTGCCTCCGCCGCCAAGGTCGCCGGCCATCACCCACACCAGCACCGACACGGGTAGACCAATGAAGCGGCTACGGAGGGTAGCGCGTAGCATCTGGTATCGGGTGTCTCGCCCGTTCCGGAAACGCCGGCGGCCATGCTGCGCTGTGTGGTGCGGGCGAGCTTGCGCATACCTCACCGCGAGCCGCTGGCCTACTGCCGCTCCGTGGTCTCCGAGGATGCAAATTCCTAGCGGAGGCCGTATCCCCCCATCGGGTGACGAGCCGCGAAAACTTTCCCCTTGACAGTGCGCTAGCACGTGCTAGGCTGATGTCATAGCAAGGGGAAAGGATGGAAGCCATGAGCAGCGCATACCAGATCAAGGGCCACGTCTACAACATCGAGCGTGGCCGGACGAGCAGCTACGGCAACCCGTCCTACTGGCTTGGCGGCTTCGATGAGCACGGCGAGCCGTTCAAAGTTCGGACCGTCGCCAACGCTTCGATCGCCTACAGTCTGTCCGCCGGCACGACCGATCGGCACGTCGTGCTGCACATGACTAGCGCCGGCCGCGTCTGGGATGTCCGCCCCGTGGACGGTGCGTGATGGAGACCTACCAGGTCAAAGGGACCACATTCCGGATGGAGACGCTTCCGGATGACGTGCCGCCGTTCATGCACAAGCGGCAGGCCGAGCTACTGGCCAAGGCCGAGGCAGTCAAGCCGTACCGCCGTCGTTCGTATCCGACCCCGTTCACGCCGATGGCGCGGCAGGCATTGAAGGGTCGGCCGAACACCCTCACCACGAACCCTCCCAAGCCGGTCGGCTGGTATGGCAAGATCAATAATGACGGAACATATGGAACTGTGCAGTTCGCCGGTCCGCAGGGAGGCGCGTGGTGCGTCACTGATGATGGCCAATGGGTGCTCGCCAGGAAGCACGGCCCGCTGCAACCAGCCGTGTTCGGCCACGCTGCCAGGCTGCAAATCGTCCACGAGCTGATCAAGCGGGAGATCGCCGGTTCAGATCACCATGCGGATGGATTTCAGACCTACATCCCAGCGGCGCCGCCATGGGGTAAGCCGCTAGATGACCAGCAGCGCGCCAAGTTCACCGCTGCGCTTGAGCGCCAACACCGCATCGAGACACAGCTCGCCTTGTGGGCATGGGAGCACTTGTACCCTAGTCATCCGGTTCCGGTCGATGAGCTAATCAACCTCAGGCCAACAAAGGCGGAGGAGTCATGACCCGTTGGATGGACCAGCCAACCGCGCGCGACTACCGATCCGGTAAGTCTGCCGCCCGCAGAGACTTTGCGCTCGGAAACCAGTTCAACGTGCCGTACGGCGCGCCGATGGACTATCGTGAAGGCTATGAAGATCAATGGATGGCCGAGACATCTCGGCTCAACTGGCTGGTGACGCCATGAGCGCGACTTACACGCTACGAGCCGACGGCGAGTATGAGCAGTTTGACGATCTTGACGATGCTATTCGCGAGGGGTCCAGTCTGCCGGTACGATCGTTCGAGATCGTAGACGCCAATAACCAGATCGTTTGGCAGTGGTCCGAATGAGCGCCTTCTACAATACCGGTCGCCATCTCGGTGCAAGAGACTTCCGTATAGGACATGAGCGCCGACCCCAGATGCACAGCAACCCAGACTTTCAGGCTGGCTACGATGCCGGTTACGAGGAAGCACAGCAGATGGCCGATATGGAATCAAGAGCTGAAGCCGCTGCGCGATACCGATGGGACACAAGAGCATGAGCGCACACAGCACGGTCGACGTCCGTAAGAGCATCCTAACCGCCAAGCGAAACAAGCTGATCACATTCCGGCAGGCCAACGAAGCCATCTCGCATTACCAGCGGCACGGCGTCCTGCCGGACTGGTGGCAGTCGGCACAGCCACCCGCACAGGACACTGAAACCCTCCCTGCGTCGCGCTATGAGTCGGTGACGTACAAGAGCCTCCGGGAGTTCAATAAGAAGCAGGCTGAGCGCGTAGCGGCTGGTTGGGTGCTGGAGACGATGACCGGCCCCGCGAAGGGGCGAGTCACGATCACTCGAGCCGTCATGTTCGCACCGGCCGCGCTGACCGGGTGGCGCAAGGGTCGCGGCTCCGTGACGGTGGTGTGGCGCCATGACTGACCGAGTATTCCCGCAGTGGCTGATGATTGGCGTCAGAATCACTAATGATTGCGTGCGAATCATCGCGAGTCAAGAGCTGTCGCAGGCTGAGCTACGCACCGAATACGAATATGCCGACTTCTACCGTTTTGCTTCGCTGGATAAATGTTTCGGGAGACGGTCTTTACTGACTGCCGACTTGCGCAGCTTCATAATCATCACCGCTGACACGTACGAGCACGCATTTCAGCATCTATTCGAGCAATGGTCGCCTGAACCTAAAAGGAGGGCAATCAGTTATGGAACGACGCGGTAGGGCCAAATCCGGCCCGATGTTCATCACGGGGAAGCTGTCTGATCATCCGTGGCCGCTCCTCTATGCTCCGCGCAAGCTTGGCGATTATCTTCCATGGATCATTGCCAGTAGGCACGCTAGTCATTTTGGCGCGTGTGCTATTCGTTATGCGAACCACGAGGTCATCGAGCGGACGGAGCAATCAGCATGACTCAACCAGCGCCCGGCATCGCCGTCTTGGTTTACCGACTCGGACAAGCGACCGAAGAAGTCTTCCCGGGCGCTACGGCTTGGGCCATTGACGGTTCTGGGGCACTCACTGTTCAGCAAGCAACCTCAGGGCAAAATGTCACATCATTGGTGGTGTATCCTAAGCCACAATGGTTGCGCGTCCGCGCAGTGCAGTTTCCCTCCGCTAATGACAACTCACCTTCTGGGGTCGGGGTGATGGTTCAAAGCGGCCTCCAATCTTTGATCGAAGAATATTTCACCGACGGAAACGCATGGGTATTGGACTCATTGCAAAATCTAACCATTCAAAAATCCACAACGGGGACAAACGTTATAGCCGTCGCCGCCTACCCGGGCGCTACATGGTTCCGTGTTCGTATCGTCTCCGCTACGATTACAAGCACGACGGGAGCGCGGCCATGAGTAAAGTCAAAGTACGATTCGAGTCTGAATCGGGTACCGTCGAAATCGACGGAGTATACGCATTCGAGGAAGTCGCCGGAAGTACTTCGGAAGCGCACGCGGTCATGCACGCTCTTGGCTACCGACAACTTGAGCCATGGATCAGCCACGGCGTTGATTTCATCTGTACGATGGAAATACCAGCATCGCAAACGCACGTGTGGCCGTCTGATATCGATTTCATGGACCTAGCAGGCAAGATCGGTCGCGGCACGCGGCTTGACCAGCGCGACACGCGCACGCTTGCGTCTCTTCTACTGTCGTTGAGCGTGGCGCGCGACACTTGGGACTCCATCGCTCTGCGGTTCCCATCGATGACGGAAGATCACCGAAACCATTATCTGGTAGGCGCGCTCGCCGCCGTGATTGGACGGAGGACTCGACGATGACCAACGTGATTCAGCTCAATACACACACACGTCGTTGGAATGCTACCGGCCGATGCGTGAATATGCATGACATCACCAATCCTGACAACGTCATATTGGTTAAACGTACGAGCGGGACAACGAGTCGGCTTTGCCGCGAATGCGCCAACGATCGTGCGCAAAACAACCGACCGCAGACGAATAGGAAGCGCGCAGTGCAGCCAAGCGTCGGCTCGCATCCACTCGACCACCAGCAGCTCAGCGCAATAGCACACAAGCTCACGAACGCGCGGCCGAACTTGAGCGAGGCGGAGCGCGACGTTGTAGCGGACGTGCTGCGCCGCATGGCTCACGCACTGCGGCGTACGGAAACCATCTCACGGCATCCTGTGTGGCGTCATCGCCGGCAGGAAGGGATGGTCGACACACTGCGGCGCCTGCTGGGCATCGCGCCGAGTCCAGGGGAGACTAGCTGATGAGCAATATTCACGGGCGCATCTATGCGCACGGTGTCTCATGTGAACACTGCCAGCGGCCCGCCGTGGTGTTCTTCAGGTCCTTGCGTGGCTTGGTCGCCGTGCATCGCAATGCTGATCAGTCTGTAACCTGGTGCCGGCCACCTAGGTAATTTCCCGGATGCGTGCTAGCCACCGTCGGCCGTAGCGTCGGCTTCGCCGGCCCGGACCTGACCACTCCGGGTCGGTCCATGTTCGGGGGTTGCATCCGTGCTAGCGCGTGCTAGACTGGAGGCACAGCGATCAAGGAGGCAGAGCGATGGAGATCACAACGCACTTCAGGCTTGATGGTTGGGTTGCGATTCGCGCAAATGGCTTTTTGCTTGGCGCTTACCGAGACTTTGACAATGGCCCGACTAGGGCTCAACGTATCGCCGCTGAGGGGCAGTTTGAGTACCAAGACTTGCCCCATGGCGCAGCGGCTATGGATTGGATCACGGAGGCCGTCAAATGAGCATCACCACCGAGCGGCTGGGCGAGTGGATGATTGTATTCCGTGATGGCGTTAAGATCGGCGGCTACACGCCAAATCTCCAGCACACCGAACTTGTCGCCGTTAGGTGGCCATCCGAAACGCCTAGCGATTACGACATCGAAGGTTTTCAGCACGGCCCCGCTGCCCTGGCGTGGATCTCGGAGGCGGAGCTATGAAAGGCCAGACGAGGACTAACGGCGGCAACGCACGAGAGATCTCGCTCGGTAAGCGCGTCGCCAGGATCGTAGCATCACACTACGGTGTGGATGATATCGCTGAGTTTTTCGTCGCCGATCACACGCATGAGGGTTTGCGCCCGGAATGCTGCTCCGTCGCATGGGAAGGTCACGAATATGATTGGACTGTTTGGTGGCCTGAAAGCACCGATGGCGAGGATTTCACGCGCAAACACAATGTGATGCTAGAAGCAATCAACGGATGCATTCTAGCGGTTATCCCTATGGAGGATTGATCACTAATGGCAGAAGACAAGGTTTATGTCACGCTACAACCTAACTCCAACACGAATCGCTCATCGGCCTACGCCGTAGCCGATAGCCAAGACTGGGCTAGTTTTGTTAATGGCGAATCACCGTATCTGGTTGTGCATTCAAGCTTCAGTGATTTCAAGTCTGCGAAGGCCATGCAGGATGGGTTGAACAAAGGCACGGAAGGCGGATCATAAAATGATCATGACACTTGCTTACTCCAGGCGAGTCGCCGACACCCTTTTGAAGTCAGGCCAAGTCGATACATACAAGACAGAAATCGGCGTAGCTGTCGTTGCAGTCAAGGCTAATCAGTATTGGCGAGACGCCTGTATGGCCGCGCTGCCTGGGTTCGTGGCTGGCCGTGTGCTAGATGTCGAAACCGAAGAATGTGCTTGATGGACGACAATGTGTGCTATTGCATATTTTACAACCCCCTTAAGCCATTCTTCCGTTCGAACGGCGTACGTCCCGCATGGGGGACATGCCTTGATTGTGGCGCGCGCGTCACACTGACACCGACCGGAAAACTACGAAAGCACAAGAAGCCAGTGTGATGGACGAGCCGACCGAGTGCGCACAGTGTGGCGGCATCGTGACCCGGGCAGGCGGGTACTGGTGCTCGCCAGGCTGCTATAGCTTGTGGCTACGGACAAATTTCACCGACGACCCGCCGACGCCGCCACCTCTGGAGATTGGAATCTGAATGACTGAATTCGTCGAGCCGCGCGTTACGCTCATCGCTAAAACCGACTTTGTTCGGGATAATATCGGAGGCGACTCTGTAACGTGGGCATGGACCACAGATGCTAAGAGCAGCGGCGACGCTCTGGCCGAGTTCGCCGGCCGAGCGTGCTACCAATCGTGGAAGAAACCTAACGTGTTCACCGCGACCAACTATAGCTATCTGCGGCACATCCTCGAAGTCGGTCACCTCTCGGTACTCGAACACGCGTCGGCCACGTTCTACATCGAAGGCGTCTCGCGTTCACTGACGCACGAGCTGATACGGCATCGTCATCTATCATTCTCGCAGCTATCCCAGCGATACGTCAACGAGAGCGGCGCGGCGATGGTCCGTCCGCCCGGCATCGCGGCTTATAGCACGGAGGAATCCGATCTGATTCGCTCTATCGGCCACGCCATGGATGCGTACGACACCATCGCCGACAGGTTGGGACGGATCGCAGACGAGCCGGATCGCACGAAGCGGCGCAAGATGGCCCGCGAAGCCGCCCGTTCTGTCCTGCCGAACGCTACCGAAACCAAGATCGTCGTGACCGGGAACTACCGAGCTTGGCGGCACTTCATCAGGCTCCGCGCAACCGAAGCGGCCGACGCTGAGATTCGGCGCCTCGCCGTGATGCTGCTTCGCGAGTTGCAGCGCGAGGCACCCGCCGCGTTCCAAGACTTCGAGATCCTTACGCGAGTAGGCGAAGGCTGGCAATACGCGCAGACCGATAATACGGCCGGCTGATTCGATGTTTGCGCACCGACCCATGAAACACGCTCGGTTGATACTAGGAGACGGCTCCAGTGGAATCTATGCCTGCCGTAGCTGTGGCCAGATCCGTGATGGGTATAGCGATCATATTTGCCGTGCGAGCCACATCGTGCGGTACTGGCTCCGTCGCCTTGATCAGCGGCTTAATACGCTGACAGGGCGTTAAAGTCTCAACCGCTCACCGGCCCACTCAAGGCGTCGTGAAGGTCTGCGGGGGTGACGTACCCGCACCAGCGGCCGTCATCGAAGATCTGGAGTCCGGCATCCTGGTAGATCTGATCAACAAGCTGTGAGCAGATCATGTGTCCGCTTGACGCGACGTATCGCCGCAGGCCGGGCGCCGGCAGATGCAACCGTTTGGCTGCTAGCGCAAAGTAATCGGCCGCGCTGTACGGCGTGCCGACATATTTCCACGCTTCCGATACGATGGCCGCGCGCTGCGGATCGGTCAAGGTCCAGTACGACCACAGCACGGTGTCGCCATACTCGTCCGCCGGCATGATGCGCGCGCCGCCGGGCTCGGCTTCAATGATCCTGTTATCGCGCAGTAGCAAGAAAGCATGATCAAAGTTACTAAATGCGTCGCCATTCAACCGCTCGCCAAGGCTGATCATTTTACCTACGGCGCCCGGTAGCGGGACCAAGCCGAAGTCACCCGGCATGGGTTGCCGATCAATCGTCATCGTCTCCGCACCGTTCGTCTCTCGGTGAGATCATGGCTTCCAGTTCATCAGTGTCGTTATACACCAACACGTATCCAGCCGGAAGCGTTCCGACCTGATCGTAGTTTTCCATGTGTTGCCACCTTGAGTTTTTCGTGGTGGCGCGTCAGTCCACCCGTTATCTGCTGTCAAACCGCGTGCTGCGCGCTCTTATCTACGGGTCGACCACAACGGGACGCCCGGGTCGAGTGGGCCTTGCACCGGGCGCCCCGAAGCTCATCAGACGTTATCCGGGCTGGTCTTCCACAAGTTGCCGAGAGTTCGCGACGCACCAGCGCTGAACGGAAGCGCGACGTTAAAAACCTGTTGCCACATATCCGTAGCCACAGTGATCTTGTAGGTAAACGACGTCGGGTTGTTGGTGCTCGTGTCGGTCGCCGGTAGTTTGGTCGTAGTCGCAAACTCACCGTTCGTCACGGTAACGGTCCGGGTCTTCGGGCCGAGTTCATCACCAGCGGAATCCACAACCGCGTGCGACATCTCGAACGTTACGGCGCCGGAGCCAGCAGCGAGGCCGGTCACCGGGTCCTTAAGGCTGGCCGTTACCGGCACCAGCGGAACGAGGTCAGTCATGATGATGATCCCTTCGTGTGTTCAACATTTCGGACCCACCATCCGGTGATGCCCGCTGTGATGCCGGGAAGCAACGATTGTACAGCCGCGTTAACCGCCGCTGGCAGCGCGCCATGAAAAACGTACGTGCTCAGCAGCCACACCACAAGCGCCGTAACGGCCCCCGATGTAGAGGCAGCCACAACCTTACGGCTTGGGACGTTCGAGCCCGCAGCGGACTGCTGAGCGGCCATCACTGCACTACGCCGTAACGGACGACGGCCAGCTTGGCAACCGTGGCGGCTGCGATCTGGTCCGGAGTAGCGCCCGCCGGCAGGGATGCGACAGCCTGCGCCACGCTGGCCTTCACGTCGGCCGAGATCGACGCAACCTGTGCGTCGGACAGCGTTACCGACTGCCCCGAAGACAGCATCGTCAGCATGTTGTTCGTATTGGCCTCGAGGTAGTCCCACGTCGCGTCATCCACAGTGAACAGCGAACCAGGCTGAGCGGCTTCGGCTGCGCTGAGATTGCGCTTAGTGAATCCATTGGTAATCGCTTGAGTGTTCATCTTGGCCGCGGAACCGACGATACGAACCGGAACGCTTGGCGACACAGCTGATCCGCTACTGACGCCAGCTACAGGAAGAGCCTTGACGTCATCGCGAACCTCCCACACGGCGTCAAATAGCGTCTGGCCGTTGGGTGCGACCGAGGAATCCGCCAACGCGTTGTACATCAGATCTAGCACATTCTGAACAGTAATCGGCTGTCCAGAGCTATTGGTGCCGATCAAATCCGTAAGTTGCATGTCACTTTCTCCTGTTCCGAGTTGCCCCCAATTCGTCTGAAGGGCATCATCCTGGTCACCAACAACTCCAGCGATGGTAACGGTATTGTTATTGTGCTGATACAAGTGATAACCGGGCGCTTCGTTCGACTTACTTCCGCACAACCAGAACCAC
>Ga0207664_10002082_pt1 | contig 13160 bp, 13 predicted proteins | sample LARL83metaG_FD_184349 | JGI IMG/M metagenome (GOLD analysis project Ga0207664, IMG submission 184349) | Corn, switchgrass and miscanthus rhizosphere microbial communities from Kellogg Biological Station, Michigan, USA - LAR L8-3 metaG... | ecosystem: Host-associated > Plants > Roots >...
TCGAAGCCCTGCGAGTCGTCGGTGTCGGCTGCTGCGCCGCGAGCGGGACGGCGAGCAGGAGCGCGCCGAGGACGGGGAGATGGGGACGGATCAGACGCATAGAAGGGGAATATACGGCGTGATCCGCTTCACTACCCGCCGAGTGGTCGCGTGGGTCCGGCGGGGTATCGACCGGGGCGCCGCGGTACGCCAGCCGGAACGGAACCTGCCCTTGGGAACGGCATCTCATTCGACCTGGAGCATCCCATGGGTGGCAAGGCCAGCAACTTCATGCAGAGCGACCGCCCGGAGTCCGGCGGTGCCGACAAGGACATGAATCGCGAGAAGTCCGGTCTTCTCGAGCGGGACAAGGAGCGCTTTGCCTCCGAGCAGCAGCAGCGCGACGAGGAGGCTCGGCAGGAGGGAGACAGGCAGAAGAAGTAGGTGTGCAGGTGAGCAGGTGCGGCGAGCTGGGAGAAGGGTGATCGGCAGTGCCGATCACCCCTTGGCGGTTTCCAGCCGACCCTCCCACCTACTCCCCTGCCCACCTGCCTTCGGTAAAGTGCCCCGTATGCCGGAACGTCTGCGTGAAGGAGACCGGGACATCGTCCGCGACGGGCTCGATGTCGCTCAGGCGTGACACATCAATGCTCACCGTACCGTCGGCGGCAACGGGATTGTAGATGTTCCGGAACCGTGCACCGAACACGATTTCCTGCGGCTTGTAGCTGGAGCGCGCGTGCACGGTCTGTGAAAAGGTCTCGTCCACGCCGCTCAGCAGGATCGAGAACTCGGCGTCTGTCTGCTCCAGGTCATCGCGCGTCCAACCGTACAGCGGGCTCGTCGCGTCGATCGGGTGCACCACGGTCCAGCTCAGCGGGAAGAAGACGACGCGCGTGCGCTCGAGACGCAGCTGGTCGTAGCGCCGCACGCTTCCGTCGAGCCGGCTGAACAGCACCTTGGCTTCCAACTCCATCAGCTGGTTGCTCCGCGCGTTGGTGATGCGGAACATGAACGCGGAGTTCCCCAGGTACGGCGCGATGACGGCCACCTCGCTGAACAGCAATCGCGCCGTCGGGCGCGAGAAGCGCGCGAAGACGAGACCCGTCAGCAGGGCGACGAACAGGAGCCCGAGCACCGCCTCGAGCGCCACCAGCGAGTTCGCGAGCGCGCCCACCGGGTAGACGTTCCCGTAGCCGATGGTGGCGAAGGTGTCGACGCTGAAGAAGAACGCGCGCAGGAACCGACCGCCCATCTGCGCCGAGTCCAGGCCGGCGAGCGAGCGCGCCCCGCACGCCAGGTATGCCGCAGCGAACAGCGCGTTGATTGCCGCGTACACGCCGATCACACTGGCCAGGAAGCGGGGCCACGTCATCGTGAGCAGCGCGTGGTAGCCGTTCACGTACGTGAAGCGCGGGAAGCCCGTGCGTCGCGCCGTGAAGCTGCCGTCACGGCGGAGGAGCCGCTGCTGGCGGGCGCCACCCACGACGCTGCCGAAGCCGAGATCCTTCGGCTCCTCGTAGGGGCGTGGTGCCGGCGGCACGGTCACGGTCGCTGCGTCGGGGTTGTCGCGCTCGCTCACGCGTGAGAAGCTATGCGGCGCCCGGTTTGCGTCAAAGTCGATGCAGCACACCGGCCATCACCTTCAGCGAACCCTCGTGCCCGCTCGTACCAGCCAGCCACTTCCCGCGCCCGACCTTGCACCGGCGCATGATCCCGGGTTCATCGCAGCCGGGGCGCGGGCGGAAGAGGCACTCGCCGCCACGCCTGCCGATAAGGTCGGTGAGCCGATCCGGATCGCCGGCGGCCACGAGATCCGTGTCGGGACCGCTTCATGGACCGACCCCACGATGGTGCGCGGCAACGTGTTCTACCCGCGCGGCATCTCGTCCGCCGCCGACCGGCTGCGCTACTACGCCGAGCAGTTTCCCGTCGTCGAGGTGGACTCCAGCTACTACTCGCTCCCCGAGCGCGCCACGGCGCGGCTCTGGGCCGAGCGCACGCCGCCGGGGTTCACCTTCCACTTGAAGGCGCACGCCCTCATGACCGGCCAGCCGACGGAAGTCGCGCGGCTGCCGGAGGGGCTGATCGACGAGTTGCCAACCGAGCTCGCCGAGAAGCAGCGCATCTATGCCAAGGACTTACCGCTCGAGCTCTACGACGCGGTGTGGGACCACTTCATCGACGCGCTCGAACCGCTCCGCGAGCAGGGCAAGCTGGGCGGGATTCTCCTGCAGTATCCGCGCTGGTTCCTGCCAACGCCGGCGAACAAGGACCTGCTCGCCGAATCTGCAGCGCGCCTCGCGGGCATTCCCGCCACGGTGGAGCTCCGCAATCATCTCTGGTTCAACACGCCAACATCCACCGGCTGGACGCTCGACATGCTGCGGGACCTCGGCCTCACCCACGTCATCGTGGATGGCCCGCAGGGGCTCGACAGCAGCGTACCACTCGTGCCGGCCGTGACGACGCCGGAGCTCTCGATGGTTCGGCTGCACGGTCGGCGCGCCGCGACGTGGGAAACGGCGAAGGTCCCGACGGTCGAGCGCTATCGCTACCTGTATTCCCCCGACGAGCTGGCGCCCATCGTCCCGCTCGTGGAGTCCGCCGCCGCCGAGGCGACGCGCACCATCGTGTTCTTCAACAACTGTTACGGGAACTACGGCGCGACGAACGCGCGGGAGATGGTGGCGATGATCACCCGGTAGGTGGGTAGGTGGGTAGGTGGGTAAGTGGGTAGGTGGGTAGGTGGGAAGAAGACACTGAAGGGATCGGCTATGCCGCATCACCCCTTTCCGCCTACCATCCACATGCTCACCTCGCCACCTGCCTCCTGTTCGCCATCCAGTACACCACGCCTCCGATCCCCACGAAGGCCAGCGCACCGCCGACGACCTTCAGCTCGAACAACATAGGCCGCGCGTCGTCGGAAGGCGGGATCATGGCGACGATCATCGCGAACAGCGTCACGCGCAGACCGCTGAGCCCCACTGCCCACGCCCCCGCGCTGCCGCCGGGCACGCGTACGGTTTCCGGCGGTACTTCCGTGCGGCGGTGCAGCAGGAAGGAGATGAACAGGTAGCAGTAGGGGATGAAGTAGATCAGCAGCTGCGTGTCGAGCAGGATGAGGTACGCCTTCTCCACGGTCGTCCCCTTCCCGAGCACGCTGATGAGCAGGAAGATGGTCGCAAGCGATGCCTGGACGAGGATCGCGACGTACGGGGTCTTCCACTTCGGGTGCACGCGGCCGAACGCGGGCGGGAAGTACTTGTCGAGGCCGATGGCGAATGCCACGCGCGCGGGCCCGGTAAGCCACGCGCCGACGCCTCCGATGTTCCCCACCGTGTACGCCGCTGCCGCGAGCGGGGCGAGCCACCACAAGCCGGGATTGAGCTGCCGCGCACCGGCGTCCGTCGCCTGCAGGAACCCGGAGACGATGTTGATGTCACCGGTGGGCACGAGCCACAGCAACGCGCCCGTGCCGAGGATGTAGACGAGAGCGATCAGTGGCGCGGCGATGAGGATGGCGCGCGGCAGGGTGCGTCGCGGGTCGCGCACCTCGCCGCCCATCGCGCTCGACAGTTCCAGGCCCGCGAAGGCGAATGCGATCGACGCCCACAGGTTGAGCTCCCCGAAGTTGCCGAGATCGGGCACGACGTTGCGCGGCGAGATCGGGTTCGCCGACGCATGGTGTCCCGCGATCACCAGCCCGCCGAGCACGATCAAGATGAGGCCGGGAATGTACGTCCCGATCCCGCCGGCGTTCTGCAACCACTTCCCCGTCCCCACGCCGACGATGTTCATCAGCACGGCCAACCACAGGCACACGAGCGTCGCCGTCAGCACGTACGTCCAGTTGCTCGCGAGCGCGCTGTCCCCTTTCCCCACCACGTACGTCGCGATCACCGCCGTGGAGATGAGCAGGTTCGGGTAGTACAGCACATTGTTGATCCAGTAGCACCACCCGCACACGTAGCCGTGCTTTTCGCCGAGCGCGCGCTTGGTCCACTGGTAGATGCCGCCCTCCTGCGGAAAGCGCGACGACAGCTCCGTGACCACGAGCCCCTGCGGCACGAAGAAGAACACCGCCGCCAGCACCCAGAGCGCCAGCGCACTCGGCCCCGACTTGGCCGCCGTGGCGAGCCACCGCAACCCGACCACGGCCACGAGATTGAACAGCACGAGGTCGCGCAGGCCGAGCGCGCGATCGAGCGTCGTGACGGAGTCGTTCGCGTCGTCGCGTATCGCGGTGTCGGACATTCGTCGTCGGTTAGAGGCGGAACAGGTAGCTGGCCTTCACGAACAGCGCGTCGTCGGTGCGGCCGTAGCCCCGGAAGCCGAAGCTCGATGGAAAGTCGAACGGCTCCGCCGCTGCCCGGCGATCGGCGTAGCCCGCGCCGTAGCCGACGAACACCACCGTTCCGGGGCCCGGTTGATAGGCGAACAGGAAGTCGCCACGGAAGAAGCTCTGCTGGCACGCCACCGTGACCTGGTACGCGTAGCCGGCGCACCGGTCGTAGGTGATGATCGGGCGCCGTGTGGTAGTCTCGTCGCGCAGCGCATCGCGGTACGACGTCTGGTATTCGCCGACGAGCCGCACGAACAGCGGGCGCGCGAGCTGGTACTCCACCTTGAGGCGCGGGATGCGGTTGTTGCCGACGATGCTCCCGTCGCTCCGGCGGTTGAAGCTCTGCAGGTTGTACGTCGCGTTCACGCGAAGCTTGTCGGTCGGCCGGTACGTCAGTCCGTACGTCGCGATGATGATGTTCGACGAGGCCCACTCGTAGAAGTTCTCGTCGTGGCCCCAGAGGTAGAACGCGCTGAAGGACAGCCGCTGGCCTGCGGGCGTGTTGATGGAGAAGAAGGCCTCGCTGTTCGGGATTCGTGGCCGTCCGACGAACGGCAGCGTATCGCCGGCCGCGCCGAGGAGGCGGTAGCTGCCGTAGAGCGCCGGGTCGAAGCCGAAGCTCTCGACGAAGTAGCCGACGCCCGCGTTCCAGCCGCCGCGAATGGTGCTGTTGAGCGTGAAGTGCAGCTTCTTCTCGATCGCGTCGTCCTGGTGCACGAAGCTCTGGTAGCGCCACGTGCCGAGATAGGACGGATTGAACGTGACCGCCTCGAACAGTGCGCCGCGCGCGCCGAACCATGTGTAGCGCTGGTCCACCGTGCCGTTCACCACGCCGCCGCGCTGGATGAAGCCGTTGGCGGCGCGGAAATCCTCGTGCACGCCGTCGAGCGCATAGCTGAACGCCACGTGATTCCCGTTGCGATTCACCCCGGCGTGCCAGAGCGGCGCATCCAGGCGGCGGCCGTCGGCCTGGCGCGTGAAGCTCTGCGCGTACTGGCCTTGCACGCTGTACGCGCCGCCGAAGAGATACGTGCCGTCCACGTCGGCGACGCGATTCCAGGACTCCCCGTTCGCACGATCGGTGTAGGTGAAGCCCAGCTTGGATGAGGCTCCCACGTCGCGCTGCACCCGCAGCAGGTTGAGCAGGGGATGGTCGCCGACTGACGTCGAATCCGTCCCCTGGTCGACGGCGCTCAGGAAGGCGACGCTCGTTCCCGACAGCTTGCCGGTCAGCTTGGCCGCCCCGACGGGCTGCACCACGCGGCGCGTGTAGATCAGGTTGTGCGGCGTGGCGAACTGCTCGACCCCATCGAGGAAGAACGGCCGCTTCTCGGCAAAGAACAGCGCCTGGCGCGGGTCGAAGCTGAGCTGGCCGGCGTCGGATTCGATCTGCGAGAAATCCGGATTCACCGTCCCGTTGAGCGTGAGGTTGCTCGACAGGCCCCAGCGCACGTTCGCGCCCAGTGACGGCCGCTCCGAGCGGTACCCCCACCCGCCGATCGCTGGTGTCGGGTTCGGCGCGCCGCTGGAGCGCTGCGTCAGCTCGGGGTTCACGTCGAGGACGAGTCCGCGCCGCAGGTCGGTGAGCCCTTCCAGCGATCCCGACTGACCGAGGAAGGTGAGGCCGGCGCGACGCGCCGGCGCCCAGCTATCCTCGTGTCCCGAGTGCTGGACTTCGCGCACGACGTTGATCCGCCACGTCTGCACGTCCGTCGACTGGTAGCGGAGACTCTTGAACGGGATCCGTACCTCGACCACGTAGCCGTCGGGTGTCAGGCCGCCCTTCGACTGGTACACGTAGTCCGTGCTGAGGTCCGCCGGATCGCGCGCCAGCGTGCCGCCACCGAATCCGGTCGTGCGGCTCTGGTTGGATTCCGTGATCGTGCCGTCGGACTGCACGCCGAACGGATTGACGGCGAACACCATCGCCTGCCGTCCGTCGTTGAACGTGCCGAGCAGGATCTGCACGTTGTCGTCGGCGTCGATCTTGTCACGGTCAGCCAACGTGGCGCGCGGCGCGCCGTGCGCCTCGAAGGCCCGAATCCCGAAGTGGATCGCCGTCGCCGAGTACCATACCAGCACCTCGGTAGAATCCTGCGCCGGCACGCCGTCCTGGGGGGAGAACTGCGAGAATCCGGTGAGCAGCGCCGCCTGTCGCCATTGCGGCTCGTCGAGCTTGCCGTCCACGACGCTCCCCTGTTCGTCGAGCCGCGGCGGCTTCACGCGCAGCTCGTTGGCGCGACCGTTGTAGGTGGCACCCGAAGGAGTTTGCGGGGCACGCACTGCGGCCGTGGCGCGCGACGACGTCGGGTGGGAGAGGCCGCCGAGGAGGGCGGCGAGCAGCAGGAGGGATGGCATGGGCGGCCACAATGTAAGGCCGCCCACCCGCTCTACGCGATGGTCACTTCTCCGGCGTCAGCGCGACCTCGGCGACGTGCACGCCATGGACTCTCCCTCACCGGCCAGGAACACGCTTACACGGTCGCCGCAGCCAGTTGCGCCGCGATCTCGTTGATCTGCTGGGTGTGTCGCTCCTCGTGCTTGCCGACGAAGAGGATCCACTGGTAGAGGTCGAGCTCCCCGAGCCTCGCGTGCGTGTAGCGCACGTTGCCGAGCGCGAGGCCCTCGGCGTCGGCGACGGCACGCATCAGGTCGGCGCGCGATGCGGCGAGGGCGTCGAGCGCCTGTTCACGAGTCCATCCGCCGGAGGGCGCCACCAGCTCCGGTGCCTCGAGCCGCCTCGTGCGGTCCGTCAGCGGCATGTGGTCGAGCACGTGCAGCACCGAGTTCTCCTCGGATTCCGCACCCACGCCTTTCTGTCGTGCGTCGGCGGCGCGCTTGGCAATGACGCGGGCGCACGACGTCTCCACCCGCGCGAGGTGCTCCATCACTTCGGCCGCGGACCACCGATCGGGGGCCGGCCGATTGGCGAAACGATCGGCCGGCACCAACGCAGCGGCATCGAGCAGCGAGGCGCGCGCAGCCTCCAGGTACTCCACGAGCTCGGCGAGACGTCGATGCATGCGGCCGGGGTTGGGGATGCCCCGAAGCTCATCACGCGAGGCGAGTCCCGCAAGCGTGCTGCAGCAGGCGGAGCGTCAGCCCACGCGGTCGTCCAGCCCCTTCACCCCGCTCGCGTGCGCGCAGTGAGCGCAGCAATAGAACGTGCCCTTGCTCTCCACGCCATGACCGATGATGCGGCAGTCGCAGTGCGCGCATTTCGGGGCCATCGTGTTTATGGCGCACTCGAACGAGTCGAACACGTGGCTCCGCCCGCCCATCGTCACGGTGAACGTCTTGTCGTACTCGTTCCCGCACATCTCGCACTTCGCCATTCGCCGCTCCGGTTGAGGATGCGGCGCATTCGTTCACGAATCGCGCCTTCGTGGCCGCTACGGCTCGACGTCCAGTGTCGCCCGCCACAGCCGCCGGATCTCGTTGGCGCCAGCCGCATTCGGCTCGATCAGGGAACGCCGCCAGTACCAGCGCTCCTCTTCCGGGGCCGTCACGCCGTGACCCATGAAATGCGCGTGCACGTCGGCCAGTGCGGAGCGCGGCGTTGCAGCGGCCAGCGCGCGAATGCGGTCATTCAGGCCGGCGAGCACGGGGAGCGGCAATGGTCCCGCCTGCTCCAGCACGCCCGGAATGTGCCCCGTGCCGTCCGAGGGATCGTAGATCGTCGCCAGCACCACGAGCGCGTTCGGCCGCGCGCGATGCAACGCGTCGAGCAGGAACTCGTACGCCTCCACCACGTCACGGGCGATGGCTTCCAGCAGGGAGATCCTTGGCTTGTTGGAGAACGCGCTCAACAGGTCGTTCCCGCCGATCGTGAGCGTGAGGAGCGACGGTGCGTCGCTCTCGTCGAGCTGCGGCAGCTGTTCGCCGAACACCTCGCCGATCGTCGCGCCATCGCTCGCGAGGTTGGCGAAGCGGATCCCCGGATAGCGGGTGACGAGGTCGTCAGCCTGCTCCTCGGGCCAGCGCGCGTCGTCGTTCTGGAAGAGGAGCGAGGCCGCTCCGATCGGCGCCACGGCCCCGGCGTGCACGTCGCGCTCGAGCGCCACCGCGACATCCGTCTCCCCCGCATCGAGCGCGGGATAGAGGTCGATCGACACGGAGTCGCCGAGCGCGACGTAGTCGGAGAAGAACGGGCTCACGCGCCGAGGGCTGTCGTGCCGAGTGGAGGACGTGCTCTCAGCGCTCGTCGAGCGAGAGCCCGCGCGTCGCGAGGATGCGCCCGACGGCCTCGCCGATCTTGTTGTTCGGCGTGCTCGCGCCCGCCGTCACGCCGATGCGCACCGGACCGTTGGGCGGCATCCAGTCGGCGCGCGTCTCCTCCACGTGCTGCACGCCGGCGTGACGGAAGTGAATCGTCCCGCTCTCCGGGTCGATGCCGCCCGCATCCCCGATGTGGTAGGTGGGCACGGTGTCGGCACAGATCGCGGCGAGCGAGATCGTGTTGCTCGAGTTGAAGCCACCAATCACCACCATCGCATCGAGCGGCTCGGCGAGCAGCGCGACGACGGCATCCTGCCGCTCCTGCGTCGCGCTGCAGATCGTGTCGAAGGTGCGGAAGTCGGATGCACTGGCCTCCGGGCCCCGTGCTCGCATGATGGCCTGTCCCACTTCTTCGCCGATGGCCAGCGATTCCTTGGCCAGCATCGTCGTCTGGTTCGCGACGCCGATCCGGCGCAGGTGCACGTCGGGATCGAAGCCTGGCGACGACGCCTTGCCGAACTTCGCCATGAAGGCGTCGCGGTTTCCCCTGCCCTCGATGTAGTCGCACACGTCGCGCGCCTCGCCCATCTCACGCACCACGATGTAGGCGCCGTCGGGGTACTTCGTCACCTGCGACGCCGTCGCTCGCGTCTCCTCGTGGTAGTACTTGCCGTGGATGAGTGCCGTGAAGCCATCGCGCGCGTAGCTCTCCACGCGCTTCCACACGTTGAGCACGGAGCCGCACGTCGTGTCCACCATCACGCACCCGATCTGCCGCAGTGCCTCGAAATCGGCGATCGTCACGCCGAACGCCGGCAGGATCACCACGTCGTCGGCGCTGATGCGCGAAAAGTCGAAGCTGCCCTCGGCGGACGGCTTGAGGATCTCGATCCCCATCGCGCGCAGCCGGGCGTTCACGTGCGGGTTGTGGATGATCTCTCCCACCAGCACGAGGTGCCGGTCGGGGAATTTGCGGCGCGTCTGGTAGGCGTACTCGACCGCGCGCTCCACGCCGTAACAGAATCCGAACTCGCCCGCGAGCCGGATGGTGACGTCGCCCACGACGAGCGTGCCCTGCTCCGCGCGCATGCGGTCCACGATCCGGCCGGCATAATCGGCATCGAGGTCTTCCTGGACGTCGGCCTTGAGGCCGAATCCCTTCCGGAAGTAGGTGGGGGAGGTCATGCGCGAAATCTAACGGAATCGGGGGCGGGAATGACGTGATGTGTGGAGGTCGGCGGTCGGGATGCCGAGTGGCCGGATGCAGTTCCCGTCCTGCCGGCAGCCTGACTTCCTGACATCCGTCCCTCCCTCTACCCTTCCCCCGCATGGAACTCCTGCGTCCCCCCCCGCTCCAGAAGGGCGATACCATCGGCATCGTCGCCTCCTCGTACTCACCGCGCGCAGCCTGGCTCGCGCGGGGCGTGCGCGCACTCGAGCGGGCCGGCTACAACGTCGTCGTCGATCCGGAGCTGCTCACCACGCGTCGCTACCAGCGCGCCGAAGATGAGCGCCGCGCCGCTGCCTTCACCCGCATGTGGCTCAACCCGGACGTGAAGGCGGTCATCGGTGGCACCGGCGGCTATGGCGCTGTGCGCATGCTTCCCTATCTCGACCCGGAAGTCTTCCGCAACAACCCCAAGTCGTTCGTCGGCTACTCCGACATCACCGTCCTGCACCTCTGGCTGATGCGGCTTGCCGGCCTGCGCGCCTTTCACGGCCCGACCGCGGACGACCTCATCCCGAGCGCACGCGACGTCACCACGTCATCGCTGCTCACCGCCCTCACCAATCCTCGCCCCGCGGCCCGACTCGGGCGCGATCTAGTTCGTCCCGTGAAGCCGGGCCGCGCCGTCGGCCGGCTCGTCGGCGGCAACCTCGCGCTCGTGCAGCAGACCATCGGCACGCCCTACGAGATCGATACCACGGACTCCATCCTCTTCCTCGAGGAAGTGCGCGACCCGATGTCCTTCGTGGACGAACGACTCGTGCAGCTCCGCGCCGCCGGTCTCCTCGGCAAGGTGAAGGGCATCGTCTTCGGCCACCTCTCCCTTGACCGCTCCGAGGAGGATGAGTTCGAGGACTTCCTCCTCGACCTCGTGGCCGACCTGGGCGTGCCTGTCCTGATGGATTTCCCGGCGGGACACGACAATCCCAACCTCACCCTTCCCATCGGCACGGAGGTCGAGCTGGTCGCCGACGAGCAGACGGGATGGCTCGTGTACCGCGAAGACGCGCTGGCGGCGTCTCCGTCAGCCGACGCAGTTCCCGCCTGAGGGCGGTGCGGGCTGATGCATCGCGTCGCCCGCATCGCCGAGCAGTGGAGCGAGCGCGTACGCCACCAGCACCTCATACGCCTCCTGACGGTTCACCAGGCCGGCGGTGAGGATCCCCACCGCACCCGCGCCGCGCTTCACGTCGTGCACGCCGGTCACGCGGTCCATTGCGTGACCGAGCTCCATTCCCTCGCGCACCAGTCGCGCGACGCGCTCCGGCAGCGGCATTGCCAACGAGCCACCCACACCCTCGCGCCCGTCGGCTGTCACTACTGCCGCCCATGCGCAGGTGCGGACGCTGCCGTCCTCGTTCGCCACCACGCCGCCCTCGATGCCGACACCGAGCTCCGCGCCCTCCTGCGCGCACGCGCCGCGCGCCCGGGCCAGCGCACCGCGAATCGTCTCCTCGTCTCCCCACGGCTGGTCCGGCACCCCGCTCGGCACGGAATGACCCACCACCTCCACATCGGGCGCGAGGCGCCGAAGCACGGCGCGGGCGGCACCGATCTTCACCGGGTTCGTCGAGCCGACGACGACGCGTCGGAGCGTGGCGAGGGGAGTGGTCATCGTGCGAAATGGGGTCGGCGACGACGTGCAAGCTAGCGTCGCGCCCGCTCGGCGCGAACGGTTGCCGCCCCCCGCACCGCACCGTATGCTAGGTTCGTGACCCCTCCGCTCGAGCTCTCGTCCAGCGCCTTCGCGCACGTGCGCGATCGGCAGCCATTCGCCTTCCTGGCGGAGCGGCTCTGGCTCGACTTCGTGAACACGGACACGGCTCCCCGCGGCGCCGACCCGTTGCACGACTTCGAGCGCTTCGCCCGCTGGCTCGAGTCCGCGCACGTCTTCGACGCCGATCGCGCGGCCACCATGCAGCGCCGCTCCGTCCAGCAGCCGGCCGGTGCGCTCGCTGTGCTGGCCGACGCGCGACGCATGCGCACCGTGCTCCGCACCCTCGCCGAGCGCGGCGCCGTGGTTGCCGACGCGCGCATCGCCGCTCTGTCGGAGATCAACCGGTTGCTTGGCCGCAGCGCCGGCACGCGCCGCGTCGAGCTCCGCCCGGACGGCACCTTCGCTCGTGCATTCGTCCCCGTGGGCGACGCGTTCGCCGGCCTGCTCATTCCCATCGTCGACAGTGCCGCCGACGCGCTCATCCTCGACGAGCTGCCGCGGGTGCGACGGTGCGCCGACCCACGCTGCGGGCGCGTGTTCCAGGATGCGACGAAGAACGGACGTCGCCGCTGGTGCGACATGTCCACGTGCGGCAATCGCGCCAAGGCGGCGCGCCACCGCATGAAGCTCCACGCCTGATCCGCTCGTCGTTCGGCGCCCGTGATGATCATCACCGCGTCCTGGGCCGCCCCGATTAGCTTCCGCGCATGGCGTCCACCTCGACCCGCGTCGAAGTCGTCCGCACGCACCTCGAGCTGCGCAGTCTCGACGCGCTTCGACCGGCGCGCCCGCCGGCCGAAGCGGTCGCGCTGCGGCTGCATCGGCCCGTCGGCGCCGCCGAGTACCGCGCGCTCTACACCCTCGTCGGTGAGCGCTGGCTCTGGCGCGACCGGCTCGTGTGGACCGATGCCGAGCTGGATCGCTATCTCTCCTCGCGTGACGTGCACGTCTGGACGCTCAACGTGCGCGGGGAGACCGCCGGCTACTTCGAGCTCCAGCGGCACCCGGATGACACTGTCGAGGTGATGTACTTCGGCCTCGTGGAGTCGTTCATCGGGCGCGGACTCGGCGGATGGCTCCTCACGAGGGCAGTGGAGGAAGCGTTCGCCCTCGGCGCGCGACGCGTGATCCTCAACACCTGCACGCTCGACTCGCCGCGCGCGCTGCCGAACTACCTGGCCCGCGGGTTCGTCATCGTGCGCGAGGATCGCTACGTGACCAGCGTCCCCTCACGCACCGATCTCACGCTCGAGCGCACCGCCGAGCCCGCGTAGCCACGCCGTCAGCGGCGCGGACGTCCACCACGTCCGCGCCGGCCCGCACCACGGCTTCGCCCGCGGCCCTGCGGCCCTTCTCCACCTGGGCCGCCGGGCGTCCGTCCGTCGCCCGCGCGCTCCTCGCGCTCGCGACGACCCGGACGGCTGGCGCGGCCACGCCCCTCGCGTAACCCACGCTTCGCATTCGACGCCACGCGGTCGCGACGCTGCCGCTGGTTGGCCTCGCGCTGCTCGTCCCGCTTGCGGTTGAACCGCGCGATCTCCTCCTCCGTCCACGGCGCGTCGAGCCGCGTCTGCAGCTCTTCGAGGGAGCTGGCGCGCACCGAGCCCCGCTGGCCGCGCGCCACCACGAACCGGAGCGGGCGGTCGAGCACGGGCAGCTCGCTCTCCGCG
>Ga0207664_10002083_pt1 | contig 13158 bp, 12 predicted proteins | sample LARL83metaG_FD_184349 | JGI IMG/M metagenome (GOLD analysis project Ga0207664, IMG submission 184349) | Corn, switchgrass and miscanthus rhizosphere microbial communities from Kellogg Biological Station, Michigan, USA - LAR L8-3 metaG... | ecosystem: Host-associated > Plants > Roots >...
CCGCCGATCGTCACCTTTTTGTCGCCTGTAGCTGCAGGTCACCGCCTGCTCGCGGCCGCACAAACGACCGGTCTTGCGGGGGTACTCCGGCAGCTCAGAATTATGACTCAGGAAACCAGAAGCCCCCTTGGCTTCACACTGTAAGGCTACCCCGCCAGGCCATTGCCGGCTATCGCATAAAGCATTGCCCAGCATAGTCCGACTATCCCCGGCATATATATAGCATTGATAGCTCTCATCAAAGGGAATTTCGTGAGATGGCATAATTGGGTGATACTAGGGCCCTGTCCGGCCGTGCAGCCGGCGAACCTCGGCTGCGATGGCCGCGACGTCGACCGGCACGCTCGTGTCCGCGGTGATCAGCGACCCGATGCCTGGTCGATCTCGCCCGCGCCCGGGTGCGGCAGAAGCAACCAGGCGGACAGGTGGTGACGGTTAGCAGGGATGAACCAGGTGGGTGAATCAACCGTTTTGTATGGGTAGAGGGAGGGTACGTGAGCTCCGTGCCTGCTCGAGCACTATTTCATACCGCGCCGCGCTCGGTGGAGATCAGGGAGCTGCCCGCGCCCCGTCCTGGGGCCGGCGAGGTCCTTGTCCGCACCGTGTGCTCTGGCATCAGCGGCGGCACCGAGCGGCTCGTGTACCGCGGCGAGGTCCCGGCCGACCTGGCGCTGGACGACACGATCGGCGCGCTCGGCGGCACGTTCTCCTATCCCTTCGCCTACGGGTACGCGTGCGTCGGTGAAGTAGCGGAGTCCGGCCAGGCGGTTTTCGCGTTCCATCCGCACCAGGACGTGTTCGCGGCCCCCGCCGGTGAACTGATCCCGCTGCCTCCGGTCGATCCCGCGTCCGCGACCTTGTTGCCGCTGGTCGAGACGGCGTTGCAGGTGACGCTCGACGCGGGGACCGGGTACCGCGACCGGGTCATCGTGCTCGGGGCGGGCGTGCTCGGCCTGCTGGCCGGCCTGCTGCTGCAGCGGGCGGGGTGGCGGCCGCTGATCGCCGAGCCGCAGGCATGGCGCCGCGACGTGGCCAGCAGCCTCGGCGTCGCCGCCGTAGCGCCCGGGGAACTGGCGAAAGAGGAGGTTCCGCTGGTCATTGACGCCAGCGGTAACCCGGATGCGCCGGCGATGGCGCTGAACTTGCTGGCCCACGAGGGAACCTTGCTGATCGCGTCGTGGTTCGGGACCAAGCCGGTGGTGCTGCCGCTCGGCGGCGCCTTTCACCGGCGGCGCCTGGTCATCCGCAGCACGCAGGTCTCCACCGTGCCGTCCCGGCTGTCCGGGACCTGGAGCCGTTCCCGGCGCCGTCAGGAGACCGTCGAGCTGCTGCCCGGGCTGCCGCTGGCGGAGCTGTGCACTGACGTCTTCGACTTTGATGACGCGGCGGACGCGTTCCGAGCCGTGGACCAGGGCAAACCCGGGCTGATGCATGCCGTTCTCAACTACGACAGGAGTGCCGCCGGTGACTTGTGAAGTCGGGCTGAGCCGAAGCGTCCGCGCTTTCCACATCATGCCGGGAATGCCCGGGCCAGAGGGAGAACTCCATGATCACGACTACCGGATCGAGATCGTGGTGGACCGCGAGCAGCTCGACGACCGGGGCATGGTCTGTGACCTGGATGTGCTGGAAGCGGCGCTGATCGAGCTGACCAGCCGGGTCGAAGACCGCAACCTGGAGGAGATACGCCCGCCCGCGGCCGAGGCGGTTACCGTCGAGGTGTTCGCCCGCTGGGTGCATGACACCCTCTCGCCCGTCGTCGCCGCCGCGGGCGGCGAAACACTGGCGGTGCGAGTCTGGGAATCACCCGTCGCGTTCGGCGGGTATCGCGCACGGTGCTGACACCGGCCCGGCCAGGTCGTGCGGCCTGGGTACCGTGACGAGGTAAGGACGGCCGGGTGAACCGTTCTGCTGGCATTCTCGTCTTCTGAGATAGAAACAAACTTTCTTCGTCACCATCGGGGGAGCAGCTGTATGACGCTCGGCTGGGATAACCCCACAGCAGATCCCACTACCACTGTCCTGCTGCGGCACGGCGATACCCAGCTGTCACCTGAACACCGCTTCTGCGGGCTGCGCGACCTCCCCCTTAGCGCCAACGGCGCCAGGCAGGCCAAGGCCGCCGCCAGTCGCCTCGCCGGCGGCGTTCCGATTGACGCCGTGGTCAGCTCGCCGTTGCTGCGCGCTGTCGCCACCGCCGCGATCGCGGCGGGTGAACTGGGCTTGACCCCGGTCACCGACGATGACCTCCGTGAAACCAACTTCGGTGACTGGGAAGGCTTCACCCTGGAAGAAGTACAGCAGCGATGGCCCGTGGCCGTGGCGGCCTGGCGGCGGGATCCGGAACAGGCCCCGCCGGGCGGTGAGAGCTTCGCCGACACCGCGCACCGGGTCAACCGGGCCTGTGACCGGCTGCTGCGAGACCACGGTGGCCAGACTGTCTTGGTGGTAGGCCACGTCACCCCGATTAAGATCCTGCTGTGCCGGGCGCTCGGCGTCCCGCTCAGCACCCTTTACCGGCTGTATCTCGGCTCCGCCTGCATTAACGAGATCCAGTGGTACGGTCCCGGGTTCGCCGCCGTCCATCGCGTCAACGACACCAGCCACCTTCCCTGACTCGCCAGGTTGTCAGTGTCCCGCGGTCCCTTGGGCCGACGCTGCCTGGGCCGGGGCGCTGCTGAAGGTGTTGAGGAACTGGTTGCGGAAGGCGTCCATTTCCTCGAACGGGGCGGAGGGGCCGGGCCGCAGCCCGTTCTGCCAGTGCCAGGAGGACATCTGCCTGAGCACCGACGGGTCACGGGTGATGACCGAGATCGGCACGTAGTTGTCGGGGTCGGGGCCGCTGACGGTGCTGTGCGGCTGCTCGTCGCCGAGCAGGATGAGCACGAGGTTCGGGTCGTTCAGTTCGGTGACCCATGAAGTGAGGGCAGTCATTGAGTACTCGATCGACTGACCGAAGAACTGGCGCACGGTGTCGGTGTTGCTCCATACCCGGGCCACGTCGGCGGCCGTCCCCCGCTGGGAGTTGAATACCGAGCCGTTGCCGACCTGGTTCCAGGGCACCATGGACGGCAGCGGGACCCAGGGGGTGTGCGAGGAGGTCGTGGCGATCTGGGCCATCACGGGCTTGTGGCCGGGGGTGAGCTCAAGCCGCTGGAACTCGGCATACAGGTACTGGTCGGGCATCGCCGAGTAGCTGAAGGACGGGCCGTGGTAGCCGACGTTAGACCGGTTATAGACCTGTGCGTAATGGTAGAAGGACTTGGCGGCGGCCCAGGGCGTGTCCTCTGGGTCGTCGAGGACCGTGTGCCACCCGGCCTTGTTGAAGGCGTCGCTGAGCGTGAACCGCTGGCTGGCCATCAGCTCGTCATACCGCTGCTGGTTGTTCACCCACAGGCCTGACTGCAGGGTGGAGTGGGCGAGCCAGCTGACCCCGCCGGCGGTCGGCGAGCCGGCCCAGGCGCTCTGCGTGGACCAGCCGGCGCTGGCCAGCATGGCCTGCTCCTTGCGCAGCACGGCGTCGACGCCCGGCGAGAAGCTCGTCCCCTGGACGGCGACCTGCCCGTAGCTTTCGACGAAGTCGATGATGACGTCCTTGCCGCGCAGCCCGGTCAGCAGGTCCGCGGCGGGGATGGCGGCCTCGGGGTCAGCGCTGTGGATGGCCTGCCCGAAGACGCGCGGGTCGGCGAGCGCCGACTGGACGGCGTGTACCTGGTCGACGGCCAGCCCGGTCTCGCCGGCCGAGGCGATCGGAGACCCCGGGATGAGCTGCAGTGACAGGCCAGCGGACAGCCCCCAGACGGCGGCGAGGGCGGCCAGGCCGCGCACGGAACCGCGGCGGTGCCGAGCGGCCACCGCGGTGAGGTGAATCGCCGCCGCGGTGATCAGGCCGACAAGCACCACGAGAGCGATGATGAGCACGATCAGCACGACCCAGGTGAGCCTGGCGCCGATCGCGGCCTGGACGACGCCCTTCGCCTGTGAGATCTCGGGCCAGTCGGTCACCGGGTTAAACGCCCGGTTGAGCAGGTCGTAATACGCCATGTTGAGGAACTTGGCGATGATGAGCAGGCCGAAGAGGATCCCGGCGACCGCGGCCACGATGCGTCGCGGCCAGGTCGGCAGCACCACCGCCACGGCGACCAGGACCAGCAGTTCTATGGGGATGCGGGCAAAAGAGCCGAAGGAGATCTGGTAGGTCCGCTCAGGCATCAAGAGGGCGAACCAGAGGAGCCCGAGCGCGAGCGCGGCGACGGTATACCGCATGGCCTGTCGGGTGCGCGGGCCGGCGCCGGCCCGGTACAGCCAGATCACGTTGCGGCCGAACGACTCGGCGATCAGCAGCAGCGCGACGGCGACCGCGATAATCCCGGCCAGGCGGCTGGTTACCCCGGACGCGGCGACGGTGAGCGCGATGCCCGTGAACGCGGCCGCGACCTTGCCCCAGAACCGGGGCGGCAGCGGCGCGGCCAGCCACGGGATCAGCCAGCCCGCGATCAGGAACCCGTAGCGGGCGGCGCCGATGGCCAGCACCCAGCCGCCGTAGTCCTGGGCCACGACGATGCTGAGCAGCAGGATGAGGAAGGCGTCGGCCTCGCCGTCGAAGCGCGCGCCCAGCGTGGTGGCGGTGCCGGTCCGGCGCGCCACCTGCCCGTCCACCGCGTCGAGGGCCAGCGCGACGGCCGACAGGGCGACCAGCGCCGTGGTCTGCAGCGGCCGGCTGAACGAGTCGGCGACCAGGCCCGCGACCCCGGCGATCAGGAGCGCCCTGGTCAGGGTGGCCCAGTCCGCCGGGTGTATCCACGGCTGGTCGCTGCGCGCGCGGGCGGCGACAATAAGCGCGGTCATCGCCCAGCCGGCGGCGAGCCCAGTGATCCAGCCGGCGACGCCGAGGCCAGCCGCGGCGGACACGACGCCGAGCACCGCGGCGGTGACGAGCATCCCGAGGATCGTCGCCAGCCGGATCGTCGGCCGCCGCGCACCTTCGTCCGCCGGCTGGCGCTCGTCCGCCGGCTGGCGCTCGTCCGCCGGCTGGCGCTCGTCCGCCGGCTGGCGCTCGTCCGCGGGCAGACGCTCGTCCGCGGGCCGAATGGTGCGCATGGTTCCCCCGTCTCCGTGCCATCCTGCCGTCATCCTCATAAGTGATACGAGTCCGCGGTCACTCTGGTTCACCGCGGCCGCGGCCCGCTGTGATGCAGTAACCGGACTGTTCAAACCATTTGACCAGTCGGCCCGTATAACGGGTGTGGTGTTCTTGCACTCTGTTCCGGCCAGGATCAGTCCGGCCGTTCGTCGCTTCGGCCCGTCGCTGCTGCGCCTGGCCGCCGGCGTCACCGTGCTGTGGTTCCTCGTGCAGCACTTGGGCGCGGCGCCGTTCGCGGACGGGCTGCGCGCGCTTAGCTGGCAGGCGGTCATCGCCGCGGTCACACTCACTGTCCTGACCACGGTGTGCTCGGCCTGGCGGTGGCGGGTGGTCGCCCGGGCACTCGGCATCGACCTTGGCCTGCCGGTCGCGGTCGGTGCCTACTACCGGTCCCTGTTCCTCAACTCCGTGCTCCCGGGCGGGATTCTCGGCGACGTGCACCGGGCGGTCATGCACGGCCGGAGCGCCGGAGACGTCGCGCGCGGGGTGCGCGCGGTGGCGTGGGAACGGCTGTCCGGTCAGGTCGTCCAGGCCGTGGTGACCGTCGTGGTGCTGCTGACCCTGCCCTCGCCGGTCCGGCCCGCGCTGCCCTACGTTCTGGCGGGCGTCGCGGGCGTAGCCGGGTGCGCTGCGCTGGTCCTGCGGGCCGCTGCCCGCCGCGGCCGGTCGCGGCTGACCCGCGTCGCCCGGGCCGTTGCCGCTGACCTGCGTTTCTGCCTGCTGACCCGGCGCGTGTGGCCGCAGCTCGCGCTGGCCTCGGTGCTGACCATCCTCGGGCACACGGTCACGTTCGTCATCGCGGCCCGGGTGGCCGGCTGCACCGCGCCCCTGGGCGAACTGGTCGCGCTGGTGATGGTGGTCCAGACCGCGGCGGTGATCCCGTTGAGTATCGGCGGGTGGGGGCCGCGGGAGGGCGTTGCCGCCTGGGCCTTCGCCGCCGCCGGGCTCACCGCGGCGACCGGGGTCACGGTCACCACCCTCTACGCGGTGCTCATGCTGGCCGCGGTGACCCCGGGCGCGGGCCTGCTGCTGAGGGACGCCGTGCGCCGCCGCCGCGGCCCGGGAGACCCGGGAGACCCGGGCGAGCCGAGCGAGCCGAGCGAACCCGATCAGGAGTCGCGGCCGATGGAGGCCGTTCGTGGCTTATCCGGCCGAATCCGATGACCAGCCTCAGCACGCCGCGGTCCGCCGGCGTATCCGCATCCCGCTGCGTCTGGCCGACGGTTACTCAACCACCGCCACGGTCGTGAGCTTTACCGGCCTGACCGACGCGCAGCAGCACGTGGCCCTCGAACTCGGCCGGCCCGCCGCGGCCCGGGTACCGCTGGTGCGCCTGCACAGCGAATGCCTCACCGGTGACGTGTTCGGCAGCCAGCGATGCGACTGCGGGCCGCAGCTGCGCGAAGCGGTCGAGCGGATCACCGATCACGGCGGGTACGTGCTGTACCTGCGCCAGGAAGGGCGCGGCATCGGACTGTACGACAAACTCGACGCCTACGCGCTGCAAGATCGCGGCCTGGATACGTACGACGCGAATGTCGCGCTCGGTCACGGGGCCGACGAGCGCGACTACACCAGCGCGGCCCAGATGCTGCACGCGCTGGGCGCCAGCCGCATCGCGCTGCTGAGCAACAACCCGGATAAGAGCGCTCAGCTGGCCAGCCTAGGCATCACCATCGCCAGGCAGGTCCCCACCGCGTTGCACCTTAACGGGACCAACGCCGCCTACCTGGCCACCAAGGCCCAGCGCGGCGGGCATGACCTGCTTTCACGGAGTCCTGACCGGGTCGTCGAGCCACGTCGGCACGCCGGCCCGGTAGACCCGGGAGCCGCGGACCGGTGACCGGCACCTCCGCGCCCGCGCCATCCCCGCCGGCCATTCCGCCTGCAGCGCAGATTGCCGCCACCCAGCCGGAGCGCGTCGCCGGCCTGGACGCGATCCGCGGTCTGGCCGCGCTGTACGTCGTTATCTACCACATCTTCCTGCGCGCCTGGTGGGGATACCCCCGCGCCAGCCACGCCCCGTTCTGGGCGATCGGGTTGAGCTACGGCCGGGGCGCGGTCGCGGTGTTCATCGTGCTGTCGGGCTTCTCGCTGGGCCTCGGCCCGGCGCGCTCCGGGTGGCGCCTGGCGTCGATCGCGGCGTACGCGCAGCGACGGGCCTGGCGCATCCTGCCGCCGTACTGGGCCGCGCTCGGGTTCAGCCTGGTGATGACCTGGTCCGTGCTCGCCCAGCCCGGCTGGGCCGTACCCAACGGGAAGTCCGTCGTGGTGTACGGCCTGCTCGTGCAGGACGTCTTCACCGTAGGCAGCCCCAACCGGGCGTTCTGGTCGATCGCCATCGAAGCCCAGCTGTACGCCCTGCTGCCGTTGCTGCTGTGCGTCGTCCGGCGGGTCAGTGCCACCGCGATGGTAGGCCTGGTGGCCGCCATCGTCGTGACGATCGGCGTGCTTGGACCCCACGTCGCGCTGATGAACACCGCCCTGGTCAAGTTCACCCCCGACCTTGCGGTGCTGTTCGCCGTTGGCTTGCTGGCCGCCGGGATCGTCACCGCGGACAAGCACACCCGATCACGCCCCTGGGCCGGGTACGCGCTAGTCGCCGCGGTGCCGGCCATCGTGCTGATGGTGGTCAAGGGCTCCGTCTGGTCGTACTTCAACCTGTTCTGGCTTGACCTGGCCTGGGTTCCGGCGATCGGCTGCTTCCTCGCCGCGGTCGCCACCTCGCGCCCGCGGTTCGTCGTCCGGTTCCTGGGCACCCGCCTGCCGCGGAGCCTCGGCTCCTGCTCCTACAGCCTGTACCTCACGCACCTGCCGATCGTTATCGCCGTGTCGTACGGCCTGGTACTTCGCCGGGTCGCGGCCGGGCCGCCGGCATTCTTCGTGCTGGCCGCGATCCTGTTGCCCGTGACCGTGTGCTTCGCCCGCCTGTTCGCCGCCGCGTTCGAGCTCCCCTTCCAGCGGCACCGCGGGTGGACCGCGCTGCGACAGGCGATGTCGGCCCGGCTATGGCAACTGCGGCGTGCGGCCGGGCCGCCGGGCGCCTGGCGGGGCGCTAGCCGGGCGAGCGGCCCGCGAAATCAAGCTGGTGGGCGATGTAGACCAGCTCACCCGCGGCCAGCTGCCGCCGGCGCACAGCCAGCCAGCCGTCCAGGTCCGCCGATCCCACCCGGTCCTCGCGACCGCCCAACGCGTCCTGGATCGTGCTAAGGATGCTGCCCACGAAGTAGGCTTCATCGCCGGCATAGCTTCCGTCCGGGCCGGCGCCCACGACCCAGTCCGACGACCCCGCCGCCAGCGCGGGCGCTCCCGCCACCCGCAGATGGTGGAACAGGCGGCGGCCCGTTCGGCTGTCCCCGGCCGGCCGGCCGTAGCGGACGCGCTCGTCCATGTCGCGGTGGTAGGCCCGCATGACCTGGTCATCGAGCGGGTGGCCCGGCTCGAAGATGGTCTCGCCGTCGTAGTTGATCGTGAACCAGTAGACGCCGCCGGGGACCAGCAGCCGCAGCAGTCCGGGCAGCACGGCCGGCACGTCCACCAGGTCAAGGACGGCGTTGGCGATCAGCACGTCGGCCATGGCCCGGTGCGCGCCCTCCAGGTACCCGCCGAGCTCGTCGTGTACCAGCCGCACCCGCAGGTCACCCAGCTGCAGCCCGTCCGGCAGCAGGTCGCTGCGCAGGCCCCGCGCGGCCGCCCAGTCGGACAGCCACCGGCGCGAGCTGTCAAGCAGCTGCCGGTCCGCGTCCAGCAGGATGTACTCGCCTGCGCCGGCCACGCCCCAGTCCAGCAGCCGGGCCACCATCGTCCCCAGGCCGGCGCCGACCTCAAGCACCCGCGGCGCGCCCGCGGGCATGAGGCGGCGCAATTCCGCCAGCACGTGCCGGTTAAGCGCCCGGTCGTCCACGGTCGTCTTCGCGGCCAGGTAGCGGGCATAGTCGAAGGTCATCGGAACTTCATCCAAGGTGATCAACGCTTCTCGGTTACGATCGCGAACTTGCGCACCCGCCCGCTGCCGAGCCAGTCACTCCACAGCCGGTGGGCCGTGATCAGCTCGGCGGTGGCCTGCGTCCCGATCTCGCCGGCGATATGCGGTGATTCGGCCAGGTAGGAGCGAAGCAGCGCCGTCGCTGTCGCGTGATGGGCGGAGCTGTAGTCCTGCCGCCAGGTCACGGCCAGCCCCGCGTTGCTTAGCAGGCTCGTCAGTTCCGCCAGCTCGATGGGCCAGACCGTGGCGGCGGCGGGCATCCGCGCGCGCTCCTGCCGGGTGAGCGGCCGGCCTTCCTCGACGGTGAAAGCGAAACGCCCGCCCGGCTCAAGCACGCGCGTCACCTCACCGGTCAAGACACCCTTATCAGGGAACGCCAGCATCGTCTCCAGCAGGAATATCACCTCGAAGCGGCCCTCGGGCAGCGGCGGGAGGTGAGCTTGCTCGAAGCGGCAGGGAAGGTTCCCGGCCCGCCGCCGGGCAATGGCCAGCGCGCTGGCGGAGTGATCGACCCCCAGGTAGCGGCATCCCGACTCCGCCGCGATCATCCGGCCGGGTCCGGCCGCCCCGCAGCACAGGTCGAGCACCGAGACGCCGGGTCCGACCCGGGCCTGCTGCGCTACCATCCGGACCTCGGCCGCCCGCATGAAGCTCTCCTGGCCGACGTACTCGCCCGCTGGGTAGGCAGTCGCCCGGGCCCGCTCTAGCACCGTCTCGGGTCGAACCACATCCATCACTTCCACGTTCTACCTGGTGTCAGGTATCACGGATCGGCGGCGGGTCTGGTTCGGACCGGCCGCAACGGGGGAGGCTGGCTCGGTGCGGCAGGCGCTCTGGAAGGCCGGAACATCGTGCGGGTGCACGTAGTAGCCCCCGCCGGATTCGACGATCCCGGCCAGCCTAGCGGCGGCAACATCTACGACCGGCGGGTCTGTGCCGGGCTGGCCGAGGCCGGCTGGGAGGTGCTGGTCACGACCGTCGCCGGGGCGTGGCCGGCCCCCGGTTCCGCCGCCCGCGCCGACCTGGCCCGCGTCGTCTCCGCCATCCCCGACGGCGAGACCGTCCTGATCGACGGGCTCCTCGCCTCGCCGTCCGCCGCGCAGCTGCTGCCGCACACCGCGCGCATACGAACGACCGTGCTGCTGCACATGCCGCTGGCCACCGCCCTCGACACACCTCGTGATGCCGGTACCGAGTCCTCAGAACGGAGCGTGCTCCGCGCGGCCGCCGGCGTGATCGTCACCAGCGAGTGGACCCGCCGGCAGGTGCTGACCCGGTACGCGGTCCCGGCCGGCCGGGTGCACGTCGCCCGGCCGGGCGTCGACCGGGTCACGGCCCCGCCCCGGCCTGTCCGCGGCCACCTGCTCTGCGTCGGCGTCCTCGGCCCCCACAAGGGGCAGGACCTCCTCGTCGAGGCACTCGGCGGCCTCGCCGACCGGGACTGGCACTGCGTGCTGGCCGGACCGCTCGACCGCCACCCGGACTTCGTGGAGCAGTTGCGGGCCCGGATCGCGAGCCTCGGCTACGGCCAGCGCGTCATGCTCAGCGGCGTCGTGACCGGTGCGGCGCTCAGCGACGCGTACGCCACCGCCGACCTGCTCGTCGCGCCGTCCCGCACGGAGACCTACGGCATGACGGTCACCGAAGCGCTCGCCCACGGCCTGCCCGTCATGGCCGCCGCCGTCGGCGGGCTGCCAGAAGCGCTCGGCGTCGCCGCCGACGGTACCCGCCCCGGCCAGCTGATCCCGCCCGGCGACCCGGCTGCCCTCGCCGCCGCGCTCGGCGACTGGCTGGACGACGAGGGCCGCCGGCACCGGCTGCGGGCCGCCGCCCGGCAGCGGCGGCCGGCCCTGTGCGGCTGGGACCAGACCACGCAAGAGATAGCGAACGCACTGACCGCCCGTAAACACCACGGAAAGACCGCGACATGACTATCAGGACCGAGAGCCGCCTAACCATCGCCAGCAGCGTCCGTGAGGCGTGGGACTATCTCTGTGACGTCGGACGCTGGCCGGAATGGGCGCCGACGGTGCTCGAAGGCCGGATTCGCGGCGGAGCTCCGTTTCAGCCCGGCGCGCGGGTGGACCAGCGGGCGAAGCTGATTCTCGGGATGTCCCGCGGCCGGAGCCAGGAGGTGACCGTTGTCGAGGCGCCCAGCGCCATAGCGTTCGCCGGGCCGATGGGTACCTCCGCGGCGCGCTGGGGGATGGAATTCGCGCCGGCCGGCGACGGGCAGACCGACGCCATGATGTGGGTGGAGGTCGACCTCGCGGGCATCATGCGCGCGATCCCCGCCCGCATGCTCCAAGACAGGATCCAGCGCGTCAGCGACGTTGAGATGGTGGCCATCAAGGCGGCCGTCGAGGCTGACGCGCGGCGGAGCACACCGTGAGCCAGGCCAGCCGTCCGCAAGAGCGCCTGATCGCGACCTACCGCAAGAAGGCGAAGCACTACGACGTCACCTCCCGGCTCTACCCTGCGCCCGGCTACCCCCAGCGGGCACAGCGCCGCCGGGCGGTGCAAGCGCTCGGCCTTGGCGCGGGGGACACGGTGATCGATATCGCCTGCGGCACCGGCCTGAACTTCCCGCTGCTCCAGGAGGCGATCGGCCCCGGCGGCCGGATCATCGGCGTCGACCTGACCGACGCGATGCTCGCCCGGGCCCAGGACCGGATCGCGGCGAGCGGCTGGGGCAATGTCAGCCTGGTGCAAGCCGACGCGGCCGCCTACGACTTCCCCGCCGGGGTCAACGCGATCCTGTCCACGTACGCCCTGACGCAGGTGCCTGAGTCCGCAGCGGTCATCGCCCATGGCGCTGCGGCCCTTCCCGAAGGCGGACGCTGGGCCGTGCTTGACCTCAAGGTTCCCGACAAAACGCCGCCATGGCTAGCGCGGCTCGGAACCGCGACCGTGCGGCGTCTCGCCGGCGCGGACGAGTGGATCATGCGCCGCCCGTGGGAGGCGATCCGCGCCGCCATGCGGGCAGAACTGGCCGACCCCTCCTGGACCGAGTTGTTCTTCGGAACGGCATTTCTCGCGGCCGGGTCCCGCGGCCACGGAACCTGAGATGCGCGATCACGGGGGATCGGCCATCAGCGACCGTGAGCTGGGCAAGCGTCATCTCGCGCGGCTCGCCGTCGGCGCCGCGATCGTCGCGCTCGCCCTCAGCGCGTGCGGCGGGCCGAGCCGTAGCGGCCCGTCCGTCACGGCGCCCGTGGCTTCCGCCACGGCCGCCAATCCGGTGCAGCGGGAGAACTCGCGCCCGGGCACCCCTGGCTGGGAGATCCCGGCCGGCGCGGGGACGTTCATCCGTGGTTACGCCGCGGAGACCAGCGTTGCCCCGGGGCAGACCTTTCACCTGCACGTGGCCGCGCCGCCGGGCTCGACCTACCGGGTGGTCGTGTACCGGCTGGGGTGGTACCAGGGGATCGGGGGCCGCCTGATCATGTGCGTGCCCGGCTGCGGTTCGAGCCGCGCCGCGGTCGCCCAGCCCACGCCAACGAAACCTGATCCCTCCACTGGACTGTTCCAGGCATCCTGGCGCGTGACCGATCTGGTCGAGATCCCGGCGGGCGCGGTCTCCGGCTACTACGAGGCCAAGCTCGAGATCGCGGGCGGCGCGCACGCCGGCGCCGCCGGGAGCGTTCCGCTGATCGTGCGCCAGAGCCCGGCGGCTCCCGCGTCCGCGCTGCTGGTCCAGGTGCCGGTCAACACGTGGGAGGCCTACAACCCGTGGGGCGGCAAGAGCCTGTACCAGTTCGGCACCAGCAGGCACGCCGTTGAGGTGTCGTTCGACCGGCCCTACGACCAGCGGATGTTCGACAACATGGTGACGAAGCTCGAACTGCCCTGGGTCCGCTTCCTTGAGCGCAACGGCATCGACGTCTCCTACCAGACCGACGTGGACACGGACACGGACCCGGGGTCGCTGCTGCGGCACCGCCTGGTGTTCGCGACCGGCCACGACGAGTACTGGACGCAGCGGACGCGCGGCGCGTTCGACCGGGCGCTGGCGCTGTCGACCAACCTG
>Ga0207664_10002084_pt1 | contig 13157 bp, 15 predicted proteins | sample LARL83metaG_FD_184349 | JGI IMG/M metagenome (GOLD analysis project Ga0207664, IMG submission 184349) | Corn, switchgrass and miscanthus rhizosphere microbial communities from Kellogg Biological Station, Michigan, USA - LAR L8-3 metaG... | ecosystem: Host-associated > Plants > Roots >...
AACTGGCCCGGGCCGAGGAACTGCTGCGCGGGAGCGTGGCCGCGGTCGCGGTCGCCGGCCAGTCACGCGTGCTGGTGAGCGCGCTGGAGGCCCTCGCCGCCGTGGTCTGCGCCCAGGGCCGCCCGCTCCGCGCCGCCGTCCTCCTCGGCACAGCGCACATCGCGCGTGATTCAGCCAGCGAGCACATGCGCCCCATCCAGGCACCCGACCAGGAACTTCGCCGGTCGCTAGCCAGGGCGCTTGGCACTGCTGCCTTCGACGCCGCCTACGGTGAGGGCCAGCGGCTGTCCCCGGCGCAGGTACTGCAAGCCGTCTCGTCCGACCGGCGCGATAGCTCTCGGTCCGCCCTCGGGTTACGGCATCTCGGCACCGCCCGAGCGCCGGGACACTGCCGGCTCGCTCGCGGTCTGCCCCGGGGGACAGATGGCCGTCCAGCGCCGGTCAGCTACCCGGAAGCTGACGGCAGACCCACTTGATGGATGAGCGTCTCGACCGGGGCGACCCGGCCGCGCAGCGCAGGCCGGAACCGGCCGCGGGCCGCGAGCGTGATTCACGCGCAGGTCCCCGCGGCCAGCGAGTATCAACGATGGGATCAGCGCCGGTGCGCGGGACCGGCACCGCCCACCGGCTGGCAGGAAGATCTCACTGCCCTGGTCTTAGCGGGCGGCGAGGCGGGGCAGCGTCCAGGCGGTGAACGCGATCCGCCCGAGGCTGACCGCTACGGCAGCGCCCAGTGCCCAGGTCAGAGCTGGTGCGGTCAGCCAGGCGGCGGCGACCGCTGTCACGTCCAGGGCGAGGATGACTGGGCTGGCCAGCATGGCGAGCCTGGTCCGCTGGTAGCTGTGCTGGCTGGTGGCGGCAACCAGCAGCGCGAGGATTGCCAGGAGCAGGACGGCGCCGAAGGCGAGCCGCGCCGTGGCCGGCACCGGCCAGGTCCAGGCGCGGCCGCCGATCAGGGCCGCCGCCCAGCACGAGCCGGCCACCGGCCCGGTCGCCAGCAGCAGCCGGGCGGCGCGCCGGCCCGGCGCCTGGCGGGTGAACTCGCTGGCCACCATCGCCAGGTCCCCGAACTCGGCTAGCGCGGCACGCGCGGCTTCCTGGTCACCAGCGTTCGAGGTGAGGTGGTGCTCGTAGGTGTCGAGTAGGCCGGCGGCTGCCTCCTCGGCGATCGGCGCGGGCAGCCGCCGGCGCAGCCCGGCCAGGTAGTCGTCGATCAGTGCGCTCATCGCGCTGGCTCCAGGATCGCGCTCACTGCCGAAGCGAAGTCCCGCCAGGCAGCGCGGTCACCGGCCAGCCTCCGCAGCCCGGCCGGGGTGAGTTCGTAGATACGGCGGCGCCGCCCGCCGGCCTCAGCCCAGGTGCCCTTGACCAGCCCGGCGGCCTCCAGCCGCCGCAGGGCCGGGTAGATGGTGCCGGTGGGCAGGTCGAAACGGGCGTCACTGCCGGCCCGGAGCGCCTCCTTGACCGCGTATCCGTGCCGGGGCCCGTTCTCCAGGCTGGCCAGCAGCAGCGTGTCCAGGTGTCCCTTGAGTACTTGCGCATCCGCCCTCATAAGTAGGTATCCTACTCACGAAGTCATAAGTAGCTATCCTACCTAGATGGCTGCTGGGCGCAGGTGAGGAGGCAGCAGGATGGCGGACCCGGCGATCGTGGCCGAAGGGCTGGGCAAGCGCTTTGGCCACGTGACCGCACTCGATGGGGTGGATCTGGAGCTGCCAGCGGGCGGTGTGCTCGGGATGCTGGGTCCCAACGGCGCGGGGAAGACGACGACGGTGCGGATCCTGGCCACCTTGCTCAAGCCCGACCGGGGGCGGGCCTGGGTGGCCGGGTTCGACGTGACCAGCAACCCGGCATCAGTGCGGCGGCTGATCGGCCTGTCCGGCCAGTACGCGGCGGTGGATCTCTTCCTGACCGGCCAGGAGAACCTGGTCATGATCGGCCGGCTCTACGGGCTTACCCGTCGCCAGGCCCGCCGCCGGGCCGGGGATCTGATCGACGTCCTAGATCTCGCCAGTGCCGCGGGGCGGCTGGTGCGTACCTACTCGGGGGGCATGCGCCGCCGCCTTGACGTCGCGGCCAGCCTGCTGGCCGCGCCCCCGGTCCTGTTCCTGGATGAGCCGACCACCGGCCTGGACCCCCGCGGCCGGCTGGCGTTGTGGCAGGTGCTCAGCGAGCTGACCAGTCAGGGCACCAGCCTGCTGCTGACCACCCAGAACATCGAGGAAGCCGAACGGCTCGCCGGGAGGATCGTCATCATCGGCCACGGCAAGGTCATCGCCAGCGGCACACCCGGCCAGCTCAGGGCCCGGGCCGGAGGACACCGGCTGGACCTGCAGTCCCTGCCCGGCCAGGACCCCCGGCGCCTGGCCGATGCGCTAGCCGCGCTGGCGACGGCAGCGCCGGCCGTCGATGAGGCAGCAGGCCGGGTCATGCTGCCGGTCGCCGGCGGGGCCGGCATCCTCCCGGAGGTGGCCACCCGGCTGGCTGCCGCCGGCCTGCACGTCGAATCGCTGGCGCTGCGCCGGCCCACCCTGGAGGAAGCATTCCTGGCCTACACCGGCCAGCCGGCGAGCGGCCCGCCCGCTGAGCCAGCCCAGACGGCACCGGACACACCGGGCGCCCGATGACCACCGTCACCGCCACCGGGACGGACGCCCGGCCGGGCAGGCCGGTTCCGATCCTGGCCAGCGTCGCGACCATCACCGCCCGGAACCTGCGGCGGCTGGTACGGGTCCCGACGCTCTTGGTCTTCGCCACCGTGCAGCCGGTGCTGTTCGTGCTGCTGTTCACCTACGCCTTCGGCGGCGCCATTCACGTCCCCGGCACGGCTCACTACATCGACTACCTGCTGCCGGGCATCTTCGTGCTGGCAATCGGGTTCGGCGCCTCCCAGACCGGCGTGGCCATCGCCGAGGACCTGACCACCGGCATGATCGACCGGTTCCGGTCCCTGCCCATCACCGCCGCCGCGGTCCTGGCCGGCCGGGTCGCCGCCGACGCGCTGCGCAACCTGTTCGTCGTCGCCCTGATGATCGGCGTCGGCTCTGCTATCGGGTTCCGGTTCCACGCCGGGCCGGCTGCCGCCCTCGCCGCCATGACTCTCGCCCTGGTCACCGGGGTGGCGCTGTCCTGGCTCAACCTGCTGCTCGGCCTGGCCGTCCGCGACCCCGAATCAGCCGGGCTGGCCGGCCTGTTTCCCGTTATCATCCTGTTCTTCACCAGCTCCACCCTGGTGCCGGTCGCCACCATGCCCGGCTGGCTGCAGGCCTTCGCCAAGGCCAACCCCATCACCGTCATCACCGGCGCCCTGCGCGCCCTGTGCCTCGGCGGCCCCACCACCCGGCCCGCCCTCGAAGCCACCGCCTGGCTGATCGGCCTGCTCGCCGTCACCGTCCCCGCCGCCGTCGCCAGCTACCGCCACGCCACCAGCACCTGACCCGCCCCGGCCCGGGCGGGCCCAGCTGCGCCAGCCGGCCCGCGCCCGAGGCGGCACTGCGTCGGCTGATAATGGCTCCCGCGCGGTTTACCGGTATGCCTGCGGCGCTGCGCTAGCAGCAGTTCGCGCCGCGCCAGGACAGGCGGCCCTCCCAGGCCGACCAGGCGGCGATGCCCAGCGCGACCACCGGGTCGGCGGGCCAGGCGCCGGGCCAGGCCGCCACGACGGCCAGCCCGGCCAGCACGGCGGCGGCCTGCGCCGCGCACATCAGGTTCTGGGTGCCCTCCCCGGCCGTGGCGCCCGAGCCCAGGCGCCGCCCCAGGCGGCGCTTGGCCGCCCCCAGCGCCGGCATGATGACCACGCTGGCGGCGGTCAGCACGATCCCGGCCGCCGAGAACACCTCCTGCCGGTGCCCGGCCAGGTCGAAGGCCGCCTGGACGGCGATCCAGGGGGCCAGCAGCCAGAAGCTCACCGCCACGGCCCGGCCCGCCCGGCGCTCGGCAGTCTCGGACAGCACCCGGGTGCCGGTGAACCGCCAGATCACGATCACGCTGGCCAGGCCCTCGATAACACTTCCCAGCGCCCACCCGGTCAGCGCCACTGACCCCGCCATCAGGCCGGCGGCCAGCCCGACGCTGCCCTCGGCCGTCATCCAGCCCAGCGACCCCCAGGCCAGCCCGAGCGCCCAGCGCATGTCGCGCTGCCGCTGCCCCGTCCCGGCCGGCGGCGGCCCGGCACAGCACTCGCAGCCGGCCCCGCACGAGGACACCGCGGCCGGCGTACGCCGGGACGATGCCGTCATCAGCAGCAGCCGTCCCGGTCAGCGTCCGGGCACGCGGCGGGATCGACCGCCAGCACCACGCCGAGCAGGTCGCCGAGGGCATGCGCCAGCCGCTCGTCCGCCAGCTCGTAACGACTCCGGCGGCCGTCCGGCACGGCCACCACCAGGCCGCAGCCCCGCAGGCAGGCCAGGTGGTTCGACATCACCTGCCGCGAGACCCCGATCAGGCCGGCCAGATCAGCCGGGTAGGCCGGCGCCTCCCGCAGCGCCAGCAGCACCCGGGCCCGGGTCGGGTCCGACAGCGCGTGCCCGAACCGCGCCAGCACCTGCCCGTACGCCAGCACCGCCACCCGGCTCACGATACAGGAAAACCTGAATACAGATCCAGCTGAACAAAAGCGCCCGAGCTGGAGACGCGCACCAGGTTCCTGCTCGCCGCCCTCGGCGCGGCTCCCGGCCGCTGCGCGCCATACCTGCCATCCAGCGCCGCATCCGCGAGCGGTTCCTGATCCTCGCCGCCGTACGCACCGATCCCATGGCAACGATGCGACTGCCGGTCGGCGCAGTCATCGCCGCAGCCAAGCGGGCCCCCGTCGGCACCTCGCGGCGGCTCGCAACCATTCGAGCTCAATGCCCAGACCAGACGGCAGCGATCAACGTCAACAATCGCGGCCGTTACCTCCGCCCGCCGAGGCCCGATCACCCTGTCGCGGACCTCTCCCACCAGCGGATCAAGCGCCGGCCTGTCCTGGGCGGCCTCATTGAGGAGTACGAGCGAGCCGCATAAAAGCCGAGGTCAGAATCATTGCCGAGTCCTGGAATCCCGCAGGTTCTCGGTCATGTCCGTTACCGTCCTTTGCCTTTCTTCCGGGGCTCGCTCCGGGCCCGGAAGATTCCACGGTGCGCCGCCGGTGCCCATGGGAGGCAGGGCCTTGCGGCCCGCGGGTCCGGGACCGAGGTCACTGCCCCTGGGGGGTACGGGAAGGCAGGCTGCAGATGAGCGGCCTGGCGAGGATGCCAGGCCGAAGGAGATGATCGTGATGATGTTCTGGTATGGCAGCGGCTGGGCCTGGTGGCAGGCCGGGCTGATGTGGCTGGCCATGATCGCGTTCTGGGCGCTGCTGATCTGGGTGGTCTATGCCCTGGTCAGCGCCGCCATCCGGCGTCCGGGCCCACCGGACCAGGGCGGGCAGCGGCGACCCGATGACGCGCATCGCATCTTGGACGAGCGGCTCGCCCGCGGCGAGATCAGCACCGAGGAATACCAGCGGCTGTGCGAGGTGCTCGACAGCGGCGCCGGCCGCAGTACCGCCGGGAGCGGGAGCGGGCGATGACCGCCGCGTCCGGGGCACTGGCACCGGACGTGCTGCCCCGGCGGCCGCGGCCGGTCCGCGGGTACGCCTCCGGCTAGGAGGATTACCTGCGGCGGCTGCGCAAGATCGAGGGCCAGGTCCGCGGCCTGCAGAAGATGATCGAGAACGACACCTGGTGCCCCGACGTGGTCACCCAGGTCGCCTCCGCCACCCGGGCGCTGCAGGAAGTGGCCATCGGCCTGCTCAACGACCACCTGCGGCACTGCGTCACCGCTGCGGCGGCGGGCTCGCCGGACGAGGGCGACGCGCGGCTCGCCGAGGTCACCGCCACCATCCGCCAGGTCATCCGGCTCTGACCAGGCCCAGGGCAGCGAGATGGCCTGAACGGACCGATGGCGGCTGACCCTGCTACGGGATCACATCGCTAGCGGCCAGCTGCGGGTGCTGGCCATCGAACGGCTGCTGGATCGCCATCAAACCCGCGCACCGGGACTGATGTCCCCGGTCGGCAGGACCTTCGGCCTGGCCCCGGACGGCCACAGGACCTCTCCCTCTGCCTCCTGCCGCCCGTAACCTGGCTGCCCGGGAGGACATCGAGGAGATGACGGGAGTCCGGTGCAGAACACCAAGAAGGGCAAGCAGGCCGCCCGCCGCGAGCGGGTCGCCGCCCTGCGCGCCCAGCAGAAGCGCGCCGAGCGGCGTCGCAACCTCATCACCGCCGGCGCCGTCGCTGCCGTCGCCGTGGTGATCATCGGCGGAGTGACCTGGTACGCCACCAGTCGCGGCAGTGCCAGCGCCGAGGTGATCCCGCCCGGCGTCGGCGGCGGCGCGGCGATCGTGCAGGCCGCCGCGCATCAGGTGCCGGACGCCGCCGGCATTCCCGGCGTCACCGGGTACGTCACCACCGGATGGCCGGCGGCCAGCCGCAACGGCCCGGCCGGCCAGGCGCTGGCCCACGCTCATGTCACCAGGCCGGTGACCTATTCCGTCACCCCGCCGGTGGGCGGCCAGCACAACGCGGTCTGGATGAACTGCGGCATCTACAGCAAGCCCGTGCCGAACGAGCGCGCGGTGCACAACATGGAGCACGGTGCCGTCTGGATCACCTACCGGCCCTCGCTGCCGCAATCACAGGTGGACCAGCTACGGGCGTTCGCCGCGAAGCAGACCATGGTGCCCTCCACCGAAGGCGCCCCCTCCCGGTACATGGACCTGACCCCGTACCCGGGGCTGCCCTCGCCGATCGTCATCTCCTCCTGGGGATTCCAGCTGAAGGTCAGCTCGCCGGCCGATCCCCGGCTGCAGCAGTTCGTGAACACGTTCCGCGCCTCGGCGAAGTACACCCCCGAGTACGGCGGCGCCTGCACCGGAGGACTCGGCACCCCCCTGCAGAAGTGACAGCGTAACCACCGCGCATACCCTGCCCGTTCGGCATGAAAGATCTTTATCCCGAACGGGCCGGGTGCTCCCGGACCTGCAGTATCAGCGGCCCCGCGCGGCAGTTCTTACGGCCTGATTACACGGCCTCCCCGCACTGGGCGAATGTCGCGATCCGGTCACGGTGACATACCCCGGCGGGGTAACGTGACCGTCTGCCCGCAGGCCAGTTGCTCCAGGCTACGGCGGGCAGCCGCCCCGGCAGCATTCCAGCAATGCCCGCTGCCGGTCCGCCGAGCGGGGAGGGATGCTGGTGAGGGATCTGGACCGCCGGGCGGTGCTGCGGGCCGGGCTGGCCGGGGGACTCGCCGCCGCCGGGGCGGGTGTGCTGGGCGGGTGCGACACGGCTAGCGTGCCGCCGGGTTCCGCCTATGGCAGCACGTCAGCTAGGGCTTCCGGCCGCTCGGTCCCGGGCGCCGGCGCGGGGTCGCTGGTCTTGCCGGGCAGCCCGCTGGTGGCGCGGGCCGAGCAGGCCCGGTTCACCACGGGCACGGTCCGCTCGCATGCGATCACGCTGGCGGCGGGGGAGGTCGACCTGGGGGGGCCGGTCGTGCGCACCTGGAGCTACGACGGCACGGTGCCCGGCCCGGTGATCCGGGTGAACAAGGGCGACACCGTGCGGGCCACGTTCACCAGCCGGATCCCGCAGCCGACCAGCGTGCACTGGCACGGGGTCGCGCTGCGCAACGACATGGACGGCACCCTGGTCACCCAGCAGCCCATCCGCCCCGGCGCGAGCTTCACCTACCAGTTCAGGGCCAGCGAGCCCGGCACGTACTGGTATCACCCGCATGTCGGCGTGCAGCAGGACCGCGGCCTGTACGGGATGCTGATCGTCGATGATCCCGCCGAACCGGGCGGCTATGACCAGGAATGGCTCGTGGTCATGGATGACTGGATCGACGGCGTACGCGGCCATACGCCCGATAAGGTCCTGAGTCTGCTGAAGCAGGGCATGGGGAGCATGGGCAGCGGCTCCATGGGGTCGATGGGGTCAGGTAACGGCGGCGTGCTGCTGTCCGGGGCGACCAGCCGGCTGCTGGGCGGGGACGCCGGGGACGTGAAGTACCCGGGCTACCTGATCAACGGCCGGGTCGCCGCTGCCCCGCACGTCTTCACCGGCAAGCCCGGGCAGCGGGTGCGGATCCGGCTCCTTAACGCCGGCGGTGACACCGCGTTCCGGGTGGCGCTCGGCGGTCACACCATGACCGTCACCCACACCGACGGGCGCCCGTGCCGCCCGGTCCGCACGAAGGCGCTGCTGCTGGGCATGGCCGAACGCTACGACGTGCTCGTCACCCTCGACGACGGCGTGTTCCCTCTGGTGGCCTACGCCGAAGGCAAGAACGCGACCGCCCTGGCGGTCGTCCGCACCGGTTCCGGCCCGATGCCGCCCGCGACCGCCCGGCCGGCGGAGCTGACGGGGGTGCTGCGCGGCTACCGCAAGCTGCGGCCGCCCGCCTCAGCCGCGCCGGCGGCCCGGCCGCCCGACGTGGTCAGCCGGATCGAGCTGACCGGCACCATGGCCGCGTACTCGTGGGGGTTCAACGGCCGGATGTACCCGATGGGCGAGGGTTTCCTCGGGCCGTCCTATCCCCGCCTGGTCCGGGTACGGCCGGGCCAGCGGGTGCGCATCACGTGGGTGAACACCACCAAGATGTGGCACCCGATGCACATCCACGGGCACACGTTCCAGGTCAACGGCACCGGGCCGCTCAAGGACACCGTCGGCGTGCTGCCCGGCCAGACCGTCACCTGCGACTTCGACACCAGTAACCCGGGCCAGTGGATGACCCACTGCCACAACGTCTATCACGAGCAATCCGGGATGATGGGCGTCATCGGCTACATCACCTGACCGTACGGGGCGCCCGGTCCGAGGCCGGCCTTGAGTCCGCCCGCCGCCGCGACCGGCCGCGCCGGTGCGAATGCTCCCGAATCGGTTGAACCTGTCGGCCAGTCCCGCTAGCTTAAGACCTAAGTAGCTTAGGTTATATGTCACCCGCCTGCGATCGCTGCTTACCTGGTAGCGGGGCAGGATGTAATAAACCGGTGATATCTGAGCGAAACGGTTGAAACGCCCGAAAGCGGTTAATGCCGTGACCTCTGGCCGGACCGCGGCCCGGCAGCGGCCGGGCGGCACGGGTTGTCATCGTCGGCTTCTGTATCCGCGCGTCACAGGCATGCCGCGGCGCCGGAGAGCGAGAGAAGGAGCGTGACAGGCACGTGAGCAGGTTGCGGGCGAGCGTAGCGGCGCTGCGGCGCGGCCGCGTATTGATGGCCGGGCTCGCCGTGGCCGGCGGGCTGGTCACCTACGGCGGGATGGCCGGCGCGGCTCCGCAGCCGGCCGTTTCCCAGGTCCAGGCCCGGATCAATCAGCTCACCTCCCAGTTCGACAAGGTCAGCGAGCAGTTCGACCAGGCCGGCCAGCAGCTTGCCGCCGCCCGGTCCCGGCTGTCCGGGGTGCGCCTGCGCTACGACCACGCCGATGCCCGGTTCCGGGCAGCGCGGGCGGTCGTGGCCCAGACGGCCGCCGCGGCGTTCGAGGACACCGGGGCGACCTCGGTGGCGGGCCTGCTCACCTCGGGCGACCCGTCGGCGATGCTGCAGCAGGGGTCGCTGCTGACGGAGCTGTCCGGCAGCCGGAACGCGCAGACCAGGCAGCTGCTGACGGCCGCCAGCCAGTTGGCCGGAGCTCAGGAGCAGGTGCAGCGCACCGAGACCGGGATCGCGGCCCTCAAGGGCCAGCTCGCCGGCCACAAGAAATCGCTCAGCAAGCTCATCGCGGCCCAGAAGGCCATGCTAGCCAGCCTGACCGGACAGCAACAGCAGCAGGTGCAGGCCAGCACGATCGGCGGCAACGGCAGCTCCGCGCCCCAGCAGTACACCGGGCCGACCAGCACCCAGGCGGGAAAGGCCGTCGCGTTCGTCTACGCCCAGCTCGGCAAGCCGTACCAGTGGGGCGCGACCGGACCAGGATCCTACGACTGCTCCGGGCTGGTCCAGGCCGCCTGGGCCGCCGCAGGAGTGCAGCTACCGCGCACGACCTACGAGCAGTGGGCCGCCCTGCCCCACATCGCCAGGTCGGCTCTCGAGCCCGGGGACCTGATCTTCATGGACGGCATCGGCCACGTCGTCATGTACGTCGGGGACGGCTACATCATCGATGCCCCCAAAACCGGGATGAACGTGCAGAAAGTCCCGCTGGCCGGCTGGTATGCCGACACCTATGACGGCGCCGCCCGCCCGTAGCCGGCCAGCTCATCGGGCGCGATGTCGGCCCGGATGCCGCCCGCCTGGACTGGGGCCGGTGGACCATGAGGTCCCTTCCCGGCCGGCTCACGGTCCGCGCGGAGGCCGCCGACGAGGAGAACCTGCGGCGGATCCAGGACCTGCTCACCACGCGCCTGCGGAACCTCGGTCGGCGCGAGCACCTGACGGTGGCCTGGCAGGCCACCATGGCCGAGGCCCGTAACACCGCCGGTCCGGAAGATCTTGATGCCGAACGGGCCGGGGCACCCGCTCCGCTGCCGGCTGACCGCCGCCCGCCGGGTCACGGCGGCGACCGAAGCGAAAGATGACGACCGAGGCCGCTGACCGGCGCTACAAAGACAAGGACGCGCCCGGGCACCGGATGATGGTCGAGAAGGCCAGCGCGACCGCGGTGACAGCCAGGACGGTCACCATGGCCAGCGCCGCGCAGGCGACGGCTCGCCGCGCCCGGCTGCCGCGGAGTGGGGGTGCGATGAGGCGCTCGATGCGGCGGGCCGCGGCGCTGCCGCCTGCGCCCAGGGATCCGGCCGGGATTCCCGCGGCCGCCACGGCCAGGAGCGCGGCGGCCACGGTGAGCCGCGGGGCCCGGCGGGCCGCCGCGTCGTCGGCCGCCACCTCCACCAGGTAGGCGACCTGTTCCGCGGCGGCCGCGAAGAACCGGACCCGGGAGAACGCGCGCTCGAGCGCGGCGGCGAGCCTGAGCACGAGGTGATGGCGCCCGGACAGGTGCGCGCGCTCGTGCGCGAGCACCGCGTCGAGCTGGCCGCCGTCCAGGCAGTCCAGCGCCCCGGTGGCGGTGGTGAGCACGATCCGGCGGCGGCCCGGCAGGCAGTACGGATGGCCGCTGTCGATGATCCTCACATCCGTCGCGGGCCCGGGCCGGGCGATGATGGCCAGGACCTCGTCGTGCCGGGCCCGGCAGCGCCTCGCCGCAGCCGCCGCCGAGCAGTAGTACCAGGTCACCCGGCCCAGGACCGTCATCATGAGCGCGCCTCCGGCCAGCCCGGCCGCGGCCCCGGCGGGGGAGGCGTACTGCGTCCGCAGCAGCGCCAGGCAGGCTCGCAGCATGGCCGGGTCCGCGCCGGCCGGAAGGCACGGGACGGCCAGGATGAGCCCGGACAGCACCAGGGAGAACGCGACCGATAGCGAGCCGGCCAGCCAGGCCGTGATGCCTGCGCGGGGAGCGCGCGACGGCCACGCCGCGCCGGGCAGCCACCGTCCCGCGGCGGCTGGCGCCGCGGCGGCGAACAGCAGCAGCAAGACGACGGCGGCGATCCTCACGGCTGCGCCTCCCGGCCGGCGGCGGCGTCGAGAGCCGCGCGCAGCCGGGCCGCCTCACCTGGCTCCAGGTTCCCGGCCAGCCGCACCAGCGTCGCCGCCGGGTCCCCGGCTGCCGACAGCGCCTCGGCCAGCAGCCCCGCCGCGTAGTCGTCGCGGGTCCGGGTCGGCTCATACCGGTAGGCCCGGCCCTCTTTCTGCCGCCCCAGCCAGCCCTTGTGGTACAGGTTCTCCATCACCGTCTGGACCGTGTTGAACGCCAGCGGCCGGTCCCGGTTCAGCTGCTCGGACACCTCCCGGACCCGGACCGGCCCCCCGGCCGCCCAGACCACGTCCATGATCGCCGCCTCCAGGTCGCCGAACCGGCCCACGCCGCCTCCTGCGCCGCCAGGTATCACACCTTAATGCATCATCCAGGCACCTTCACCTAAGTAACTTAGGCATTAAGGTGTTGAGTGGGGGCGCCGGACGCGGAGGCTGGCCGCCAGGGGAGGAACGCTGATGACCGAGATCCGGGATCGGCTGTCGTCCTGCCGCGATGCCCAGGTCCTGCTCGGGGAGCTGGCCTGCGTCTCCGGCACGCTCAGCGAGATCATGACCATGTGGCGGCGTGCATGGCCGCCGCCCGGACGCTGACATCTGGGCCAGGTGCTCCCGGGGCAGGAGACGTCGGCTGTGGGAATCCGCCGTTCTCGCCTGGCGCCGGGCCTTGGCCTTCGCCATTCCGAACCGCAGCGCGCCCGGGCGGGCGAGTGAATTCCCCCGGCCGTTCGGCATGAATATTCCCTGAACGGGCCGTGGTGCCTGCCGCGGCGGACGGCAACGAGCGCTGTGGTCAGGAGTTGCCGGGCCCCTCGCAGAACGGCAGTGGTGCACGCTACTGCTGGAGCGGGGTGCCGGTGCCGCCGGTGCAGGGTGAGCCGTATTCGGGAGTGTACTTCTGGGAGGCCCGGAACTTGTCGACGAATTGCTGCAGCCGCGGGTCGGCGGGCGAGCTGAGGCGGAGCTGGAATCCCCACGAGCTGACGACGATCGGGGCCGGCAGGCCCGGATAGGGCGTCAGGTCGACGTACCGCGAGCCGCCGCCGCCCGCGGGTGACAGGACCGTCTGGCGGGCGAAGAACGTTCGTAGCTGGCTCACCTCGGACGACGGCAGCGAGGGCTGGTAGGTGATCCAGATCGCGCCGTGCTCCAGGTCGTGCACCGCGCGCTCACTGGGTACCGGCTTGTCGTAGATGCCGCAGGTCATCCATACCGCGTTGTGCTGGCCGCCGACCGGCGGGGTGACCGAGTACCGTACCGGCCCGGTGACGTGCAGGTGAGGCAGCGCCCCGTTCGCTGGGCCGTTGCTGATGCCGGCCGGGTACCCGGTGGTGTCGTAGGCGACGATCCCGCTGATCGCGGTGGTGTTCGGTACGGTGACGGCGGCAGCCTGCACGGTCGTCTGCCCGGTGACAGTGGGTGGTACCATCTCGCCCGACGTGCTCACGCCGCTGCCATGGCTCGAGGCGGTCACGGCAATGACAACCGCTACGACGATGCCCACGGTGACGGTGCCGCCGCCGCCGAACCAGATCAGGCGCCTGCGTCGCTCCTCGGCGCGCTGCCGCGCCCGCATCGCCTCGATCTTGGCTTTCCG
>Ga0207664_10002085_pt1 | contig 13152 bp, 14 predicted proteins | sample LARL83metaG_FD_184349 | JGI IMG/M metagenome (GOLD analysis project Ga0207664, IMG submission 184349) | Corn, switchgrass and miscanthus rhizosphere microbial communities from Kellogg Biological Station, Michigan, USA - LAR L8-3 metaG... | ecosystem: Host-associated > Plants > Roots >...
CCTGGCGCGCACCGGCCGCGACGTCGACGTGATCGGCGTGCTCGGGCCCGCGGCCCAGCAGGCGGTGGCGGCCAGCCACAGCGGGCGCATCGGCCTGCTGGCCACGCCGGCCACAGTGGCCAGCGGCGCCTACGAGCGGATCGTGCGCACCGCCGATCCGCACGTGCACCTGGAGTCGGTCGCGTGCCCGGACCTGGCCTCGATCATCGAAGCCGGGTTCCCGTTCGACGAGCACCTGATGGGCATCGTGCGCGATTACTGCGCCCCGCTGCGGGCCGCCGAGGTCGACACGGTCATCCTGGGCTGCACCCACTTCCCGCTCATCGCGCCGATGATCCGGCGGATGCTGGGGCGGGGGGTGACTCTGATCACCTCGGGCCCGGGGGTGGCGCGCAGCGTCGAGCGTGCGCTGGCCGCCCGGGGGCTGCTCAACCCGCGCGCGGGCGAGGGCAGCTACCGCTTTCGCTGCACCGGTGACGCAGGCGCCTTCCAGGATCTCGGTACCCGGTTTCTCCAGATGCCCCTGGGCGAGGTGGCCCACGTCGAGTTGCAGACGAGGCTGGCCGCATGAACGTGGGCGCCGTGGAGCGCAGCTACGGGCGCACGCCCTCGCAGCTGCGGCCCGCCACGATCGAGCCCGGCTTCGTGCGCACGGCCACCGGCTCGGCGCTCATCTCGATGGGGGAGACCCGCGTCATCTGCACCGCCTCGGTCCAGGAGGGCGTGCCGCGCTGGATGCTGGGCAGCGGGCGCGGTTGGGTCACCGCCGAGTACGGAATGCTCCCGGCCTCCACCGGAGAGCGCAAGCAGCGCGACGTGACCAAGGGCCGCCCCGACGGGCGCACGGTCGAGATCCAGCGGCTGATCGGCCGGTCGCTGCGCGGCGTGATGGACTTCGAGGCGCTGGGCGAGCGCACCATCTACGTCGACTGCGACGTGCTCCAGGCCGACGGCGGCACCCGATGCGCCTCGATCACCGGGGGCATGGTGGCCTTGCGGCTGGCGTGCGAGCAGCTGGTGGAGCGGGGGACGCTGCCCAAGGTTCCGCTCAGCGGGACGGTGGCCGCGGTGTCGTGCGGGATCGTCGGCGGGGTGGCGCTGCTCGACCTCGACTACTCAGAGGACTCGACCGCCGAGGTCGACGCCAACGTCGTGATGACCGGGGACGGCGGGCTGGTGGAGGTCCAGGCCACGGCGGAGCGCACCCCGCTCTCGCGCGCGCACCTGGACGACCTGCTCGCGCTGGCCGCGGGCGGCATCGACGAGCTGCGCGCTCTCCAGAGCGCCGCCTAGAGGCGGTCGCGGGTGCCGGCGCCGGCCTCACTGCTCCTCGCGACCCGCAACGCGCACAAGGTGCGGGAGTTCAACCGCCTGCTGGAGCCGGCCGGCATCTCCGTGGGCCCGTTGCCCGACGAGGTCACGCTGCCCCCCGAGGACGGCGATACGTTCGCCGACAACGCGCTGCCCAAGGCGCGGGCCGCGGCCGAGGCCACCGGCCGGGTCGCGATCGCCGACGACTCCGGGATCGAGGCCGCCGCGCTGGACGGGCGGCCCGGCGTGCGCTCGGCCCGGTACGCGGGCCCCGAGGCCACCGACGCCGAGAACCTGGCCAAGCTGATGGCGGAGGCGCCCGAGGGCAGCGGGCTGCGCTACGTGTGCGCCCTGGCCTACGTCGATCCCGAGAGCGGCACCGAGCGTGTGTTCTTCGGCTACTGCACGGGCCGCCTGGCGGGACAGGCGCGCGGATCACGCGGCTTTGGCTATGACCCCGCGTTCCTGCCCGACGGCGACTACGGCGAGCGCACGATGGCGGAGCTCACCGACGCCGAGAAGGACGCGGTCAGCCACCGTGCGGGCGCGGTCGGCGCGCTGTTGGCCTGGCTGTCCGAGGCGCGGCAAAGTTCGTAGCGGCGGATCGACGGGGGTGGAGCGTTCGTCGTGGGCGGAACGTCCGCCCGGTTGTTGAACCTCACGCCACGCGCCCCGGCTTCCGATGGTGTGTGGCGTGAGGTTTCAGCCCGCTGATTCCTCACGCCACGCAGGTCGCGATCGGGCGATGTGTGGCGTGAGGTTTCAATGGCCGGGGAAACTGGACGCACCCACCGTCCGGGTAACTGCCAGCCCGACCCGGGACCGCGCCACGCCGGGCTGTGGGCCTGACACCCGGGCGCACACGGCCGCCCAATCAGCCGGCTACAGCAGGTTGATGGCCGCCGAGATGGCGACGGCCAGGGTCACGCCGGCGTAGCCGTAGTAGCCGTCCAGGATGAGGATGAGGACCGCGACGATGCAGGCGATGACGGTCACCAGCCATGCGGCGCGGCCCAGGTTCACGGTGCTTTCCTCAGCATCCACGGGGTTATTGTCACCTCCAGCCAGGACGGCTGCGCCATCGGTGGGCCCTGTTTTCGGGCAGTGATTCTCGCAAATTGCGGAGAGACGCCGCCGTCGCGGGGGTTTTCCGCCGGAAGGGCGGCCAGAATGGGGCCGCGCACGCTTCCGGCTGGGCAATCGCTGTCCGCAGACCGTGTTAGCGTCGCTGTTTCCTACCAAAGTAGAAGGAGGAGCAAGTGACCAAATCTGAATTCGTGGACCAGGTCGCAGACCGAGCCGGACTCAGCAAGAAGGACGCTGGCGACGCCGTCGACGCGATGCTCGAGACGATCGAGAGCGCACTGAAGCGCGGCAGCGACGTCGTGTTCTCCGGATTTGGCAAGTTCAGCGTCTCCGACCGCAGCGCACGCGAGGGCCGCAACCCGGCCACCGGCGAGAAGATCCAGATCGCTGCCTCGCGGGTTCCGAAGTTCACCGCGGGCGCGGCGCTGAAGAAGGCCGTCAACTAGCGGCCTAGGAGGCGCGTGGCCGAAGGACCGCAGTCCGCCTGGGAGGCGGCGCCCCCGCAGACGGCCCAGCCGTTCTCCGGCCACACTCAGCCAGCCGGCTTCGGCGACAAGCTCGCCGAAGCCGTCCACCGCCGGGGATCGCAGATCGTCCTGGGGTTGGATCCCGACCCCGCCCGACTCTGGCCCGACGCGCTGGAGCTGGCGGGCGGGACCGGATCCAACTCGCCCGACCCGGCCGCCGAGCGGGCTGCGCGCGCTGTCGCGGCCCATTGCCGGCTGCTGTTGGACGCCGCCGCCGAGCAGTGCGTCGCCGTCAAACCCCAGGTCGCGTGCTTCGAGCGCCTGGGCGCCCCGGGGTGGGCGGCGCTGCGCGAGGTGATCGACGACGCCGCGCAGCGCGGTCTGGTCGTGATCGCCGACGCCAAGCGCGGTGACATCGACATCTCCGCCCGCGCCTACGCGCAGGCGTTCCTCGGCGCCACGCCGACGCCGTTTGGCGAGGTCCATGGCCTCGGCGCCGATGCCCTCACGGTGAGCCCGTTGCTGGGGCGCGACTCACTCGCCCCTCTCATCGAGACCGCCCGCCCGCGCGGAGCGGGTCTCTTCGCGCTGGTGCGCACCTCCAATCCCGGCGCGCGCGACCTCCAGGACCGTGAGCTGGCCGGCGGAGGCACCGTCAGCGAAGCCCTGGCGCGGATGATCGACGAGCTGGGGGCGCCGGGGGTGGGGGAGTCGGGCCTCTCCGACGTCGGCGCCGTCACCGGGGCGACGGCCCCGGAGCGGCTGGAGGCGCTGCGCGCGCTGATGCCGCACGCCGTGTGGCTGCTGCCGGGCATCGGACCGCAGGGCGGCAGCGGCCGCGATCTCGCGCCGGCGTTCGCGCCCGGGCCCGCGGGCGGCCTGGTCTCGGCCTCACGGGCCATCGTCTACGCCTTCGAGCGCGTCGAGGGCGGGACTCCCGCGGGCTGCGCACGCGACGAGGCGGCGCGGCTGCGCGAGCTCATCTGGGGCCTGTACGCCTGACCAACCGTCTCCGGAAGAGCCGCGTGAAGGCGTCGGGGGCACCAGTATGATCGGCCAGGGATGGTGGCTAAAAGCGCGCGCTTCTTGGCCCCGATCGCACTCGCTGCGGTGGGAGTCGGGGTCTACCTGATCGTGCACTCAACGGTTGTGCACCACACCACGACCGCGACGCAATCGAGCTCGGCGATTGCCACCGGCCAGCCGCACAAGCAGCGCAGGCATCGGCACCTGCCGAAGTTCTACATCGTCAAATCCGGGGACACGCTGGGCGCGATCTCCTCGAAGACGGGAGTCTCGGTGGCGCGGCTCACGGATCTCAACCATGCGCTGGCCGCGGCCCCCAACAGCCTGCAGACCGGGCAGCGGCTGAGGCTGAGGCGTTGAGCCGCGGCATCGCTGCGCGATTGCTCGTGACAGCGGCGTGCGGCGTGGGCCTCGTGGCCATGACGCCGGCCATCGCCGCCGCCGCGCCGGTGCCGCCGCTGTCGGTGAGCGCGGCGGCGTTGTACGCGCCCGCCACCCACCAGCTGCTCTACGGGGTCAACGCGAACAAGCGCGTGGCGATCGCATCGGCCACCAAGCTCATGACGGCGCTGATCGTGCTTCAGCACGTCCACAAGCTGTCGACGATGTTCACCCAGAACGACTATCGGTCGGCGGCCATCGACTCCCAGATCGGGCTGGCTCCGGGCGAGCGCATGAGCGTGCACGACCTGCTGCTGGCGCTCATGCTCCCCTCCGCCGACGACGCCGCCGAAGACCTGGCCTTCAACATCGGCCATGGGTCGATCGCGCGCTTCGTCTCGATGATGAACGCCGAGGCGCGCACGCTCGGGTTGCGCCACACCCACTACACGACGCCGATCGGCCTGGACACTCCCGGCAACTACTCGACCGCGGCGGATCTGGTCAAGCTGGCGGACTACGACATCACCCACAGCGCCTACTTCGCGCGCATCGTCGCGCTGCCCCGGGCGACGCTGCGCTCGGGCGATCACGTGCGCACGGTGGTCAACCGCAACGACCTGGTCGGCCGGTACCCCTGGATCGACGGGGTCAAGACGGGCCACACGCTGCAGGCCGGTTACGTCCTGGTCGCGGCGGGGCACAGAGGGGGCATGGCGCTGATCAGTGCCGTCCTCGGGACCGACTCAGAGACATCGCGGGACGCCAACACGCTGGCGCTGCTCAACTACGGCGGGGCGAACTTCCGGGTGTGGAGGCCGGTGCGCAAGGGCCAGGTCATGGCGCAGGCGGGGGTCAAGGACCAGCCCAGCCTGCACCCGCCCGTCCGGGCGGCAGCCGGCTACTCGCGCATCCTCCCGCGCGCGGCCCACGTGCGCGTCCATATCGCGCTGCCGCATCAACTGGTCGCGCCGCTGCCGGCCCAGTCGGTGGTCGGCACCGTGACCGTCACCGACGGCCGGCGCGTTCTCGCCCGCATCCCCCTGGTGCTGACACGCCGGGTGCCGGCGCTCAGCGGCATCACGCGGGCCGCCCGCTTCTTCACCCGGCCGCTCGCGCTGGCCCTCATCGCCGCCGCCGCCGCGGGCGCGGCACTGCTCCTGCGTAACGTACGTCGGCGTCGACGCACCGGCCGGCGAGGTAGGGAACTGGAGGCGACATGATCATCACCGTCACGCTCAACGCCGCGATGGACAAGACCCTCGAGGTTCCCAGCTTCACGCCGGGGCGCCGCCACCGCACGGTCGATCAGACGACGATGCCAGGCGGTAAGGGCGTCAACATCGCCCGCGCCATCAAGCGCCTGGGCCAGCCGGTGATCGCCACCGGGTTCGCCGGCGGGCCGACCGGCAACCGGATCGTCGAGGCGCTCAACGATGAGTCGATCCTCAACGACTTCGTGCGCATCGGCGACGAGTCGCGCACGAACACCGCCGTGCTCGATCCCACCACCGGGCTGCAGACCGAGATCAACGAGCGCGGTCCGGCCGTCTCGGCCCAGGAGCTGGAGCTGTTTCGCGAGAAGCTGCTGTACCTGGCCCAGGGGGCGAGCATCTGCGTGTTCGCCGGCAGCCTGCCCCGGGGGATCGAGACCGACGTCTACTTCTCGCTCATCCGCGAGGTCCGCCGGCTGGGCGTCACCACCATGATCGACACCGACGGCGAGCCGCTGAGGCTCTCCATGCGCGCCGAGCCCGACATCGTCTCGCCCAACGAGCTGGAGGCCGAGGAGCTCGTCGGACATGAGTTCAACGACGCCGCGGACCGGGCCCAGGCCGTCGTCGAGATGACCCGGCTGGGGGCCCACGAGGCGATCATGACCGTCTCGGATGGCTGCTATGCCCGCATCTTCGAGTCCGGGTCGCCCGCGCTGTACCGGGTGCGGATCGCCGAGCAGGAGGCCCGCTCGGCCGTCGGCTCGGGCGACGCGTTCCTGGCCGGCTACGTCAGCGCGCGCTATTCGGACCGCGATCCGGCAGAGTGCCTGCGCTTCGGTGTCGCGTGCGGAGCCGAGTCGACCCTGCACTTCGGCGCCGGCATCCTGGACTCGGCGCGGGTCGATCGCCTGCTGGGCGAGGTCGAGTCAGAGCGCGTCGAGATCGGCGCCGAGATCGGCTGACCACGGCCGCGCCCCGGACCCCGCAACCTCCGCTTTTAATCGCTCGCAGGCCCCGTCTGAGGGGCGATTTGCCACTGCTAGGATCGCCCATCAGAGGCAGCCGCCACCGCCTCGCAGAATCGTCCGCCGCGAGTTCTAGGATGCGTGAATGGAAGTAGAGATTGGTCGCGGAAAGAAGGCTCGCCGCGCATACGGGTTCGACGACATCGCCATCGTCCCTTCACGACGCACGCGTGACCCTGACGATGTCGACATCTCCTGGACCTTGGGTCCGTATCGGTTCGAGCTGCCGCTGCTGGCCGCGGCGCTCGACGGCGTCGTCTCGCCCGACACCGCCGGCCTGATCGGCAAGCTCGGCGGCCTGGCCGTCCTGAACCTCGAGGGCATCTTCTGCCGCTACGAGGACGCCGACGCCCAGCTGGAGCGGATCGCCACCTTCTCGCCCGACATCGCCACGCGCGAGATGCAGGACATCTACCGCGAGCCGGTCAAGCCGGAGCTCATCGCGCGTCGCATCGAGGAGATCAAGGCCCACGGTGTCGTCGCCGCGGCGTCGCTGACCCCGCAGAAGGTGCGCACGCACTACGAGACGGCGCTGGAGGCGGGGCTGGACATCCTGGTCATCCAGGGCACGGTGGTCTCGGCCGAGCACGTCTCGCGCGATGAGAGCCGCCCGCCGCTCAACCTCAAGGAGTTCATCCGCGAACTGGCGCCGACGCCGGTCGTGGTGGGCGGCTGCGCCTCCTATCACACCGGGCTTCACCTCATGCGCACCGGCGCGGCCGGCGTGCTGGTCGGAGTGGGGCCGGGCGCGATCTGCACCACCCGCGGAGTGCTGGGGATCGGCGTCCCGCAGGCCACGGCGATCGCCGACGTGGCCGCGGCGCGGTCCCAGCACATGCTCGAGACGGGCGACTACGTGAAGGTCATCGCCGACGGTGGCATGCGCAACGGCGGAGACATCGCCAAGGCGATCGCCTGCGGCGCCGACGCGGTCATGCTCGGCTCGGCCCTGGCCCGCGCCTACGAGGCGCCCGGGCGCGGCTACAACTGGGGCATGGCCACCTTCCATCCCACGCTCCCGCGCGGGACCCGCCTGGCCACCAAGCCCAACGGCACGATCGAGGAGATCATCAAGGGCCCGGCTCGTGAGAACGACGGCACCTTCAACCTGATGGGCGGCCTGAGCACGTCGATGGCCACCTGCGGGTACCGGGACATCGCCGAGTTCAACCGCGCCGAGCTGATGGTCGCGCCTGCACTCCAGACGGAGGGCAAGCAGATGCAGCGCGAGCAGGGTGTCGGCATGGGTGCCGGCAGTCGCGGCGCAGCCGTGGGAGTGGCCGATTAGCGGCGCGTCGCCCTCGGCCGCCGGGGCGCTCGACGCGCTCGAGGCGTCCGCCGAGGTCCGAGGGGCTCCGGCCGACGACGGCCTGGAGGCGGTGCGCGCGGCCACCGACGAGGTCGTCGTGCTCGACTACGGCGGCCAGTACTCGCAACTGATCGCGCGGCGGGTGCGCGAGTGCGGGGTGTTCTCCGAGTTACTGCCCCACCACGTGGGCGCCGCCGAGGTGGCCCGCCGCCGCCCCAAGGGCGTGATCCTGTCCGGTGGCCCGGCGTCGGTGTACGCCGACGGGGCGCCGCCGCTCGAGCCCGCGCTGCTGGAGCTGGGCGTGCCCGTGCTGGGCATCTGCTACGGCATGCAGCTCATCGCCCTGAAGCTGGGCGGGAGGGTCCGGGGGGCCGAGGTGGGAGAGTTCGGGCGCTCACAGCTCACGGTGTCCGAACCGGGCCGGCTCCTGGCCGGCACGCCCGCCGAGCAGACGTGCTGGATGTCTCACCGCGACACGGTGTTCGCGGCGCCGCCGGGCTTTGTGCCGCTGGCCGCGTCCACGGCGTCGCCGGTGGCCGCCTTCGAGTCGGTCGAACGCCAGGTCTACGGGATCCAGTTCCACCCCGAGGTCGTGCACACCCCGTACGGACAGCAGGTGCTGACCAACTTCCTCACCGACATCTGCGGGTGTGAGCAGGGCTGGAGCGCCGCCTCGGTGATCGAGGACCAGATAGCGCGCATCCGGGCCCAGGTAGGGGAGGGACGGGCCATCTGCGGCCTGTCGGGCGGCGTGGACTCCTCGGTGGCGGCGCTGCTCGTGCACCGGGCGATCGGGGACCGGCTGACCTGCGTGTTCGTCGACCACGGGCTGATGCGCAAGAACGAGGGCGCGCAGGTGGTCGAGGCCTTCCGCGATCAGTTCGAGGTTCCGCTGGTGGCCGTCGACGCCGAGGACCGCTTCCTGACCAAGCTCAAGGGCGTCAGCGACCCCGAGACCAAGCGCAAGATCATCGGGGCCGAGTTCATCCGCGTGTTCGAGGAGGAGGCCGCCCGGCTCGACGACGTGGACTTCCTGGTCCAGGGCACCCTGTACTCCGACGTGATCGAGTCCGGCGGGGGTACCGGGGCGGCCACGATCAAGTCCCACCACAACGTGGGCGGGCTGCCCGAGGACCTTCAGTTCGAGCTGGTGGAGCCGCTGCGCGCGCTGTTCAAGGACGAGGTCCGCGCCGTGGGGGCGGAGCTGGGCCTGCCCGAGCGACTGGTGTGGCGCCAGCCCTTCCCCGGCCCCGGGCTGGCCATCCGCGTCGTCGGCGGCGAGGCCACCAAGGAGCGCCTGGACATCCTGCGCGAGGCCGACGCCATCCTGCAGGAGGAGATCCGCCGCGCCGGGCTGTACCGGGACCTGTGGCAATCCTTCTGCGTGCTGCCCGACATCCGGACCGTGGGCGTCCAGGGCGACGAGCGCACCTACGGCAATGTCATCGCCATCCGCGCGGTCACCAGCGACGACGCGATGACCGCGGACTGGGCGCGGCTGCCCTACGACCTGCTGGAGCAGATCGCCAGCCGCATGATCAACGAGATCCGCCCCGTGGGACGGGTGGTGTTGGACATCACGTCCAAGCCTCCCGGCACCATCGAGTGGGAGTAGCGGTTCGCGGGGCGGCTCAGGGGCCGATCGTGGGGGCGCGCGCGATCACCGAGCCGACGTAGGGCCCAAGCTTGTCGGGGAGCTCACCGCGCGCGAACCAGTCGACGGCCGCCAGCTCGCCACGGTCGATCGTCAACGACGGCTGGCAGAGCTCGGCGCGAAAGCAGTGAATGGTGTCGCGCCGGTGGCTGACGGTGCCGCGCACCTCCCCGATCTCAGTCCACTCGACCCCGTCGAGTCCGAGCTCCTCGCTCATCTCCCGGTGCGCAGCGGCGGCCGGTGCCTCCCGGCGCTTGATCGCGCCCCCCGGGATGTCCCAGGCCCGGTCGCCGTAGGTGTGGCGCACGAGCAGGACTCGGTCGCGGCACGTGAGCAGACACTTGACCCCCTGCTTGCGCGGCCGCGCCGCGAACCAGAACACCTGGAGGAGCCGGTAGGCGATGCGATAGCCGAGCCGGCGGAGCGTGACGGGCACGTCTACAGGGTACGTTTTCGGCTCGATTCCGCGGGGTGGTGATCACCGATCCGCCCACACGCGCGAGGTCTGGCTATCATCGTCGGCCTGTTGCGCGACCTGCGCGTGACCGTATCCGCATGAAGACCTACGTAGCCACTCCCACCGACCGCGAGCGCAACTGGCTGGTCGTCGACGCCGAGGGTCGGACCCTCGGTCGCCTGGCGACCCAGATCGCCGATGCGCTGCGCGGCAAGCGCAAGCCGACGTACACCCCCCACATCGACACCGGGGACTTCGTGATCGTGGTCAACGCCGAGAAGATTGCGGTGACCGGCAACAAGCGCGCCGCGAAGATGTACTACCGCCACTCCGGCTACCCCGGCGGCCTGAAGTCCCGGACGCTCAACGACATGCTCGAGCGCCGGCCCGAGGAGGTCATTCGACTGGCCGTCAAGGGCATGCTCCCGCGCAACCGGCTGGCGCGTAAGCAGCTCACCAAGCTCAAGGTCTACGCCGGTCCCGAGCATCCGCACGCCGCCCAGCAGCCGCAACCGATGGAGATTTCGCAGTGAGCGACGCAGAGCATCCCGAGGACGAGCCGCGCCCCGACGACGAGGCCGCCGCCGAGGAGGTCCCCGCCGAGAGCGCCGAGGAGCCCGCCGCGCAGGCGCCCGAGCCCGCCGAGGAGTCCGCCCCCGCCGAACAGCCCGCGCCCGCCGCGGAGTCCGCCCCCGCCGAACCGCCCGCGCCCGCCGCGGAGCCTGAGCCGACCCCGGAGCCTGTGGCCGAGGCCGCGGCGCCTGAGCCGACCCCGGAGCCTGTGGCCGAGGCCGCCGAGCCTGAGCCGACCCCGGAGCCTGTGGCCGAGGCCGCCGAGCCTGAGCCGACCCCGGAGCCTGTGGCCGAGGCCGCGGAGCCCGAGCCGGCCGCCGAGAGCGAGACGCCCGCGGCCGAGACGCCTGCTACCGAGACGCCCGCTACCGAGACGCCCACTGCCGAGGGCGAGGCGCCCGCCGCCGAGACGCCCGCCGCCGAGCCTCCGCAGGCCGAAGCCGCCAGCGATGGAGACGAGGAGGACGTGGAGGAGCTCACCCCGCGCCAGCGCCCCGAGATCCCGGGAGCGGACCTCATCCCGGACATCGTCTCCGACAGCGACGATTTCCTCGATGCTGAGGCCCGCGCGGCCGCCGAGGCCGCCGCCGAAGAGGCCGCCGCGCGCGAGCAGGAGCAGGATTCCGAGCAGGAGTCCCAGCCGATCGCCGATGCCGCCATCGATCTCGCCGCCGGGGCCCGCTACACCGCCACCGGCAAGCGCAAGACGGCCGTGGCGCGCGTCATCCTCAAGCCGGGCAGCGGCACCTACGCGATCAACGGCAAGGAGCTCAACGCCTACTTCCCGCGTGAGACGCTGCAGCGCATCATCCGCCAGCCGCTGGAGGCGGTGGGCTACGAGTCCCGCATGGACGTGGTGGCCCGGATGCACGGCGGCGGGGTCGCCGCGCAGGCCGGCGCCCTGCGCCACGGGATCTCCCGCGCGCTGCTGGAGGCCGATCCCAACCTGCGCGGCGAGCTCAAGCGCCGCGGCTTCCTGACGCGCGATCCGCGGGTCAAGGAGCGCAAGAAGGCCGGCCTCAAGAAGGCGCGCAAGCGGCCGCAGTTCTCCAAGCGCTGAACCGGCTCTCCGCCGACGCGTCTCTCATGGCACGCCAGCTCTTTGGCACCGACGGTGTTCGGGGCCGCGCCGGTGACTTCATAACCGCCGAGCTGGCGCTCAAGCTGGCCCGCGCCGCCGTGGACCGCTACGAGCCCCCGCCGGGCGCCGAGCACGACGGGCGGGCGCAGGTCCTCATCGTCCGTGACACCCGCGAATCGGGGGACATGCTGGAATCGGCCATCGCGGCCGGCGTGACCGCGGCCGGCGGCGACGCCCTGCTGGCCGGGGTGCTGCCCACGCCGGCGGCCCCGCTGCTCGTGCGCCGTCATAGCCTCGCGCTGGCCGCGGTCATCTCGGCGTCGCACAACCCGTTCGAGGACAACGGCATCAAGCTGTTCGCGGCCGACGGCTTCAAGCTCGACGACGACACCGAGCACGAGATCGAGGCCGCACTGGACCAGCCACGCCCCGCCCCGCCGCAGATCGGGCGCGTGCGCCGCCTCAACGGGGCCCTGGAGGACTACCTCAGAGCGCTGCACGGCCGCTTTGCCGGGCTGGACCTCAGCGGCCGCCGCATCCTCCTGGACTGCGCCAACGGCGCGACGTTCCGCGCCGCCCCCGAGATCTTCCGCCGACTCGGCGCCGAGGTGGAGACGATGGCCGACGAGCCCGACGGGCGCAACATCAACGACGGCTGCGGCTCCACCCATCTGGATGCCGTCATCGAGCGCACGCGCGCCGGCGGATTCGAGGTCGCCTTCGCCTTCGACGGCGACGGCGACCGGGTCCTGGCCATCGACGGAGCCGGCGAGGTCGTCGACGGCGACGAGCTGGTGGCGCTCGCCGCGCTGCACCTGCACGGCTCAGGCCGGCTCCCGGGCGGCGGCGTCGCGGTCACCGTGATGACGAACTACGGCTTCCACACGGCGATGCGCGAGGCCGGGGTGGAGGTCGCGATCACGTCGGTGGGCGACCGCTATGTCCTGGACGAGCTGCGCCGGCGCGGGTGGGCCCTGGGAGGCGAGCAGTCGGGCCACATCATCGAGCTCGGCTTCGCCCCCTCCGGAGACGGCATCGCCAGCGCGCTGCTCACCCTGGAGGCGCTGCACGGCCGCGACCTGCGCGACCGCGGGGCGATGGAGAAGCTGCCCCAGCGGCTGGTCAACATCCGCGCCGCCGACCGCCAGTCGGTGACCTCGGCGATGGAGGCGCAGGTCCTCAGCGACGCCATCGAGGCCGAGCAGTCGGCCCTCTCCGGCCGAGGGCGCGTCCTGGTCCGCGCCTCGGGCACCGAGCCGCTCATCCGCGTCATGGTGGAGGCGCCCAGCACGCGTGAGACCGACGACGTGTGCGGGCGGCTCTCCGCGGTCGTCAAGACGGTTCTGGGCGCCCAGTAGCAGGAGGGGCCCGCAGGGGCCGTTAACATCGAGAGCCTTCTCTGTCCACACGACCAGCCGGACAGGCAGGCAACCCGGCCCCAAGTCCTGGGCAGCGCTACCCCTGGAGGAATCGCAAATATGTGCGGAATCGTCGGCTATGTCGGCCCCAGAAAGGTCCGGCCCCTGCTGATGGAGGGGCTCGAGAAGCTCGAATATCGCGGCTAC
>Ga0207664_10002086_pt1 | contig 13149 bp, 11 predicted proteins | sample LARL83metaG_FD_184349 | JGI IMG/M metagenome (GOLD analysis project Ga0207664, IMG submission 184349) | Corn, switchgrass and miscanthus rhizosphere microbial communities from Kellogg Biological Station, Michigan, USA - LAR L8-3 metaG... | ecosystem: Host-associated > Plants > Roots >...
AGGCACGAGCAAGCTGATGGCCGTCGCGCGCGACGTGAGGACTCTCGAGGAGATCTTCACCGACGCGCGCGTCAAGGGTTTCCTCTACGCGCAGGATCTCGACACCGGCCGCGAGGTGGCCCACAACGCGGACGAACCGGTGGTGCTGGCGTCGGTGTTCAAGGTCGCCGTGCTGGTGGAGCTGTACCGCCGCGCCGCCGCGGGCGACCTCGACGTCACCGATCGGATCCGCATCCCGGTGTCGACGCGCACCGTCGGGCCGACCGGCCTCAGCGTGATGCGCGACGACGTCGAGCTCTCACTGCGCGACCTCGCGCAGCTGATGATCTCGGTCAGCGACAACACCGCCACCGACGTCCTGATGGCGCGGCTCGGTCCGCAGCGCATCCAGGCGACGGTGGAGGCGCTCGGGCTGACCGACACGGACGTCACCGGCAGCTGCGAGGTGATCCTCCGCGCCTACCGCGAGGACACCGGGCTCACCTGGGAGGAGCTCGCGGCGGGCAGACAGCCCGACCTCGCCAGCTACGAGACCAACCGCGCGCTGCACCCGCTGACCACGACCAACCGGTCCACGCCGCGCCAGTGGGCGAAGCTCCTGCGCGCGATCTGGCTCGACGAGGCGGCGCCGGCGGAGGCCTGTGCCGAGATGCGAGCCATCCTGAAAACGCAGGTCTGGCCGCACCGGTTGAGCTCAGGCTTCGGCGACGAGGCCTCGATCGGCGCCAAAACCGGCACGCTCACCGGCATCCGCAACGAGGCGGGCGTCGTCGAGCTCAAAGGCGGCGGCCGCTATGCGGTCTGCGTGTTCACGCGCTCGTTCGACTGGCTGCCGATGAAGCAGCTGGAGGCGGACCTGGTGATCGGAACCGCGGGGCGGGCCGCCGTCGAGGCGCTCCGAGCCGGCTAGCTCCTCGCTTCGGGAGGCGCTACTTCACCTTCGCGGCGAAGCGGCCCAGCTCGAGGCCGTCGACCTTGCCGTCCGGCCCGCGAGAGAACAGGAACTGCATGCCCTTGCCCGGCCCGTCGACGACCATCCCGCCGTCGCCGGGCGTGATCTTCGCCGCAAGCTCCGGGGTCGGCGGTGGTTTCTCGCCCTCGGCGATCAGTGCCTTCACGGTCGCCGGTTTGAGTTTCGACTGCAGCACCAGGTGGTCGCCTTCGACCCGGCACTCCAGCCAGACCGCGTCGGTCTCGTAGGTGCCGGCGAACTCCTGCAGCTGAGCCGAGGTCAGGTCGAGCGGCTCCGGCTCGCCCGGTTCCTCGAGGCCGAGGAAGCGCTCGAACGCCCACTTGACGACCTCGGCTTCCAGCCGCGATCCGCCCGGCTGCGAGTTGGTCATGACCGAGATCGCGAAGCCGCGCTCGGGCGCCAGGTGGAAGGCGTGGTTCTGGCCGTGCGTGTTGCCACCGTGGTCCACGAGCTGGATCCCGTCGCGCTCGGTCAGGAACCAGCTGATGCCGCAGTACTCGGGGTTGCCCGGGCGGGGAACGCGGACCGTCGGTTTGCGCATGCGCAGCAGCGTCGCCTTTTTCAGCAGCCGCTTGCCGGTGGCGCTGCGGCCGTCGCCGAGGTGGAAGCGGGCGTACTTGAGCTGGTCGCGGACCGTTGACGAGAGACCGCCGGCCGGATTGCCGTTGCGGGCCATGTGCAGCGGCCGCGCGACCTCGACGTGGTCGTCGCGGTTGACGTGCCCGACGGCGAAGCGGCGCGTCGCGACATCGTTGACCGAGTAGAACGACTCCGTCATCCCGACCGGGTCGAGCAGCAGGTCCTGCATCGCCGCTTCGAAGGTCTGGCCCGTGACCTTCTCGAGCACCCGGCCTGCCAGGGAAAGCGAGACGTTGTTGTAGGAGTGGCGCGTTCCGAGCGGGAAGCGCTGCTCGAAGCCGGCCATCGCCCGGACCAGGTTGGCCAGCGAGTCGTCGCCTTCGCCGGTGCTCTGGTACTGGTCGCCGTCCCAGCCAGCGGTGTGGTTCAGCAGGTGGAGGATGGTCGCCTCGCGCTCTGCCTGCTTGTCTTTCAGCCGCAGCTCGGGGACGTGCTGCTTGACCTTGTCCTCGAGCCTCAGCTTTCCCTGGTCGACCAGGCGCATGATCGCTGTCGCCGTGTAGGTCTTGCCTGTCGAGCCCGTCTGGAAGAGCGTGTGGTCGTCCACCGGCAGCGGGTTCTCGACCGAGGTCACGCCGGCCACGTGGTAGCGCTCCTCGCCTTCGAAGAAGATGCCCACCGCGATGCCGGGGACGGCGTGCTTCTTGATGCCCTTCTTCAGGAGCTCCTCGAGGTTCCCTCGCCGGCTCTTCGTCTTCGGCGTGTTCTTCTTCCCAGCCATCAACCGTTGCTCGAGGGGCGGTAGACGGAAACCTCAGCGAAGTTCTTCCAGGCCGTCCACCAGTCGGGCCCCGTCACGACGATCCGGCGCTCGCCGGCGACCTCGACCCCGGGTCGCCAGCGGAAGTCGTCGAAGGCGCGCGTGTTCTGGAACAGCACCTCGATCTCGCAGGGCCTGCCGGGGTCGTAGGGCTTGGCGCCGGCCAGCTGGCCGATGGCCTCCGCCGCGGCGTTCTCGATCATGCGCCGCGCCCGCTTCGGTGGGATGAGAACGCCGCTGACGGCGCCGATGCCCTGCTTCACGGCCACCGGCAGCACCTGCGGGCCGAGCAGCTCAGCGGTCTGCCGGCAGACCGCCTCGTCGCCGGTCACCAGCACCACCGGGCAGTCGAAGGCGCCGCAGAGGGCCGCGTTCACGCCCGGCTCGCCCACCAGGACACCGTTGAAGCGGAGCTCATGCCACTGGGAGCCGAAGACGGTGTGGTTCATGATCCCGTCGGACGTCCCGGCGCGGGCGTGCATGCCGACCAGGAAGGCCGCGTCGCAGCCCAGCTCCAGCGGACCCGTGTACTGCGGGATCCGCTCCTGCACGACATAGGTGCAGCGCTCGTCCAGCTCCTCCGGGATCAGCGAGTTGAAGCTGTAGCCGCCGCCGGCGCCGTGCCAGTCCATCACCCAGACGTCGTCGGCGCCGCCGGCGAAGGCTCCTCGGATCGCGGCGTTGACGTCGGCTGTGTAGAGGCGGCGGCCCTCCTCGTACATCGGCTGGCCGGCCGAGACCTGCTCCCAGCGCACGATGCCGGAGACGCCCTCCATGTCGGAGATGATCAGGACGCGCACGCTGCCGGTCAGCTCCTGGGTGTCGAGCGCAGCCCGATGTGCAGGTAGGTCCTCCCGTCCGCCTGCTCCGTGAAGACCACCGGAACGTCCACCGGCGCGCCCGGCACGCGGGTGAGGAACACGCCTTCGCGAACGGCCGTCAGCGAGAGGGTCAGCGGCGGCCCGGGCTGCGCACCCCCGTAGGCGCGCATGGTGGTCAGCGTCAGCCACAGGGAGCCGTCGGTCTCCTGCACGTCCAGCCGCTGGTCGATCCGCGGGTAGGTCCCCGCGTATCGGGTCAGGTCCAGATCGGGTGGCGTCTCCGGCGCAACCGGAGCCTCGACCTGCGTCTCGACGCCGAACCGCTCCCGGAAGAGGCGGCTCACGATCTCGCGCGTGCGCACGCGTCCGAAATCTGAGCTGGTCAGCACCGCGACCGCCGCGTTGCGGTCGGGGATGAGGGTGAGCTGCGAGGTCTGCCCGGCAACGTTGCCGCCGTGGCCCGGCAGAGCACGGCCGTCGCTCCACTCCAGCTCGAAGCCGAGGCCCCAGGCCTGCGCGTGCGAGGGCTGCGGCAGGACCACCTGCGTCTCGAACATCTCCGGGAAGGGCGAACCGAGGTGGTGGCGCGCGAAGGCCAGGAGGTCCACGACGCTGGCGGAGATGATCCCGCAGGGCCCGGAACCGCGGTTCGCCCACCAGCGCTCGATCGGCTTCACCGTGCCCGCCTCGGCGTCGGTCGAGTGGCCGACCGCGTGGCGCCGCAGGAGCACGTCCTCGGGCAGCGTCACGGTGTTCTTCAGCTCGAGCGGCTCGATCAGCCGCTCGCGCAGGGCCGCATCCCAGGTCTGGCCGCTGATGTGCTCGACCAGGCGGCCGAGGACGACGTAGCCCGCGTTCGAATACGAGTGGAGCAGCCCCGGCGTGTAGACCGGCTGCTGGTCTGCCAGCGCGGTCACGTAGCGCTGCACCGCGTCGTCGCCGCGCCCGCCGTCGAAGCCGAAATCGCCAGGAATGCCGCTGGTGTGCGCCAGCAGGTGCCGTGGCGTGATCGCCTTGGTGGCGGCGGCGTCGGCGAGGCGGAAGCCGGGCAGTTGGGAGACCAGCGGCGCGTCGAGGTCGACGCGGCCGTCCGCCACCAGCTGCATGACCAGCGTCGCCGTCCAGAGCTTGGTGATGGACGCGATCCGAAACAGCGTGTCGGGCGTGACGACCGAGCCGTGCGCCGGGCTCGCCACGCCGCTGGACCAGACCTCGACGGCGCCGTTTTCGAGGACGCCGAGGGAGATGCCGGGGACCTGCTCCAGGCCGGACGCAGAGGTCAGTTCGTCGAGCTCGGCCTGGAGGTCGAGCTCCGCGAGGGTGCTCATGGCCGCGACGTTAGCTGGCCGAGAGCTGGCGCCAATTGGGGACTTGCACAAATTTGGAGATGAGACACCACATCGCCTATGTTCCATTCAGTGACTTTGACCCGGCGGATGGTGGCCGCCGTCGTGACGCTCTTCGCCCTCGGTGTCGCCGTGCCTGTCGGCGCCGTGACCGGCACCCTGCCGCCGCAGGCGGCGCCGGCCGTCGTCAACCCCGACGAGCCGCTGCCGGGTACTGCCAAGAACGTCACCCTGGTCGGCCACCTGGCGCCTCCCGGGGCCAACACCAGCACCCCCGCCGGCGAATATGCCGCGCTCGGCCTCGCCGGCAACTGCGCCTACATCGCCAGGCGCAACTTCAACTCCACCGGCCAGGCGAACAACGGACTCGGCGTCCAGATCGTCGACGTCTCGAACCCGGCCGCGCCGGTCTACAAGGGCACGATCCCGAACACCGGGTTCCAGGACTCGACGGCCCGCGAGCTGCGCGCCATCGCGCAGTACAGGCTGCTGATCATCCTTCACTACTCGAAGTTCACCGGCGGCGGCGTCAACGAGCAGCTGGACCAGAGCAACGCGGTGTCCACCGGCGGGTCGAACATCATGCAGGCGTTTCGCATCAACCCGGACTGCAGCACGTCGCACCTCGCCGACTACAACATGGGGCCGCTCAAGCCGCACGAGTTCTACACCTGGCTCGACCCGCAGCGGCCGGGCCGCGTCATCGCCTACATCACGACTCCGTTCGGTCCGGGCGAGATGGAGGTCGTCGACTTCAGCTCCTGTTCGGCGCTGGCGGGCCATCCGGCTCCCACCAGCTGCACGCCGCAGCTGCTGACCCTGTGGGACGGCGCCTATCCGCAGGCCGCCACCGCCGGCTGCTCCAACTCCTGCATCGGCAACTACCTGCACTCGCTGTCGATCTCGCCCGACGGCCGCACCGGCCTGATGGCCTTCTGGAACGGCGGCTTCTTCACCGTCGACACCTCGCAGATCGCGGACGACCAGCCGAACCCGGTCGTGGTCGGCGAGGCTTCGACCTCTCTGCGAGACGACTGGAGCACCAAGGGCACCGGTCAGGGCGGCGACGCCCACTCGGCGGTCTGGGTGCCTGCGGACCTGTCACGCAACTCGGTCAAGCCGTACGTGGTGCTCACAGACGAGGACTACCTGGGCATCGGCGACTGCCCGTTCGGCTGGCTGCACATCGACCAGCTGCAGGCGATCGCCCCCGGCGTGAACCGGCCCATCCCGCTGAGCTCCTACGGGCTCAAGGAGAACCTGCTCCAGCAGGAGGCCGAGCTGATCACCAACGCGGGTGGCCAGACCTCGCGGCTCAACGCCGCGCTGGGCGATCCCGCCACGTGCTCCGGGTTCACCCGCGACCACCCAGGTTTTATGGCCAACGACCCGGCCTGGCCCGGCGGCATGATCCCGGCGAACACCTTCTCGGCGCACAACCCGACGACCCTGCCGGACCTGGTCCTGACCACCTGGTACGGCGGCGGCTTCCAGGTCGTCAACATCCATGACCCGGCGCACCCCAGCGAGGGCGGCTACTTCGTACCCAAGCCGGAGCCGGCGGTCGCCGAGGAGATGGACGACTCCTCGGGCACATTCCTCGGCTGCTACTTCCCGCAGGCGCCCGCCGCGAGCAACGGGAACAACAACTGCTCCATCCGCGACGCCAACCAGAACACCGTCAACTACACGGTCAACCCGCAGGTGGAGGGCTGGAGCTACCCGATCGTCAAGGACGGCCTGATCTACTTCGTTGACAACCGCAACGGCCTCTACATCGTGTCCTACGACGGCAAGTACGGCAGCGAGGTCGGCAAGACGAAGTTCGCCGAAGGGAACAGCAACAACGATGCGCAGCTGCTGGGCCTTCACGGGCCGCGCGCTGCGGCGGGCTCGGTCGCGAAGACCGCAACTTCGGGTCAGCCGGCGGCTGCGACCGCCGCCCGGTCGCTCAGCGCGCGAGCAGCGGCGCAGAAGCTCCCGGTGGTGCCCGCGTGGCCGCTTGCCTTGCTGCTGCCACTGCTCATCATCGCCGGCGCGGTCGGCCTCCGACTGCTTCGACGGCGCTAGGAGAGATAGGTCTCTCCCCCGCTTGACGGGGGCAGTCCCGCCCAAGGCGGGGAGGGGGGCGGTCTAGAACCTCCCAATCGAAGAGTGAACCCCGCCCCCTCCGGCGCTGCGCGCCACCTCCCCGTCAAGCGGGGAGGAGACGTTGCGACCAGGATAGGTAGGCAATGGAGAAGACCAAGGTCGCCGACCCCAAGGTCCGCTGTGGGACCTGCCGGTTCTTCGACGGCACCACCTGGTGCCGGCACTGGAACTTCTTCACCACGTCAGACTCGCCGCCCTGCCGCTTCTACAAGGCGGCCCAGCCCGGAACTCGACCTGCGCGCGGCCCGAGCGGTAGTGAGGGTGCGCGCTCGTAGTCTCGTCCTCATGAAGGAAGCGAAGAGAAACCGACTGCCGGACGAGAAGTTCGCCTTCCCGAAGGAGCGCAAGGAACCCATCAACGACGCCTCCCACGTGCGCAACGCGGTGGCGCGCTTCGACCAGGTCGAGGGCGTGAGCGACAAGGAGCGGGACGCCGCCTGGCGGCGGATCCGAGCCGCCGCTCGCAAGTTCGGCGTGGACATCGACGTTCGCGGCTGGCGCTCCCTGATGAAGGGCGGCCGCAGCGGACGGCGACGGGCTACCTGAAACCCGGATCGCGCTGAGCCCTGCGCTATGGTGGCGCGGTGTCCGCCATGCAGAAGGGCTCGATGCCCAAGCCAGGCGCCGAGGCGCTGGCGGCGTTCGACTCGATCGTGCCCGCCGCGCCCGGCGTCACCAAGCGTCCGATGTTCGGCAACCGCGCGGCCTTCGTGAACCGGAACATGTTCGCGGGGCTGTTCGGGGACGGCCTGTTCGTGCGCCTTCCCGAGCCGCGCCTGCAGCAGCTGCTGGCCCAGGGCGGGCGGCCGTTCGAGCCGATGCCAGGACGTGCGATGAAGGGCTACGCGTTCGTCCCCGACGGCTGGCTGGCCGATCCCCAAAGCGCCGCGCCGCTCCTGGCTGAAGCGCTTCAATACGCGTCGGGACTGCCGCCCAAGAAGTAGCGCCTCCCACACTTGTCGGGCGTTATCGATCTCAGACGTTGCTATAGCGGCGATCGCTGATTAGGATCGGCGCAACAGGCGGCACGTGCCGTCCCAGAAAGGCGGGAGGCGACAGTCCAAGTTCGATGATCCACGACTACGCGTCATCGCGCAGCCCTGAGCCGGGTGCGCTCGCCGCGGGTCCGCCCGAGACCGTGGCGAGCCTTGCCGAAGACGCCGAACGGTTCAACACGCAGCGGGAGTCGATTCGCCGCTACTGCTACGCCTTTCTGCGCAACGAGGATGACGCGGAGGACGCGGTCCAGCTCACGCTCGAACGGGCGCTCCGCTACGGCACGATGCACAAGGATGGCAGCCGCTGGCTCATCGCCATCGCGCGCAATGTCTGCCGCGACCTGATCGCCGCGCGGCGCGGCGAGGTTCCTCTCGACGACGAGATCGGCATCCGGCACGGCAGCAACGGCGATCCCGAGCACCAGGTTGCGACGCGGCATGCGCTCGTCGGCGCGCTCGAGGCGCTCACGCCGACCGAGAGGCGCGCGGTCGGCGCCAGCTGGCTACTGGACCAGACGTCGTATGACGCGGCGCGCTCGGTCGGCCTGGCCCACCAGACGCTGCGAGTCCACCTGGCGCGCGCACGCAAGAAGCTGGCCCTCTACCTCGACGACCTCGAGCAGGCCACCGCGGGCTTCCTGCCCTGGCTGCTCCAGCTCCCGCACCGTGGGGCCAGGCGCCTGGCCGCCGCCTCGGGCCGCGACGCCACCTGGACGGATCGCCTGGTCGCCTTCTCGGCGCCGGCGCTCGCGCTCGCGGTGACCATCGCGTCGGTCGCGGTCGTCGCCGGCCACAGCCCGGCGCGGACGGCCTCCACCGGACACAGCGCCGGCCCCGCGGCTCCGCTGACGCTGCCGCACCCGCGCGACGCGGTGTCCACCGGCGCTGCCTCGGCGGCCCCGAGCGGTTCGAGCGTCGCGCCCGCGGACCTGGTCGGCGGTCTCCATTCGGTGCTGAGTCCGGGCCGGCCGGGCGACGCCTATGTGGACGACGTGCAGCCCTCGCCCAACTACTCGACCGACCACACGCTGTTCGCCTCGGCGACCGACTCCGCGTGCCAGGGCAACGCCGCCTGCGGCGAGCTGTTCGTCAGCCACGACGCCGGTCACACATGGACGAATCTCCAGACGATCGGGCTGCAGCCGCACGCGCAGCTCCTGCTACCGGCGCCATCCTTTGCGAGCGGCGTCTTCTACGCGTTCGGCGCCGCCGGGCTCCAGATGACCACCTCGGCGGGCAAAGGCTTCGCGACCCTGGTCGCCGACCTGCCCGGCTACGCCGGAGTGATGCCGCCGGGCTCGTCGACGTACGTCTCCGTCGCCAACGTGGACCTTTGGAACTTCGCGGCCGCGCCGGTGCCCGGCCTCGAAGGCGCCTACTTGCCAGGCATGACCGCCGCGGGCTCTGCGGTCCCGGTCCAGACGGCCGCGGGCTGGACCCTGCTGCAGCCGGTCCAGGGCGCTACCGGCCCCGACTCGATCGTCGTCTGTGGCGGCGGCGGCGCCTGTCAAGTGGGCGGCACGCTGCCCTGGTCCGGGAACCAGGTGAAGCTCGTGCCGGCCTGGACGGGGCCAAACGTGCTGGCCCTGGTGCAGGACGGCGCGGCCATCTCGTACGACGCCGGGCGCACCTTCAAGGCACTGAGCCTCCCGGCCGGCGCCACCGTCCTGGACGGCGCGTTGGTCTCACAGCGCGTCGTGCTGGTGGTGCACACCGCCTCGGGTCGCGCCCTGCTCACCAGCGACGACGCCGGCAGCACCTGGCATTCTGCCGTCCAGAGTTCGGCTCAGTCTCAGCCCCGTCTGCTCCGGCAGGTTGGGCCGGATGCCTTGCTCCTGGAGATGGTGCGGAACGGCAACCCCGCAGGGCTCGCAGGGTACGACTGCTCGGGCGACGCCGGGACCACCTGGGGAGCCTGCTAGGTCCCGATCTTCCCCTGGTAGGCGTAGTGCACTTCGCCGAGCAGGTACACCGTCGTGATGCCGCTTCCCAGGCACTGCTGGGTGGGCGCCGCCGGCGAGCTGTAGACACTGGTGTCGGGAACGAAGCTGCCGGTCGCCGTCCACGTGAAGCTCGCCGATTCGCTCTGGAACACCCACTCCTGAGCCGCGAGGGTGCCGAAGCCCGTCGTGGTGATGCCCTGATACACATCGTCGATGTCAGCGCTCATCAGCAGATCGACCAGTTCAGTACAGCTCGCGGTGAGGGCGAAGCCCCCACCCTGCCAGGTCATGTAGGACCCGAAGGCCGAGGTGCAGCTCTCCGCCGCGCTGTCGAACGAGTACGGAACGCTGGTGGCCGGCGTGGTGTGGATGCCGTTGGTGAACGTGAGCGTCGCGTGCACCGTGCAGACACCCGAGTCCTGGTTCGGTGCGGCCTGTGCCAGCGGCGACAGGATGAACGTGCCCACCGCCAGCGTTGACGCGCAGACCAACGCGAACACATGACGCGCCTTGGGTCGCCGTCCGCTCATCCCCGCACTCCCGGGGCGAAGAGTAGGCGCTGGCGGCTTCCCTGACAAGGGCTGTAGCGGGATTTCTCCCAGGAGCGCGGGCGGGTAAGCAATGCGCGCCCTCGGTTGGTCTCTTGTACAGAAGGCTTTGAGAAGAACGACTCGAGCGCTGATAGGTGCGCTGCTGGCCACGCTCGTGGCGAATGCCGCCGCCGGTGCGGCGCCCGCCTCGGCCGCCGGGGTTCTCCCGTTCGTCTGGGTGGGCGCGGTGCACCTGGCCCCGTACCCGTGCAACGGGCCCGGTGCACCGAGCGCCACTTTCCTTCTAAGCCCCAGCAGCCACTACGGCGCCGACTGCGTAGCGGTGCCAGTGGCGCTGGAGACCTTCCAGGCGTCACTTACCGGGCTGGTCCAGTACGACGAGCCTTGTCCTGGGCCGGTCGTCGGTGGCGCGTTCGGCGGGGAGACGATCTGGGCCAAGGCCGGAACCTTCGAGTGGTATCGCGTCGGCCTGGTGGCGGTGGTCACGGTGTTCGACGCCGGGTCGCCGCTTCCCACCGGAGGCGGTGTCGGCACTTTCATGCCCTTGGATCCCATCCCGCCCGGGAGTTGCCTCGCCGGCGGAACGATGGACGCCGAGATCGCGGTCATCGGCGCCGACTAGCGCCAAATCGGCACCCACCGAAAGAAATCTCGTCGCGGGGTAAGCAATCCACCCCTCTCGACCGGTCTGTTGTTCAGAGAAGGGTGGGAGGCGCCCAGGGCCCAGGGCGACTGCGATCCCAGATCACAACAAATCAGGAGGTACTCCCTTGATCGGATCTCGGGTTTCTCGACTCGTTCGGCTCGTAACGGCCGGCGGCGCGGTCGCCATTGCGGCGCTCTCGCTGACATCGATGCCGGCTTCGGCCGCAGGTGCTGAGGTTGGGGCGATTGCCACGACCGTGCACCTCGCCCCGTACCCGTGCACGGGGCCGCAGGCTGCGTCACCGACCAACCTGCTGAACCCCAACAACACGTACTCCAGCGACTGCTCGGTTACGCCGGTTGCCCTCGCCTCGGTGGCGGCCGGGACGGCCGGCACGGGCGTCGACCTGGTCGGCTTCAACGGTGCGGTGTCCTACGACGAGCCCTGCCCGGGCCCGGTCGAGGGCGGCGCGTGGGGCCAGATCCACGTCGGCTCTCAGAACGCCAACTTCCAGTGGTTCCGCGTCGGCCTGACCGCGGTGATCACGCTCTTCGACAACGGCCAGGCCACCCCGAGTGGTGGTGGTGCGGCCGTCTTCGCGCCCCTGCCGACCACCGTGCCGGGCAGCTGTCTGGCCGGCGGTGCTCTCGACGCCGCGATCCTTTCCGTGGCGGTGGACAGCTAAGCCAAGGTACCCAGTCAAGCCAAGGGCGGGGCGTTCGCGCCCCGCCCAACCTACCAAGACCAATAAAACGTGGGAGAGAATCGAGAATTGAGAAGAGCGCTGCTGGCGCTCATGGCGGTGGCTGCTTGCCTCACCGTCGCCCTGACATCGGCTCCGCGGATCGTGTCCGCCGAGCCGGGTGGGGGCGTCACCGCACTGAGCGCCCAGATCCCCGATGCCGGGTGCTTCGAGTCGCTGGCGGCCGTCGATCCTATGACGCACACCTTCCTGACGCTGCGCGACAACCGGAACTTCCAGGTGTCGAAGTGCGGCGACCTCCCCTCGGGGTTCGGCATCTGGCTGCAGGCGACACCGGAGTCGACCCTGCGACCGGGTCCCGCGATCCGCATCGACCTGCCGCTGTTCCAGCTGCCGCCGGGAAACTCTTCCTACAACGCGCTGTTCGCGATGCGTGTCGACCCCAAGCGGCACCAGCTGCTGGTGCTCTACCGAGGCTTCGATCCGAGCGCGGTCGGCGGCAGCGGGTGCTGGGCCAACCGGGTCGCCGTCTTCGATCTCGGTCGCCTCGCCGGTAGGCCGGGCACCCTCGAGCCGGCGCGCACGATCGACGTTCCCACGTCCGTCGACCCAAGCGCCCCCGGCGCGCCGGTGTCGTCGAGCGACCCGACCAACATCCTGGACACGGGTGTCCTGGCGCCGGCCTGCCTCCACATCCTCAACCTGAACGACCTGATCGTGGACCCGGCCACCGGCGCGATTGACATTCTCGGCAGCAACGCCGGTGATGGCATCAGCCAACCGGTCTCAACGCATGGACCGGGCGCACAGGCGCCCTACCTCTTCCATTTCGACTCGAGCGGCGCACTGCGCTGGACCGTCCAGCTCGGACAGTGCACGTCCACGCTCGGCAGTGGGCCCAGCGGTGCCGAGCCCACCCTCCTGCGCACCTCGATTGGCGGCCATTCCCTACTGGCGGGCGGCTGCCTGTACGCGCACGGCGTGTACACCGGAGGCAACCAGGGCGGGGTGTCGCTGCCGACGGGAGGATCGATGGCGGCCTGGGTGCTCACGCTCGACGCGCAGGGCGTGCCGTCCGGTCAGCCGGCGTACTACGTGGGCCGACCAGGAGTCAGCTACGTGGTGGCCGACGGGCCCGACCAGAGGCTTCTCTTCGTCGCGACCGCCCCGACCAGTCAGACAGCCTCCAGCGCGGCGGGTCCGACGGCCGTCATCTTCGACCTGCGCCATGTCGCCTATATCGGCGCCCCCACGATCGCGGCCAATTCCTCGACCCAGCCGGTTCTGGCGGTAGCAGGCGGCCGCTGGTACAGCGCCGACCAGCGCGGACTCTACCTGGGACAGGCCACCTCGACCCCGCCTGGAGAAGGGCAGAGCTTCGAGGCCTACTCCTGCCCAACCGTGACCATGCTGGCCGATCCGGTCACCCACCTCCTGTTCATGCGCACGCTCACGGGGTGCCGTGACAACGCGGTCCAGGCTCCCTACTTCCAGGTTTGGCGCGATGACACGAGCGTGGCGCCGCAGGCCTCGGCCCCCAACCCTGACTCCTTCACCCAGCAGATCGCGGAGCAGACCGGCGTAACCGACAGCCAGTTCCTTGGCCACGCGGAAGGCA
>Ga0207664_10002087_pt1 | contig 13143 bp, 8 predicted proteins | sample LARL83metaG_FD_184349 | JGI IMG/M metagenome (GOLD analysis project Ga0207664, IMG submission 184349) | Corn, switchgrass and miscanthus rhizosphere microbial communities from Kellogg Biological Station, Michigan, USA - LAR L8-3 metaG... | ecosystem: Host-associated > Plants > Roots >...
CCGATCCGAAGGGGCGCGGCATAGGCCTTAGGTCATGCCTGCGACATTCAGCGCATCGACACGCCCAGTTCCTGCAGCAGCCACGGGGCCGGATAGACCTTGTCCATCAGCCAGCGCATGTAGCGCATGTCGACGTGGATCGCCCGTTTGTAGCGCGGGTCGAACATCCAGCTGGCGCTGACCGCTTCCCAGTTGCTGTCGAAGTTGAGGCCGACCAGTTCGCCCTTCGCGTTCAGCACCGGCGAACCGGAGTTGCCGCCGGTGGTGTCGAGGTTGCTGAGGAAGTTCACCGGCATGACGCCGGACTTCGGGTCCGGGTAGCCGGCGTAGTCGGTCTTGGCGATCGCGTCCAGCAGCGGCTTCGGCGCATCGAACGGCGCGATGCCGGTGTTCTTCTCGACAATGCCGGCGGTGCTGGTCAGCGGCTCGTAGCCCACCGCGTCGCGTGCCTTCAGCGGGGTGACCTTGCCGTAGCTCACGCGCAGGGTGGAGTTCGCATCCGGATACACCGCGCGGCCCTGCTGTTCGCGATAGGCGATCAAGGCCTGCATGTAGTCCGGACGCAGGCGCAGCAGTTCCCCCTCGTAGACCTTGCGCTCATCGTCGATGCGCAGCAGCGCCGGCTGCAGCTTCGCGGCCAGTTGCAGCAGGCTGTCATCGGCCGACGCCAGCGTTGCCGCGTCGGCATTCATCCAATGCAGACGCTGCGCTTCATCGCCGAGCACGGTGGTGGCGTAGACACGATCCAGCGTGGCCGCCAGCTCGGCGGCGGTATGGCCAAACGCAGCGTCGAATTCGCTCACGTGCTGCGTGGTGGGCAATTGCTGGTAGCGCGCCAACAGCGCCGTCAGCAGGCGCTTCTCGACCGCCGGGTCATAGCGGCGCTGAACCTGGCGCAGGCCGCTGGCGATCAGTGCCTCGTCGCGCTGCTGGTAGCCGTCCTCCCGTTCGGCATCGGGCCTGGTGCGTTCGTGCGCCAGCCGCTGCAAGCGCAGCGCCGAACGCATCAACTGCGTCTGCGACTGGATCAGGCCGAACAGCAGATCGCGCTCGCGGTTGGCCTTGCCCTCGGCAATCCGCTCCATCACTGCGTCGATCTGCGGGCGCAACGACTTTGCCGTGGCCTGCTTGTCGAGCCAGGCGAGCATCGCCATTTCATCCTGTTGCCGCGCACGGACGGCATCGCTGCGCGTCAGTCCTTCCAGCTCGCCGCTGTAGCGCTTGATGCCGTTCTTCAGCGATTGCAGCTGCGAGGCGTAACGGATCCTGGCCTGCGCGTCCTTTTCGCCGGCGTCCTCGATGACTTCCTGCAGCTGCTTCATGGCCGCGATGGCCGTGGGCAGCCGCCACTGGACCTGGTCGGCGAATTCGGCGGCGCTGCGGTGGCGGTAGGTGATGCCGGGATAGCCGGCCAGCATCACGTAGTCGCCGGCGTTGACGCCCTCGCGGGCGATCTGCAGGTGCGCGGGCGGCGTGTACGGCTTGTTGTCCTTCGAATAATCCGCCGGCTTGCCGTCCGGCCCGACGTAGGCGCGCAATACGGTGAAGTCACCGCTGTGGCGCGGCCACATGAAGTTGTCCACCTCGTCGCCGTAGTTGCCGATCGCGCGCGGCGGCGCGTAGACCAGCCGCACGTCGCGCAGCTCCAGCTGCTTCACCAGGTAGAAATCGCGGCCGTAGAACATGTTGGCGATGCTGCAGCGCATGCCGGCTTCGCGTTCGCAGTCGGCGACCAGCGCCTTGCTCGCCGCGTCCACGGCATCGTAGTAGGCGCGGCCGGTCTTGCCGCGGGCATGCGCCAGCACCCGCTCGGTGACCGGCTCGAAACCGACCGTGACGCGCAGCCTGAAATCCGGATTGGCCGGCAGCTCCTCGCCGCGGCTGGCCGCCACGTAGCCCTGCTCGATCAGGTTGCGCTGCGCGTTGCTGTTGTACTGGATCACCCCGAACGCGACGTGATGGTTGGTCAGCACCAAGCCCTGGTCGCTGACGAAGGCACCGGTGGCGCCGCCGACCTTGACCACCGCGCTGAGCGGTGGGCGGGTCAGCTCGGCCAGTGCGGCCGGGTCGCCGCGATAGCCGGCGGCCTTCAGTTGCTGGCTGATCGACGGCAGCTGCGAGGCCATCCACATGCCTTCGTCCGCCTGCGCCAGCGGACTGAACGACATCGCCACCGCAGTGGACCACAGCACTCTCTTCAATCGCATCGCCAGCCCTCGCGCCATCGCATGAACTTGCGACCATAGATTGCCGAGGCGCCCCGGGCAAGGCGCCGGTACGGAACGGCCAACACGGGCGAGGCTCTATAATCGCGGTTTCCCCGCCCGCTATCCGGGCCAACCGATGGATTGCCCATGCCGCAGACGATGAAAGCCCTGGTCAAGCGCAAGCCCGAACAGGGCATCTGGATGGAAGAAGTGCCGTTGCCCGTGGTCGGCCCGAACGAGGTGCTGATCAAGATCGAGAAGACCGCGATCTGCGGCACCGACCTGCACATCTACAAATGGGACGAGTGGAGCCAGCGCACGATCAAGCCCGGCCTCACCATCGGCCACGAATTCGTGGGGCGCATCGTCGAGGTCGGACCGGGCGTGACCGGCTACAAGATCGGCGACCGCGTTTCCGCCGAAGGCCACATCGTCTGCGGCCATTGCCGCAACTGCCGTGCCGGCCGCCAGCACCTGTGCCCGAACACGATCGGCATCGGCGTGAACCGCAACGGCGCGTTCGCCGAATACATGACCATGCCGGCCTCGAACCTGTGGCCGATCCCCGATCAGATCCCGTCCGAACTGGCCGCGTTCTTCGACCCGTACGGCAATGCCGCGCACTGCGCGCTGGAGTTCGACCTGATCGGCGAGGACGTGCTGATCACCGGCGCCGGCCCGATCGGCATCATCGCCGCGGGCATCGCCAAGCACATCGGCGCGCGCAACGTGGTGGTCACCGACGTCAACGACTACCGCCTCAAGCTCGCCGCCGACATGGGCGCCACGCGCGTGGTCAACGTGTCCCAGCAGTCGCTGCGCGACGTGGTGAAGGATCTCCACATCGAAGGTTTCGACGTGGGCCTGGAGATGAGCGGCAACCCGCGCGCCTTCAACGACATGCTGGAGTGCATGTACCACGGCGGCAAGGTCGCCATGCTCGGCATCATGCCGCGCGGCGCCGGCATCGACTGGGACAAGGTCATCTTCAAGGGCCTGACCCTTCAAGGCATCTACGGCCGGCGCATGTACGAGACCTGGTACAAGATGACCCAGATGGTGCTGACCGGTTTCCCCTTGCAGAAGGTGCTGACCCATCAGATCGCGATCGACGATTTCCAGAAGGGCTTCGACCTGATGGATGCCGGCACCTGCGGCAAGGTCGTCTGCTCCTGGGTCTGACCCGCCGTTCGGCCCTGCCGTGCGTGCCGTCCGCCGCCTCATCCGGGCGGTAGTGCGGTCGAGGCAGGGCCAGGCCGGCGAATTCACGTGGCCGGGCTTGCCGGCGCCAAGCTCTGGCCGAACGGCTTCCGTTGGTCTATTTTGCCGACCGGTTCTATAGTCATGCTGCTTGCTCGCCTGGCGGGTGCGGCTGTCACTCGCCATCGCTTGCCGGTTTGCAGCGAACGGAACGAATCGATGAGTCCCGCCGAAACCTGGAGCTGAAGATGCGTACATTGCCCCCTCTGCGCATCCTGCTGTGCGAAGACGAGCAACTGATACGCATGCTGCTGGCCGATGCGCTTTCGCACAAAGGGCACCATGTCATCGAAGCCGCGTCCGCCAGGGCGGCCTTGCAACACGACCTGGACAATATCGACATGCTGATCACCGATATCGGCTTGCCCGATGGTTCGGGGGTCGACCTGGTGCGGGCGGTGCGAGACCGCCGGCCTCACCTGCCGGTGATCTACGCCACCGGACGCGCAGACCACGGCCTGACGCTGGACGAGCATTCGGCGGCGGTGATCAAACCCTACGGCGCCGAGAAGCTGTTCGAGGCGATGGAACGCGTGACGGGCCCTGCCCCTTCCGCGTAGGAACGTTCCCCAGGCTTGCGTTGGAACCCCGCGTTGCCGCATCTGCCTTGCGTAGGGATCAGCGTGATGGCCGATTCTTGCGCCATACCGCAAAGATGATGACGGCAAACGCGCTGAGGCGCACGAGATACGCAGCGCTGCTGTCTTCAATATAGATATTGGCTGAAGCGACGGCGATCTGGCCGATGCTCAGCAAGGCAAACGCGACGGCGAAGTAAAGGAAGAGCACATCGGCCGTGCGCTTCCAGAATCGCAGGAAAAACGTGGCCGCGAGCAGGTAGCCCAGCGCCACCGCACCCGACATGAAATAGATCGCCGCCGCTGTCATTCCCCTTCCCCGTTCCAGATGAAACCGAACAGCAAGGTCGAGATGGCGGCGAGCGAGACCAGCCCGCGCAGGATGGCGAGGTCGACCTGGGGCAGCACCACCAGATCCAGCACCAGCAGCAGATTGTTGAGCGCGAGCATCGAGAAGCACAGCGTGCTCCAGAACAGCAGCCCGTTTCGGGTTCGGTGAAAGCTGCGTCCCAGCATCACCGCGCACAGGCTCGCCGCCAAAAAGCACAGCAGGTAAACCGCCGGAGCAAAATAGTGAGTCACGCTAGCCCTTCCTGAACTTGAAAGCGTCGGCAAACTTGAGCAAGTGGTTCGACTGCGAACGGATGATCATGCGGCGCACGGCATCGGGGGAACGCGCGTAAAGCGACCTCGCCGAAATCACCAGCGAGCGGACGTCCTCGGTGAAGGGAGCGTAGCGAAAACATCCGTCGGGTTCCGGCACCAGAAGGCCGGCTGCATGGAGGTCGTCGACTGCCCGGTTCACCACCAGTTCGCTGGCGCGCAATGCGGCGACCATTTCCGGAATCGACCAGCAGCGGCTGGCGTCGTCGGCCAGCAGGAACAGCAGTTCCAGCGACCAGATCGACCGGAATGTCGAGCGCAAAAATTCCGATACGTCCTTCTCAACCGGCATTACTGAGTATGTCCCTGGTGCCTGAGCGTGCGCGCAGCGTGGCCCGGCGGATGACAGGCAGACAGCGAGCTGGGGCGAAGGCTGGACATGGTAGGCCCTGAGCCGGCGGATGTGAAGGCAGGCCGAACGTCATGCCTGCCGCAACGAATGCACCCAGTGATCCGCGCCGCTTCCTTGCGGAAAGCGCGGTTTTCAGCGTGCTTCGCTAGCGGTTCTCTCGCATCGTTTTCACGTCGTCTTCACGAAGCTTAAGCCGTTTGGCCGTCCAAAACGCGAAGGCGTTGAGCCTGCGCCATCGGTACGTCATGATGGGCGAATGGTTGCGTCTTCCATGCTGGCGGCAACACCGTCATCGCTGTCTGCCGGCCGGTGCAACTGCACAACGGAGAGACTGGGCACCCCGCTCAAGAGCCCTGCACCGCATGCGTGAATCGAACGTGGCGACGCGGCAGGCTATCTCTCCGACGTCGCCCTGGTTCTGAAACCACCCTTTCCACAAGACCATCCGCTCAGCACTTCTCGCGAGTCTTTCCCATGTCGACAATGGAATCCGCAGTCAACAACGATATCGTCCGGGAATCCCTGGATCGCCGCGAGCTGATCGCCGCGTTCCGACGATTGCGCCGCGGAGATTTCCACGTTCGCCTGCCCGACGACCTCACCGGGCAGGACGCGGAGCTGGCGCAGCTGTTCAACGAAGTCGTCGGCCTCAACGAGCAGATGGCGCAGGAGTTCCAGCGGCTCTCGATGGTGGTTGGCAAGGAAGGCAAGATCACCCAGCGCGGACGCGTCAACAACGCCACGGGCGGTTGGGAAAGCGCGATCCACGCGGTGAACGAACTGATCGACGACATGGTGCAGCCCACCGCCGAAGTGGCGCGCGTGATCGGTGCCGTGGCCAAGGGCGACTTGTCGCTGTCGATGACGGTGGAAATCGACGGGCGCCCGTTGCGCGGTGAATTCCTGCGCATCGGCAAGGTGGTGAACACCATGGTCGAGCAGCTCGCCTCGTTCGCCTCCGAGGTGACCCGCGTGGCGCGCGAGGTCGGCACTGAAGGCAAGCTCGGCGGCCAGGCCACGGTGAAGGGCGTGGCGGGTACCTGGAAGGACCTCACCGACAACGTCAACGCGATGGCCACCAACCTCACCGGCCAGGTGCGCAACATCGCCGAGGTGACCACGGCAGTGGCTTCGGGAGACTTGTCCAAGAAGATCACCGTGGAGGTGAAAGGCGAGATTCTCGAGCTGAAGAACACCATCAACGTGATGGTCGACCAGCTCAATTCGTTCGCTTCCGAGGTGACCCGCGTCGCGCGCGAAGTGGGTACCGAGGGCAAGCTCGGCAGTCACGCGCGGGTGCCGGGCCTGGCCGGTTCCTGGGCCGACCTCACCGACAACGTCAACGCGATGGCCGGCAACCTCACCGTGCAGTTGCGTGACGTGTCGAAGGTGGCCACCGCGATCGCCACCGGCGACCTCACGCAAAAGATCACCGTCGACGTGAAGGGAGAAATCCTCCAGATCAAGGACGTGATCAATACCATGGTGGACCAGTTGAACGGCTTCGCCTCGGAGGTGACGCGCGTGGCGCGCGAGGTCGGCACCGAGGGCAAGCTCGGCGGCCAGGCGGTGGTGCCCGGCGTGGCCGGCACCTGGAAGGACCTCACCGACAACGTCAACCTGATGGCCGACAACCTCACCGGCCAGGTGCGCAACATCGCCGAGGTGACCACCGCCGTGGCTTCGGGCGATCTGTCGAAGAAAATCACGGTGGACGTCAAGGGCGAGATCCTCGAACTGAAGAACACCATCAACACCATGGTGGACCAGTTGAACGGCTTCGCGTCCGAGGTGACGCGCGTTGCGCGCGAGGTCGGCACCGAGGGCAAGCTCGGCGGCCAGGCCCTGGTGCCCGGCGTGGCCGGCACCTGGGCCGACCTTACCGACAACGTCAACCTGATGGCGGCCAACCTCACCGGCCAGGTGCGCAACATCGCCGAGGTCACCACCGCGGTGGCGCGCGGCGACCTTTCGAAAAAGATCACGGTGGAGGTCAAGGGCGAGATCCTCGAGCTGAAGAACACCATCAACGTGATGGTCGACCAGCTCAACGGCTTCGCTTCCGAGGTGACGCGCGTGGCGCGCGAAGTGGGCTCCGAGGGCAAGCTCGGCGGCCAGGCGCGGGTGGAAGGCGTCGGCGGTACCTGGAAGGACCTGACCGACAACGTGAACCTGATGGCCGGCAACCTCACCGGCCAGGTGCGCAACATCGCCGAGGTCACCACCGCGGTGGCGCGCGGCGACCTGTCCAAGAAGATCACCGTCGACGTCAAGGGCGAAATCCTCGAGCTGAAGGACACCATCAACGTGATGGTCGACCAGCTCAACTCGTTCGCCTCCGAGGTGACCCGCGTGGCGCGCGAAGTCGGCTCCGAGGGCAAGCTGGGCGGCCAGGCGCAGGTGATCGGCGTGGGCGGCACCTGGAAGGACCTCACCGAAAACGTCAACGCAATGGCCGCCAATCTCACTGGCCAGGTGCGCAACATCGCCGCGGTGACCACGGCGGTGGCGTTGGGCGACCTGTCCAAGAAGATCACCGTAGACGTGAAAGGCGAGATTCTCGAACTGAAGAACACCATCAACACCATGGTCGACCAGCTCAACTCGTTCGCCTCCGAGGTGACCCGCGTGGCGCGCGAGGTCGGCACCGAAGGCAAGCTCGGCGGCCAGGCGCAGGTGCGCGGCGTGGCCGGCACGTGGAAGGACCTCACCGACAACGTCAACCTGATGGCCGACAACCTCACCGGCCAGGTGCGCAACATCGCCGACGTGACCACTGCGGTCGCGCGCGGCGACCTTTCGAAGAAGATCACGGTCGACGTCAAGGGCGAGATCCTCGCGCTGAAGGACACCATCAACGTGATGGTCGACCAGCTCAACTCGTTCGCCTCGGAGGTGACCCGCGTGGCGCGTGAGGTCGGCACCGAAGGCAAGCTCGGCGGCCAGGCGCAGGTGCCCGGCGTGGGCGGCACGTGGAAGGACCTCACCGACAACGTCAACCTGATGGCGACCAACCTCACCAACCAGGTGCGCGGCATCGCCGACGTGGTGACCGCAGTGGCCGAGGGCAACCTCAAGCGCAAGCTGGCGGTGGATGCCAAGGGCGAGATCGCGGCGCTGGCCGACACGTTCAACGGTATGATCGAGACGCTCGCGACCTTCGCCGACCAGGTCACCAACATGGCGCGCGAGGTCGGCATCGAAGGCAAGCTCGGCGGCCAGGCGCGCGTGCCCGGCGCGGCAGGCCTGTGGCGCGACCTCACCGACAACGTGAACCAGCTCGCCGCCAACCTCACCAACCAGGTGCGATCGATCGCCAACGTGGCCACCGCGGTGACCAAGGGCGACCTCTCCCGCTCGATCGCGGTGGAAGCCTCCGGCGAGATGGCCTCGCTGAAAGACAACATCAACGAGATGATCCGCAACCTCAAGGACCAGACCTTGAAGAACGCGGAACAGGACTGGCTGAAAACCAACCTCGCCCGCTTCTCGCGCATGCTGCAGGGTGAGCGCGACCTGGCCACCGTGTCCAACCTGATCATGTCCGAACTGGCGCCGCTGGTGAACGCGCAGTACGGCGTGTTCTATGTCGCCCGCCGCGAGGACAACGAGACCGTACTCGACCTTGTCGCCAGCTACGGCGCGGAGAACAAGGGCACGCTCAAGCCGATGTTCAAACTGCGCGAGGGGCTGATCGGCCAGTGCGCCGCGGACAAGCGCGCCATGCTGCTGTCCGACGTGCCGGGCGAGTTCATCCGGATAGGTTCTGGCCTCGGCCATGCCGCGCCGGCCAGCGTCACCGTATTGCCCGCGCTGTTCGAAGACGACGTGAAAGCGGTGATCGAGCTGGCGTCGTTCAACAGCTTCAACGAAACCCACCAGAGCTTCCTCGACCAGCTGATGGAGTCGGTAGGCATCGTGCTCAACACGATCGCCGCAACCATGCGCACCGAAGGCCTGCTCAAGCAGTCGCAGCTGCTCACGCAGGAACTGCAGGCGCGCCAGACCGAGCTCACCACCAAGCAGGAAGAGCTGCATGTCACCAACGAGGAACTGAAGGAGAAGGCTCAGCTGCTGGAGAATGAAAAGAAGCAGGTGGAAGCGAAGAACTTCGAGATCGACATGGCCCGCCGCGCGGTCGAGGAAAAGGCCGAGCAGCTGGCGCTCACTTCCAAATACAAGTCCGAGTTCCTGGCCAACATGAGCCACGAACTGCGCACCCCGCTGAACTCGCTGCTGATCCTGTCCCGGCTTCTGGCGGACAACCCGCACGGCAACCTCAACGAGAAGCAGATCGAGTTCGCCCGCACCATACATTCGGCCGGCTCGGACCTGCTCAGCCTGATCAACGACATCCTCGACCTGTCCAAGATCGAGTCGGGCACGGTGTCGATCGAGATCGCCGAGATGCCGCTGATCAGCCTCAAGCAGCACATGGAACGCACTTTCCGCCAGCTGGCCGCCGACAAGAATCTGCAGTTCAGCGTGGAGTTCGACAGCGCCCTGCCCACTCTATCCGGACTGGACGAGAAGCGCCTTCAGCAAGTCGTGTTGAATCTGCTTTCCAATGCCTTCAAGTTCACCGCCAGCGGCAGCGTGACGCTGTCCGTGAGCCAGGCGACCGGCGGCTGGAGCGTGCACCATCCGATCTTGCGCGATGCGCGGCAGGCGATCGCCATCGCCGTGACCGATACCGGCATCGGCATTCCGAGAGACAAGCAGAAGCTGATCTTCGAAGCCTTCCAGCAGGCCGATGGCACCACCAGCCGCAAATACGGCGGCACCGGCCTGGGGCTGTCGATCAGTCGCGAGATCGCCCGCCTCCTCGGCGGCGAACTGCAGGTGCGCTCCACCCTGGGCCAGGGCTCCACGTTCACCCTGTTTGTGCCGCTGGAAGCGATGCGCTCGGTGACACTGCCGGCCGGTGCCAGCAGTGCGCGCTACAACAACAGCGGAGCGACGGTCCTCAATGCCCTGGTCGACCACATGGCGGTGATCGACGATCGCGAAACACTGGGCGATTCGCCGTTCGCGCTGATCGTCGAGGATGATCCCGCTTTCGCCGCGATCCTGCTGGACATTGCCCGTGAAGCCGGCCTCAAGGGCGTCGTGGCGACCGCCGGCGCCGGTACGCTGGCGTTGGCGCGCAGGCTGCAGCCGCATGTGATCACGCTGGATCTCGGCCTGTCCGACATCGACGGGCTGGTACTGCTAGATTTGCTCAAGCACGATCCGCAGACGGCACACATACCTGTGCATGTGATCTCGGGCGCGGAGAAACTGCGTTCGGCAACGTCGCTGGGCGCGTTCGGGATCACCGAAAAACCTGCGACCTCAGAGCAACTGGCCGTCGTGTTCGCCGAGCTTGCGCGCCATGTGCGTGATGCGCTCGCCGACGGATCGAACCTTCCCGCTCCGGCGACCGACGATGCCGGCGCCGCCTCGCGCGCGCCACCCGAATTGGCAGGGGCGAAGATCCTCATCGTCGACGACGACATCCGCAACATCTATTCGCTGACCGGCGTACTGGAGAGCTACGGCGTGGAAGTGCTGCACGCCGAAGCCGGCCGGGACGGCATCAGTCTGCTGGAGTCGAATCCCGACGTCGATGTGGCGTTGATCGACATCATGATGCCGGAGATGGACGGCTACGAAACCATGCAGCAGATCCGCGCGCGACCGGCCATCGCCGGCGTGCCGCTGATTGCCGTGACCGCCAAGGCGATGAAGGGCGACCGCCAGAAATGCCTGGATGCAGGCGCTTCGGATTACATCGCCAAGCCGGTCGATATCGAGTTGCTGCTGGCCCTGCTGCGTGTCGGAGTGGCCCACTCCCGAGGCCGCGCGCCGACCGGGAAAGCCTGATCATGTCTTCCGAAGTGCTTCGGGCCAAAAACCCGGCTGCCCATGCCGATCACCGCGCGGAGGCACCCGAGCGAGCGCGCATCCTCGTGGTGGACGACGACGAACGCAATCTGCTGGCCATCCAGACCGTGCTGGATGACATCGGCGACGTGGTGCTGGCGAGGACCGGCGAAGATGCGCTGCGCCAGCTGCTCGTGACGGAGTTCGCGGTCATCCTGCTGGACGTCTACATGCCGGGCATGGACGGCTACGAAACCGCGCGGATCATCCGCGGTCGCGAGCAGACCAAGCGCATCCCGATCATCTTCCTTTCGGCGATCAACAAGGAACACGAACACCTGATGCGCGGCTATTCGATGGGCGCCGTCGACTATGTGTTCAAGCCGGTCGAGCCGGTCGTGCTGCGATCCAAGGCTGCCGTATTCGTCGACCTGTTCCTGATGACGCGGGAGATCCGCCGCAAGGCATGGCAGCAGCAGCAGTTGCTCGACGCCAACCTGCGCGCCAATGCCGAACTGGTGCTCGCCGAACAGGAATTGCGCCGCTCCGAGCAGCGTCAGGCGGCGATCATCGAATCGCTGCCGATCATCCTGTATCTGGAGGACCCGCAGGCCTCGCCGCGCGCCCCCAATTTCATCGCCGGCAACTTCCGTTTGCTCACCGGCTTCGACTTCAAGGAGATCCTCGCCACGCCCACGCTGTGGCGCGATCGGCTGCATCCGGACGACCGCGAGCGCGCGATCGCCATCTTCGAGAGCGGGCGCAACAATCGCGGCTACTCGATGGAATACCGCTGGCTTTGCGCGGACGGTACGTACAAGCATTTTCTCGATCAGGCGGTGCTCCTGCACGACGACGCGCGCGGCCGCTCGGAATATGCCGGCACCTTGCTCGATGTCTCCGAGCGCAAGGAGCTCGAATCGCAGCTTCTGCACGTGCGCAAGATGGATGCGATCGGCCAGCTCAGCGGCGGTATCGCGCACGACTTCAACAACCTTCTTGCCGCTGTCCTCAGCGGTCTGGAACTGCTGGAGCGACGCGCACCACTGGCTCCGGAACATCATCCGATCCTCAGCATGACCCGCCACGCGGCGCAGCAAGGCAGCGAGGTGGTGTCGCGCCTGCTGGCGTTTGCGCGCAAACAGAACCTGGAGCCGACACGCATTGATCTGAATGCGCTCTCCAGCGCGGTCAACCAGCTTCTTGCGCACACGCTGGGCGGCCTGGTGATGCTCGAGTGGGACCTGCCCGACGACCTCTGGTGGCCCTACGCCGACGAAGCCCAACTCGAACTTACCCTGATGAACCTGGCCATCAACGCCCGCGATGCCATGCCCGACGGCGGCACCATCCGCATAGGCGGCCGCAACGTCACTGTCGGGGACGATGACGAAAACGGCCTGGCGGCGGGAGATTACGTCGCCGTGTCGGTTGCCGATACGGGCAGCGGCATACCGGCCGATCTGCTGGACCGCGTCGTCGAGCCGTTCTTCACCACCAAGGCGGTGGGCAAAGGCACCGGTCTCGGGCTCAGCATGGTGTACGGTTTCGCGCAGCAATCGGGCGGCACCTTGTGCATCGAAAGCGAACTGGACAGTGGCACCTGCATGACGATCTGGCTGCCGCGGGCGCCAGCGACGAGTGCGCATGCCGACAGCGCAAGCCGCATCGATCTCGACCGCGAAGCCGAGTCGCGGGCCCGGCGCATCCTGCTGGTCGACGACCATGAAGCCGTGCGCGTGTCGACCGCTGCGCTTCTTTCGGATATGGGCCATTGCATCACGGCCGCCGCCGATGGCGCCCATGTGGCCGAGCTGCAACAGCAGGGCCTCCTCGAGATCGACCTGGTCGTGAGCGACTACGCGATGCCGCTGGTTTCGGGAACCGAGGTGATCCGGCGGCTGCGTGTCGACCAGCCAAAGCTGCCTGCCGTGATCATCACGGGCTATGCCGAGAGCGATGTCGTCAGCGGCGCACCCGAAGGGGTGGTGATCCTCACCAAACCGTTTACGCCTGAGCGTCTGCAGCAAGCCATTGCGACGGCACAGCGATGGTCCGAGAGTTCGCTCGCCCAGGCTCCCTGAAGAAGGGGCTCATCGGCAGCGGCATGGCGCGCGGCGATCGGCTGGCGTCCTCTACAATGAGCTTTTTCCAACGCCGGATTTCCCATGAGCTACTCAGCCAAGGCGCGCTACGCCAGCGAACTCGACGCCCTCCG
>Ga0207664_10002088_pt1 | contig 13135 bp, 12 predicted proteins | sample LARL83metaG_FD_184349 | JGI IMG/M metagenome (GOLD analysis project Ga0207664, IMG submission 184349) | Corn, switchgrass and miscanthus rhizosphere microbial communities from Kellogg Biological Station, Michigan, USA - LAR L8-3 metaG... | ecosystem: Host-associated > Plants > Roots >...
CTTGGCCGGTGCCGACTCGCCGTAGCGGTCCAGGCCCACTACCCGGCCCTGGGGGCCCACGTAGCGCCACCAGCCCTCGGTGACGCCGGCCTCGATGGCCACGCGCGCCTTCACCTTCGGCGGCAGCACCTGGTCCCGGTAGGCCTGGTCCTGGGCGTCGAACACGCTGGTACAGGGCATCGAGACCACCCGTGCCTTGATACCCTGCTCCGCCAGTTGCTTGGCGGAATTGGCCGCCAGCGAGACCTCGGAACCGGTGGCGATGAGCAGCACGTCCGGCACGCCGTCGCAGTCCACCAGCGTGTAGCCGCCGCGGCGGATCGCCGCCAACTGCTCCTTGCTGCGGCTGAAGTGCGGCAGGTTCTGGCGCGAGAGCGCCATGGAGACCGGGCCGTCGCGGCGTTCCACCGCATGCACCCAGGCCGCCGCGGTCTCAGTGTCGTCCGCCGGCCGCCATACTTCCATCTTCGGCATCAGCCGCAACGAGGCCAGATGCTCCACCGACTGGTGGGTAGGGCCGTCCTCGCCGAGGCCGATGGAATCGTGGGTATATATATAGATGCTGCCGATGCCCATCAGGCAGGCCAGGCGCAGCGCGTTGCGGGCGTAGTCGGAGAAGGTCAGGAAGGTGCCGCCGTAGGCGATGAACCCGCCGTGCAGCGTCAGGCCGTTGATGATGGCCGACATGCCGAACTCGCGCACGCCGTAGAAGATGTAGTTGCCGGCGAAGTCGTTCTTGTTGAAGCCGCGGCAGCCCTTCCACCAGGTGTTGTTGGACCCGGTGAGGTCGGCGGAACCGCCCATCAGCTCCGGCAGCAGCGGACCGATGCCGTTGAGCGCATTCTCGGAGGCCTTGCGCGTGGCGATCTCGGCACCGGCGCCGGACACCTGCTCCACCAGGGCCTGGGCCTTGGCCTTCCATTCCTTGGGCAACTCGCCCTTCATGACGCGCCGCTCGAACTCGGCGGCGAGATCGGGGTAGCTCGCGCGATAACCGGCGAAGAGTTTCTCCCAATTGGACTTGAAAGCAGCGCCGCGCGACCTAGCGTCCCAGGCCTTGTAGATGTCGGCCGGGATCTCGAAGGGCGGATGCTCCCAGCCCAGTTGCTTGCGGGCCAGGGCCACCTCGTCGGCGCCCAGCGCCGAGCCGTGGGCGGACTCGGTGCCTTCCTTGTTCGGGGAACCCCAGCCGATGATGGTCTTGCAGCAGATGAGCACCGGCTTGTCGGTGCTGCGGCGGGCTTCCTCGATGGCGCGCTTCACCGCCTCGGAGTCGTGGCCGTCCACGTCCGGCACCACGTGCCAACCGTAGGCCTCGAAGCGCCGCGGCGTGTCGTCGGTGAACCAGCCATGCACCTCGCCGTCGATGGAGATGCCGTTGTCGTCGTAGAAGGCCACCAGGTTGCTCAGGCCCAGGGTGCCTGCCAGGGAGGCGGCCTCATGGGAGATGCCCTCCATCATGCAGCCGTCGCCCATGAACACGTAGGTGCGGTGGTCCACCAGCTTGAAACCGGGTCGGTTGAAATGCTGCGCCAGGGAGCGCTCGGCGATGGCCAGGCCCACGGCATTGGCGAAGCCCTGCCCCAGCGGCCCAGTGGTGGTCTCGACGCCGGGCGTGACTCCGTACTCCGGGTGGCCGGGGGTCTTGGAGTGCAGCTGGCGGAACTGCTTGAGTTGCTCCATCGGCAGGTCATAGCCCGTGAGGTGCAGCAGCGCGTATTGCAGCATCGAGCCATGGCCGTTGGAGAGCAGGAAGCGGTCCCGGTCCGGCCACTTCGGATCGGCCGGGTCGTGCTTGAGGTAGTCGTTCCACAGGACTTCGGCGATGTCGGCCATGCCCATGGGCATGCCGGGATGGCCGGAGTTGGCTTTCTGCACCGCGTCCATGGCGAGCGCGCGGATGGCGTTGGCGAGTTCGCGGCGGGAGGGCATGGCGGCTCCGGGGAAAGGGCGCGTATTTTCGCGCATGTGGCCCCTTCGGGACAACCCGACCAGATGGCGATCTGCCGGTTGGACCACGGGTTAAAATGCGCGGCATGGATGCCGCTGAAACTGCAGGAAAAACCCCATGAGCGCAGGCTACGCCAAGAGCTTCCAGGTCCGCTGGGCCGATCTCGACCCCAATGCCCACATGCGGCACTCCGCCTATGCCGACTACGGCGCCCAGGCGCGCATCGGCTTCCTCACCGAGCAGGGCTTCGGCCTGCCGGAGTTCATGCGGGCGCGGCTGGGACCCATCCTGTTCCGGGAAGACCTGAAGTATGTGAAGGAAGTGCGGGCCAACGACGTGATCAGCGTGAGCTGCGAGGCGGTGGGAATCTCTCCCAACCGCAAGCACTGGAAGATCCGTCACCGCATCTCGCGCCAGGATGGCGCACTGGCCTGCGTCATCGACTGCCAGGGTGCCTGGTTCGACCTGGCTGCCCGCAAGGTAGTGGCAGCGCCTGTCGAGCTGCAGGCTGTGATGGACAAGATGCCGAAGTCGGAAGACTACAAGGAATTCGAACCGAAGAAGGACGGCTAAAGCCCGAGCAGTGTACTCATGCCGCGCTTGAGGCCGATCCATCCTTTCACCTTACGCGCCGCGAGCAGTGTGCCCGCTACATAAGGCGCATAGCTGGTGGACTCGTGGCGCAGTTCGATGCGCTCGCCAGCCGCGCCGAACACCGCCTGCACCGCGGAGTAATATCCCGGCACGCGGATGGAATGCATCTGGGAACCATTCAGTTCCGCGCCGCGTGCCTCTTTCAGGCCCTTGGTCTGGGCCACCGGCACCGCCCACGTCGGCTTCGTCACCTGTGCCAGTTGATAAGCCAGCTCCCGCGCAGTGCCGCTGGGAGCATCGGGCTTGGCGTCGCCTGCATAGTCCAGGATCTCCCAATGGCGCATCTGCCGGGCCGCCAGCGTGGCGAAATGCTGCAACAGGGCGGCAGTGACGGAGAAGTTGCCGGCAGCGAACACGCCCACGCCGCGGGTCTTCGCCGCGGCATCGATCTCGGCATAGTCGGCATCGGTCAGGCCTGAGGTCCCCACCACCGCACAGCAACCCGCGGCGATGGCTGCATGTACGTGGCCCTTCACCGCGTCCGGATGCGTGTAATCGATCACCACCTCGGCCTCACCGCGTGCTAACGCGGCTGAGAGCGTGCTATCCACTGTGATGTGGCCCAGCTTCGTCCCGGCGCCGCGCCTGCCCACCGCTGAGACCAGCTGCAGATCCGGTGAAGCGAGGATCCCCTTGGCCAATTCCTGGCCAACATGACCCGTGGCTCCCGAAAGACAGATTTTCATGGTCTCGCCCCCGTGATCATGTTTGCATTATGAGACTTCTCGGATTTATGTCCAATCTGGCCTGAGGAGTTTCACAAATGTGAAATACCTCACCTCGCCGTTGCACTGCTCAGGTAATCATCTGCTCACCCCTATCCACAGGAGGGATGGACATGAAGTATGTAAACAATATATTCCTGCTGCTGCTCGCGGCTGCGCTCGCCGCCTGCAACGGCAGCTCATCGTCGGGCGGCAACGGTGCTCTCACGCTGGCCGTGGCGGATACGCCGATCGATAGCGCCACCCACGTGACTGTGGTCTTCACCGGCGTAGAGGTACAGCCGGCGGATGGCATGGGTGACAACGGAAAGCCCCTTGAGTTCGACTTCAGCACGCCCAAGACCGTGGACCTGCTGGACCAACAGCAGGGCCGCAGCGCCGTGTTGCTGGACGGCGTCAGCCTGGCGGCAGGCGACTACGCCTGGATCCGCCTCAAGATCGATGTGGGCCAGTCCAGCATCACCTTGACGGACGGCTCGGTGCACCCTCTGAGGATCCCGAGCGGTGACCAGACGGGACTCAAGCTGGTGAGCGGCTTCGCCGTCGCCGCCGGCAACACCACCTCCTTCACCGTGGACTTCAACCTGCGGCAGGCGGTGGTGCTGGCCTCCGGCACCTACATGCTCAAGCCGGCCTTGCGGATCGTGGACAACCTTCAGGTCGGCACGCTGGCCGGCTCCGTGGCTAACACCGTCACCATCGGCGGGGTGGCCATCTCCGATCCCAGCTGCGGTCCGGCGGTCTATATCTATTCCGGGAGCAACGTGACGCCGGTGGATATCAACACCACGTCCGCAGTACAGCCGTTGACCACCGCGACCCTGACCCTGGATGCCACTACCGGCAAGTACGACTACTCGGAGGGATTCCTGCAGGCGGGCGACTACACGGTGGCGCTGGTCTGCGCCGCCAAGGACGACCCGGCGACGGCGGATGCGCTCACCATCAGCGCGACGAAGGACGCGACCGTGAGTGCCAACACCGTCACCACCGTAGACTTCCCGTAGGCGAGGACGGGAACATCGGCATCGAAGCCCCTCTACGGAGGGGCTTCTTGTTTCAGACGGAGAGCGGCAGGCCCAGCAGGAAGAACACGGCGATGAACTGCGTGACGCTCCCGGCCAGGCAGAACACATGCCAGATGGCGTGGTTATAGGGCAGCTTGTCCCAGCTATAGAACCCCACTCCCAGGGTATAGCAGACGCCTCCCACCAGGACCAGCACGAACGAAGGCAACGGCAGGGCGTGGTAGAGGGGCACGATCACGAACAGCCCGGCCCAGCCCTTCACAATATATAAGAGAGTGGAGAGCAGTTCGAAACGATAAGCCAGCTTCAGCTTGAACAGCGTCCCCAGCAAGGCCAGGCCCCACAACAGTCCGAGCAAGCTCCAGCCCAGCACACCGCCCAACGCCACCACCAGGAACGGCGTGTAGGTACCGGCGATCAGGTAGTAGATGGTGATGTGATCGGCCCGGCGCAGGATGCGCTTCACGGGACCCGGCTGCACGTAGTGATAGAGCGTGGAGACGAGATACAGCGCCGCCAGTGTCGCGCCGTACACGCTGAAGGTCACCACTTCCTTGACGGTGCCATGTTCGGCGGCGAGGGTCAGCAGCACCGGCAAGGCCCCCAGCACCAGCACCAGGCCGATGAGATGCAGCAGCGTGTTCCACAGCTCCTCGCCGGGATGGAACTTGAAATCCGCTTCGGGGGCCAGGACCGTGGAATTCATGAAGAAACTCTAACAAAATTCGTGTCGTACGAAGCGATGCGGCTCGCAAAATTCAAGGCTTGGCCGTTTCCTTCCTGACCGTGCCCAGAGGCAGCCCCGAGACGCGCCGCATCTCGGCGCTGTCGAAGAGGCCGGGATGCTTCAGGTATTCGAGCATCATCTCCAGTGAGTCCTGACCCCAGAATAGGGTGTCTTCCAGCCGGAAGGTCGGCACGCCGAAGACGCCGGCAGCGAGGGCGGCATCGGTGTTGGCCCGGAGCCGGGCTTTCACCCGTTCGTCCGCAAGCACCGCCCGCGCATCCTCTATATGTAAGCGCCGCGCCAGCTCTTCTAGGGTGGCCGGCTCCTCCAGGTCCCTGCCCTCCTTCCAGACCATGTCGAAGGCTGTCTCCACGTGCTCGCGGCTCGGATCCGCCGCCAGCACCAGGCGCAGGGCATGGATGGGGTTGAAGGGATGGGCAGGCGGCATCTTGAACGGGATACCCAGTCGCCCCGCCAGCCATACCAACTGCCGGTACATATAAGTGCGCTTGGGCGGGATCTCCGCCGGCCCCTTGTGTCCGTAGTGCTTGAGCAGCCCCGCGAACAGGATCGGCACGTACTCGATCTCGAGGTCTGCCGGCAAGCACCCGAACTGCTTCAGGTGCAGGTAGGAATAGGGCGAGATGAAGTCGAAATACCACTTGGCGCGCATGGCGCCAAGCTTAGCATTTGCGAATGGATAGCCAGACCGAGAGGGTCCTCAGGGACGTCGCGAGCGACGGCGGCGCTAGGCGGCTAGAGAAAATCCAAGACTCGGGGTGGCTACGCCACCTTCCCGGCTTCGCATCCTGCTTCGCCGGCCGAGCCGCCCGTGCTTTCCCTGCACGGGCGTTCGCAGCTTTCGCTGCTCACCCTAATGGCCCTGGCCGGCACCCAGGTGGAAGTCGATGGTGACGTTGAGGGTCATGCGGGGAAGATGGTAGTTCGCCGGGAACGGCGGGAAATGCACCGCATGCACCAGGCGCCGCACCTCCGCGTCCAGTTCCTCGTGACCCGAGGGCTTCTCGATGGTGAAGCCCAGCACCGTGCCTTGGGCGTTGAGGATGAAGGTGATGTTCACCGCCCCCTCGTCGCCGTTCAGGACGGCCTGGCGCGGGTACTGCTTGGCCTGCTGCAACATCGACATCACCACCTGCTGGTAGTCGGGATTCGACTGCTCCTCAGGCTGGGGTTCCTGCTGCGGGTTGGTCGGCGGCGCCTTGACCTGGGGGAGCGGGGTCTGCTGCGCCGGCTTCACCGATTGGGTCTCCACCACCGGCGGCGTCGGCAGCGGCTTGGGCGGTGCCGGCGTCACCACCTTCGGCTTGGGCTGGGGCTTGGGCGCCGGCGTGATGCTCACAGCGATGGCGCGGTCGAAAGGGTTGTTCACCTGTGGCAGCGCCATGCCGTGGCCGTGGAAATGCAGCACCACCCAGATGACCGCCACCACCACTATGTGCAGGACGATGGAGATCTCGATGCCGAGCGGGAAGCCGCGGAAGGCGGCGCGGGCGTCAGCCATTAGGCTGCTCACTCATGAGCGAGATCTTGTAGAAGCCGGCCTTGCCCACCTCGCCGAGCAGCGCCACCACCTTGCCGTAGGGGATGTCCTTGTCGGCACGCACGTACACGATCTGGTCGGGATTGTCCTGCGCGATGCCCTGCAGCTTGCTCATGAGGTCGGACTCGGCGACCTTGTCGCTGCCGACGTAGTAGTTGCCATCGGTATCCATACCGACGATCAAGGGCTCCGGCGGCTTGCCCAGCTCCTGGGCACCGGTCTTGGGCAGCTCGATGGGCAACTGCGCCATCATCAGCGGCGCCGTAACCATGAAGATGATCAGCAACACCAGCATCACGTCCACCATGGGCGTGACGTTGATCTCAGCCATCGGCCGATAGCCCGAGGATTCGTCCCCCGGCGGGCCGCCCTGGGGCGCGCTCATGGCCATGGCTCAGGCCCTCCCCGTGCGTGCCTGCTTCACCAGTTGGCCGCCGACGGTGCTGATGAGCGTCTGCATGCGGCCGGTGTAGCGGCCGATCTCGGTGGCGAACTTGTTGTAGGCCATCACCGCCGGGATCGCTGCCGCCAGGCCGAAGGCGGTGCCGATCAGTGCCTGGGCGATTCCGGGCGCCACCACCGCGAGACTGGTGTCGTGCGACTGGGCGATGGCGGTGAAGCTGTTCATGATGCCCCACACCGTGCCGAACAGGCCGATGAAGGGTGCCGCCGAACCCACGGTCGCCAGGAACGGCAGGCGCTTCTCCATGCGGCGAACCTCGTAAGCCAGTTCGTTGCGCATGCTGCGCTCCACCCGGTCGCGCTCCTCGTGCAGCGACTCCTGCGAAGCGGGCGGCGCCTTCCATTCCTTCAGCCCGGCGCGTACCACGTCGGCGCAGGGGTGCTTGTCGTTGGTGGCGATGGTCTCCGCCGCGTTGCCCTCGCGCACCTCGGCCTCCAGCTTGCGCACCGCACGTCGCGCCCGCGTGATCTCTATGAACTTGTCGACCATGATGGCCCAGCTCCAGATCGAGAGGATCACCAGCAGGGCGAGTGCGATCTGCACCACCGGATCGGCGTGCAGCACCAGTTGGCCGAGCGTGAGGTCAGGGGGATTGAGGATGTTGTTCACATCCGGGTTGGCGGAAGTGGGCGCTGGCATGGGCCCTCCTTTCTTATGATGTTATGGGGCGAAACACTTAAGGACTAAAACGTCTTGGATTGAGTATAGGTGTACCCCAAGAAGGCGTATTGAGGCAGCGGTCACAGTAGGACATATCGGCAAGCCCCATCCGGCGCGGGCTGCCGCGGGTCTCCTGTCTCCAATATGTCGAAAATGCCCGAGCGAATCGGTACACTATCGCCCTTCCGGAATTGACCTAACCCGCCGGACCCCTCTTTCTAGGATCGGAGCCCATGTCCACGAGTTACCTGTTCACCTCTGAATCCGTCTCGGAAGGCCATCCCGACAAGGTCGCGGACCAGATCTCCGATGCGGTCCTCGACGCCATCCTCGCCCAGGACAAGCGCGCGCGGGTGGCTTGCGAGACCCTGGTGAAGACCGGCGTGGCGGTGGTCGCCGGCGAGGTCACCACCAACGCCTGGGTGGACCTGGAAGAGCTGGTGCGGCGCGTGATCTGCGACATCGGCTATACCTCCTCGGACGTGGGCTTCGACGGCCGCACCTGCGGCATCCTGAACGTCATCGGCAAGCAGTCGCCCGACATCAACCAGGGCGTGGACCGCGGCAACCCCGAGAACCAGGGTGCCGGCGACCAGGGCCTGATGTTCGGCTACGCCACCAACGAGACCCGCGACTACATGCCGGCGGCCATCCACTACTCGCATCGCCTGGTGGAGCAGCAGTCCAAGGTCCGCAAGAGCAAGAAGAACCCCCTGCCCTGGCTACGCCCCGATGCCAAGAGCCAGGTGACGCTGCGTTACGAGGACGGCGAACTCGCCGCCATCGACGCGGTGGTGCTCTCCACCCAGCACGACCCCTCCGTGAAGCTCGCCGACCTCAAGGAAGGCGTGATGGAGGAGATCATCAAGCCGGTCCTGCCGGCCAAGCTGCTGCACAAGGGCACCAAGTTCCACATCAACCCCACCGGCAAGTTCGTGATCGGGGGCCCGGTCGGCGACTGCGGACTCACGGGCCGCAAGATCATCGTCGATACCTACGGCGGCTGGGCCCGCCATGGCGGCGGCGCCTTCTCCGGTAAGGACCCCTCCAAGGTGGACCGCTCCGCAGCCTACGCGGCACGCTACGTGGCCAAGAACATCGTGGCCGCCGGCATCGCGGAACGCTGCGAGATCCAGTTGAGCTACGCCATCGGCGTGGCCCAGCCCACCTCCATCTCGGTCACCACCTTCGGCACCGGCCGGATCGGCGACGACAAGATCGAGAAGCTGATCCGCAAGCATTTCGACCTGCGCCCCTACGGCATCATCAAGATGCTGGACCTGGTGCACCCCATGTACCGCCCCACCGCCGCCTACGGCCACTTCGGCCGCGCGCCTTACGAGATGAAGGGCGCGGATGGCAAGACCTTCACCGCCTTCAGTTGGGAGAAGACCGACAAGGCCGACGAGTTGCGCGCCGCTGCGGGGCTGAAGCGCTGAGGCTCTGAATGAACCCGGACCTCAAGGAGCGCTGCAACCGGCATGGCCGGCCAGGCTTGAGGAAAGGGAACTAGGTAACGGCGCTCGTTCAAATTGGAGAACCCATATGAACGCAGTCGCAGACAAGAAGCATCAGGACTACTTCGTCAAGGACATCGGCCTCGCCGAGTGGGGCCGCAAGGAGCTCAACATCGCCGAGACCGAGATGCCCGGTCTCATGGCGGTGCGCGAGGAATATAAGAAATCGCAGCCGCTTAAGGGCGCCCGCATCGCCGGCTCCCTGCACATGACCATCCAGACGGCCATGCTCATCGAGTCGCTCAAGGCCCTGGGCGCCGACATCCGCTGGGCCTCCTGCAACATCTACTCCACCCAGGACCATGCCGCCGCGGCCATCGCCGCCGCCGGCATCCCGGTGTTCGCCTTCAAGGGCGAGAGCCTGGACGAGTACTGGGAGTTCACCCACCGCATCATGGAATGGTCCGACGGCGGCACTCCCAACATGATCCTGGACGACGGTGGCGACGCCACCCTGCTGGTGATCCTGGGGTCGAAGGCCGAGAAGGACCGCTCGCTCATCGCCAAGCCTACCAACGAGGAAGAGACCGCGCTCTACAAGTCCATCGCCAAGCGCCTGGACAGCAAGCCCGGCTTCTATTCCAACATCCTCAAGAACATCAGGGGCGTGACCGAGGAGACCACCACCGGCGTGCACCGCCTCTACGAGATGCAGAAGGCAGGCCAGTTGCCCTTCCCGGCCATCAACGTCAACGACTCGGTCACCAAGTCCAAGTTCGACAACCTGTACGGCTGCCGCGAATCGCTGGTGGACGGCATCAAGCGCGCTACCGACGTGATGGTGGCGGGCAAGATCGCGCTCATCGCCGGCTACGGCGATGTGGGCAAGGGTTGCGCCCAGTCCCTGAAGGGCCTCGGCGCCACGGTATGGATCACCGAGATCGATCCCATCTGCGCGCTGCAGGCGGCGATGGAAGGCTACCGGGTGGTGACCATGGATGAGGCCGCCGACAAGGCCGACATCTTCGTCACCGCCACCGGCAACGTGGATGTGATCACCCACGAGCACATGAAGCGAATGAAGCACAACGCCATCGTGTGCAACATCGGCCACTTCGACTCGGAGATCGAGATCGCCGCGCTGCGCCAGTATCAGTGGGAGAACATCAAGCCCCAGGTGGACCACGTGATCTTCCCGGACGGCCACCGCATCATCGTGCTCGCGGAAGGCCGCCTGGTGAACCTCGGCTGTGCCACCGGCCATCCGTCCTTCGTGATGTCCAACTCCTTCACCAACCAGGTGTTGGCGCAGATCGAGCTCTTCGTGCACGGCGCCAAGTACGACAAGAAGGTGTACGTGCTGCCCAAGCACCTGGATGAGAAGGTGGCGCGGCTGCACCTGGAGCGCATCGGCGCGCACCTGACCCAGCTCAGCCCCAAGCAGGCCAAGTACATCAGCGTGGCGCAGGACGGACCCTTCAAGCCCGACCACTACCGCTATTGAGCCGTTACGGCCCGGGGAAGGGAGCTTCCCCGGGCCGTCTTCATCGAATCCTCGAAGGGAGCGAACCATGGCCGTGAACTATCCCGCGCACATCTGGCACAACGGCAAGATCAAGCCCTGGGCCGAAGCCACCACCCATGTGATGGCGCATGCGCTGCACTATGGCTCCTCCATCTTCGAGGGAATCCGCAGCTACGAGACGCCGAAGGGGCAGATGATCTTCCGTCTCACGGACCACCTGAAACGCTTCTACAATTCCGCCAAGGTCTACGACATGGTGCTGCCCTACACGCAGGCGCAGCTCGCCGCAGCTTGTCGCGAGGTCATCAAGGTCAACAAGCTGCCCAAGTCCTACATCCGGCCGGTGGCCTTCCGCGGCTATGGCGCTTCCTTGAGCCTCTCTGCCGACGCGCCCATCGAGGTGGCGGTCGGCGCCTGGGAGATGGGCGCTTATCTCGGCGCCGGCGTCCTGGAGAAGGGCATCGACGCGGGCGTCTCCACCTGGCAGCGCTTCGCTCCCAACACCATCCCTGCCGGCGCCAAAGCCGGTGGCAACTACCTCTCCGGCGCGCTCATCGCCCGTGAAGCGCGGCGTTTAGGCTATGGCGAGGGCATCGCCCTCGCCTCCACCGGCCTGATCTCGGAAGGCGCTGGCGAGAACCTGTTCCTGGTGTTCGATGGCGTGCTGCATACCACGCCTGCCAGCTCCGCCATCCTGCACGGCATCACCCGCCATACCATCATGACCCTTGCCGAGGAAGCCGGCCTGAAGGTGGTGGAACGGGACATGCCGCGGGAGTACCTGTACTTCGCCGACGAGATCTTCATGTGCGGTACCGCCGCCGAGATCACCCCGCTGTGTAGCGTGGATGCCAAGCCGGTGGGGAACGGCAAGCCGGGGCCCGTGACTCTGCGCATGCAGGAACTGTTCTTCGGCCTATTCAAAGGCACGACCCCGGACAGGCACGGCTGGCTTGAACCAGTGGGCTGACGCTGGTTTATTGTCATATTCCTGACTGCGAAGTCCCGGCAAGGAAATAAAGTGCCCCAATCCCGGGTCATGTCCGGAACTGGGCGCATCATTGTGTGCGTTCTAAACCAGGGGTTCCACACATGATCCACGACAGCATCCTCGGCACCGTCGGCCGCACCCCGGTGGTGCGCCTCAACCGCATCCCGCCCAAGCAGGTGGAACTCTACGTCAAGCTGGAGATGTTCAATCCGGCTTCCTCGGTGAAGGACCGCCTGGCGCTCGCCATCATCCTGGACGCGGAACAGCGCGGCACCCTGAAACCGGGCCAGACCGTGATCGAAGCCACCTCCGGCAACACTGGCATCGCGCTGGCCATGGTCTGCGCCGCCAAGGGTCACCCCTTCGTGGCGGTGATGAGCGACTCCTTCTCCATCGAGCGGCGCAAGCTGATGCGCGCCTTCGGTGCCCGCGTCATCCTCAGCCCCGCCGCCGAACGCGGCAGCGGCATGGTCAAGAAGGCGGAGGAGCTCGCCAAGAAGCATGGCTGGTTCCTGGCGCGCCAGTTCGAGAACCAAGCCAATCCCGCCTACCATCGCAACACCACCGCACCGGAGATCCTGCAGGATTTCGCCGGCCGCCGGCTCGACTACTTCGTCACGGGCTGGGGCACCGGCGGCACCCTCACCGGCGTGGGTGAAGTGCTGAAGACCGCGCGCCCTGAGACCAAGGTCATCGCCAGCGAACCCGCCGGCGCCTCGCTGCTCGCCGGCGGCGAGTGGAAGCCACACAAGATCCAGGGCTGGACGCCGGACTTCGTGCCGGCGGTCTTGAACCGCAAGGTGGTGGACGAGATCGTGCCGGTGGACGACCTCCTGGCGCGGGACACGGCGCAGCGCCTGGCCAAGGAGGAAGGCATGCTGGTGGGCATCTCCGCCGGCGCCACCCTGGCGGCCGCGCTCAAGGTAGCGGAGAAGGCGCCCAAGGGCTCGGTGCTGCTGGCCATGCTGCCGGACACGGCGGAACGCTACCTCTCGACCATCCTCTTCGAGAACGTCATCGAGGGGTCCGACGACGAGTGGCTGGCCAAGCAATGAGTACCGCTCCTGTCCGCGTCGCCATCCTGACCTTCGATGGCTTCAACGAGATCGATTCGCTTGTCGCGTACCACATCCTGAACAGGGTGCGGCGTCCCGGCTGGCAGGTGCGGATCGCATCTCCAGGGCCGCAGGTGACTTCCATGAACGGCCTGGTGATCGAGGCCCAGGCCACGCTGGAAGAAGCCTGCCAGGCGGATGCGGTGCTGGTCGGCAGCGGCACCGCCACCCGCGCCCTGACCGAAGATGGTGCACTGCTGGGGCGCCTGCGTTTCGACCCTGCGCGCCAATTGGTGGGTGCCCAGTGCTCCGGTGCGCTGCTGTTGGCCAGGCTGGGA
>Ga0207664_10002090_pt1 | contig 13132 bp, 12 predicted proteins | sample LARL83metaG_FD_184349 | JGI IMG/M metagenome (GOLD analysis project Ga0207664, IMG submission 184349) | Corn, switchgrass and miscanthus rhizosphere microbial communities from Kellogg Biological Station, Michigan, USA - LAR L8-3 metaG... | ecosystem: Host-associated > Plants > Roots >...
TGGCGCCCGCAGAAGGCTTTCAGGTCCGCCGCGGAATTGATGTAGGTGATGGGCGTGATCTGTTCATCGGGTGCGAGGACCGTGGCGAGCTCGCGCCAGGCGGTCTCCACCTTGGCGAGGTTGGCCATGTCCGCCATGGAGCAGCCGGCGGCGAGATCGGGGAGGATGACCTGTTGGCCCGGCTTCGAGAGGATATCGGCGACCTCGGCCATGAAATGTACGCCGCAGAACACGATGTACTCAGCGTCACATTGCGAGGCCAGGCGCGCGAGTTTCAGGGAATCGCCGGTCTTGTCGGCGTGCTTATATACCTCGGCGCGCTGGTAGTGGTGGCCGAGGATGATCAACTTCTTGCCGAGCTTGGCCTTGGCGGCGCGGACGCGCGCGTCGCAGCTCTGGTCATCAAGGTCGGAATAGAGATCGTATGCGAGTGCGGGGACGGCCATGCAGGCCTCAGTGACAGCCGGGTGGCCGGCGAGTGGATGGATATTTTACACCTTGGGGCCGGCCGGCAATAAAGCAAGGATGGCGGCCCGATCCGTGGTGGATCCGGCGGCATCCGCCGCTTGCTCGCGCGGTAACCATCTGGAATCTACATGCTCGTCCGACAGGCTTATGTCGCAATCTCCGGGCACGGACAGATGGAACACGTATTCGGTGTTCTCCTGCACCTCGGGCGCGTACTTGTGCCGCCAGGCGGGATGGATCGGATAGCGGTTGATCACACCTCCGTCGATGAGTCCGGACTCACCGTCGAGGCCGGTCTCCTCCCGGAGCTCGCGGCGTGCCGCCTTCAGCGGCGTCTCCCCTGCCCGCAGGCTGCCGGTGACGGATTGCCAGAACCCTTGCGGTTCACGGCGCAGAAGTTGCAACACCTGGCCGTCGTCCGTGTGGACCACCACCAACACCGACTCGGGTCTCTTGAACTGACCGCTCAGGATGGTTTCGGCTCAGAAGCCGGGAGTTTGACCCTGATATGCAATTCCTTGAGCTGTTCCTCGCTGGCGGTACCGGGGGCATCCGTGAGCGGGCACCAGGCGGTCTGGGTCTTGGGGAAGGCGATGACCTCGCGGATGTTCGGCGCGCCGACCATGAGCATCACCAGACGGTCGATGCCGAAGGCCAGGCCGCCGTGAGGCGGGCAACCGGACTTCAAAGCGTCCAGCAGGAAGCCGAATTTCTGGCGGGCGTCCTCGTCGCTGATGCCGAGCATGCGGAACACCGCCGCCTGCATCTCCTGGTCGTGGATACGGATGGAACCGCCGCCCAACTCGGTGCCGTTCAGCACCATGTCGTAGGCGCGGGAACGGATGCCGCCCGGATCCTTCGCCAACGCAGCCGGATCATCGACGCGGGGCGCGGTGAAGGGATGGTGCAGGAACACCCAGCGCTTGTCCTTCTCGTCCCACTCGAAGGCCGGGAACTCCACCACCCAGAGCGGCGCCCATTTGCCCTGCACCAGGCCGCGGTCGTGGCCGAGCTTGAGGCGCAGCGCGCCCAAGGCGTCCGCCACCACCCGGCCCTTGTCGGCGCCGAAGAAGATGAGGTCGCCGTTCTCGGCGCCGGTGCGCTTGAGGATGCCTGCGATGGCCTCGTCGGAGAGGAACTTCACGATGGGTGACTGCAGGCCTTCCTTGCCCTTGGCGGTGTCGTTCACTTTTATATAGGCGAGGCCCTTGGCACCGTAGCGGGCCACGTAGGCGGTGCAGTCGTCGATCTCGCTGCGCGGCATCTCGCCGCCCTTAGGGCAACGCAGCGCGGTGACCCGGCCGGCCGGGTCGTTGGCGGGACCGGCGAACACCTTGAAGTCACAGGTCTTGACCAGGTCCGCCACGTCCACCAGTTCCAGCGGGATGCGCAGGTCCGGCTTGTCGGAGCCGTAGCGGCGCATGGCCTCGTCGTAGCTCATGCGCGGGAAGGGGTTGGGCAGGTCCACGTCCAGCACCTTCTTGAAGGTGTGGCGGATCATGCCCTCCATGATGTCGGTGATCTGCTGCTCGTCGAGGAACGAGGTCTCGATGTCGAGCTGCGTGAACTCCGGCTGGCGGTCGGCGCGCAGATCCTCGTCACGGAAGCAGCGCGCCACCTGGTAGTAGCGGTCGAAGCCGGACATCATGAACAACTGCTTGAAGATCTGCGGCGACTGGGGCAGCGCGAAGAAGCGCCCCGGGTGGGTGCGGCTCGGCACCAGATAGTCGCGGGCGCCTTCCGGCGTGGGCTTGGTGAGGATCGGCGTCTCGAGGTCGATGAAGCCGTGCTCGTCCAGGTAGTTGCGCAGGGTGCTGACGATCCTGTGGCGCAGGCGCATGCGCTGCTGCATCACCGGCCGGCGCAGGTCCACATAGCGGAACTGCAGGCGGCGTTCCTCGTTGACGTCCTCCTCGTCCAGCATGAAGGGCGGCGTCTCGGCCTTGTTGAGGATCTGCATGTCCAGCGCCAGCAGCTCCACCTTGCCGCTGGCGAGGTGCGCGTTCTCGGTGCCGGCGGGCCGCTTGCGCAGCTTGCCCTTCACGCTCACCACGTATTCGCTGCGCAGGCTCTCGGCGGCCTTGAAAAGCGCGGCACGGTCCGGATCGAATACGACCTGCACCAGGCCCTCGCGGTCGCGCAGGTCGACGAAGATCACCCCGCCGTGGTCGCGGCGACGGTGCACCCAGCCGGCGAGCTGAATCTCCTGGTCGAGGAGGGTTTCGTTGACTTGGCCGCAGTAGTGGCTACGCATGGAATGACTCAGATTTCAGTAAGTTAGGCGGCTCAAGACCGCGTCGGAGGCGGCGAATATTAAGGTTACCGATGGGGGTCCGCAAGTTCGGGCACCGTATCCCCGCCGGCGGCTCCCGGGCTCTGCCGGGCCGGCGGCCACGGCGGCACGATCACCCCCAGGGAGATGATCATCTTGAGGGCCTCGTCCACGGACATCTGCAGCTCGATCATGTCGTCCTGAGGGACCATGAGCAGGAAGCCCGAGGTGGGATTGGGCGTGGTCGGCACGAACACACTGACCATGTGCTCCGGCAGCTTGGCGTTCAACTCCCCCAGGCTCTCGCCGGTCTGGAAGGCCAGGCTCCAGGTGTCCCGGTTCGGGTAACGGATCAGCACCACCTTGCGGAAGGAGCGCCCGGTGTTGGAGAACATGGTGTCGGAGATCTGCTTGGCGGTGGTGTAGATGGAGCGCACCAGCGGGATGTGCTCCAGCAGCTCGTTGCCGAGGCTGAGCAGTATCCGCCCCAGGTAGTTGCTGGCGAGGAAGCCGGTGAACAGGAGGATCAGCACCACCAACACCACGCCCAGGCCCGGGATGTTGAAGCCGACGAGCTGCGCCGGCTGCCAGGAGCGGGGGAACACCGTCACCAGCCCGTCCATGTAACCGATGAACAACTGGATGACGAAGAGGGTCACCCCCAGGGGGATCCAGATCACCAGGCCGGTGATGAGATAGCGGCGCAGGCGCGCCATCAGCGGGCGCTTGCCCGTCTGCTGCAGGTCATCGGTCATGGGTCGGCCGCCTTGGGTTTGCCGCCCTTGGACGGCTTCTCGGACTTGGGCTTGTCGCTCGCCGGCTTCGCCGCCTCGGCCTTGGCAGGCTTGGCATCGGCCTTGGCGGCAGGCTTGTCATCCTTGGCCGGCTTCTCGTCCTTGCCGCCGTCCGCCAGGTTCTTCTTGTTGCCGGACTTGAAGTCGGTCTCGTACCACCCGCTGCCCTTGAGGCGGAACGACGGCGCCGACATGAGCTTCTGCAGCTTCGGCTTGCCGCACTCGGGGCACTTCTTCAGCGGGGCATCGCTGACCTTCTGCAGGACCTCCAACTGGTGGCCGCAGGCCTGGCACTGGTACTCATATATAGGCATGGGCTGGTCTCTTGTCGGAAGCGGGACCGCGCCCCATATGTAAGGATGGCCCTGACCGCTTCAAGTCCCGCCGGCGGCGGGGCGTGCCATTATAGCCGTTCGACTCCCGACATCACCCGGAACCCCATGGACCCCGCGCCTCGACACAACTCCACCCTCCGCTCGCTGCTGCCTTATCTCTGGGAATTCCGCGGCCGGGCCAGCCTGGCGCTGGTCCTGCTGCTGCTGGCGGACCTGGCCGTGGTGGTGATGCCCTGGTTCCTGAAGCGCGCGGTGGATGTGCTGGGTCCCAGCCACGCGCTGCTGGCGGTGCCGGTGGGACTGCTGGTGGGCTATGGCGCCATGCGCTTCGCCGGGACCTTCCTCGGGGAACTGCGGGACGTGGTGTTCGAGCTGGCGACGCTGCGGGCGGCGCGCCGGGTCGCGCTGCGGGTGTTCCGGCACCTGCATGACCTGGACCTGGCCTTCCACCTGGAACGCCAGACCGGCGGCCTGTCCCGCGACATCGAGCGCGGCAGCCGCGGTGTGGCCTTCGTGATGAGCGCCATCCTGTTCAACGTGCTGCCGACCGTGGTGCAGGTGGCGCTGGTGACCGTGATCTTCCTGTGGAACTTCTCCGGCTGGTTCGCGGCCATCATCCTGGTGTGCGTGGCGCTGTACATCGCCTTCTCCATCGCGGTGACCGAGTGGCGTACCCGCCACGTGCGGCTCATGAACGAGCTGGACTCTGCGGCCAACACCCGTGCCATCGACAGCCTGTTGAACTATGAGACCGTCAAGTACTTCGGCAACGAGGAATACGAGGCCCAGAACTACGACGCGGACCTGGCGAAGTGGGAGCGGGAGGCGCTCAGGACCCAGTATTCCCTCTCCACCCTCAACAGCGGCCAGGCGCTCATCATCGCGCTCGGCGTCACCGCCATGATGCTGCTGTCGGGCTATGAGGTGGTGCACGGCAAGATGACGCTGGGCGACTTCGTGATGGTCAACGCCTACATGACCCAGTTGTTCCAACCGCTCAACATCCTGGGCTTCATCTACCGGGAGATGAAGCGCTCCCTCACGGACATGGAGCGCATGTTCTCGCTGCTGGACCGGCACGCCCAGGTGGCGGACCAGCCCGGCGCAGAACCCATGCACCATGCCCGCGGCCACATCCGCTTCGAGAACGTGCAGTTCGGCTACGGCCCGGACCGGCAGATCCTGCACGGCGTGGACTTCGAGGTGCTGGCGGGCTCCAAGGTCGCGATCGTGGGCCCCAGCGGTTCCGGAAAATCCACCATCGCGCGGCTGCTGTATCGCTTCTACGACGTCGGCGGCGGGCGCATCACCCTGGACGGCTACGACCTGCGCGACGTGACCCGCGCCAGCCTGCGCAGCCAGCTCGGCATCGTCCCCCAGGACACGGTGCTGTTCAACAACGACATCCACTACAACATCGCCTACGGCAACCCCAAGGCGCCGCAGGCCGAGGTGGAGCGGGCCGCCGAGCTCGCGCACCTCAAGCGGTTCATCGATTCGCTGCCCGAAGGCTACAAGACCCGTGTGGGTGAGCGCGGACTCAAGTTGTCCGGCGGCGAGAAGCAGCGCGTGGCCATCGCCCGCGCCATCCTCAAGAACCCGCCGGTGCTGATCTTCGATGAGGCCACCTCCAGCCTGGACTCCAACGCGGAGCGGGCCATCCTGGTGGCCATGGGGGAGCTGGCCCAGCACCGCACCAGCCTTGTGATCGCACACCGCCTGTCCACCGTGGTGGATGCGGACGAGATCCTCGTACTCGAGGCGGGCCGCATCGCCGAGCGGGGTACCCACAAGCAACTGCTCAAGGCCAAGGGGCTGTACGCGCGCATGTGGGCGCTGCAGCAGCGCGAGGCCGAGGAGCACGAGAAGCAGGCGGCGGTGCAGGGCCGGCCCGCCTTCCGGCTGGAGTGAGCATGCGCGCGGTGCTCATCACCGGTTGCTCCAGCGGCATCGGGCTCGCCACCGCGGAGCTGCTCAAGGCCCGCGGCTGGCGCGTCATCGCTACCGCCCGCAAGCCGGAAGACGTGGCGCGCCTCTCCGCCCAGGGTCTCGAGGCCCTGCAGCTCGACGTGTGCGATGCCGCCTCCCTGCAGCATGCCCTAGCCACGGTGTTCACCCTCACCGGCGGTGAACTGGATGCCCTGGTCAACAACGCCGGCATCGCCGTGCCGGGCGCCGTGGAGGACCTGTCGCGGGCCAACCTGCAGCAGCAATTCGACACCAACTTCTTCGGCCTGGTGGAGCTCACCCGCCAGGTGCTGCCGGTGATGCGGCGCCGCGGGCGTGGGCGCATCGTCATGGTGAGCAGCATCCTGGGCCGCGTCGCCATGCCCTGGCGCGGTGCCTATAACGCCAGCAAGCACGCACTGGAAGGCATCACCGATACGCTGCGCCTGGAACTGCGCGGCAGCGGCATCCACGTGGTGCTGGTGAACCCGGGGCCGGTGCGCGGCCGTTTCCGGGACAATTCCCTCGCCTACTTCGACGCCCAGGTGGACGCAGCGGCCAGCGTGCACAGTGCCGACTACGCCCGGCTGCGGGCCCAGACCGGCAGCGACAAGGATCGGCAGCCTTTCACGGTGGGCCCGGAGGTGGTCGCGGCGAAGATCGCCCGGGCGCTGGAGAGTCCCAGTCCCAAGGCGCGCTACTACGTCACCGTGCCTGCCTACATATTGGCCACCGCCCGCTGCCTCCTGCCCACCGCCTGGCTGGACGCGGTGCTGGCCCGCGTCTGAGCGCTTGCGCCGCGGGGCTGCGGGGCTATACTCCGGGACCTGTCATAAGCTCACAGAAGGGCCCTTCCGATGAACGTCATTCGTCGCATCTGCCTCCCGCTCATGACCTGTCTCGCTCTTCTCTCCTTGACCGCCTGCGCCAGCGACGGCTCCATGCCTGACCAGACTACCGTCGCCAATGCCCAGGACGACATCACGCAACTGCATGCGGCCTTCATGAAGGCCTTCAACGCCAAGGATGCCTCGGCGCTCGCCGCCACTTATACCGACGATGCCATCCTGATGCCTCCCAACATGCCCGAGGCGAAGACGGCGATCGCCATCGAGACCAACGCTGGACAGATGTTCGCCAATTCTCCCGTGACCGGGATACTGTTGAACGTCACCGATACCGAGGTGACGGGCAGCGGTTATGCCTTCTGCTCCGGCTTCTACACCCTGCTGGGCCCCAACAACAGCGCCCTGGACCGGGGCAAGTTCCTGGAAGTGCTGAAGCAGACGGACAAGGGCTGGAAGATCCACCGCGACAGCTACAACAGCGACATGCCGGCGGCCGGCATGGCTCCTGCCGCAGGCACGGCCATGGCGCCTGCTGCCGCGACGCACTAAGTCGAGTCCTGAAAGAGAAGAAAGCCCGGGGTGAATCCCGGGCTTTTTTTGTGTCCGGGCTGCGCATCCTGCTCCGCCCGGGCTTTTTTCTTTAGCCCGGGTACGTCCCGGCGTGCAACAGACCTTCAGTCTCGGGGAATCCGAGAGCCAGGTTCATGTTCTGCACGGCTTGGCCGGCCATGCCCTTCACCAGGTTGTCCAGCGCGGTCATCACCGCCACGCTGCCGCCCTTCACCCGCCAGCCGACGTCGCAGAAGTTGCTGCCCGCGACCGCGCCCACCCGCGGCGGCTCGTCGCCCAGCAGCCGCACGAAGGGAGCGTGCTCGAAGGCAGCCTCGATACGGGCCCTCACCGCGGCCGCGTCCAAGCCCTTGGCCTGGAACTGCAGGGTGGCGTGGATGCCCCGCACCATGGGCGCCGAGTGTGGGACGAAGCCCAGCGCATAGCCCGTGGTCTGCTCCACGTCCAGGAGACGCGCGATCTCGGCCTCATGCTGGTGGGAGAGCACCTTGTAGGCACGGAAGTCCTGGGCACGGGTCGGGTGGTGCGTGCCCTCGCCCGGTGAGGCGCCGGCACCGGATGACCCGGTGGCGGCGCTTACTGCGAGGAACCCCAGATCCTGGGTCCCGGCGAAAGGCAGCAGTGCCAGTTGTATCGCAGTCGCGAAGCACCCGGGGTTGGCGATGCGCCGCGCACCCGCCAGTCTCTGGCGGCGCCATTCCGGCAGGCCGTAGACGAACTTGCCGAGGCCGGCGGGATACGGATGGGGCTTGCCGTAGGCGCGCTCGAACACCGCGGCCTCGTTCAGGCGAAAATCTCCGGAGAGATCGATGAGCGTCAGGCGTTCCGCCAAGCCCGCGCTCTTCCATGCCGCCTCGAGCGCGGGGAGTTGCTGCGCGAGCTCGAAGTGCGGCATGGCGGAGAACACCACCGGATGCTCGGCATCCGCGAGCTTGCTCCAGTCCGGCTCGGCGTCGAAGCTCCCCGGTACTAAGCCCCGCAGGTTGGGATGCGCCTTCCAGAGAGGCTCGCCGGCCTGCTTGCGGGACACGGCTCGGACCGCGCCGACCCGCGGATGCTGGGAGAGGAGACGCAGCAGTTCGCCGCCGCCGTAGCCCGAGCCGCCCAATATATAGACCGGCAGCTTGCTCATGGCCGGCGGATGCCGCGCTCCGTCAGGAGACCGAGCACGTGCTCGCCGAAGGCCTTGGAATGGGTGCGGGCGTTGATGGCCTTCATGCCCACCTCCCGCTCCACGAAGCGCACGCCCACGTTGTTGTCGGTGGCGGGGCCTGTCACCACGTCGGCGGTGATGCCGTACTCGCTCTGCAAGTGGCGCACGCCGCCCGCCACGCCTACCGGATCGTTGGCGCAGAACACGAAGCCCGCAGTGAGAGCCATGAGCTCCGGATCGGCGAGGATGGTCTGCACGCCGTAATCGCCCATGATGCCGTCGCCGGTCTCGGCCACGACCACGTCGAGACCTCTCCCTGAGAGCTGCGAGAAGATGGTGTGGGCCACCTGGTTGGCGCTGTCCTGGCTGGTGCAGACCACGCCGGCGTCGGTGAAGTCGTAGGTAACCTCGGCCCCGTAGTCGCGCATGCTGAGGGTATCGCGCATCAGGGACACACCCGTGAGCTTGGCACCGCCGACGCGATAACCCGCCTGGGACAGGCGCCGCACCAGGGCGCACGCCGCGGCGGTCTTGCCGGCGTTCATGCAAGTGCCGGCCACGTAGATCACCTTGCAATCGAGCCGGCGCCCCTCCTTCTGGAGGGACCCCATGCTGATGTTGGCCGCCTGGCCCTCCCGGGACTGGAACTCCGGGTACACCAATACCTGCCCCAGCACCTCGAACTCGAAAGGAGTGCCCACTTCCGGATTATGGGAGACGCATTCGCCGATGACCCCCCCTAAATTGAGCACGTGCAGCACCTGGCCCTGCTCCACTTTCTTGGGCAACACGCCCTCGTAGCCGTGCAGCGCATTGCGGTGCCCCAGGGCGCCGACGATGACGTCGTCGCCGTGGATCACGTTCATGCGGCCGTGCACGTCCTCGAGCTGGTTATACCCGGACTTGTCCCCCAGGATCCGCCCGGCGACTACCGCGCCGTGCTCCGCGCGGATGTTGGGCGAGAGCGTGAGACTGCGGTCCAGCTTCATGTTGCGCGTAACCGACGCGATCTTGTCGGCATTAATCCGCATGGCTGCCCCCCGCCTGTAGCGCCAGGATCTGCTGCACGCCGTAGATCTTGGCGAAGCCGGCGGCTTCGGCACCGGTCCAGAGACGGTTGGCTTCGCCATAGCTCGCGACCTTGGCATCCATGAGCGAGTGCGGCGAGCGCACCCCGTCCACGCCGAAGGTGCGTGGATACAAGGTCAATTGCACCTCACCGGTGACGTGTTCCTGGCTCGAGCGCAGGAAGGCCTCCAGGTTCCGGGCCAGGGGATCGAAGAACTGGCCTTCGTGCAGCAACTGGCCGTAGAGGTTGCCCAGCGTGTCTTTCCAGAAGAGCTGCTTGCCGGTGAGGGTGAGCTTCTCCAATTCCCTGTGTGCGCCGATGAGCAGGTGCGCCGCCGGCGCCTCGAAGCCCACGCGGCCTTTGATGCCGAGGATGGTATCGCCGAGATGCACGCCCCGGCCGATGCCGTACTTGTGGCCCACTGAGTTCAATTCGGCGATCAAGCCGACCGGGTCCATACCCTTGCCGTCGATGGCGAGCGGCACGCCCTGCTCGAAACGCAGGGTCAGCTTGCGCGGCGGCAGGCCGGACGAGTCCAGCTCGCCGCCGGGGAAAGCGGCTTCCGGGAGCATGCTCCAGGAATCGAGCGTCTCGCGGCCGCCCACGGAGGTGCCCCACATGCCTTCGTTCACGGAGTACTGCACGGTCTTGGCCGGGAAGTCGAAGCCATGCTGCTTCAGGAAATCCATCTCTTGCTGCCGGCTCAGGGCGAGGCTGCGGATGGGCGTGATGAGCTCCAGTTCCGGCGCCAGCGCCCTGAACGCCACGTCGAAGCGCACCTGGTCGTTGCCGGCACCGGTGGAACCATGGGCGACGGCATCGGCCTTCAACTGCTTGGCCACCACGATGACACTGGCGGCCTGGCAGACCCGCTCCGCGGACACGCTCAGGGGGTAGAGATTGCCGCGCAGCACATTGCCGTAGATGAGATAGCGCAGATAACCCTGGAACAGCTCGCTGCGGGCGTCCAGGGTACGATGGGCCTTGGCGCCGAGCTTGGGGCTGAGACCCTCGATGCGCTGCAGTTCCTCGGGGCTGAAACCGCCGGTGTTCACGGTCACGGTGGTGACCTCGTAGCCCTGCTCCCGCAGGTGGATCACGCAGAAAGACGTATCCAGGCCTCCGGAGAAGGCCAATACCACCTGCTTCTTCATTTTGACTTGCCCTCGATGTCGCTGTTCCAGACCTGTCGCTCGGCGGCCGCGAGCCGTTCGCGCGTCGTCGCCAGCCAATGTTCCACCGCCCCGACCTCCGCCTCTATGCGCTCGAGCCCAAGGTTGCCGGCGCCTCCGAGATGGGTGGCCGTGAGCGCCTCGCGATTCGGCCTGAAGCTGCCGCCCTGCAGTTGCTTGCCGACCTGTAGGTAGGCATCCCGGAAAGGCGTGCCCTGCTCCACCAGCAGATAGGCCTGGTGGGTGGCGTATATGTCGTCGCTACAAGCGGCGGCGGCTCTCGCCGCGTCCACATGTAGCGCCGGCACCAGGGCGATGAGCACCTCCAGCCAGGACTGCACGGAGGCCACAGCGCCGAACAGCGGCTTCTTCAGCAGTTGCAGGTCGCGGTGATAGTTGGACGGCAGACCGGAAGCCAGCTCCTGCACCATGGCGGCATAGCCGCGCAGCTCGCGGCAGCGGCCGCGGGCCAGCTCCACCACGTCCGGATTGCGCTTCTGGGGCATGATGGAGGAACCGGTGGTGAAGGCATCCGGCAGCTTGAGGAAACCGAACTCCTGCATGGAGTACAAAGATACGTCCCAGAGGAACTTCTCCATGGTCATGCCGATGGAGGCGAAGGCATTCAGCAGCGCCAGCTCGTGGCGCCCTCTCGAGTTCTGCGCGTCGACCGGCGAGACCTGCACGCCGGAGAAGCCGAGCAGCTTCGCGGTGTATTCGCGGTCGATGGGCAGCGGCACGCCGAAACCGGCGGCGGCGCCCAGCGGGCAACGGTCGAGCCGCACGTAGAGTGCTTGCAGAGCCTGCAGTTCCTCAGCCAAACCGGCAGCGAAGGCTGCGCTCCACAGGCCGAAGCTGGAGGGCATGGCGCGGCGCAGATGGGTGTAGCCGGGCATGGCTTCGTCCGCATGAGCCTTGGCGAAGACCAGGAAATTGCGCGCCAGTGCCGCGGTGCGCGTGGCCGTATCCAGCAACGCCTCACGCATGTAGAGGCGCAGCGCCAGGATCACCTGGTCGTTGCGGGAACGGGCCAGATGGATGCGCTTGCCGGCGTCGCCCAGCTCCGCCGTGAGCAGCGCTTCGATGGTGGTATGGGCATCCTCCTGTTCCTTGGAGATGATGATGCCGCTGGTGCGCGCCTTGCGGGCGACGTTCGCCAGCGCCTTCACCAGCGCGGCGGCATCTTCCTTCTGCAGCAATCCTGCATGGGCCAGCATGCGCGCATGGGCGGCGCTTCCCAGCGCGTCGTGCACCAGCAGCTTCACATCCAGTTCCGGGTCATCCCCCACGGTGAAGCGATGGATCGCCTCATCCAGCGGCAGACCCTTGGCCCAGAGCTGGGCGCTCACGCCACCTGTTCCTTGACCTTGTCCGCGCGCGCCACCACCATGGTGCCGCTGCCCTGGTTGGTGAAGACCTCAGTCAGCACCGCGTCCGGCAGGATGCCGCTGACGAGATGGGCGCTGGCCACGCCGCCGGTGAGGGCGCGCCGTACGGCCGTGAGCTTGGGCCGCATGCCGCCGGAGACCTTGCCGGACCCTTCCAGGCCCTCGATGCCCTCCAGGGTGGCGAAAGGCACCAAGCTGGTGGGACGGGCGAGATCTTCCATCAGTCCCGGCACCTTCAGCAGGAAGAACAGCTTCTCGGCGTTGAGGGCCACGCCGATCTCCGCGGCCACGGTGTCGGCGTTGGTGTTGAACACCTCGCCCTTGTCGTTGGCGGAGAGCGGCGTGATTACGGGGACATATTCGCCTTGCAGCAGGTGCTGCAACAGCGCGGGATTCACCTTCTCGATGTCGCCCACCAGGCCGAAGTCCACGAACTGGGACTGGCCGGCGTCATCCTTGATCTGCACCGGCTGCCGCTTGCGGGCCGTGAGCAGGCCGCCGTCCACACCGCTGACACCGGTGACCGGCAAGCCGGCGGCGCGCAGGTCCGCCAGGAGGTCGGTATGCAGGCTGCCGGCCAGCACCATCTTCGCGGCGTCCAGCACCTGGGCGGTGGTGACGCGCCGCCCCGCCACCTTCTCCACCGGCAGGTGCAGGGTCTCGCACAGGGCATCGATGCCGGTGCCGCCGCCGTGCACCAGCACCAGCTTGATGGAGAAGCTCCACAGCACGGCGAGCTGCTCGCATACCGCGCGGCGGATCTTCGGGTCCTCCAGCACCTCGCCGCCCAGCTTGAAGACGAAGGTCTTGCCGCGGAAGGCGCGCACGTACTGGGCCGCGGAACGCAGGGTGGCGTAACTGTCGGGGGCTACGGACATGGCCTCTCTCCTTTAAGCAGCAAGCAGGCGGTGCAGGAGCACACGCTGCACATGGAAACGGTTCTCGGCTTCGTCGATGATGCGGCTGGCCTTGCCATCCAGCACCGCGTCCGCCACCTCCACGTTGCGGCGCACCGGCAGGCAGTGCAGGAACACCGGGTCCTTCGCGGCGGCCAGGACCCCGGTGTCCACCAGCCAGTCGCGGTGCTGTGCGATGCGCGCGGGCGCGACGTCCGGA
>Ga0207664_10002091_pt1 | contig 13131 bp, 10 predicted proteins | sample LARL83metaG_FD_184349 | JGI IMG/M metagenome (GOLD analysis project Ga0207664, IMG submission 184349) | Corn, switchgrass and miscanthus rhizosphere microbial communities from Kellogg Biological Station, Michigan, USA - LAR L8-3 metaG... | ecosystem: Host-associated > Plants > Roots >...
CGGCAGGTCAACGGCGTGTTACGCACTGTGGCCGCATAACACGGCCCATCACACTTTTCCGCATGTGATCAGCGGGCTTAATGATCGCTTCGGCTCGTTGCCGATATTTCGAATCGATTCGTAGTACCGGTGCTCACCAGGCGAATTGCACCCCGCACGGACATCCGACCCGGCCGGCCGGGACACGGCGGAGTGCCGCCGATGGCGGTGTGCTCAGCTCGACGGCGGTGCGAACGACACTGCAACTTTCACGGCTCAGCTCCGGTCGGCACGGCGCCGCTCGGCCGCCGCGGCGAGAATCAGATAGCCGCTGGCGGTCCAGGTATAGGCGCGATCGCGTTGCCCGGTACCGGTGAGCGCGTCGAAGTTCTCGGCGAATCCCGATACCTCGCACAGTTCCCGGAATCGCCGGCTGATCTCGTCGGCCAGCCGGGTGTGGCCGGCACGGCGCAGTCCGTCCTCGACCAGCACGGTGGACGGCGCCCAGATCGGTCCGCGCCAGTAGCCGTCGGCTTCGTAGCGCGGCGAGGTGACCCGTTCGGTCGCCAGGCCGTAGGGCGTCAGGTGTTGCCGGATCTCCTCGGCCAGCGCTGTGTGGATCTCCACGGGCAGCAGGTCCCCCAACGCGATCGGCATCAGTCCCAGCAAACTGGCACCGTTGCTGGTACGGCCCGACTCCACCGCGCGGGCAGCGAACCGCCCGTCCGTCCAGAGCTGTTCGATCATCGCCTTGAGCATCAGTTCCGCGCGGTCGCTCCAGCACCGCGCCGCGTCCGGATGGCCCGCCAGCGGCGCGAGCGCGGCCAGTTCCCGCAACTGCAACACCAGGAAGGCCGCCAGGTCGGCACTCTCCACGACGCCGCCCTGGTCGAACGTGGTGGCGTTGTCCCAGCCGCTGTCGTTGCCGTGGTGATAGTGGGCCAGGTCGCTGCCCCGGGCCCGCCGATGGTCCAGCCAGTAGTGGGTCCAGCGCTCCAGCCGGCGGTAGGTCTGGACGATCTCCTCGTCGGGCAGGTCGGGCATGGTCTGCCGTAGGCCGGACAGGGTCCAGCCATGGATGGGCGGTTTGACGAAGTTGTAGAGCACTTCGGAGTGCGCGATCGAGTCCGGCAGCGCACCGGCGGCGTCCTGGTGGTCGAACACCAGCTGGAACTGCTCCCAGGCCAGCCGCGGCCGTCCTTCGGCCAGGGCCAGCGCGTTGAAGCAGTGGTCCCAGCTCCAGACCTTGTCCATCCAGTGCTTCGACATCAGCACCGCGGGCCGGGTCACCATCCCGCCGGGTCGGACGGTGGCCGACCACAGCACGTAGGCCGCCAGATCGGCGGCCGGCGTGCGACCGGAGCGCCAGGGTGCGACGGCGTCCAGGAAGGCGCCGAAGGCGGCCGCCGACGCGGTGGCGGCCGCCTCGAACGTCGTGGTGGTGGCGCGGGGTGGCCGGGCCGCGTCGTGCTCCTCGATCGTGATCTCCCACAGTCGCGTGTCCGACGCGATGGTCACGCCTCGGCCGGCATGTCCCAGCGCCTGCGTGCCGTGGGTCTCGGCGACCAGTCCGTCCAGGACGGTGACCCGGTACCGGCGCCCGGTCTCGTAGCTGGTGAACACGTGGGCGCCGGTCACCGGGTCGCGATACAGGTAGGTCCCGCTGAACGGAGTGAGCACGGTTTCCGCGGCGTCGACCCGCAGCGCCAGCCCGCTCCCCCGCAGCCGCACTGTATCCGTGTCCTGGTACACGAGGTCGATGCGGCCCGACTCGTGGACCCAGCTCACCATCGACGCGCACGCCTCGATACCCGTGTCCACCCGGTCACCGTCGCGCGTGCACGGGCGCAACGCGAGAACGGGGTGCATGCCCGTCTGGTGCGAGACCAGATACAGATCCGTCGCGATCGTGCCCTGTCGGACCACCGGGGAGATACCGAACCAGGAGCCGTGGTAGCTGAACGGGATCTCCCGGATGTCGAACCGCGGCCCGGTCACGTCAATCCTTGATGGCGCCGCTGGTGATCCCGGCGGACACGTAACGCTGGGCGAGGACCAGCAGGACGGTGGCGGGGATCGAAGCCACCACGGCGGTGGCCAGGATGGCGTTCCACTGCTGGTTGTTGTTGCCGATGTAGTGGTAGATCCCGAGGGTGATCGGCTGACGGGTGCCACCGGCGTCCAGTGTGCTGGCGAAGACGAAGTCGGACCATGCCCACAGGAACGTGAACAGGGACACGGTGACGATCGCGTTGCGGCTCAAGGGCAACACGATCGACACGAACGTGCGCAGGCTGCCCGCGCCGTCGGTGCGCGCGGCCTGCATCAGCTCCGCCGGCACGCCGCGCATGAACGCGGTGAACACGAGCACGCCGAACGGCACGGCGATCGTGGAGTCCGCCACCACCAGACCGGGCAGCGTGTTGATCAGGTGCGTGGTGAGCAGGATCGCGTAGAAGCCCATCGCCATGATGATCGCCGGGATCATCTGCGCCACCAGCAGGATGAAACTCAGTGCCCGGCCACCCCGGGGATGGAGCTTGGCCAACGAGTACCCGGCGGGAGCGGCGACGGCGAGGGTGAGCACGACCGTGCCGAGCCCGACGACGAGGCTCGTGCCCAGGTACGGCAACTGCTGGTCGATGACGGCACGGTAGCCGTCGAGGGTGCCGTGCGACGGGAACCAACTCGGCGGGGTCTTGCGCATGTCGGTGTCGCGCGTGACGGACTCGTTGAGCATCCAGTAGACCGGGAACAGCATCACCGCGGTCAGCAGCAGGCCGATGACGGTTTTCCACCAGGCCGGCCGGCGGGCACGGGTGTTCACCTCATGCCGCCGGTGCGGTGCGCTGGGTGTGGATGTAGACCAGACCGAACAGCAGCGCCATCAGCACCAGCAGGTTGCCCACCGCGGCGCCGGACCCGAACGCGGGCAACAGGTTGCCGAAGCCGAGCCGGTAGGACCACGTCGCGAAGGTCGTCGACGAGTCCACCGGGCCGCCCCTGGTCATGATCCAGATGATGTCGAACACCTTCAGCGTGTAGATCAGCCCGAGCAGCAGCGTGACCGCGGAAACCGGGCGCAGCAACGGCAGGGTGATGCGGCGAAACCGCGCCCAGGCACCGGCCCCGTCCAACGCCGCCGCCTCGTACAGGGTGTCCGGAATGGACTGCAGGCCGCTGTAGAGCAGGGCCAGGTTGAACGGGATGCCGATCCAGACGTTCGCCAGGATCACGCTGACCAGCGACCAGTGTGGGGAGGTGAGCCAGTCCACCGGGCCGACACCGACCAGGTGCAGCGCGTAGTTGACCAGACCCGAGTCGCTGTTGAGCAGCCACGACCAGGTGGACGCCGAGACGATCAGCGGCAGCAGCCAGGGCACCAGGAACAACGCCCGCAGCGCGACCGCGAGCCGGAAGTGCTGGTGGAAGAACACCGCCAGCGCCAGGCCGATCGTGAACTGGAAGGCCAGCGACGCGGCGGTGAACACGACCGTGTGCAGCAGCGCCGGGCCGAACGTCGGGTCCGCCAGCACGGTGCGGTAGTTGCCCAGCCCGACGAACGGCGCGCCACCACGCACGAACGAGGCCACCGTGTAGTCCCGCAGGCTCAGATCGAGGTTGCGGTACAACGGATAGGCGTAGAACAGCGCCAGATATGCCACCACGGGGGCCAGGAACGCCCACGCGGCCCACTGTCCGGAGCGGGCGCGCCGCAACGGTCGACCGAGCCGTGGCGAGGCATCGACCTCCGGTGTCTCGCCGCCGCCCGCCGGTCGCAGCCGCGTCCTGTTGTTCATGGTTTCACTCACGTGCCGGCGCCTACCTGGTGGCCGCGGCGGCCGCGTCCTGCGCCGTCCGCAGCGCCGCCTGGGGACTGGCCGAGCCGGACAGTGCCGCCTGCACCGCGGTCCACAGCTGCTGCGAGATCTTCGGGTACTTCGTCCCGAGGTTGTCGCTGGTGCGGCCCTTCGCGGATCGCACCGCGGCCACCCAGGACGACAGGTCACCGTTGGCGGCCTGCTTCTGCTGCAGCGTCGCGGTGGCACCGATGTAGGACAGCGTCGTGTCCGTGGTGTAGGCGTTGCCGGCGCTGGTCAGGCAGGCCACCAGCTTCGCGCTCGTCCGGTAGCGCCCGCTGTCCGAGGCCACCGGCACGGTCACGAACTCCCCGCCGGTCGGCGCCGGGGCGGTGGCACCGCCGTTGTCGGCCGGGATCGGGATGACGCCGTACGGGAACCCGGTCTGCTTCGCGTTCGACAACTGCCAGGTGCCGTTCTCCGCGAACCCCACCTGGCCGGTGGCGAACTCCTGCCAACTGGTGGTCTGCGTGTCGTTGATCACCGAGTTCGGGGCGTACCCGTCGGCCAGCCACGTGGTCCACAACGACAGCGCGGACACCGCCTGCGGCGAGGACAGATTCGTCAGGTTCGCGCCCGCGCCCCAGAACCACGGCAGGAACTGAAAACTGCCCTCCTCCGTGCCGATCGCCGAGAACGTGATCCCCCGCTTGCCCGCCGCCTTCACCTTCGCCAGCGCGGCCGTCAGCGACGACCAGTCCCGCACGCCGGCCGGGTCCACCCCGGCCGCCTGGAGGATGTTCTTGTTGTAGTACAACGCCAGGGTGTTGGCGCCGATCGGGACGCCGTAGGTCTTGCCGTTCAACTGCCCGGCGGCCAACAGGTTCGGCTCGATCGCGGTGGTGTCCACCTTCGCCGTGGCGGTGTCGGTCAGCACGCCGGCCTGCGCCAGGGTGCTGATCACCGGGTTGTCCACGATCAGCACGTCCGGCGCCACTCCCTGCTGCGCCGCCAACAGCACCTTGCTCGTCAGATCCGTTGTGTCGAACGCGGTGCGCTTGACCTGCACCCCCGCGTCGCTGCCGCATTTCGTCAGCAACCGAACCCACGCCGAACCGTTGTCGAACTGCGGGTACGGATCCCAGACGGTGTACGGACCCGACGCGGTGGCGGACGACCCGGACGCGCCGGTCGAACCACATGCGGCCACCGCGATGACCAACAACGCGGCGAACCCGGCCGCCGCGTGACGACGCGCACGGATGACGGAGAACATGACGGAGCGCCACCTCACACCGCTCGATACGAATCGATTCGACAAAGATAGGACTGCCTTCATCGGGCGTCAATGCGCATCCGGCCAGAGTTGGGCGACACCATGGCCGTGTGACACGGTTCGACGTCGATACGGCCATTCGGCGCCGTACGATGAGGCTCGTCGGCCGGTGGAACAAGCAGCGGGGATCCGACTGCGGTGAGGAGTCCGATGAACATTGGCGAGATCGCTCGCCGGTCCGGGGTGTCGCGCAGCACGGTCTCCTACGCGCTCAGTGGCAAGCGCGCGGTCTCCGCGGCGACGCGGCGGCGGATCCAGGACGTCATCGACGAACTGGGCTACCGCCCGAACGCCGCCGCACGCGCCCTCAAGGAGGGTCGTACCCGCACGCTCGGGCTGGTCATTCCACCCGCCGCCGGTCGGCTGACGTTCATGCAGCTGGACTTCGTCGCCGCGGTAATGGAAGCCGCGGCCCGCGCCGATCTGGACGTGCTGCTCTCCCCGTCCGGGGGCGACCACGACCGCTCCTTCGAGCGGATCATCACCGGACGCCGGGTCGACGGCGTGATCCTCATGGAGATCCGCATGGAGGACAACCGCGTCGACCGGCTACAGCAGGAGGGCGTGCCCTTCGTCACGATCGGCCGCACCGAACGGCCGGACGGGACGTGCTGGGTGGACATCGACACCAGGTTGCTCGTCAGTCGCTGCGTCGACCATCTGGCCGACCTCGGACACCGCCACATCGCGCTGATCAACCGCTCGACCGAACTGTTCGCCGCCGGCTACGGCCCCGCGCGCCGGGCCCGCGAAGGACTACAGGACGCGGTCGCCCGGCGCGGCGTCGACGGCGTCGAGTTCTACTGCGCCGACCACGTGCAGGCCGGGCTGGCCTGCGTCGAGGAGATCCTCCACGACCATCCCGAGGTCACCGCCATCGTGACGATCAACGAGGCGGCGCTGGCCGGAGTCCAGCGGGCACTCGAACACGCCGGCCTGGTGACGCCGACCGACTTCTCGGTCACCGGGACCGTCGCGCGGCCCTGGGCCGAGCAGTGCCACCCACAGCTCACCTCGGCCGACGTGCCCGCCATGGAGATGGGGTCGACGGCGGTGCGGTTCCTCGTCGAGCGCATCGCCAACCCGGATGCCCCACCGGTGCAGGAACTGCTCGTACCCCCCATCTCACTGCGCGCCAGCACAGGTCCGGTACCGATCACGCGCAGGTGATCACACCGGGTGTCACCGGGTGTCGTCAGCCGAAGACGCGCCGCTGGATCTCGCGGCGGTAGTCCTCCAGGGTGTTGTCCAGGTGCACGGCGGCGGCTCGCGCGGCCCCGTCCGGGTCGCCGTCCCGGATCGCCTGGTAGATCGCGGTGTGTTCGTCGATCGCCTCCGCCGCGTGGCCGCCGACCGTGCCGTGCAGCCCGATCGCGCTGGACTGGCGCTGCAACCGCCGGGCCTCGCGTACCGCGACCACCAGGAACTCGTTGTGCGACGCAGCCGCGATACCGAGGTGGAAGTCGTCGTCGCCGCGATCGAACAGCGCGGCGTCCCCGGCCAGATGGCCCTGCCGGCAGGTATCGGCGGCCACCTCGATCGCGCGCAGCTCGGCCGGCGTCGCCCGGGTGGCGGCCAGCCGGCTGGCCGCCAGCTCCTGCACCCGGCGGAACTCGAACAACATGTAGACGTGGTCCAGATCGGTCGGCAGGAAGAAGTTCCCCCAGCGGGTCGACCCCAACATCCCCTCGTCGTCGGCGACGTAGAGCCCACGACCCTTCTGGGCACGGACGCGCCCGATCGCGGAGAGGATCTTGACGGCCTCACGCACCATGGTGCGTGAGGTCCCCAGCCGGGTCGCCAACTCGTTCTCCGTCGGCATGCGGTCGCCGGGCCGCAGCCGTGACTCGGCGATGAGCTGAAGGATCCGTTCGGCGACCAGCTCGTAGCCGGGTCGGTAGGCGGCGGATGTCTCGACGCCCGATTCCTGGGTGGGCGCACCGTCCACGGTCTGCCTCTCTCGCGATCAATGAGTAGTACTCATATTGCCACGAGGCCCCCTTGACTTGCCAGCCGCAAGGGGCTGTCATGTGTGTTCGACACGATCCATGGTCGATGAGTAGTACTCATATCGGTAGCCTTCCGCCCGATCAGGTCAGACCAGCGGGCGCCCACGACGTAGTGGAGTAGGTCATGACAGCACGGACCGCGTTGCTTGCCATCGGAGCGGCGCTCGTCCTCGCGGCCGCGGCGTGCGGGAACGGCGGGACGACCACCAGCAGCCAGAACGGCTTCCAGCCCGCACCCCAGACCGGCGGGACGCTGACGGTGTGGGTGGACTCGACGCGCCTGGCCGCCGCGCAGCTCTACCAGCACGAACATCCGTCGGTGAAGATGGACATCGTCACCTACGACGGCGACGCCAACGGCTCGAACTACCTGCAGACCAAGGTCAGCCTGTTCAACCGAACCCACAGCGGCTGGCCGGACGTGGTGTTCAGCACCCAGAACAACGAGATCTCCTGGGCGGTGCGGGCCGGCTTCACCGCACCACTGAACAAGGGCCTCATCAATCAGTCCACACTGGACAATTGGGCCGCCGGCGCCAACGACCCGTGCACGACCGGCGGCACGCTCTACTGCCTGCGCAACGACCTGGCCCAGACCGTGCTGTGGTACAACGCCACGCTGATGGCGCAATGGGGCTACCAGGTCCCCACGACCTGGCCGCAGTACCAGGCGCTGGGCACGAAGGTCGCCGCGGAACACCCCGGCTACCTGGTCGGCGCCGCCGGTGACGACTTCACCCCGGAGATCTACCTGTGGGCCGGGAAGTGCGGCGCCAACCAGATCACCGGCCTGAAGTCGGTCAAGGTCGACACCACCAGCCAGAACTGCTCCCGCATGGCGTCGCTGCTGGACAGCCTCGTCAAGAACGGCAGCCTGTCCACCAGCAGCGTGTTCAGCTCGGACTTCGACAAGAACGACGCCGGCAAGATACTCACGATGCCCGGCCCGTCCTGGTACGGCGGTGCCCTGTTCCAGGGCACGTTCAAGGTGCCCGCCGGCCAGGTCGCCGTGGCCCCGATGCCGCAGTGGCCGGGCGACGGCTCGCCGTCGGTCGGCAACGTCGGCGGTGGCACCTGGCTGCTCTCCGCGCACAGCACGAACCTCAAGGCCGCCACCGCGTTCCTGACCTGGGTGACCACTGCCCCCGACTACCAGGGCAAGATCGCCCCCGGCTACCCGGCCTACGCGCCGATCGCCGCGACGTGGCTGGCCAACCAGGCCGCGTCGCACTACTACGCCGGCGACATCAGCGCACCGCTCCAGGCCGCGGCCCGCCAGGTGTGGCCCGGCTGGGGCTACGGACAGTTCAGCCAGGAAGCGATCTGGGCCGCCACGATCACGCCCGGCCTGACCGCGGGCCGGACGATCGAGTCGATGCTGCCGGCCTGGCACGACGCGATCGTGAACTACGCGCGCTCCGACGGATACCAGGTCAGTCAGTGAGCGAGCTTGCGAGCGAACCAATGGGCACAGCGCGGTCGCGAATGCGCCCGACGAGCGCCAGCGAGGAGGGAGCGTGAGCTCCCCGCGGACGTCCGCCGGCCGGGCGGGAGCGCCGTTATGGCAGCACGCGCCGCGACCCGGCCACGGTTTCGTCGCCGTCTACGTGCTCCTGCTGATCGCGTTCGGCGTCGTACCGACCGGGTACGCGATCTACTTCGCGTTCACCGACGCCGGCAACAACTTCGTCGGCCTGTCCAACTTCGTGGCCGCCGCGGGCGATTTCCGTTTCGTGGCCGCCGTCGAACACGTCGGCCTGTACCTGGTGTTCTGGTTGGCGGCGCTGGTGGTGTTCGTCGTCGGGCTGGCATTGCTGCTGCACCGCCTGGCCGCCGGCCCCAGCCGGGTGGTGCGCTTCCTGTACTACATTCCCGGGGCGCTGGCGGGCGCGGCCAGCGTCATGGTCTGGCTGTTCCTGCTCGACCCGGCCGTCAGCCCGGTGAGCTTCCTGTTGCGTGCGGCCGGATTCGCCACCTTCGGTCAGGTCATCGCCCCGGGCCACCTACCGATCCTGTTCACCCTGATCGCGTTCTGGACCGGCGCCGGCGGGTGGATCGTCGTGATGTACGGGGCCCTGAACAACATCTCGGCCGACCTGCTGGAGGCGGCCCGCATCGACGGCGCGAACGCGTGGCAGACCGCGTGGCGTGTCCAGATCCCGTTGCTGCGCAAGTGGATCGTTTACATGGTGATCCTCGCGTTCGCCGGTGGCACCCAACTGTTCGTCGAACCACAACTGCTCGCCCAGGCCAGTGTCGGCGTCGCCGGCCGGGACTATTCGCTCAACCAGCTCTCCTACGACTTCGCCTTCCAGAACGACAACGTCGACACGGCGGCCGCCATCTCCGTGGAACTGTTGCTGATCGGGCTCGTGGTCGCAGCAGTATTCGTTGTCAGGTCGGGGTTCTTCGATGCCGACTGACACCCGGCGCCGGGCGCCGGCCGCCCGGTCGACCGCGACGTCCCGTTCCCGCGCCCGCCCGCGCCGGCGCGGCACCGGCCGGCTGCCACATCCCCTGTCGGCCTTGATACTCCTGCTGTTCGCGGTCTTCTTCGTGCTCCCGATGCTGTGGCTGCTGTTGGCCGCCACCAAGACCGACGACCAGCTCGTGCACGACAACCCGTTGTCCTTCGGGTCCTGGCACGCGCTGCGCGCCAACTGGGACGCGTTGACCGCGTTCCAGGGCGACACCGTCTTCCTGTGGTTGCGCAACTCGGCGGTCTACTCGTTCGGCGCGCTCGTCATCACCCTGTGCGTGGCGATCCCCGCCGGCTACGGCCTCGCGATGACGCGGTTCCGCGGGCGCCGGACGCTGCTGGTCGCGACGCTCGTCGTGATGCTGATGCCCAACGCCACCCTGGTCGTGCCGCTGTTCCTGGAGGTGAACGCGGTCGGCCTGATCGGTTCGATGTGGTCGATCATCCTGCCGTACTCGTTCTACCCGTTCGGGGTGTACCTGACCTACATCTACTTCACCACCACACTGCCCACCGAACTCGTCGCCGCCGCGAAACTCGACGGCTGCTCGGAGTTCGGCGTCTTCCGGCACGTCGCGCTGCCGCTGGCCGCGCCGGTCGTCGCACTGGTGGGCTTCTTCAGCTTCGTCGCCAACTGGACGAACTACTTCCTGCCCTACGTGCTGTTGCCCGAAAGCGACCAGTTCCCGGTCCAGGTCGGCTTGGGCACCCTGCTCGACGACGTGCCGCAGTTCAACCCGACCGTCGGGACACTCGCGGTGCAACGCCCGGAACTGGCGCTGGCCACCCTGCTGGCGATCACCCCCGTCCTGGTCGTTTTCCTGTTCTCCCAACGTTTCCTCGTCACCGGAATGCTCGCGGGTGCGACGAAGGAGTAACCGAGCCAGATGTATCCCGTCATCACGGCCTCCGTACCGCTGCTCGAACCGCCCGACTGGGCGATCGCGCAACGACAGTTGTTCGACCTGCTCGATCAGGCGTGGCGCCAGTTCGCTCGCGACTTCACCGACCAGGACGGACGACTGCGCTACCACGGCCGGCTGCGCACCCGCGACGGCGTGGACGACTTCTACGAGACGTTCTTCAACTGGCCGCAGCTCTACCTGCTCGGCGGCGCGGACGACCTGCTCGCCGAGTCCGAACGACACTGGACCGGCGTCACGCGGCAACTGACCGAACTGGACATGCTGCACGACGAGTACGAACGGGGCTACGACTGGTTCCACCAAGGCGAAAGCCTGCAGCTGCTGTACTTCCTGTGCATGGCCGCACCGGACCGGTGGGCCGAGCGGGCACTGCGGTTCGCCGACCTCTACGTCGACCCCGCGCACGGCAACTACGACCCCGAACACCGCATCATCCGCCGACCGCACAACGGCAGCGACCCCCGCCGCACGGGCCTGTTCGACGGCCGGAGTTATCCGTGGCTGCCCCAGGAAGCCCGCACCTACGGCTTCCCACTGGACTGGCTGCTACCACCCGACGCCGACCCACCACGCGAGCACGACCCACGCCTGAGCGACCAGATGCGACAACGGATGGGCACCGGTGACACGGCCGTCAACCTGGCCGCGTCCGGCCTGGTCCTCAACGCCGCGTTGCTGTCCGGACAGCAACGCTACCGGGACTGGATCGCCGAGTACGTGGGCGCCTGGCGGGAGCGAGCCGCCGCCAACGACGGGATCCTCCCGGACAACGTCGCCCCGGACGGCACGGTCGGCGGCCTGCTCGACGGTCGCTGGTACGGCGGACACTACGGCTGGTCCTGGCCGCACGGCTGGTACAGCGTCGGCCAGGCCGCCACCGTCGCGGCCCTGGCCGCGAGCATCGCCACCGGCGACGAGTCGTTCACCGACCTCGTCCGCCCCGCGCTCGACGAAGTCATCGCCCACGGCAAGGTCATGACGTTCACCGAGTCCGACTCCAGCCTCCGATCGAAGTGGACGGTCCAACTGGAAGACCACGTGCACACACCCACGCTGCACGTACCGTTCCGCCACTCCGACCGCGGCTGGTTCGACTACAACCCGATGCTGATGTCGGTCCCCACCGCCCTCTGGCACCACACCGCGTCGACGGCCGACCGCGAACGGATCGAACGGCTCCGCGCGGCCAGCGGCTATGACTGGCGCACCGTGCGGGCGTTCCGCAGCAAGGAAGAAGCCGGGCACGAGGAACCCTGGTTCGCCTTTCTCGCCGGGGACGACCCCGCGTACCCCGAACGCATCCTGCGCGCCGCGCAGGCCCAGGTGCGGCACCGCCTGACGCGCATGGCTCGCCACCGCGACGACGACATCCCCGAAGCCGACATCCACCTGTGGCAGCAGTCCAACCCGGTAGTCACCGAAGCCCTGGTCCAGCTCACCTGGGGCGCCCCGCAGGTCATCTACAATGGCGGCCTGCAACAGGCCCGCGTGCGCTACTACGACGCCCAGGCCAGGCGCCCCGGACTGCCAGCGTCCGTCGCCGCGCTCGTCTCCCGCATCGACCCGGACGCCACCGTGATCGACCTGGTCAATCTCGACCCGCTGACCGGGCGGTCACTCGTGATCCAGGCCGGCGCGTTCGCCGAGGACACCATCCGCACCGCGCACCACACCGCCTGCCCGGACACGTCGTGGATCGGCGACCTCTACGACTACGGACACGGCCGGCCAACCGTGACCACCACATCGACCCACGTCGGCGGCCCATGGCTGAAGATCGAACTGCCCCGCTCCACCCGTGTGCAACTGACCCTGCACCTCGACCCGCGCACCCGAACCGCGTCCCATCGAACCCCCTTCGACGAAGCCGGCGTCGACCGCACAGCGCACGTGAGCCGGCCCGCCGCCGGCCCATCCGATCAGGCGACTGGCATGATCAGGCGATGAGTATGTCGGACTGGGGACCACGACCCGTGGACGGCGAGCGGGCCAACGGCGCCCGCATGTACGACTACCTGCTGGGCGGCGGCCACAACTTCGCGGTGGACCGGCAGGCGGTCCAGCAGTTGCTGGCCATCAACCCCGAAGCGGCGCAGGTCGCCCGCAGCAACCGACAATTCGTCAGCCGGACGGTCCGATTCTGCCTGGCGCGTGGCATCGACCAGTTCCTCGACCTGGGTTCCGGCGTGCCCACCGCGGGCAACGTGCACGAGATCGCCCAAGCGGCCGTGCCCGGCGCGCGTGTGTTGTACGTGGACAACGAACCGATCGCCGTGGCGGCCACCCGCGATTTGTTGCGGGGCAACGCGTTCGCCGACGTGTTGTCCGCGGACCTACGACAGCCCGACGTGATCTTCGCGGCCCCCGAAACCACCCGATTGTTGGACTTCACCCGCCCCCTGGCGATACTGATGAACGCCGCACTGCACTATGTGCCCGATACCGACGACCTGCCCACCATCCTTCAGGCCTACCGAGAGCGAGCCGCTCCGGGCAGTCACTTCGTCTTCTCCCACATGGGTAGTTCCGCACGCAACGGAGCACGGGCATTCGAGGGATCCGACACACCGATGACCGTGCGGACCCACGACGAACTCGCCGC
>Ga0207664_10002093_pt1 | contig 13120 bp, 17 predicted proteins | sample LARL83metaG_FD_184349 | JGI IMG/M metagenome (GOLD analysis project Ga0207664, IMG submission 184349) | Corn, switchgrass and miscanthus rhizosphere microbial communities from Kellogg Biological Station, Michigan, USA - LAR L8-3 metaG... | ecosystem: Host-associated > Plants > Roots >...
CACATATTCGGGAATCCGCCGGGCATCCTCGATCCGCGCCGCCCATTTGGCGACCGGCGCGAGAAAGGCCGGCAAGTCGATCTCCTGAAATCCCTCGCGGTCGCGGTCGCCGCGTGCGACGTCGCCGATGAACAGGATCATCGGCGTCGAGTCCTGGAACGCAACGTGCACGCCGGCGCTAGCGTTCGTCGCGCCGGGGCCGCGCGTCACGAAGGCGACGCCGGGGCGGCCCGTCATCTTGCCGTCGGCGTCCGCCATATAGGCGACCCCGCCTTCCTGCCGGCAGACGATCGTGTCGATTTCCTGCGTGTCGTGAAGCGCGTCGAGCACCGCGAGGAAGCTCTCGCCCGGCACGGTGAAGATGCGGTCGCAGCCCTGGATTCGAAGCTGATCGACGAGGATGCGCCCACCCGTTCTGGCGCCGGTGCCGTTGGTCATTCGTGGCGCTCTAGCGGCGCAACCGCGCGGCGTCATCCGCGCCCTCGATCAGGTTGATTTATGTGAAAGAAAGACGCCTTGCGAATCGGATAAATCGGTGAAAGCCACGGGGGTGGTGGATATGACTGAGTGCGATCACGATTATTTCGAGCGCCGCGCCGGCGAAGAGCGCAGCGCCGCCGCGGGTGCCGCCAATCCGGCGGCGCGGCGGGCACATCTCGAGGCTGCGAACGGGACGATCGTCGAGCTAAAGGTCTTGCGCGAAGCGTAGCGGCCGTTCGGCCTTCGCTATGCGCGATGCAGCGTCCGGATCGCGGGCGCTTCGGTTCCGATGAAGCGCATCGTGAACAGGATCAGCCCTTTGCCGTCGGTCACGGTCATCTCGAAGTCGGCAGTGTCCCAGAAATCTCCGGCGCTGTCGCAGAGAAGCTGCGCCGCGAAGCGCACGGCCTCACATTTGGCATCGGCGATGCTTTTGAACTCCGTGCCTTCGGGATCCCCGTTCCCGAGGGTGTTGTTGGTGTGGAAGTAATAAAGAGACACGCGGGATCGTCTCCCCGGCGCCGCATAGCGCCCACACCTAACGCGCCATGCTCGTCTTTGGGTGCGTTCAAATCCAGCGGCTGCGCGATTGCGTGAAGTGATTTTCCGCTCGCGCCGCGGCTGCGGACTTGCGCAAACCCGCGCGAAGGCAAGAACGCCAGACACAAATCCATGTTTGAGTTCAGTAACTTGATATATATGTATGTCTGCTTTCAGACACATGTTATAGAGACGGTATCGCCGGCCGCGTATCCATTTTTGGGCGTTGGCGACTGAGAGATAATTGTGCTCCCGCCCTTTCGCGGGAGAATTGAATTGGCCTCGCCTGACGGGCATCCGCTCGAGCTTCTGGTTCGGAAGCTTGAAACGCACTTCCGTTTGAGTGCTGAGGATCGCGAGCAGGTTCTCGGCCTCCCCTACAAGCTGCGATGGATGGAGGCGCAATCCTATAGCGTGCGCGAGGGCGACCGGCCCGAACGGTGCGCGGTCCTGCTCTCCGGCTTTGCCTTTCGCCACAAGCTCACGGGCGACGGCGAGCGGCAGATCCTGTCGCTCAACATCCCCGGCGAGGCGCTCGACTTTCAGAACCTCTTTTTGACCGAGTCGGACCACAATGTTCAAATGCTGACCCGAGCGCAGGTGGCCGAGGTGCCGCAGCACGCGATCGAGCAATTGGTGCTGACGCAGCCGAACGTTGCTCGCGCAATCCTCATCAGCAGCCTGGTCGAGGCGTCGATCTTCCGCGAATGGACTCTGAACGTCGGACAGCGCGACTCGCGCAGCCGGATTTCACATCTGCTCTGCGAATTCGCCTACCGGCTCACACTGTTGGGGCTGGCGCCGACCGGCGACTTCGAATTGCCGATGACACAGGAGCAGCTCGCCGACGCGACCGGCCTGACCGCGGTTCACGTCAATCGTGTCCTCAAGGGTCTTGAGGCGGAGGGACTGATCGACCGCACCCGCCGGATCGTCAGCTTCCCCGACTGGGAGCGCCTGCGCGAGGTGGGCGATTTCAACCCGCGCTATCTCCACCCGATCGAACTGCTGGGCTAACGGCCGGCGGATTGAGATAGGTTAGTCGCGAGCTTCATAACCTCTATGAAGGAACAGGCAACCACTTAGGGGATAGCCCAACGCTCCATCGGTGGGGGCGTCTGGTGCAAGAATCTTCCTTTCTCGGCCCCGTTTTCAGGCGATGGGCCCGTCGGGCCGCCGTGTCGGACGAGGACAAGCGCGCGCTGATCGGGCTCCCCTGGTCCCGCAAGAACTACCCTCGCGACGGCTACATGGTGCGCGAAGGCGAGCCGGCCACGGTCTGCACGCTGCTGATCACCGGCTTCGCCTTCCGCCAGAAGCTGGTCAGCGACGGCGCGCGCCAGATCATCTCTTTTCACATTCCGGGTGAATTCCTCGACATCCAGAACTCGATGCTGGAGGTCGCCGATCACAATCTGCAGAGCCTGACGCGGAGCACGGTCGCGCTCGTCAGCAGGAATGCGCTCTCCGATCTGATGGCGAGCCGCCCCGCCATCCGGCGTGCGTTGTGGCTCGACAGCCTGGTGGATTCGTCGATCTTCCGCGAGTGGGTGGTCAACGTCGGTCGCCGCGATGCTCGCGCGCGCATTGCCCATTTGCTGTGCGAGCTGGCGGCCCGGCTGAGATCCGCCGGCATCGCCGACGGCGAGATATTCGATTTCCCGCTGACGCAGGAGCAGGTCGGCGACGCGACGGGGCTCACCGCCGTGCACACCAACCGAACGCTCCAGTCGCTTCGCAAGGACGGCCTGATCAGCCTGTCGTCAAACCGGCTGTCGATCCTCGACTGGGATGCTCTCACCGAAGTCGGCGACTTCAACGAGCGCTATTTGCATCACTCCGTCTGAGATATGCGAATGGCGGGCTACGCCTGGTGGATCGCCTTTACGACCTGATAGCTCTCCAGCCCTTCCTTGCCGCCCTCCGATCCGAACCCCGAATCCTTGACGCCGCCGAATGGCGTATCGGCGCCGCTGATCGCGAAGGTGTTGATCCCGACCATCCCGCTTTCGACAAGGTCGCCGATCAGATTGGCCCGGCGGCCGTTCTCGGTGAAGGCGAAGGCGGCGAGGCCGTAAGGCAGGCGGTTGGCCTGCTCGATCGCCTCCTCGAACGTATCGAACGGGCGCGACACCGCGACCGGGCCGAACGGCTCCTCGTTCATGATGTCGGCTTCGGTGGGAACGTCGGCAAGCAGGGTCGGCTGGAAGAAGAAGCCGCTGTCGCCGCGCTCGCCGCCGGCAATGACCCGCGCACCCTTGGCCTTGGCGTCCTGAACCAGCCGGTCGATCGCATCCGGGCGGCGCCCGTTGGCGAGCGGGCCCATGCGGGTGCCTTCGTCGAGGCCGTTGCCGACCTTCACTTTGGCGGTGCGCTCGGCGAAGCCTTTGACGAACGCGTCGTAGATTCCGCTCTGGACGTAGAAGCGGGTCGGGGAGACGCACACTTGGCCCGCGTTCCGGAACTTCTGCGGCACGACCATGTCCAGCGTCTTGTCGAGATCGCAATCGTCGAAGATCAGCACCGGCGCGTGGCCGCCGAGCTCCATCGTCACGCGGGTCATGCTGTCCGCGCAAAGCTTCATCAGATGCTTGCCGACCGGCGTGGAACCGGTGAAGCTGACCTTGCGGACGGTTCGGCTGGCGATCAGCGTGCGGCTGATGAGGTCGGCGTCGCCATGAACCAGTTGCGCCACGCCCGCGGGAATGCCGGCATCGGCAAGCGCACGGAAAAGCTCCGTCGCGCAGCCCGGCGTCTCGTGCGGAGGCCGTGAAATCACCGTGTTCCCGGCGGCGAGTGCGGGAGCGACCTTTTTCGCCAGCAGATAGATCGGGAAGTTCCACGGGGTGAACGTAGCGGTGGGACCGACCGGCTGGCGGATCACCCGGCTGAGCTGGCCCGCGGGACGGACCAGCGTGCGGCCGTAATCGCGCTTGGCGTCCTCCGCATACCAGTCGAACAATTGGGCCGAGGCGAGAACCTCGACCTTCGCCTCGGACAGGATCTTTCCCTGCTCCTGAGTCAGGACCGCGGCGATGCGATCGGCCCGCTCGCGCAGCAGCTTGGCGGTCTTGTGGAGGATTGCACCGCGCTTCTCGACGTCGGTCGAACGCCATTCAGGCCATGCGCGGCCCGAGGCGGCGAGTGCTTCGTCAAGGTCCGCCGGGGTCGCGTACGGCACCTCGGCGATCGGCTTGGCATCCACGGGGTTGATCACGGTGTGCCCGGCATCCGCCGATTTCCATGCGCCGTCGATGAAGAGCTTGAGGTCGGTTTCATATCCCATGAGCGGGCAGATAGGCATCGCTTGATGCACCCGCAACGCTTGGCTACCGCTACTGACAAAGGAGCAAGCAATCGATGACCAAGCAGGAACTCGTCGATCGGATGCAGCAGGGCCAGGCATGGGTGCCGGGCAAGCTCGTCAAGATCGACTTTGGCGGCACCGAGGGCGCGATCATGCTCGACGGCGCGGCGAACCAGGTGAGCGAAGACGACGGTGCCGCCGACACGACGGTCAAGGTCGGCTGGGACGATTGGCAGCAGCTCGCGGCCGGTCAGCTCGACGGGATGACCGCGTTCATGATGGGCAAGCTCAAGGTCGAGGGCGACATGGGCAATGCGATGCAGCTGCAGGGTGTGCTGGCGAAGCTGAAGGGGTGAGCCTCGGTCATTCTTGACCCATACCGCGGCGCTTCTATTGGCAGCGCATGCAGAAAATCTATCCAAATGCTGAAGCGGCCCTGGACGGTGTCCTGTTCGACGGCATGACCATCGCCGCGGGCGGTTTCGGGCTTTGCGGCATTCCCGAGCGGTTGATCGACGCGATCCAGGCGAAGGGGGTCAAGGACCTCGTCGTCGCTTCCAACAATGCCGGCATCGACAATCAGGGCCTGGGGAAGCTGCTGCGGACCCGGCAGGTCAAGAAGATGATCTCGTCCTACGTCGGCGAGAACAAGGAGTTCGAGCGGCAATTCCTTGCCGGCGAGCTGGAGGTGGAATTCTGCCCGCAAGGGACCCTTGCCGAGCGGATGCGAGCGGGTGGGGCTGGCATCCCGGGCTTCTATACCAGGACCGGCGTCGGGACCCAGGTCGCGGAGGGCAAGGAGGTCAAGCTATTCGACGGCGAGGAATATATCCTCGAGCGCGGCATCCGCGCCGACCTCGCCATCATCAAGGGATTCAAGGCCGACGAGAGCGGCAACCTCATGTTCCGCAAGACGACGCGCAACTTCAACCTGCCCGCCGCCACCTGCGGCAAAGTCTGCGTCGCCGAGGTCGAGGAGATCGTTCCGGTCGGGAGCCTCGATCCCGACTGCATCCATTTGCCGTCAATCTATGTGAACCGGCTGATCCTCGGCGCGCCCTACGACAAGAAGATCGAGTTCCGGACGGTCCGCCAGCGCGAGGCCGCGTGAAGCGGCTGGCGGTTCTGCTCGCATTACTGACGAGCGGCTGCGCTGCCGAGACGGTGCAGCCGGCGGTTGTTCCAGTGGCGGTGGCGGCACCCACGCCGGCGGCTGTGCCTCCGGGCATGCAATATCTCTACGGCTCGGCTGAAGCCGCAGCCGCCAGCGAGCAGGCCTATAATGCGCTGGTCGACGCTGTGGTCGCACGCCTGCGCCGGGACCAGGCGAAGACTCCTGCTCCGGCCGATCATTTTTCCGCGATCCTCGCGCCCGGTTCAACGCTCGCCAATCCGACGATGCTTCCCTGCGGCGACAAGCCGCGCGCGGTGGTGTTCGACGTCGACGAGACGATCCTTCTGAACCTCGGCTACGAGGCGGACGACGCTGCCCATCCCGGCCGTCCGTACAGCGACGCGCGCTGGCTCGACTGGGAGCGGACCGGCGTCGACTCTGTCGCTCCGGTTCCCGGTGCGCTCGACGCGGTGAAGCTGCTTCGCTCGATCGGCGTCACCGTGATCTTCAACAGCAACCGCGTTGCCGCCAACGCCGCCTTCACCGAGGCCGCGCTCGATCACGCCGGCTTCGGGCCCGTGAAGCATGGCGAGACGCTGTGGCTGAAAGGCGACCTTGGCAGCGGCTCGGGCAAGGACTCGCGCCGCGCGGCAATCGCTCAGAAATATTGCGTGATCGCGATGGGCGGCGACCAGCTCGGCGACTTCACCGACGCGTTCACCGGCTCGCCGGCGCAACGCCGTGCCGCCGCTCAAGCTCCGGCCCTCGCGTCGATGTTCGGGCGGGTGTGGTTCGTGCTTCCCAATCCGGTCTACGGGACGGCGATCAAGGGCGGTTTCGACGAAGTATTTCGAGCAGACAAGCGCTGGAGCGATCCAGCTGGAGGACAATGATGGCGACTGCGGTTGAAACCAAGAGCTGGACCCGCGACCAGATGGCGGCGCGCGCGGCGAAGGAGCTGCGCGACGGATTTTACGTCAATCTCGGCATCGGCATTCCGACGCTCGTTGCAAACCACGTCCCCGACGGGGTCACTGTCACGCTGCAGAGCGAGAACGGGATGCTTGGCATTGGCCCGTTTCCCTATGACGATGAAGTCGACCCCGACCTCATCAACGCCGGCAAGCAGACGATCAGCCAGCTTCCGCAATCGGCCTTTTTCGACAGCGCTCAGAGCTTTGCGATGATCCGCGGCGGGCATATCGATCTCGCTGTCCTCGGCGGCATGGAAGTGAGCGAGAAGGGCGACCTCGCCAACTGGATGGTCCCCGGCAAGATGATCAAGGGGATGGGCGGGGCGATGGACCTCGTCGCCGGGGTCAAGAAGATCATCGTCGTGATGGAGCACACGTCCAAGAACGGCGACCCCAAGTTCATTCCCGAATGCACGCTGCCGCTGACCGGCAAGAACGTCGTCGACATGATCATCACCGATCTCGCCGTGTTCCAGCGGGCTGATCACTCGCGCCCGTTCAAGCTGATCGAGCTCGCGCCGGGGGTGACGTCCGAGGAAGTGCGGGAGAAGACGACGGCGCAGTACGAGCAGTGATTTCGTCACCCCCGCGAAAGCGGGGGTCCCGCTTTTCGCATGTTGCCAAGGAGCGGGATTCCCGCTTTCGCGGGAATGACGAGCTGAAATGAAAGCACTTCTCTCTCACGAACCCGGCGGGCCCGAGATGCTTCGGGTTGAAGAGCTGCCGGCCCCGAAGGCGGGAGGCGGCGAGCTGCTGGTGCGGGTGCGGGCGTGCGCGATCAACTTCCCCGACGTCCTGATCATCGAAGACAAGTATCAGCTGAAGCCGGAACGCCCGTTCGCTCCAGGAGGAGAGATCGCCGGCGAGGTCGCCGCCGTCGGCGAAGGCGTGAGCGGCTGGTCGCCCGGGGATCGCCTTATCGCCGCGACTGGATTCGGCGGGCTTGCCGAGCAAGTGGTTATCCCAGCCGCGCGCGCAATCCCGCTGCCGAACGAGCGCAGCTTCGAGCAAGGGTCGGCGCTGCTGATGACCTACGCTACGGCAATCCATGCGCTGGTCGATCGAGGGAAGGTTAGCGCCGGACAGAAGCTGCTGGTGCTCGGCGCCGCCGGCGGTGTCGGTCTGGCCGCAGTGGAGATCGGGAAGGCGCTCGGAGCACGCGTGATCGCCGCCTGCTCGTCGCCCGAAAAGGCCGAACTCGCGGGCAAAGCAGGAGCAGACACTGCGATCGTCTATCCTCCCGGCCCTTTCGACAGGGACGGGCTGAAGGCGCTTTCGCAGTTGTTCAAGGAGGTGGTTGGGCCGGCCGGTGCCGACGTCATCCTCGATCCGGTCGGCGGCGACTACACCGAGGCGGCTTTGCGCAGCATCGGATGGGAAGGACGTTTCCTGGTGGTCGGCTTCCCCGCCGGCATCGCCAAGCTCCCGCTCAACCTGACGCTGCTCAAGAGCTGCGATGTCTGCGGCGTATTCTGGGGCGCCTTCGCCGCCCGCGATCCAGAGGCGAACGCGACGCACGTCGAGCAGCTGTTCCGCTGGTGGGACGAAGGCAGGATCGCGCCGAAGGTCAGCGCCACTTACCCCTTGGAGCGGGCGGGCGAAGCGATCGCCGCGCTGCGCGACCGGCGCGCGGCCGGCAAGCTGGTGGTGACGCTTTGAAGCTCTCCGAGTGGCGGGCCAGCAGGAGCGCCCGGGCGATTTTCTGGTTGGCCGCAGCCTTTGCGTTCGTGATGGCGGTGTTGCCGCACCCGCCCGAAGTGCCTGGCAATCCCAATGACAAGGTTCAGCACATCGCCGCCTTCGTTACTTTGTCTTTCCTCGGCAGCTTCGCTTATCCCGCAACCGGGCTCGTCCAGCTGCTGGTCCGGCTGTCGCTGTTCGGTGCGGCAATCGAAGTGGTGCAGGCCATCCCGGCGCTGCATCGCGACAGCGACTTCTGGGATTGGGTCGCCGATACGCTGGCGGTGGGGACTGCGCTGCTGGTCGTATGGTTGCTGCGGCGACGCTCTAACGCCTGAGCGCTTGCAGCCAGCCGACCACCGCCTTCGAAAGCGCGATGCGGTGATCGGAAAAGCTGTGGTCCGTGTCCATCTGGATCGCGGTCACCCGAGCGCCGGTGGACTTCATCGCTTCGGTGACGGGCCGATCTCGGTCGCCAATTCCGTAGCGCGCGGTCAGCATCAGCACGGGAAGCCCTCGAAGGCGCCGTCCGGCTTCGACAAGGTTCCATCGCGAACTCTTCGCCACGACTTCCTCGGCAACGCTCTCCGGCGTCGCGCCGTGAAGCGAGTTTCCGAAGTCATCGAAGCCTTTCGACAGCTGCTCCCGAGTGATCGCCCCCTTGCTCGTGCCGGTGGAGGGGTTCCACGGATCGATGAGGATCAGTCCGTCCAGTCCGGATGCTTTGGCCGCGGTCATGGTTGCCGTTGCTCCGCCCATCGAGTGGCCGGCGAGCACGATGTGGCGCGTATCTATCCCAAGCTGGGCGCCCTCACCGGAGCGGGCGAACTGGAGCGCCGCGGCGGTGTCTTCCATCGAATTGCTGATCGAAAAATCGCCGGGCGAGCCCCAGGCGCCGCGATAGGTGAAGGTCAGCACGTCCCAGCCCGCGCGCCGGATGGCCTGGGCGAGGTCGAGGTTTCGCTCGTTCCCCGGGAGGCCGTGCATCAGGATGACGGTCGGATGCGGCCCCTTGCCGCTTGCCACGAACAGCAACGCATTCAATCCCACCCCATGAGACGGGATAAGCAGCTGCTGGTAGTGCGCCGGGAACCTGGTGTCGCGCGGCGGATCGACAATCGCCGATTTGCTCGCCGGAGCCGCTATGACGCTGACCGGCGCGGCCGCCAGTGCCAGACCTGCCAACAATGTTCTCAGCATCGTGCTTCTCCCTCTGATTGATTGAACGGTAGCGCGTTCAGTTCAAACGTCCATGGTGCTGGACGCCAGAGCCGTCGCCTCCTATCTCCCGCGGGCACGTCCACCAGGGGAATGGCAGGGACTTCGATGACTCAATTCGATGATCGCGAGCGCGCTTTCGAAACCAAGTTCGCGCACGACGAGGAGATGAAGTTTCGGATCATCGCCCGCCGGAACCGGCTGCTCGGCCAGTGGGCGGCGAGGAAGATGGGCCTGACGGAGGCCGAAGCCGAGGCTTACTCGAAAGACGTTGTCCGGTCCGACTTCGAGGAAGCCGGCGAGCACGACGTGCTCCGCAAGGTATTTGGGGACCTGACCGCCGCCGGCGTCGAGGTGGATGAGGAACAAGTGCGGCAGGCGCTCCGCAACAAGGAAATCGATGCGCGCCGGCAAATCATCGAAAGCAGCAATCTCTGATGCCGATGGTTGCGAGCGATATCGAGCGGCTGATCAAGGCGTCGATCCCCGATGCCGAAGTGACGATCCGCGACCTCGCCGGCGACGGCGACCATTACGCCGCCCGCGTGGTGGCGAGAAGTTTTGAAGGGATGAGCCGGATCAGGCAGCACCAGGCTGTCTATTCGGCGCTTGGGGGACGAGTTGGGGGAGAACTTCACGCACTGCAGCTCGAAACGGCGGTGCCGCAACCGGAGAATAGTCAGTGACCGACGCCCAAACCCGCATCGCAGATCTCGTCAAATCGAACGAGGTCGTCCTGTTCATGAAGGGAACGCCGCTGTTCCCGCAGTGCGGCTTCTCCAGCCGGGCAATCGCCATCCTGGAGCGTCTCGGCGCACCGTATGAGAGCGTCGACGTGCTTCAGGACCCGGAGATCCGCAATGGGATCAAGGAGTTTTCTGACTGGCCGACAATTCCGCAGCTCTATGTGAAGGGCGAGTTCGTCGGCGGCTCGGACATCATGATGGAGATGTTCGAGAGTGGCGAGCTGAAGGAATTGCTCGGCGCGGAAACCTGAAACGAGGAAGGGGCGGTGCAGCTGGACCAGAGAACCGCTGCACCGCCCCTTCGTGGCGTGGAACCAAGTGGACGCAATATCTGTAGCAATGGCCGTGCCAAATACAACAAACGGCAGATTTTAGCTGTTTTCCAGCTGGATTAGAAAGGTGCTCAGGCGGCGTGCGTAAAATTTTCCGACAGATTTTCGCCCTTTGGACTGCGGCTGGCACCCTGGTGCGAGTGCCGGCCTCTGTGAGCGCGTGAACCTCCACCATCCGGATATCGGGCGGCCCGGTGGCCAGAAGCTGTTCTGCGATCTCACCCAGAGCTGGTCCGACGTGGGCGGCGGAGTGCGCACCTATTTGCTTCACAAGCGGCGCCACATTCTCGAATCCACGCCGCACGGTCACCTGATGATCATCCCCGGCGCGCATGACTCGGTGGTCGAGGAGGAGCGCGCGATCACGGTCACGATCCGGTCGCCGCATGTGCCGGGGAGTCCCCACTACCGGTTGATGCTTCGAAACGGCGCGGTGCGGCGCGTGCTGGAGCGTTTCCGGCCCGACCTGATCGAGTGCCAGGACGCCTACAATCTGCCCTGGGCGGCGATCGGCCATCGCCGGCGCTATCCCGACACGGCACTGATTGCCGCCTACATGACCGACTTCCCCACGGTCTATATCGAGCGGCCGTTCGGCCGATTCATTACGCGTCCTGTCGCCGGGCTGATTGCACGGCTGGGCTATGCCTATTGCGGCGCGCTGTATCGGCGCTTTGATTCGGTGTTCGCGCTCAGCGAGAACGGCGGGGCGGCCAAATTGCGTGGTCTCGGAATCGCTCCGGTAGAGGTGGTCCCGCTTGGCGTCGAATTGGGCGAATTCGGCCCCAAGCGGCGTGACTCACGATTGCGCGCGAAGATCGGGGTGGCCGACCATCAGCCGCTCCTCATCTACGTCGGCCGTCTGGATGGGGAGAAAAGGCCCGACGTGGTGGTGGAAGCCTTCCGTCGCCTGCCGGAAGGCCTCGGCGCTAGGCTCGTTCTACTCGGTGAAGGGCCGCTCAAGGCAGAAATCGAAGCACTTGGCGATGATCGTATTTTCACGCCGGGCTACGTCCGGAACCGCGCCGAACTCGCGAGGTGGCTGGCAAGCGCAGACGTCTACGCCTCCGGCATGGCCGACGAGACCTTCGGCATTTCGATCATCGAGGCCCAGGCATCAGGGCTGCCCGTTGTCGGCGTCGCTGCAGGAGCGATGCTCGACCGAGTGACCGACGCGATGGGCCGCCTGGGTCCAGTGGGCGACGCACAAGCAATGGCGGCGAACATGCTATCCGTTTGGAACGGAGATCGGGCAAGCATGGCGGCCGCCGCTCGCGCTCATGCGCTATCGTTCAGCTGGGACAGCAGCATGGAATTGCTGTTCGGCCATGTCTATCCGGCCGCCTTCGAGCGATTGCGAACGCGCCAGCCCAGCCCGGCGCGGGCAGTCGCAGCCGCGGCCTGAGCCCGCAGCTGCGCGGCAACGCATGGAGGCGCCCTATGCAATTCTCGATCAATTAGAGCCTGGGGTCGCAAGGCTCCTCGCGCACAATCCTTCCGCCTTCACCTATTTCGGCACCCAGACCTATCTGGTCGGCGGCAATGAGCTCGCAATCGTCGATCCCGGACCCGACCTTCCGGAGCATCTGGATGCGATCGAGCGCGCGATCAGCGGCCGCCCCGTGGTCGCAATCATGTGCACGCACACCCACCGCGACCACAGTCCCGGCGCGCGGCCGCTTGCGGAGCGCACGGGCGCTCCGATCGTCGGCTGCGCGCCTCTCGCGCTGGAAACGGTCGGGCCGCGCGCCGATGCTTCGTTCGACGGCGGCTATCGTGCGGATCGGGTGCTCGCCGATGAGGATTCGATCGAAATCGACGGCGAGCCGATCGTCGCCGTCGCAACGCCGGGCCATACCTCCAATCACTTGTGCTTCGCCTGGGACGGCGCGTTGTTCAGCGGCGATCATGTGATGGGATGGTCGACCACGGTCGTGGTCCCGCCCGATGGCGACATGGCGGCATATATGCAGAGCCTGACCAAGCTGAGGCAGCGCGACGACCGCATCTATTATCCGGCGCACGGCCCTGCTGTGACCAACCCGCAGCAATATACGCGTCACCTGCTCGGCCATCGCATGCAGCGAGAGAAGCAGATCCTTGGGCTTGTCCGGACGAGGCCGCGCGACGTCCCTGACATCGTCGCCAATGCCTATTCGGGTCTCGACCCGCGGCTGACGACTGCGGCGGGCGGATCGGTGCTTGCACATCTGCTGGACCTTGAACGCCGCGGCCTCGTTGAACAGCAGCAGGATCTATGGACCGCCGACTGAACAAGCCGCTCGTGTTGTTGATGCTGGTCGTGGCTCTGGTGCTCGGCCTGCTGCTCGGGACGTGGACCGGGATTGCCGACAAGATTTTCGGTGGGCCAAACCCGAAGACCATCGCGACCGAGAGCCTTGAATCGATGCGCGCGGAGAACCGGCTGACGGTCTTCGCGGCCCGCTACGTAGCGGTGGTGACCAGCGCCGAGCAGCGGTTCGGTGGGCTGCTCAACTCGCAGCGGACGCTGATCCTTCCCGGCAACGTGCGCTACGAGCTCGATCTGTCGAAGTTGCAGCCGAGCGACGTCGTATGGGACAAGCCGAACAACACGCTGCGGGTGAAGATGCCCGAAATCGAAGTCGCCGGACCTGATGTCGATATCAATTCGGTGAAGGAATATGGCGGCGGCGGCGTCCTATCGGCGATCACCAACGCCAACCAGCAGCTCGACCAGGCCAACCGCG
>Ga0207664_10002094_pt1 | contig 13119 bp, 9 predicted proteins | sample LARL83metaG_FD_184349 | JGI IMG/M metagenome (GOLD analysis project Ga0207664, IMG submission 184349) | Corn, switchgrass and miscanthus rhizosphere microbial communities from Kellogg Biological Station, Michigan, USA - LAR L8-3 metaG... | ecosystem: Host-associated > Plants > Roots >...
CCGGACCGACGGAGCGAACTCAGGCGGCTCTGTAGTACTCGTTGAGCAGTCCCCCGAGGATGGTTCGGCGATGAACTGGCCCGTTAGGTGGCGACTGGTCGCTTCCTGGACAAGGTGTCGACAGCGCCAGCGACCGATGCGGTCGGTGCCGGTTGTAGTGGTCGGCATACTCGTTCAAGACCGTGCGGAGATGACGTTCGCCGACGATCAGCAGTCGGTCTGTGCACTCGGATCGCACGGTCCGCACCCACCTCTCGGCAAAGGCATTCGCTCTCGGTGCCTGCACCGGCGTCTTGATCACGGTGGTCCCGGCAGCGGCGAACGTCTCGTCGAAGGTGGTGGTGAACTTGGTGTCGCGATCACGGATCAAGAACCGGAAGACCTGGCCCTGTTCGTCAAACCGCATCAGGAGATTCCGCGCCTGCTGCGCCACCCACGCTCCGGTCGGGTGCGCGGTCACGCCCAGCACATGGACAACGCGGCTCCCGACCTCGATCACGAAGAACACGTACAGCCGCCGCAGGGTCACCGTGTCCACCGAGAAGAAGTCACAAGCCAGCACGCTGCGAGCCTGAGCGCGGACGAAGTCGCGCCACCGATCATCCGCTCGTCGGGGCGCCGGCCCCAAACCGGCCGCTATCACGATCCGACGGACTGTCGCGGCACTGACCCGATGCCCCACGTGCCGGAGTTCCCCGGCGATGCGCTGATATCCCCAGCGTGGGTTCTCCCGCGCGAACCTCTCGACCAGCGCCACCACACCAGGATCGGTTGGTGGCCGACCAACTCGCCGCGGATGGGTCCACTTCCTGGCGACCAACCGGTGATGCCACCTCAACAACGTGCCCGGTGTTACCAACCGATGCGACCGCAGGACAAGCGGCAACGCGCGCACCAGGCCGGACAAGATGGCCCGATCACCCCAAGACAGTCGCGGCTGGTCTACCTGACGACGCAACACGGTCACCTCGTGCCGCAAGACCAAGATCTCCACATCCTTGGCCGCTGTCGTTCGGGCGAACAACCTCAGCCAACCCACCACCTGGCAAAAGATCAAATACAGTAGCCGGAAGATCACGGTAGATGATCATCCACGACCGGGCATCGCGCGAAACAACAGGCCAGCACCTCACGCCCAGTACTGAAACCCCACAAGGCTCGCCGCGTACATCGAGTCAGCCGCACTCCGGTAGTTGATGAATACGTCCCTCGTGCTCACCGCCCATCCCCCCCTTTGCTCGATCGACCTGCAGTGGTACGTCCGAAAATCAGTGGATGGCAATTGAGTACTCCGGAAGTTGCTGTAGTGGGCAGCCAACCATCCGGTTACCCGACTATGCCGAAGGGTATTGTCCTACCTGCCGGTAGGGCCTGTGTCTACTACAGGGTGTGATATCTGCTCAGATTGCTGCGCCGAACGTGGAATCCACTATGTCATTCCGGTGACCGGAGTTGGGCCGCTGGCGAGAGGCGGTTCTCTACTATCAGCGGCACCTCAATATCTGCCGGGAGTTCGGCAACTGTCAGCGCGAGGCCGCCGCATTGAACAATATCGGCCGCGCCTATCAAGCCTTGGGGTGCTGGCAAGACGCGATCAACTGCCATCAACAAAGTCGTCGAGATCGTTCAGAAGTCCAGTGACCGTGATCGCGAAGCCGCTGCGCTGGACAACCTTGGCCTGGCCTATCAAGGTCTGGGCCGCTGGCAGGAGGCTGTCGACTGCCACCGACAAGGTCTGGCTATTCGTCGCGAACTTCATGACCAACAGCGAGAAACCGCCGCGCGGAAACAACCTGGGGCGTGCTTATCAAGGTCTGGGTTGTTGGTGGGACGCGGCGGAGTGTCACCGACAAGCCATTGACATCTATCGCGAGTTCAGCGATCGCGATCGCCAAGCCGCCGCATTGAACAACCTCGGAGTCGATTGCCAGAGTCTAGGGCGCTGGCAAGACGCAGTTCTCTACCATGGACAAGCCGCCAAAATTGTTCAGGACTCGCATCGCATCGACGGCGAACTATTCTATCGCCTACTGGACAGCTAGCGCAGCTCAGTTGGACGCTGAGTCCGCATCCACCGATCGGATTTGATTGATCATTTCCCGACCGGGTAATACGCGCTCTCACCAGTCGGCGACCCACCAAGCGTTGTTTTCTCAGCGCCTGCTATCGGGAGGCCTACTTGCGTCCGTGGGCGACGTGTTCGCGTACTGCGGGGATCGTTTCAGTGGCGAAGCGTTCGAGTACATCCCGCTCGTCGCTGGCCAGGATGAAGATGCTGACGCCGTCCTCGAGGGTCATCTGGGCTAGTGCTTCCGCGGTCTGCTGGCCTGGGAAGATGTTGAGCAGACGGGTAATGTCGCGGGGGTCGCGGCCTGCAGCGCGTGCGGCGTCATCGATGATGGCGTTTCCCTTGGGCAAGCCGTCAGGTTCCATGACCGGCAGGGACGGCAGCCAGCCATCGGCCTTGCGTCCGACCAGGTCCTGCATCTTCGGCTTGTGGGCGCCGAGCCAGATCGGGATGTGGTGTGCGGGTGCGGGTCCGCGCTCGGCGCCGTGGACCTTGTAGAACTCGCCCTCGACAGTGAGGGTGCCGGGCACGTCGGCGTCCCAAACCCCACGGATCACGTCGATTGCCTCGCCCAGGGCCCTCACGCCCTGCAGCGGGGTTAACCGCCGTCCGCCGATCGCTTGCACGGCATCCCAGTAGAAGCCGGCCCCGAGCCCGAGGCTCATTCGTCCACCGGAGAGCAGGTCGAGGCTGGCCATCGCGCGGGCGAGCACGGCAGGGGGGCGTAGCGGCAGGTTCAGCACGTTGCCGGACAGGCCGATGCGCTCGGTCCGCGCGGCCGCCCAGCTCAGCAGAGTCCAGGTGTCGAGGAAGTCGGCCTTGTAGGGATGATCCTGGAAGGTGACGAAGTCGAAACCGAGCCGCTCACTGAGCTGCGCTAATTCGACTGGACGGTGCGTTGGGGAGTTGGCGGGAGAGATGAACGTGGCGAAACGCAGATGATGACCATAGTCGGACATCGGTGTCTCCTTCAGTCATTTCGTGTGACCAGCCACGACAAACGTCGCCGCCGACCTGCTTTCGCCCTGCCCCGGGGGTTACGGTGCCGGGCAAACGTGGCACGTGAATTCGAGGTCGTTCCCGGCTGGGACGCGGATGAAGACCGAGTGAGTCAACCGTTCTTGACCAGGTCGTTGACAGCCTGGGTGTCGTTGTAGAAGGCATCCGCGCCGTAGATCTTCCCGTCATGGACCCGATAGTGCTCCACAACTGTCATTGGCAGTTGTCGCCCGCTCTGGCGAGAGGTGAAAACGGCGTCGAGCCGCAACTCCACCACGTCGCCTGCCCGGACGATCTCGTGCCCGCGTGCGGTGAGCTCTGCCAGCACGTCGATCTCACGGGTCAGGCGTGCGAACCCGTCCGGCCCTCGCCATTCCCCACCCCAGGGCAAGCTCTCCGCCTCCCGCCAGACGGCGTTCTCGTCGACCATCGCGAGAGCCCCCTCTCCGCCTCGGACGAAGTCCTCCAGCGTGGCCACGTCGTCGTGGACTGACGCGGTGACGGCGGGGAAGTAGTGGCCGTTGTCCAGATCGGCGAGCAGGCCGGGCTGGTTGGGTTCCCAGCCCAGGGTGCGGCGGGTGATGAGGTTGGACGCCGGGTAACTTTGGGTGGCGATGTTCGCGAGAAAGCCGAAGTATCCCGGCGTCATCAGTTCGTCCGCGGGGATGCTCACGACGGGCAGGTCCAAACGGCTGCCGATGGCCTCTGCGATCTCGCGGAAGGAAACACCCCCATCCTCGACCGCGTGCCAGTAGCTGCCGGCCGGTCCTTTCTCCAGCGCCAGGCGGAATAGTGAGGCGAGATCGCGAACGTGTACCGCGTTCCACAAGTTCGTGCCGTCTCCGGGGTGACCGGCGAAACCCTTCTCCTCGCCAGTGCGATGAGCAGGGGAAGGAAGCCGGTATTATCCGTGGTGTCGTGCACGATGTTGGCGATCCGCACGACCGACGACCGGACCCCTCGCTCGGCGAGGTCGATCACGGCCCTTTCCACGGCGTTGCGGGCCCGCAGGGTGCCCTTGTGCTCATCGCCGCTGGGCAGGGCAGGGTCCTCCTCGACGATCGGTCGTCCGAGGTTGCCGGGTGATCCGATGCTCCCGGCCACGACCAGCGGCTTGCCGGTGCCCGCGAGCGCCTCACCGTAGGCGTGCATGATCGGGTGCTCCGCCGCGGCCACGGCGCTCATCCCGCCGGTGGGCAGCAGGTCCTGACGGTGGGCGACGTGGACGACACCGTCGGAGTCCGCGGCCGCTTCCCTGAGCTCGTCGAGGTCCTCCAGGCCGCCGCGCCGCACCGCCGCGCCGAGCGCGGTCAGCGCGGCGGCGGCCGTGCCCGATCGGGCTAAACCCGTGACCTCGTGGCCGGCGGCGATCAGCTCGGGGATGATGAACGAACCGGAATGGCCGGTTCCGCCGGTGACGAAGACGCGCATCAGTACTCCCTGTCAGGGTAGGCGGAGTTGCCGTTCTCCCGTGCCGTCGACCGGCTGTGGTGATGTCGCCGGGAGAAGTGGGCAGTGTGGGCGCAGTCAGCCGAGGACCTCGGCGCCGAGGGCGATGTCGAAACCAGCGCCGCTGCGGGCCAGGCCCATCATCAGCAGGCCCGCTCCTTCCAGCCAGTGCGCCATCTCCAGGCCACCGACATCCAGCGGCCGCAGGCCCAGACTCTCGATGAACGCCGCCACGCTCGCCTTGGCCGCCGGGTCGTCGCCGGCGAAGAACACATCCAGTTGGCCGCCCCGGGCCAGGACGTGCCCGAAGACGGTGTTGAACGCCTTGACCACGTGCGCGCTCGCCGGCAGGGCGGCGGCGATCTGTTGCGCGCCGGACGTGCCCTCCGGGGTGACCAGGTTGGTGTCGTCGGCGCCGACGAACGTGTTGGAGATGTCGACGACGACCTTGCCGGCCAACGCGTCCCCGTACTGGCTGACGACCGCTACGCCGCCCCCGTGTGGCACAGCGAGGATGACGATGTCACCGGCCGGGGTGGCGCCGAAGGTCCCCGGTGTGGCGCCGAGCGCAGCGGCGATCTCCTCGGCCTTGGCCGGGTCGCGGCCGATGACCTCGACTGCGTGGCCGCCGGCGAGCGCCCGCTCGGCCAGAGCGCGGGCCATGCCCCCGAGACCGATGATGCTGATGCTGCTCATGGTGTGTCTGCTTTCTGCGGCAGGGTGAGAGGCCCGTTTCCTATCGCGTCCGACGCGCGATGCAGGGCGTTCACCACCTGACGTTGCCACCGGCCCGTGTGGGAGTCCAAGACCTCTTTCGATCACGGCGATACCCTGGGAGCATCGCCGCACTAGGAGGCTCCATGGATCTGGACCTGCGTAAACTGCGCTACTTCGTCGCTGTGGCCGACCGGTTGCACTTCGGCCGTGCCGCCGACGACCTCCACATCGCCCAGCCGGTGCTCAGCAGGCAGATCCGCGCACTCGAGCACGACCTCGGGGCCGCTCTGCTGACGAGGGACAGCCACGCAGTGACCTTGACCGACGCCGGCGAGCAGCTACTGGCCGACGCCGGCCCGTTGCTGGCCTCCGCCGACGCGGCCCGCCGTCGGGTGACCCTCGCCGCCCGCGGCGGCCGGCGACTCATGGTCGGCTTCCGGGCCGGCGTCGCGGTCGCCCCGGCGATCCAACAGTTCGCCGACCAGCACCCGGACGTGGTCGTGGACGTGCAACGGATCGAAGGCGACGATCAGGCCACGAAGCTGCTCGACGGCCGCATCGACATCGGCTACGTACGGCCGCCCATCGATGAGACCGGGCTGCGCGTGATCCCGGTGTACACCGAGCCACGGGTAGCGGTCCTGCCCACCGGCCACCGGTTGGCCGGCAAGGAACAGATCACCGAAGCCGACCTGGCCGGCGAGCCTCTGTTGTGGGACTCCGATTCAAGCACACAGCCCACGCGCCGCGCGCATCCCAACGCCGGGTATCTGGTGCGCGGGGTGGACGAGACACTCGAGCACGTCGCGGCCGGCCGCGGCATCTCGTTCCTGGCGCGTTCGGCGACCGTGTTCTACTCGCACCCGAACATCAGCTACGTACCCGTCTCGGACGTCGCGCCCGACCAGGTGTGCCTGGCCGTGGCGGCATCGCGCACCTCGACGGTGGTCGACGACTTCGTCGCCGCGGCCCAAGCCACGGCCGCGATCACCGCAGAGTGCGGCAACTATGAGATGTGGCAGCGTCAAGGCCTGCGATAACCGACACCCGGACGATCCGCTGGCCAGTAGCGCTTTTGAGCACGACCTCGCAGCCGGCAGTGGTGCTGATCAACTCCACCACCTTGACAATTTCGCCGTCGTAGCAGAAGCGCGTGCCGACACCGACGCGTACCGACGCGTTGCTCATGCCGCCAACCTCAGCACGTGGGCTCCGCTCAACGGATAGGCCAGATCGCATGTGAAATGCCGTTGCCACAGCAGATGCAATATCGCCGACCGCTCACACGCCTGTGGAAGGTCTGGTCGCGAACTGCATGCCACTGCCAAGGTAGCGCCGTCGAGATCCGCCGCGCGCAGCTCGGCAAGAAGGTCTTGATCGAATAGCCAGTCCCGGCGGTAACCGGCAAGGAATCATTCTCTAGTTCGGGGCGAGGTGGTTCCCTCCACACCTCGTACTCCCAGCCGCGTGACTCGACCACCGGCGTCGTCCAGGCGAAGGTGAACGCGTTCTCCAGCTTATCCACTCGATGCCGCTACTTGACGTCCACCACCAGAGGCATGGCGTCGGTCAACAGCAGATAGTCCGGAATATGTTTGCGTACTTCGCCGGCGACTTCAGCCTGTAGCAGGAACGGCTGAGCCATAATATGATGGACAGACACATCAAAAATCAGCGAACAATAAGCACGCCAGCTCCAGTCGGGACTCGTAGATCACCCAATCATGCTCGGTCGCCGACCAGAAGGCACCCGAGTAATGCTTCTGTCCCTTGTACCAGCGGAAAGTCCGCCACGGCGACGCTGACCGCAACGCCGCGAGCACCGCCTGCTTCCAGCTTGAGCAGCGGTCCTGGCGGCCGGGCAGGACCACCTGGCCCGGCGTTTCGCCGGTCCGGGCGACCGCTTCACCCAGGTGGCAACGACCTTCGACGACGACCACCTGCCCGAACTGGCGGGCACGGGACCGCCTGGTACCGGCCGGCGATTACGTCATCCTGATCGGTGAGGTGCGCAGCCACCGCGCGGCTGTTTCCCCTGCCCCGCTGCTGTTCGTGGACGGCGCGTACCACCCGGGACCTCGCCCCCCAGGGAACCGTTCACGGCACGTACCAGCTCTGAGCCTTCAGCCAGGTCAGGTACTCGTCGAAAACGGCGACCGTGCCGTCGTGTTCGGCCCGGCGGTCCAGGAACTCACCGAGCAGGGTGAACAGTGTGTCCACGGCCCGCTTGTCGTGCTCGGGTTCGGCCAGCAGCGCCCGCCGACCGGTCTGGTCGCCGGGAAACGCCAGCAGCAGCACCAAACCACTCCAGTGCAGGTTGTTACCGGTGTCGGCCCGGACGATCAGCCATTCCCGGAATCCGCACAACCACTGCCAGTCGTTACCGGCGTCGACGCCGGTGAGGAACGCGCAGAACTGGCCGAACGAACCGTCCAGGCCCCACATTCCCGGCCGGTCGTGGATGTCCGAGAACAGTTTCCGGTACTCCACGCCGGCCCTCCCTGTCGTCCGTCCCGCGGTGATCTTACTTCGGCGAGAAGTTGATCACGTCCCACCACTCAAACTCCTCTTTGTACTGCTGGAGTGGCTCGCCCTCCGGTCCGGTCCACGAATCGTAGGCCCAACCGTCCTTGACCACGAACTCGTGGTTGGCCCAGAAGCTGTCCTCGCCGCGGTAGATGCCGAGGTTGCTGGCCCCGGCCGGCGGCCGCGCCTGGTAGATCTCGCCGCCGATCCGGCTCTGGATCTGTTGCGCGACCTCCTCGCATCCGGTGCTGTCCGGAATCTCGGAGAGCGGACGGGCATTGACGCTGGAGTCCGCCGGACTGCCGCCACCACCACCGCCACCGCCGGAGTCGCCACCACCACCGGAACCGCCGCCGCCCGACGACATGGCGAACAGGCCGCCACCGAACAGGCCGCCGATCGCGGCGCCGCCGGCCAGGATGCCGCCACCGGTAAACGTGATGCCACCGGACAGGGCCGCCGCCCCACCGCCGGCCACCGCGAGCCCGCCACCTTCGACCAGACCGCAGGGTTCCAGGATGATGCACGCGGCCGTGCCCACCACGGCGGCGCCGATGCCGGTCCAGCACCAGAATCCGCACTGGCCGTTGGGGTCGCTGCCGTTGAGCGGATCGTTGGACACGTACGCGTACGGCGTGCCGGTCTTGTCGACCATCGGGTCCAGCGTGAGGAACTCCGCCGTGCGGGGGTCGTAATAGCGCGCCCGCAGGTAGCTCATGCCGGACTCGGCGTCGGCGTACTGCCCCGTGTAGGTCAGTGATGTGGTCGCCGTCCCCGTGTGCGTCGGCACGCCGTACGGGGTGTAGCTGTAGCTGCCGGCGATGGCGCCGGACGTGTCGAGCAGCGCGACCGTCGAACCCACCTGGTCGTGCAGGAACCAGAACGATCCGCCGCCGCCGGTCTGCTCGAACGGCAACCCGTTCGGCCCGTACAGGTAACTGTTGGTGCCGTCGCTGAGCAGGTTCGGTGTCGACGCGCTGTCCCAGGCGAAGCTGGTCGTCGTGCCGCCGACGGTCTTGGCGGTCCGCAGGCCGGTGCCGTCGTACGTGTAGCCAGCGGTGCCGTTGGGGCCGGTGAAGGTGGTGAGTCGGCCGGCCTGGTCGTAGCCGTACGTGGTGGCGGTACCGGTGGCCGGCGTGGCCTTCGTCCGGTTGCCTTCCTGGTCGAACGCGTAACCGGTGGCGCCGGTGGGCACCGTCCCGCACGTCGGGTTGGTCACCGTACCGGTGGGCATCGCCCAACAGAGCTGGCCGGCCGGGTCGAAAGACTGGGTGGCCGGGCCGACGGTGGTCGGATTGCCGGCGGCGTCATAGGCATAGCTGCTCGAGCCACCGGACATCAGTTGGTCGCGGGCGGTGTAGGTGAAGGCCTGTGTCCCGGCCGGGGTGGTCACCGAACTGACCTGATTGGACGGATCGCGGCCGTAGCCGATGCTGGTGACGGTGCCGCTGGCATTGGCCAGCGTGGTCGATGTGAGCGCGTCACCGCCGTCGAAACCGTTCGTGACGGTCGTCCCGTTCGGGTACGCGGTGGTGTGCAGGCTCCCGTCCGCGTCGTACCCGAACGTTGTCTTGTTCCCCGCCATGTCCGTCACCGTGTGCAGCCGGTTCGCCGTGTCGAACGTGCGCGTGACCGCGGCGGTCTGACCGGGATAGGTGATCGACGTGCCGTTGCCGTCGCTGTCGTAGCCGTAGGACACCGAGGCACCGGAACCCGGGGTGGCGACGGTGATCTCGTCGAACGCGTCGTACGTCCACGTCGACGTGCCGGTGCCGTCGGTCATCGAGACCTTGTTGCCGTTCGCGTCGTAGCCGAAGGTCACGTTCGGTGTGACGCCGTCGGAATAGGTCACTCCGATGGTGTCATTCCCCGCGTCGTAGGACATCGTGGTGACTCGGCCGGACGGGTCCGTTGTGGACTTCACCCGGCCGGCCGGGTCGATCACGGAGTTGGTGGCGTGGCCGTCCGGGTCGGTCCTGCTGTTCTGCCGGCCCTGCCCGTCGTAGCCGAACACGGTCCGGCCGGACAGTCCGTCCACGGTGTCGGCGACGGTGCCGTCCGGGTTGTAGTCGGTCACGTCGGTCGTGCCGTCCTGCGCCACCGTGCGCACGAGTTGGTCGGCCGGGCTGTAGGTGTTGGTGGTCGTGTTGTGGTTCGCGTCGGTCGTGGTGAGCCGGTTGCCATCGGCGTCGAAGGTCGCGCCGGTGCTGTTGCCCTGCGGATCGGTGGTGTTCGTGATGTTGCCGTAGCTGTCGCGGGTGTACGTGGTGCACCCGGTGGCCGGCGGAACACAACCGGGCGTCACGCCGGCCGCGCTGCCGTTCGGGTCGACCTTGGACGTCAGCCAACCGGTGCCGGTGTTGTAGCCGAACGCCGTCTTGTCACCAGCGCCATCGGTGGACGTCGCCTTGTCGCCGAACGAGTCGAACGTGACGTTGGTGGTGTCGCCGTTGGGATCCACCACCCTGGTCTGGTCGCCGGGATGCGCCGCGTCGTCGTAGTAGTAGTTGGTCGTCCTGGTGGGTGCCGGACCGAAGTTGCCGGTGGTCGACTCGACGACGTTGTTCGCCTCCGTGATCGTCGTCGACGTCACGTCGGAAACACCGCTCGCGCCGGCCGGGACGTGACCGGCCTGGTCGTAGACGTTCACCGTCGCCACGCCGCCCGGATCGATCGTCTCGATGAGATTGCCGGCGCTGTCATAGGCGTAGTTCGTGGTGAACCCGCGGGCGTTCGATGCCGAGATCCGGTTGCCCGCGTCGTCGTAGCTGTACGTGGTCAGGTTGCCGTTCGGGTCGGTCTGCGATGACACGCCCAGGGTGACCGGATCGTAGGTGTAGGACCATGTTCCGGCGTCGGCGGTTCCAAAGCCCTTGGTCTGGCTGGTGAGCAGGCCGTTGGCGTAGGTGTCCAGCGTCTTGTGGCCGGACGGATCCGTGGTCAGCGTCTGGCCGGCGGCGAGGCCTCCGTTGGGTCCGTAGGTGAACGTCGTCGTGTGGCCGTTCGCGTCGGTCTGCGTCGACACCCGTTCGGCGCTGTCGTAGGTCATCGACGTCGCCGCGGCCGCCGGACCGCCGAAGTTGACCGGTGCGCGCATCGACGTCATCAGGTGCGCGGTGTTGTAGGTGAACTGCGTGTGATCGTTGTCCCGCAACGTCGGCGTGCGTGTCGTGCCGACGCCGTAGACGTCGGTCAGGTTGTCACTCGCGTCGTAGGCGTAGGTCACCACCCGGCCCGCGGAATCGGCGACACCGGTGATGTGGCTGCCGGTCCAGGTCAGGGTGTACGTGCGGCCGGCCGGATCGGTGATGGTCGACGGGCGACCCGCGCTGTCATAGGACAACGTGGTGTGGTAGGTGGGGTTCGCCTTGCTGCCGGCCAGGTCCTGCTCCGCGATCAACCGTCCGGTCGCGCTGTCGAAGGTGAAGATCTCCTTGCCACGCCGGGTGTAGACGTAGTTCGAGCCGGACTTCACCAGTGAGGCCGCGAAACGGGGCACCGCCGTGGTGTAGGTGCCGGACGAGTTGACGAAACCGACCTGGGAACTGTCCTCCTGGTGGATGACCACGTTGCCGGTGCTCGCGTCCGTGCTGGCGAACAGGTTGTAGGAGTACGTCCAACCCCAGCCGAACGGCCCGTCGGTGGCGGCGGCGCCATTGGGGCCGGCCGGGTCCGCGATGCTCTCGGTGTAGGTGCGGGTGAAGTTCAACGGCATACCGCGACCAGGAGTGGTCAGGTCGGTCCATGTCTGTCCGAAGTAGCCGGTCGCGGTGTCCACCGGATCGCCGGCCGTGCGGGCGACGCAACCACAGTTCACCCACGCCGGGTTGGAACCCTTCGGCTCGTCGAGGATGCCGGGTGGTCCGCCGATCGGCTGGCCGGGCGTGCCACCCATCGGGATGAACGCGATCGCGTCGAACGCCACGTCGAAGTCGACCAGGCTGGCGTCCGCCGCCGCCACGTCGGCGCTCTGGTTGGTCAGCACCACGTTGGCGCCGTTCTCCATGGCGAAGGTGCCGATCGTGGCCCACTGCTCGGAGTTCCACGCCTGGTTCACGCGATACCGGAACGGGCTCGCGCCGCCACCGGGATTGATCGTGTAGACCACGTTCGTCGCTTGGGCGCCCAGCGCGGGGAAATGTATCTTGATCTTGTAGTACTGCAGCGATGGCAGGACCGGCGTCCAGGTACCGGTGTTGATCTCGGCCGGGTTCGCGCCCGTCTCGGTGTGCGTGAACAGGACGTGCCCGCCGAGCCCGGACCCGAGCTGGTGGGTGTCGATCGCGCCGATCGGATCGCCCGCCGAGTTCCGGCCGTACGTGTAGGTGAAGGAACCGTTGTTCGACCAGTTCGACGCGCCGCAACCCTGCAGGTTCACCGGCGAGGACTGGTCGTCCACGATGATCGCGCCGCCGGGCACCACGGATGTGTCCAGCGAACAGGACGGCGGATACGAATCGGGGTTGCCGGGTTCGGTCGAGCCGGTCGCGAACTGGTACGCACTGGTCGCGCACGTGGTCGCGCAGCTCGATACCCACGTCACCGGCTGGTGCCACCAGCATTCAAAGTCGTTGAGCATGCAGTGGCTGGCGCCAGGGTTGGACGTGTTGACGTTGTTCGGGTCGCAGTGGTTGTTGGCCAGCACGCAGAAGTCCGCGAACGGAGCCACCTGCAGCCACGTGTTGCCGCCGTGGTAGGTCGGCGTCGCGTACGCGGCGGAGCTGTACCGCAGCAACGGCTGGGCCATCCAGCCCATGACGCGTTCCTGGTACGGCCAGTTCCCCGGATGGGCCGCGTCCGCGTACGTGGCCTGGAGGAACGGGGTCCGGTTCGGCGGGTAGTCCAGGTTGTCCGGGTTGTTGGTCCAGCCGAGCCCCCACGTGCCGTCCGGGCCGGTACAGCTTGGTCCCGGTGTGCAGCCGGTCGAGTTGAACTGCTTGGTCGGCTGGATACCGGTGTTGTAGGCCCACGCGGCGAAGTACCAGTTCTCCAGGTCGTTGGGGTCACCGTTGTTCGCGATGATCCCGGCCGTGAACAACTGGTTCCACGTCGACTCCAGGATCTGCAGGCCGGCGGCGATGTTCTCCTGGTAGTCGACGGCGATCTTGATCTGGCCGTGCGCGGAGAACTGGGTGTCGCCGACGTGCATCCCGGTCGTGACTTGGCTGATGCCGTACCCGCAGTCCGCGCCCGCGTAGTTGATCGTGTCGATGCCGCCGGCCGAACCGTAGTAGTCGGCGATCAACGGGTCACCGGAAACTCCCTTGGTGGCATGCCACGACGCCTGCGACCAGTTGGACTCCTGCGCCATGATCGCTTCGAAGACCGACCTCGGCACGGTGGTGCCACCGCCGGCGGGA
>Ga0207664_10002096_pt1 | contig 13118 bp, 19 predicted proteins | sample LARL83metaG_FD_184349 | JGI IMG/M metagenome (GOLD analysis project Ga0207664, IMG submission 184349) | Corn, switchgrass and miscanthus rhizosphere microbial communities from Kellogg Biological Station, Michigan, USA - LAR L8-3 metaG... | ecosystem: Host-associated > Plants > Roots >...
AGTGAAGATAAGAACTGAGATCTTGCCTGCCGCAATGTCGATATTTAGAAAAGCCATGGATGGAGGATTGTTGAAAATTTTCATGGATGCTGGAGTAGTTGTAGGACCACCTACCTGTGGTGCATGCTGTGGAGCTCACATGGGCGTATTAGCAAAAGATGAAATCTGTATTAGTACCACCAATAGGAACTTTCCAGGAAGAATGGGACATATAGAATCACAGACATATCTTGCATCACCACTTGTTGCAGCAGCATCTGCAGTAACTGGAAAAATTACTGACCCGAGGGACTTGAAATGAAAGGCTCTGTAATAAAATACGAACGAGATAACATCGACACTGATGTAATCTTACCAGGTCCGTATCTGAAAATTCATGATTATGCAGAGCTTGCAACACATGCAATGGAGGGACTTGACAAAGACTTTCACAAGCGAGTAAAACCAGGTGACTTTATCGTTGCAGGAAAAAACTTTGGCTGTGGTTCCTCTAGAGAACACGCACCAATCGCATTATCCTATTCTGGAATAAAGGCAGTATTGGCATTGTCTTTTGCAAGGATATTTTATAGAAACGCAGTAGATGGAGCGTTCCTACTCCCAATTGAGATTGATGAAAGTGCATACAAGGACATCTCTGACAGTGACTCTCTTGAAGTAAACATTGCTGCAAACGAGATTAAGAACTTGACAAAGAACAAAGTCTACAAAATGAAGCCTTTCCCAGAACTAATTGGCAAAATAATTGAAGCCGGCGGTCTGTTCAATTACAAGCCCTAGCTTTTGGATTTTATACCATTATATCTCCGATCTTGACTATGGTAATCTAAATGTCAAAGACTTTGTTTGAGAAAATTTGGGATTCTCATATTGTAACAGAAGAAAACGGTAGATCACTACTCTATGTTGACAGACATCTTGTTCATGAAGTTACATCCCCGCAAGCCTTTGACGGTTTACGTCTCAATGGAAGAAAAGTCAGACGAACTGATCTTACATTTGCAACAATGGATCATAACGTGCCAACAAGCGACAGGTCATTACCAATCATAGACCAAACATCATCAACGCAAATCAAGGCACTTGAAAAAAACTGTAAAGAATTTGGAATCACTCTATTTGATATCAACAGTCCCAATCAGGGAATAGTACATGTGATAGGACCTGAATTAGGAATAACACTTCCTGGAACTACTATTGTTTGTGGTGACAGTCATACTTCGACACATGGAGCCTTTGGTTCACTTGCCTTTGGAATAGGCACAAGTGATGTAGAACATGTCTTGGCTACTCAATGCATCATGATGGAAAAACCAAAAACTTTTGAAATCAATATCAAGGGAAAGAGGAAAAACCCTCATGCCGTAACTGCAAAGGACATTATTCTATCCATTATCAAAAAAATTGGTACTGCTGGAGGAACAGGAACTGTGATTGAATATCGTGGAGATACAATATCTGAATTAACCATGGAACAAAGAATGACCATATGCAACATGTCAATTGAAGCAGGAGCACGAGCTGGATTGATTGCACCTGATGAGAAAACATTCCAGTATCTTCGCGGGAAAAAATATGCTCCAGAAAATTATGATGAATATGTAAATCTCTGGCGTGAAAATCTAAAAACAGATAGTGGCGCACAGTTTGACAAATCTTTTACGTTTAGTGCAGAAAACATTGCACCTCAAGTATCCTGGGGAACAAATCCTGCTATGACAACTGATGTTACAGATATTGTTCCATTTCCAGAAGAATATGGAAAAGGAAATCCTGAGGAAGAAAAGGGAGCTACCAAGGCATTACAGTACATGGGCCTCAAACCAGGCACTGCAATTACTGATATTATAATTGACAGAGTCTTCATTGGTTCATGCACAAATTCTAGATTAGAAGACTTGACAGAAGCTGCCAAAGTTGTCAAGGGGAAAAAGGTCTCAGCCAAGGTAAGAGCAATGGTTGTTCCTGGCTCGCAACTTGTAAAGAAAAATGCAGAAGCATTAGGCCTTGATAAAATATTCAAAGATGCTGGATTTGAATGGCGGGAGTCTGGATGCAGCATGTGTCTTGGCATGAATCCTGACATCTTGGCTGCAGGGGAACGATGTGCAAGTACCTCAAACAGAAACTTTGAGGGAAGACAAGGTACTGGGGGACGCACACATCTTGTAAGTCCTGTCATGGCAGCAGCAGCTGCAATACATGGACATTTTGTAGATGTAAGAGAATTGGATTTGAACTAGAATGCAGCCATTTAAGAAAATAAAAAGCATAGCAACTCCACTTGACAAGGTAAATGTTGATACTGATCAGATAGTGCCAAAACAATTTCTAAAACTAATTCAGAGAACTGGCTTTGGTCAATACTTGTTTTATGACTGGAGATATGAAGGAGGTCTTCCACGAAAAGATTTTGTCTTAAACGATCCTGCATACAAAAATTCTAGAATATTACTTGCAAGAGATAACTTTGGGTGTGGCTCCAGCAGAGAGCATGCAGTGTGGGCACTTGATGACTATGGTTTCAAGGTGGTAATCTCCACTTCATTTGCAGACATATTCTACAACAACTGTTTCAAAAATGGCATCTTGCCAATACGTGTTCCAGATGATGTATTAGAAAAATTATTCTCAACCAAGTCTGAAATTGAGGTAGACCTTGAAACTCAATCAATCAAGGCAGACGGCATATCCATTTCGTTTCAGATAGAGCCACACTGGAAAAAGATCTTGCTTGAGGGGCTAGATGATATTGCAATGACCTTGCTACATGAAGACCAGATTGTAAAATATGAGAGATCTCACAAAGATCTAATCTAGTTTCTTAATTATCGAGTTAACCAACTCTTTGTTTCTCTCAACACGAGTCGGAGAATCAATGTCTAACCACTGGGTTTTTCCAATGTCATATGCTGCAATGCTTCCTTTCTTGGACAATGGTTGTAAAATATCATAAGACAAATTCAAGTTCTTTTTTCTTTGTCTCTCGGTCTTGATGGTGCCAATTATTTTGGAATTTATGATGTAAATACCAAGACACTCTGCCATCTGCAGCTCTATTGTTGGTTTTTCTTTGAATTCTGAAATGATTCCGTCTTTTACTATGGCAAATCCTGTCTCTTCTTTTCTGTATCTTCGTACAGCTATTGTTGCATATGTCTTGGAATCCTTGTGGTACTGGTACATCTTGTTTATGTCTACTGGACACAAGTTATCTACAAACCACAGCAAGAATTCTTTGCTTTTTCCAAGTGATGATTTTAGGTGGACAAGATCTCCTCCAGTTCCACTCTGTGAGTCCTGGACAAATTTTATTTTCTTTTTAAAAGAAATATGGTTTTCAAAATATTTCTCAATCTGTTTTCCTATGCCTGAAAAATCTCCAAGTATGATTATTTCATCAATTATGCCAGACTTGGCAAGATATTTGGCAATGTAATAAACAAGTGGCCGTCCCTGAACTGGAATCATGGCTTTTGGAATATAATCTGTAAATGGTCTTCCCCGCGTCCCACGGCCTCCTGCCAGGATTACGGCTTTCAATGCTATCTATACGACTTCTGTTTTCTTCTTCTAGCACCAGGACCGCCAAATTTCTTTGGTTCCTTTCTTCTGTCGTCTCCACTTAGAAGGTGCTTGTCATAGTCGGTTAATCGTTTTCTTAGGTCTTCTCTTATTGTTCTTGTGAGTGGATGATCTTTTGGTTCCTTTCTGGTTTTTGTCCAACCTGTCATTGCTCTTGACATTGCAATTGCGCTTGCATAAGACTGGCCGACAAAACCTCCACCTCTGACCTTAACTGAAAGATCAATCTTGTTTCTTAGTTCTCCTGCAATTTCTAGAGGTCCTAGCATGATTTCTCGTGCTACTTCTTGTTGAACCATTTCTACTGGAATATTGTTAATTCTTACACGACCTACTCCTTTTGTAATGAATGCGTGTGCACGTGCAGTTTTTCTAGATGCGTAATAACTTTCTAGCTTTACCATTACTCGTTCCACCCAACCATTTTACCTAATTCTCCCAAAGTTGTGTAATAAGGAGAAGGTCTTCTAATTTTAGCATCATCAAATTGTGTTGTTTTCTTTGATCGTAATTCATTTGGTACTCCGAGATATGCTCTTAATCTTTTCAAAGCTGTTTGTCCTGATGGTTTGTTCTTTGGTAACATTCCTCGTACCATTCTGCTTATGATGGTGTCTGGTCTGCGTGGGTGGAATGGACCGAATTTAGGATTGTTAATACTTGCAATCTCCAAGAACTTTCTATATTCCTCGATGATTAATTTTCTATCTCCTGAAAGCATGATATTTTCAGAATTTACAATTGAAACTCTGTTTCCTTTTATGAGCAATTTTGCTACATGAGAACAAAGTCTGCCTGCTATCATGTTTGTTCCGTCTACTATGATTGTCTGTGATGCTGGATTCTTTTCTGATGCTTTTACTTCGGTAACTTGTTTAACCAATTATTTTCACTCCTTTTCCTGTTGGATGGTTCTTGATAATCTGAGCGATATCTAATATTTTTCCGCCTGATGCTGTTATTTTCTTTGCACCAGTAGTTGACATTGAAAATGAGCATATTGTTATTTTGTGTGAGAGACTTCCGGTTCCTAGGATTTTGCCTGGTACAATGACAACATCATTGTCTGCAACAAACTTGTCAAGCTGTCCCAAATTTATTGTTCTTTTTGCTCTGGTTGGTTTTAAGGCCTGATCTGCTAATCTCTCCCATATTGGGGCATTGTTCTTCTTTGAAGCACCGCGTAAGGTCTTCACCATTTGAATAACAATCTGATTAGTCATGTGTAATAATGCCCAATTTTACCCAAATATAATATATGCTTCAACCAAGCGTGGCTACATTCTTTTGGAATTCGCCTAATCTTTTTTCAAGTTCTTCAATGGCTGCACGCAGAACTTCTTTTGGAGTAAGACTGCCTGTAGTCTCTATGGTCAAAACATGTTCGTCAGGGTTATTTGTAGAAGTAAGAGCTGAAACTGTGGCAGAGTTCCATTTGGCATGATCGCTACCTCTGCCTAGTCTTGCATAAGCCTCCACTTTTAATTTCTGGTTTGGAGCAAGTGCGACAATTGGAATGCTAGAACTGACTGGTTTTACGACTTCATCCTCTGAACTAATTTCTGATGAAGTGATGGTTCTAGTTGTATCTGAATTACCTGAATCTAACATGAGTAATACTCTGCATCGGCTGCAGCCAAGTTCACTGTGGCAATCACATGCAGATGGTTCTACAAATCTTTCAAGATCTGTTCTAAGTGGCATCATTGCAAGTCTGTGGGCTACACCCTCATCAGGCAAAACTGAGGAATTTTCAATAATTATGACATCATCAACTGCAAATGTGGGAATTCCAGCCAGGCAAATTCGTCTTAGTGCGTTGGCGTATTGTACAGGTATGCCTTTTAATTTGACAATCATACTGTTACCACTTTCCTGAACAATCTCTAAAGAAGTCAAATCTTACGAAAGAGGACTAAAATTCCAAATAAAAATCTAGCGAGTTTTTCTTTATAGATAAATACTGAGCATGATTACCTCAATTATGGATACTAAGGTAACAGTTGTAAGATTCTCAGTAGAAGGCGAAAAATTTGAGATATTGGTAAAACCAGATCCTGCATTAGAGTTCAAGTTGGGCAAGCGCAAGGACATTTCAGGTGTCTTGATTTCAGAGGAGATTTACTCTGATTCCAACAAAGGTACAAGGGCATCTACTGAAAAACTCATGAAGGCATTCAAAACCACTGATTCAACTGCAGTTGCTACTATAATGCTCCAGAAAGGAGAGCTAAATCTTACAACAGATCAGAGAAGAAAAATGATCTCTGAAAAACGTAAACAGATAGTGGACTTTATCGCTAAAACCTATGTTGATCCACGATCACATCTTCCACATCCTCCACTTCGAATAGAACAAGCCATGGATGATGCAAGAGTGTCAATTGATCCTTTCAGAAATACCGATGAACAGATAAAAGAAATAATTGAACAGCTCCGTTCTATAATTCCTCTAAAGTCTGAAAATATGCTTCTTGAAATTCTGGTGCCGGCACAATTTGCAGCTCAATCTTATTCTGTGTTAAAGTCATTTGGCACTTTGAAAAAAGAAGAATGGCAAGCAAATGGTGGACTCAAAGTAATACTAGATATACCGGCGGCGGCAAGGGCAAATGTAATGGATAGGTTAGGCTCTGTAACAAAAGGTACTGCTTCTATTGAGGTTGCGAAATGATGGATGTAAAAAGAAGATACGTTATTCCAGGCGATGTAATAGCCACAGGACCATTGAGACCAGAACAAAATGTGTACCAAGATGGTGACAGGATGATCTCAACATGTGTTGGAATATCGGAGATTTTTGAAAATTCAGTCAAAGTAATTCCCCTCACTGGTGGATACATGCCAAAGACAAATGATCTAGTCATTGGCAAAGTAATTGGAACTTCACCACTCTCTTGGGAGTTTGATATTAATTCGTGTTTTGTAGGATTCTTGCCCGCACAAGATGTTTTTGGCAGGGACTATTCTCCTACAAAAGATGAACTAAGACAGAGACTTGATATCGGTGATCTGGTTGCAACCAGAATTGCTAATTTTGATAGATCAAGAGATCCTCTTCTTACAGTTCAAGACAGAGATCTTGGTAAAATTGAATCAGGTGAACTAGTGGAGATCTCTCCAAGCAAGGTACCTAGATTGATAGGTAAACGCGGTTCTATGATCCAAACAATAGAAATGGCCACTAAAGCAATTATTACAATCGGACAAAACGGATGGATAGTAATATCCTGCGACGATTCCGAGGGATTATTAAAGGCAGTAGAAGCAGTGAAAATGATTGATGCCCTTGCGCATACGCCGAATTTGACTGAAAGAGTCAAATCTATGCTTGGGGTACCAGATGGTGAAAACAATGACACAATTAATGACTGAAGATGGAATTAGATGCGATGGACGGAGATTAGACGAGCTTAGAAATATCTCTATCAAAGTTGGAGTACTAAAAAATGCAGACGGTTCTGCATATATTGAATTTGGAAAGAACAAGATCTTGGCAGGTGTTTTCGGTCCTAGAGATGTTCACCCAAAACACATGGCAAATCCAGATTCTGGAATTTTGAGATGCAGATACCACATGTCGCCTTTCTCTGTAACTGAAAGAAAGAATCCTGCTCCATCAAGAAGAGAAATTGAAATATCCAAAGTTATCAAAGAGGCATTACAACCTGCTGTAATACTAAAAGACTATCCACGTACTGTAATCGATGTATTCATTGAGGTTCTTCAGGCAGATGGTGGCTCACGATGTGCAGCACTTGATGCCGCAGCAGTTGCTCTTGCAGATGCAGGTATTCCAATGCGTGACTTGGTATCTGCTTGTGCAGCAGGCAAAGTCGCAGACAGGATAGTGCTTGATGTTAACAATGAAGAAGACCAAGAAGGCCAAGCAGACATGCCGGTTGCATTGATGCCAAATATTGGTAAAGTTACACTTTTACAACTTGACGGTATGCTAAAACCAGAAGAATTCAAAACATGTATGCAAACTGCGTTAGTGGGTTGCAAACGAGTCTACGAAGTCCAAAGAAAAGCATTAATGGAAAAATATTTCCAAAACGGTGAGCAATAAAATTGAATTCTCAAATTCTAGATCAACTAAAGCGAGATAAAATTCTCGATCTCCTAAAAACTGGAAAAAGAATCGACGGAAGAACACTTGATGAACAAAGACCACTGATCATTGAAACGGGAGTTATTCCAAAGGCAAACGGTTCTGCGCGAGTAAAATTAGGAAATACTGAAATCATAACCGGAGTTAAGATACAACCAGATAAACCATTTCCAGATCTTGGAGACAAGGGAATTCTCATCTGCACTGCAGAGATCTTGCCATTGGCAGATCCAAATGCAGAGCCTGGTCCACCAAATGAGGAAGTAATCGAACTTGCAAGAGTTGTTGATAGGGGAATACGAGAGACTGAAATGATTGATTTGCATCAACTTGTTCTAATCGAGGACAAGTCTGTCATTGGCATGTTCATTGATAGCAGTGTGATTGATTCTGGCGGAAATCTCTTTGATGCATGCTCTTATGCATCTGTAGCTGGAATACTTTCATGTACTGTTCCAAAATGGGAAATAAAAGATGATGCACCCGTCCTTGTAGAGGGAGTAACATCAAAACCCCCGATTAAGACACTGCCAGTGTCTGTTACCATGGCAAGAATTGGGGATTACATCATAGTTGATCCAACAAAGGATGAAGAATCTTGCATGGATGCAAGAATTACAATTACAACAAATTCTGATGGCAACATTTGTGCTGTACAAAAGGGTGGAAGCGATGGATTTACTGCTGAACAACTCTTACAGTGCTCTGAAACAGCACTTGCTGTAGGAAGAAAAATAAGGAAGCAGTTTGAGCAGTTGATGTAAGAATGGCAAAGAGCAAGACAGCATCACTCAAAGGACTAGGTCAGAAATATGGCCTCAAGCCAAGAAAAAAATTCACTTCAGTACACCGACAATTAAAGGCACAAAGAAAATGCCCACAATGTGGTTCTGAAAGATTTGGAAGAGAAGCAGTAGGAATTTGGGCTTGTAAGAAATGTAACTTTAAGGTTGCAGGCTTGGCATACGATGTCAAACTATAATGCCAAGATAGAAATTTCTGCCGGAAAAAAAACAAAATCAATTTTTGATTCAATTGAGATTGATAACAAATTTTACGATGAAAACCCGACAAAAACAAATTTTTCTCTTGATAAAAAAATCACAATCAATATTGAAGCACAAGAAATTCAACACCTGCGTGCCAATCTAAATTCCACCTTGAGACTTGTCCAAGCAAGTAATGATTCCATCGAATCGGTAAACATATAAGCAAAATTCCAAGTCAGAGATTCATGTCTGCAGGCGAACAACAACTCCCCCCATGGTTACAAGAACAGGTGGGAAGATTACAACAATTACAGCAAAACCTCCAGTCTATCATGATGCAAAAACAACATCTTGAATCAGAACATCTAGAGACTGAGAGAGCACTTGAAGTCCTGCAAAAGGCAAACGATGATGATACTGTATACAAGACTGCAGGCTCTATCCTTGTAAAATCTACAAAAGCTACACTGGTCTCAGAATTGCAAGAAAAGAAAGAACTTGCAAATACAAGACTAACAGTACTTTCCAAACAAGAAACTAGAATCAAGGAAAACCTCAAGGAAGCAGAAGCAAAGATTCGTGAAATGCTTCGAGGATCTGGAGCTCCACCAGGACAACAAAAGACAGATACTCCTAAATAAAATATTTACAGAAACATAACTGTTTAATGAAAATTGATGATCTCCGAATGGTAATTGATGAAAGGGAACGAAAAAGTGGAATCCCTGATCTGTTAAAACAAATCGGAGTTAAAGTGGAGATGATGAATTTGCCTGTAGGTGATTATATTGTTGCACCTGAAACCATCGTAGAAAGAAAAAGCGTTAGTGATTTTATCTCATCAGTATTTGATGGGAGATTGTTTGATCAATGCAATAGACTCAAGGAACACTTTGAGCACCCATGTATCATCATAGAAGGAAATGTTGACGAGATTGATACCATTACAGAAAATCCTTTGGTATTTTATGGAGCGATGTCTTCTGTGGTATTGGATTTTAAAATACCTGTAATCCCAACTCCCACCGCGTCTCATACTGCAAAATTGTTGGTATCCATGTGTGCAAGACAAGGGACCGTCAAGGGACCCTTTCTTAAAAAAATCCGAAAGTCTGGTGACTTGAAACAACAACAATTATCCATTTTGTGTAGTCTGCCGGGTGTTGGAGAAAAACTTGCTACACGAATGCTTGAAAAATTTGGCTCTACTAGTAACTCATTGAATGCATCATACGTTGAGTTGTCAAAGATATCTGGGATGGGAGAGGCTCGTGCTCAAAAAATACGCAAAATACTTGATGCTTCAAATAAAAATGCAAAAAAGATTGATCAAAAAACATTGCACGATGTGTGATGTTTCAAATGTGCTTGACAGGCTCTGATTGAACTATTACTAGTTTCATATCATGGTTGTAAGTATTAAGGGAACTAAACTAACAGATTAGTTTTCCCAGTGGGTCTAAAATTATTACAAAATTAAAAAAAAGGGATTAGATCTGAATTGATCTCATCAGGTGTGCAGTTGTATGTTACCGCCGCCGAGATAGTTACCTGTAGCATAGTACGGCGTTCCAGAAGGTGGACCTGAGCCATCAGTAGGACAACCTGTTGCTGAAGCCCATTCCCATATGGCAAAGAAGTCAGTGTTTGTACCAGGCTCTCCGTTATCTTGCACATAGACCTTGTAGCAGTATCCGGATGCATTGTTGACCTCTGCGTCACCACTGAATATCCTGGAATTGTTATAGGGACCACAATTGTAGTATTGCACGTCTGTCGCGTTTATGGCTATACCATATGTGTGGTCATTATAATCCAGGTTTCCACTTGGACTGGTTGCACCATTCATGTAACCTGCAACATAACCAAATGTTCCCTTGTTTGGTGGTGGTTGTACCCAGCCTCCTCCTGTAGTATAATCCGCACAACTAGTTCCTAATCCATATGCATTGTGAACAAGACCAAGATTGAATAATGCACCAATTGTGGAAGTTGTGGTCGCACAGGAAACTGAACTTTTTGCACTGGAAATTATAACGTCAGTTCCGTCGGCAGTATGTAAGTGTAATGCGTTCACTGTTATGCTGTTAGGGCTAACAATCTGCTCGTTTATGGTGAGTTTCAATACTCCTGGTACTGTAACAACCTGGTTTGGCTGTCCAGTAACCTGAATGGTTTGTCCTGCCATGGTAAGACTAGTGATGCTGCTTGATCCTGAAACTCCAGAGCATGTGGCTTTAGATTCTGCCATTGCAAAGTATGCAGTTATCTGGTTTGGACTACTTGGCAGTAAGACCAACTGGCCTAGTGCTGATTGGCTTTCTGCCTGCGAAGAACCCATGGCAACTGAGAGCAATCCGTCTGCTGTTGCTATAGGCGTCTGTATCGTTATAGGAGTCGCATCGATTTCATTTTTTTCTGATGATGCAAGTGAACCAGTGTCCATCGAAGTAATAGACCCAAGTGGCGAACTTATCGACAAGGCTGTGGCCCTCCCATCAGCAGTTGAAGATGCATAAGCTTGGTTTACGGCTGGATCAATTATGCCTGTTATCAGAATCAATGCTATAAAGACCGCTGCAACTGAGAGTCCGAATCTAGTGTACTTGTTATTGATTGTCATTGATTTCTATCGTCACGATTTTTTATACTAGTAGTGCATGAATCTTCGTTAACATTTGTATGTTAGATTATTCTTTTTTCCAAAAACAAGGTGGGGAACTAAAATGAACAAAACACAAGGGCTTTTCATGGTATGATGGGAAAACGTAAATCTACACAATGGCTCTTTTGCCGACTGGCTTTGACTTTCTCTGAGCTGATTTTTTCCTTAGTTTGCTGCCGCAAATTGGACAATCAGACATTTTCTTGAAACTCTTGTTGCATGCAGGACACAAGTACACACTATCCAAGACTTTGGATATTCCCTTGGTCATTATTGGAATGACTTTGAGATTCAGGTGTCTTGCAACATTTGATACTGTATAATCATCTGTTACTAGTTCGCCTTTTAGTTGAACACACAGTGCAAGTACTGACATGTCTTCCTTTGATAGTTCGGAATAATCTCCTATATTTTTTGACTCGTCTAAAATAAATTTGAGAAATTTTTCTTCTGGTTCTACAATCTGGAGTCTTCCTAGATCAATGAGTGTTTGCACGGCATCGTGGCTTTTTTTAATGTGCTTTATTTCTTCAAAAACTAACGGAGTTGTAAAGCACTTCTCTTGAGAAGAAAACGGCACTCCTGCATAAAATGAGGTGGCATCTAATATTTTAGAAACCAAGCTTGCTCATCTGTCTCAAACCTTGTTTTTTCAGTCTTACAAATACAGCATGTTTTTTGTATTTTCTTATGGTAATTACATCATCAAATCTGGCAGTTTTGATCACTTGAGCATCCATGATTATGTTGGAATCATGACTACTGTGGATCTCAATTTTTTCATCAGGAACTACAATTGATGGTAACTTGTTTACTGGAGCAACAGGTGTTATGATAAGAACATCTAGACTTTCGTGAAGAATTGGACCTCCTAAAGAATAGGAATGTCCTGTGGAACCACTTGGCGTTGCAACAATCACTCCATCCATTTTTTGTGTTACTTTATCACTTTGAAATTTGATCTCAAACAATGATGTCTTTGTCAAATTTTGTCTATTGATGTAAATTTCATTTAGCGCTGGGGGAAAATCTTGTCCTCCACAAGACGCAACTACTCTGGTTCGCTTGTCCAAAAAAATCTTGCCTGAAATGATTTGCGCAATGGCAGTGTCAATCTCAGGCAGTGTTATCTCTGATAATATGCCTCTGTTTCCTCCTACGTTTATTGCAAGATTTGGAACTTCGTTTTCTAGATACCTAAAAGTTCGTAGTGTTGTTCCGTCTCCGCCAAGTGTTATTGTCAAATCTAGTTTTGTGGTCTTGAGATCTTCTATATCGCTGATTTTCTTGGCTCCATCCACATCTACGGCTGAAACTGTATACACTTTGATTTTCTTTGCAAGCAATTTCTTGGCAACTTTTTTTACCGCATCCTCAGATTCTTTTGAACCAACTTTGCTTACAAGTGCAACATTGTGAAGATCCAAGCAAAACTACTAATTTTAATTTCACTTAAAAAGCATCTGTTGAGCATAAAATATTAAGAACCGTCTGGGTCAAGTATGATAGAGACAAAATGAATTATGCACAACCAGTTTTAGTAGATACAGAAACCGTCTCAAAGAACTTGAGCAATAAATCCTTTAAAATTGTAGAAGTTGACTATGACCCAGAGAATGCCTACAGACAAGGACATCTACAGGGGGCAAGTCTCATCTGGTGGAAACGAGACATCAATGATCCTATTACTAGAGATATAATCAGCAAATCACAGTTTGAAGATTTACTGTCAAGAAATGGAATAACTACACAATCTGAAGTTATT